>Ga0123356_10003420_pt1 | contig 16632 bp, 18 predicted proteins | sample TergutEmb28metaG_2_FD_92546 | JGI IMG/M metagenome (GOLD analysis project Ga0123356, IMG submission 92546) | Embiratermes neotenicus P3 segment gut microbial communities from Petit-Saut dam, French Guiana - Emb289 P3 | ecosystem: Host-associated > Arthropoda: Insects > Digestive system > Gut ...
ACAGACCAGCGACCAGCGGCCGGGACTGGCCGGACAGTGGTCCCTGCGTCAGGGCGGCGGGATGCGCTCGGCGAGCCAGCTGCCGACGCGCTCGATGGCCCGGTCCGCCTCCGGCGGCAGGGCCGCGAAGGCGTGCCACACGTGCGGCATCTCGTCCCAGATTTCGATCGTCACCTCGACGCCCTGGTCACGCGGCCCGCGCCAGGGGCGACGACCCACTCGACCGGCACGCCGCCCGCATCCACCGGAGTAACGGTGGTCCCCGGCGGCGGTTCCGAGGCTGCCGACTCCACGGCAGCGCGGCGCTCGGGTACGGTCAGCCGGTCGAGATCGACGCCGCTCATCATCTCGCGGACGGTCCTGAGCTCTTCGCTCGCCATCGCACAGGTCCTTCTGGCTGGTTGCGCTGGCATCCTCCCCGGCGGGAGCCGGTAGCGGCAACTAGTTAACGCGGGCCTGGTTGTGGCCAGCGCACTAGGCCGCACCCCGGTCAGCAGCGATGATCGGATCCGGGGAGCAGCCGGGCGGACGGAAGGAGCCGGAGTGACACAGCGCCAACAGCATCCGGTCGGGGCCTCAGGCTTTGACCTCGCACCGCTGCTGCGCCCGCTCGACATCCGGAAGATGCGCCTGAAGAGCCGTTTCGTCATGCCCGGCATGCAGCGCTACTGGTGCGTTGACGGCGCCCCTGACCACCGGCTGCGCGAGTACTACCGGCGGCGCATTCTCGGCGGCGCGTCGCTGGTGATCTCGGAGTCGTGCGCGATCGACCATCCCAGTGCGACCAAAGACCCGACATTCGCGCAGATCTCGCCGGCCACCGCTCCGGCCTGGCGAAGGGTCGTCGAGACGGTGCACGAGGCGGGCGGGCGCATGTTCCTGCAGCTCTGGCACCAGGGCGCCGTGAACTACGGCGGTGACGCGGAGCGGAATCCGGACTTCGTGGCATTAAGCCCATCCGGGTTCTCCAATCCGGACGAGGCCTTCGGCCGGGCCGCCACGGTGGCTGACCTGCACAGCATCAGGGATGCGTTCGTGCAGGGCGCGCTCCACGCTCGGGAGATCGGCGCAGACGGCATCGAACTGCACTCCTGCCACGGCTTCCTGCTCGACCAGTTCCTGTGGCCGAGGACCAACCTGCGCACTGACCAGTACGGCGGACCGACCATCGCCGATCGCGCGGCGTTTCCCGCGGAAGTCGCCGCGGCCGTGCGCCAGGCCGTCGGCGGGGATTTCGTCATCTCCATGCGGATCTCGCAGTGGAAGGAATCGGACTACGACGCCAGGATCGTGGAGACTCCCGAGGAGCTCGGCCAGCTGATCCCCATCCTGCGGTCGGCCGGGGTCGACATCTTCCATGTGTCGACCCGGCGGTTCTGGAGCCCGGAGTGGGAAGGCTCGGACCTCGGGCTGGCCGGCTGGGTGAAGTCGTTCACGGACGCCGCGGTGATCGCCGTGGGGAGCATCGGCCTCGACATCGACGTCATGGCCACGCTGACCGGCCACGAGGCGCAGCCGACCGGCGCGAGCCGGATCGACGAGCTGGTCCGCCGGTTCCGGCGGGGCGACTTCGACCTCGTCTCGGTCGGGCGAAGCCAGATCGGCGATCCGGACTGGGTGGCCAAGATGCGCGACGGCCGCATTCCCGATATCAGGGCGTTCCGGCTCGACGACACCTCCCTCGATCACGACGTCGTCCCCGCGGCCGGATAACAGCGCGGGCCGCCCCGCGGAAACGCGGTCACGGGAGAAGACGGCAGCCAGCCCGGCGGCCCCGTTCCGTCCTGAGCACGGAACCCAGGGACAACCCGCAGGGAATCCGCCTCAGGCAGCGAAGCCGAAGCGGGGGTACTCGTCGGTGACCAGGGTGAAGGCGTACGCGATGACGTGGTTGTGCCAGCGCGCGACCCCCTCGACAAACTGGAACAGGTCCTGGGGATAGCGCCCGCTCAGCACGACGGCGAACCACGCCGCGACCACCACCAGCACCGTGAATATGTCAAGGAAGAACAGCAGAATGTAGTGCGGGATGGCCAGAAACCACTTGATCAGCGGCAGCCACCGGTTGAGGTCAGTCTCGACATCCGGATACGGATAGTCGAGATGGACCGACTGGTGCTGGTCGGTTGACGGGTAGTTGTCGTCCATCAGCGCGAGGTAGACCAGCACCCGGCTGATGAACCGCTGCAGCTCGAGGTTCCAGTCGAACCACCAGCGCGGGTACTTCTGCCGGAAGACAATCATGAGCAGCGGGCCGAAGAACAGCAGTCCGCCCGCGCCTGCGGCCGCCCCGGCAACCCCGTTGTGAAAGGTCCACTGCCAGCCATCGCTGCCGGTCACTGCGCCGAGCACAATCGCCATCGGGATGACCGTGAAAATGCGGAAGAAACTCGTTAAGCGGTTGAGCTCGCGGTCCGGGTAGTCGACCGAGAAGGTGACCGGGTACGTGGCTCCGTCCATGGCAGTTCTCCTGAGCCGCAGGGCAGGCTGACGTCACCATCGTGCCAGCGACCGGCGCATCAGGCGCGGTTTGCCTTGTGTTCGCCGCATAAGAGGGGAACGGGCCGGTTTCCGGGCGCAGCCTTTTCCCTGTGTATCGCGTCTACGCCAGGGGTATGGCTCTGACCGGCCAGGATCGGGGGATTCGCCGGCAGCGCAGGGATTGCGCCGGTGGCGCGCGCGTTTCGGGGGCGGGAATTGGATGCTTGAGCTCGATCCTGCCTTCCGTCCGGTGCGCAGGCGTGACGGCTACCTCAGGCTTGAGGACCTCGGGCTGATTGGCGACGGCGCCACCGTCGCGCTGGTCGGCCTGGACGGCAGCATCCCGTGGCTGTGCGTGCCGCGCTTCGACGCCGAGCCGCTGTTCTGCAGCCTGCTCGATCAGGCTGGCGGCGGGCAGTTCACCGTCGGGCCCGAGGAGATGATCGAAGCCAGGCAGGCCTACGAGCCCGACACCGCGGTGCTCCACACCGACCTCCGCAGCGCCACGGGAACGGTGCGGATCACCGATGCGCTCGCGGTGCGATCGGGCGCGGACCTCACGGACGACGCGCCCATGGACCGCCGCGAGCTCGTCCGCTCCGCGACCGTGCTGAGCGGTCACGTCCGGCTGCGCGTGGACGTCGAGCCCCGCGGCGGGGCCCACGCCCGGCCCGCGCTCGGCGGTCTTGAGGTGCAGGCCGCACGCCGGCCCGACTTGCGGCTACACCTGCGGTCCAACCGCCCGCTCGACGGCCTGCACACGATCCACGACCTCGCCGAGGGCGACCGGCTCGATCTCGTGCTGAGCTGGGGCCGGTCGATGCGTCATCATGCCTTCGACGCCCAGGGGCTGCTGGACGGCACGGCTGAGGCGTGGCGACGGTGGATGACCCACTTCAGCTACGCGGGGCCCGAGGAGCCGCTGGTGCGGCGTTCCGCCATCACCCTCAAGCTGTGCGACCACTGGGTCAACGGGTCGCTGGTCGCCGCGCCGACCTCCTCGCTGCCGGCCCCGATCGGCGGCGTGCGCAACTGGGACTACCGGTACACCTGGATCCGGGACGCCTCCTTCACCGTGTACGCGATGCGCCGCATCGGGTTCGGCGGGGAGGCCGATGCGTTCCTTGGCTGGGTGATGGACGCCTTCGAGCAGAGCCGGCAGCCGCGGATCATGTACGACCTCGGTGGCGGCGAGGTCCCGGCCGAGTGGGAAGACCGCGAGCTCGAGGGGTACCGCGGGTCCGCGCCGGCTCGCTGGGGAAATGGCGCGGCCGATCAGCGCCAGCACGACGTGTACGGCGAGATCCTCGACTGCGCGGATCAGTGGGCTCGCTGTGGCGGCGGGCTCGAGCCGACGCTGTGGACCGCGCTGTCCGGCCTCGCCGAGACCGCCAGGAATGCGTGGCAGCAGCCGGACCAGGGCATCTGGGAGGTGCGGAGCCCCGGGCGGGTCTTCACGTACTCGGCCGGGATGTGTGAAGTCGCGCTGGACCGGGCCGCAGCTATCGGCGACCGGCTCGGCCTGGCCGGCCCGCTCGGAGCCTGGCGGGCCGCGGCGGGCAAGCTGCGCCAGACCATCCTCGACGACTCCTGGGACGAGGACGCGCAGACGCTGAGCGAGCACCTCGACGGCGGCGCCAGCCTGGACGCCAGCCTGCTCGCACTGCCGATGCGTCAGGTTGTCCCCGCAGATCACCCGCGGATGGTGGCCACGACCACAGCGATCGCGAAGCGGCTGTCGGCCGGCGACGGACTGCTGTACCGCTACCTTCACGACGAGTCGCCGGACGGCCTGCCCGGCGATGAGGGCGCGTTCGTGCTGTGCAGCTTCTGGCTCGCGGACAACCTCACCGCGCAGGGCCGGGTCGAGGAGGCGCAGGAGCTGTACGCCTCGCTGTGCGCCAGGGCGAGCCCGCTAGGCCTGCTGTCCGAGCAAATCCAGCCAGTGACCGGAGAATTCATGGGCAACTTCCCGCAGGCATTCAGCCACATCGGCGTCATCTCCAGCGGCGTCCGGATCGCCCGCGCCACGGCCGGGGCGGGCGCGCGAGGAGGGGCGGCCACATGATCCGCCGGCTTGTTATCTTCGGCGCCACGGGCGACCTGATGGCGCGCTACCTGCTGCCGGCCCTCGCCGCGCTGCGGGAGATCGGCGACCTGCCCGACGACTTCCGCCTCATCTGCGCCGGGCGGGAAGACTGGACCGAGCAGGAATACCAGAACTGGGCGACTGCCCAGATCGATCGGCACGCCGGGCACCTCCCGGCGAGCGCACGCCAGGACGTCGTCGGCGCGTCCAGCTACGTGATGGCCGACGTGACTGACCCGGCCGCGGTCGCTGTCGCCATCGCCGGCGACGGACCGATCGCCGCCTACCTGTCCCTGCCGCCCGCGGTGTTCCCCGCGACCGTGTCGGCGCTGCACGACGCTGGCCTGCCCGACGGCAGCCGCATCGTCCTGGAGAAGCCGTTCGGCACCGATCTGGACAGCGCCATCAGCCTGAACCGGCTGCTGGAATCGGTGCTGCCGGAGCAGGCCGTGTTCCGGGCTGACCACTTTCTGGCCATGACGACCGTGCAGAACCTGCTCAGCACCCGGCTGGCCAACCGGATGCTCGAGCCGACCTGGAACAGCACCCACATCGACCGGGTCGAGATCGTCTGGGAAGAGTCGCTCGCGCTCGAGGGACGGGCGGGCTACTACGACGGCGTCGGCGCGCTCAAGGACATGCTGCAGAACCACCTGCTGCAGCTGCTCTGCCTGGTCGCCATGGAGCCGCCGATCAGCCTGGGTGAGCGCGACCTGCGCGACCGGAAGGTCGACGTGCTGCGGTCGGTACGGCCGCTGACCACCGACGACATCGTGCGCCGCACGCGCCGCGCCCGGTACGTGGCCGGCCGGATCGGCGACCACGAGGTTCCCTCCTACGTGGACGAGGAGGGCGTGGATCCCGCGCACCGGACTGAGACCTTCGCGCAGATCGACCTGGAACTCGACAACTGGCGATGGCCGGGGACGATCTTCCGGCTGCGCACCGGGAAGGCGCTGGGCCGCGACCGCAAGGAGGTCACCGTGCACTACCGGCAGGTGCCGCACATGCCGCACGGAGTGCAGGGCGAGCCTGCGGACAACATACTGCGACTCGGTCTCGAACCCGAGCAGCTGATGCTCGAGCTCACTGGCATCGGCGCGCGCGTCGGCAAGCTAGTGCCGATGACCCTCTCCGCCCAGATCGAAGCGCCCGAGCTGCCCGCCTACGCCGGCCTGCTGCAGCAGGTACTGGCCGGCGATGCCCGGCTGTCGATCCGCGGCGACGAAGCCGAGGAGTCCTGGCGCGTTGTCACCCCGGTGCTCGACGCCTGGGCCAAGGACCTGGTCCCGCTCGAGGACTACCGGGCTGGCTCGCAGGGACCTGGCACGTCGCGATGAGTGACGCGAGGACTCAGCTGCGCAGCCAGCGGCTGCGCCTGGTCAACCACCAGGGCGATGCACTGCGCCTCGGCATGAACTGGACCGAGGAGGATCTGGCCAAGCCCCAGGTGCTCGTTGACAGCACGTACGGCCAGGGTCATCCCGGCACGTTCCACTACCGGGAGCTGATCGAAGAGGTCAGCCATGGCGTCTTCGAGGCGGGCGGAAAGCCCGGGGTGTTTTCCGTCAGCGACATCTGTGACGGCGTCGCGCAGGCGACCAGCGGGATGAGCTACTCGCTGGTCTCGCGCGACATCATGACCGCCATGGTCGAGATCCACGCGCTCGGTCATCCGCACGACGGCATGGTGCTGATCTCGGGCAACGACAAGTCGGTGCCCGCCCACCTGCTCGCCATCGCCCGCTGCGACCTGCCGGCCATCCACCTGCCCGGCGGGACACAGCTGAACGCGCCGGACTACACGACGTCCGACCAGATGTGGTCCATGGGGGCGGAGGTAGAGCGCGGCGAGCTGTCGAGACAGGACCTCGAGGTAGCCCAGCGGGGCGCGTGCCCTACCTGCGGTGCCTGCCAGTTCATGGGCAGCGCCAGCACGGGCCAGGTGATGTCCGAGGCGCTCGGACTGGCCCTGCCCGGCTCCGCGCTGGTCCCGGCCCCGCTGACCAAGCTGCTGCGCTACGCGCGGGCCACCGGCAAGCAGATCCTGCCGCTGATCGACCAGGGCCTCACGCCGCGCCGGATCCTGAACAGGGACTCGTTCGAGAACGCCATCATCTTGCACGCCGCCATCGGCGGGTCGACGAACGCCCTGCTGCACCTGCCCGTCATGGCGCGAGAGGCTGGCGTGGACGTCGGCATCGATGACTTCGACCGTATTCACCGCCGCGTCCCGGTGCTCGCCAACGTCAAGACGACAGGGCGTTATCCGGTCGAGTACTTCTGGTACGCCGGCGGCGTCCCCGCGCTCATGCTCGAGCTGAGGGAGATGCTGCACCTGGACGTGCTGACCGTCACCGGCAAGACACTCGGCGCGAACCTCGAGGAGATCGAGCAGAGCCCGTTCTTCATGGCCGAGCGGCTCGGCTACCTCAGGAACGTCAAGGTGAAGCGGGACGAGATCATCCGGCCGCGCGCCGACCCGTTCAGCACCGACGGCGGGGTGGCCGTGCTGTACGGCAACCTGGCCCCGGACGGCGCGATGATCAAGACGTTCTCCGTGCCGAGTGAGATGCACGTGCACACCGGGCCCGCCAGGGTCTTCGACTTCGAGGAAGAGGCCGTCCACGCCCTGGTCCAGCGGCAGGTCAAGCCGGGCGACGTGCTCGTGATCAGGTACGAGGGCCCGCGCTCGAACGGCATGCCGGAGATGTACTACGCGGCCGCCATCCTGTCCGCCGACCCGGTGCTGAACACGACCACCGCAATCGTGACCGACGGGCGCTACTCGGGTGCCATGCGCGGTCCGTGCATCGGGCACGTCTCGCCCGAGGCGATCGAGGGCGGGCCCATCGGCCTCGTCGAGGAAGGCGACCTGATCGAGATCGACGTGCCCCGCCGCAGGCTCGACATCGTCGGCACCGCCGGCGAGCGGCGCGAGCCGGCCGAACTCGATGAGGTGCTGGCTGAGCGGCTCCGGATCTTCCGGCCGCCGCGCCCGCGGTACGAGAGCGGAATCCTTTCCCTCTACTCCAGGGTCGCCCGGGTCGCCTCGCAGGGGGCTTCCATCACCTGACCTGGAACCGCCCGTCCTACGGAAGGCGGCACGACATGGCGGATAAGACCGGCCGGACAGTGGTCATCACGGACTACGACTACGGCGACGTGGACATCGAGCGCGCCATCGTCGAGCAGGCGGGCCTGCAGCTCGTAGCGGCCCAGTGCAAAACCGAAGAGGACGTTATCGCGGCCGCCAGGGACGCGGATGCGATCATCGCCCAGTACGCGACCGTAGGGGCTACCGCGATCGCCGCGCTGAACCGCTGCCGCGTCATCGCCAGGTATGGCACCGGCGTCGACATCGTTGACGTCGACGCCGCCACCCGCCGCGGGATCCTCGTCACCAACGTGCCGAACGACTGGTGCGAGAACGAGGTCGCCGACCACGCCATGGCGCTGCTACTCGCGGTCGCGCGGAAGATCTGCGTCTACGACCGCGCGACCCGGGACGGCATCTGGCAGTGGCAGTCGGGCTATCCCATTCACCGGCTGCGCGGGCGGCAGCTTGGCCTGCTGTCCTTCGGCGCGATCGCCCACGCTATCGCTCAGCGGGCCAGCGCCTTCGGCATGCGGGTCGCGGCCCATGATCCGTACCTGGCCGCGGCGGACATCGAGGCGCGGGGCGCCGTCAGCGTGTCGTTCGAGGCGCTGCTCGAGGACTCCGACTACCTGGTGGTCCAGGCGCCCCTGACCAAGGAGACGCACCGGCTCATCGGGGAAGCGGAGCTGCACCGGATGAAGCCGACGGCCATTCTGGTCAACACCGCACGCGGGCCGATCGTGAGCGATGAGGCGCTGCATCGCGCGCTCGCCGAGGGCTGGATCGCCGGCGCGGGCCTGGACGACATCGAGGAGGAGCCCGCCAAGGTGCGCGACTGGAAGCCCTCCAATCCCCTGTTCAGCCTGCCCAACGTTGTCATCACTCCGCACGCCGCCTACTACTCGGAGGAGTCGATGACCACCGTGCGCGACTTCGCCGCCCACGAGGTCGTCCGGGTCCTGACCGGCGCGCAGCCGCTGTCACCGGTCAATGCCAGCCAGCTTGCCGGGCTCAAGGACCCGATCACCCCCGGCGGGTGAGGTGCCGGGAGCCGCTGTCGCGAGAACATGATCAAGTTCATCGCAGCAGGGAGGCAGGACGATGCCGACGACGGCGTGGCGGTTCCCCGGCACCGAGGGTGCAGAGCAAGCGGTAGTCCGGCTCCAGGATCTGGACTCGCGCGACCTCATCAACGTGATGGACGTGGCGGTGCTCCGGTGGCCGGAGTATGCCGCCGAGCCGATCACCCATGAGCACGTGACCGAGCAGGGCGGCCGGGTCGCCGCGATGGTGCGGCGTCTCCAGCACCCGGTCATCGACGGCTCCATGATCGAGACGGTCAAGCACGACCTGAGCCCGGGAACCTCCGCGGTGGTGCTGCTGAGCACGGATGCTCAGATCGATGCGGTGGTGCACGCATTCGAGGGCCAGCGCATGGAGCTGATCCGCACGGATATGTCCGTGCCGGAGCAGGACCGGCTGCGCTTCCTTGCTGACCAGGCCAGGCGAGCGCAAGGCCAGGCACCGCAGCAGTAGCGTCGCGGTGCCTGGCCCCCTCCCTGCCTGGAGGCGCTGCCTGAGGGCCTGCCTGGCTGGGTCAGCGAGCGGCGAGAACCTTGGTCTTCTCGTTCTCGAACTCGGATGAGCTGATGACGCCGCGCTGCCGCAGGTCGGCCAGCTTGGCCAGCTGGTCTGCCGAGCTAGGGGTGCCGGCTGCGTCCTGGACGTAGCTGCGGAAGGCTTCCTCCTGCTGCTGCGCCTGCCGGGCAGTTCGCTCGTGCATCGACCGTCCCCGGATGATCAGGTAACTGAGGATCCCGATCAGCGGGAGGAAGATGACAAAGATCGTCCACGCTGCCTTCGCCAAGCCGGACAGATCCCTGCTCCGGAAGACATCGGTCAGGACGACGAACAGGAGCCAGAACCACACGACGAACGCGAAGATCTCGAATATCGTCCAGAACACGCTCAGCACCGGGTAGTTCGTCGCTGCTAGCGGCATAATCTCTCCCTTGTCGAACGGCGCCGCGATCGTCGGCGGCCCGGGAATCGTATTTACCCACGCCGCGAGCTTCAGGTCTTCACCCTCTGCGGGTGATCACGACCGGCACAGCAGCGTGCGCAGCACGCGCACCAGGGTGGACGGCGACGCGTCCGCGCCGTCAATGGCGCGCCAGGCGACGAAACCGTCAGGCCGCACGAGAGCGGCGCCCGACGGGGAGACCCCGTGCGCGCCCAGGAATCGGCGGTCCTGGTCGCGCACGTCGTCGCCGCCAACCCGCCAGGCGTCCAGCTGCACGCCGAGCTCCCCCGCAGCGGCGAGCGCCGCCGCGCTCTGCCCTGGAGCGGCGGTCAGCCATGCGGGAGGATGGAGCATGAACCAGAACGGCGCATTCGTGATCGTGGGCGCCAGCCTCGCCGGCGCCAAAGCCGCCGAGGCGCTGCGCGCATCAGGATTCGACGGCTCGGTGATCCTGATCGGGGACGAGACCGAGCGCCCGTACGAGCGGCCTCCCCTGTCGAAGGGCTACCTGCTCGGCAGCGCCGAGCGCGATTCCATCTACGTGCACCCGGCCGACTGGTACGCCGAGCACGACGTGGACCTGCGTCTGGGCACGCGGGTCACCGGCATCGACCCGGCGGCGCACGACGTGACGCTCGCGGATGGCAGCCGGGTCGGCTATGCCCGGCTGCTGCTGACCACCGGCGCATCGCCGCGCCGCCTGGCTGTGCCCGGCGCTGACCTGCCCGGCGTGCTCTACCTCCGGCGGGTAGCAGACTCCGAGCAGATCAAGGCCGCGTTCCGGGCGGCGTCGCGGGTTGTGGTGATCGGGGCGGGGTGGATCGGCCTGGAGGCTACGGCGGCGGCGCGGGCCGCCGGCGTCGAGGTGACGTTGCTGGAGGCGGCCGAGCTGCCGCTGCTGCGGGTCCTCGGCGCTGAAGCCGCCCGCGTCTTCGCCGGCCTGCACAGCGAGCACGGCGTCGACGCGAGGTACGGCGTCCAGGTCGCTGAGATCACCGCCGCGCACGGGCGCGCCAGCGGCGTGCTGCTGGCCGACGGCAGTCATGTGGCAGCCGATGCGGTCATCGTCGGAGTCGGCATCAGGCCCGAGGTCCAGCTCGCCGAGTCGGCGGGCCTGGAGATCCGCAACGGGATCGTGGTGGACTCGCAGCTGCGCTCGTCGAACCCGGACATTTTCGCCGCCGGGGACGTCGCCAATGCGTTCCATCCGCTGCTCGGCACGCATGTCCGCGTGGAGCACTGGGCCAACGCGCTGCATCAGCCGCAGACTGCCGCCAGGGCGATGCTCGGCCAGGACGTTGCTTACGACCGGGTGCCCTATTTCTACACCGACCAGTACGACCTGGGCATGGAATACTCCGGATACGTTGAGCCGGGCGGCTACGACCAGGTGGTGTTCCGTGGCGACATCGGCAAGCGGGAGTTCCTCGCGTTCTGGCTCCGGGGCGGTCGCGTCCTCGCCGGCATGAACGTCAATGTCTGGGATGTCAACGACGAAATCCAGGATCTGGTCCGCGCCGGGCGGCCCGCCGACGCCACCAGGCTCGCCAACCCGGCGGTGCCGCTGACGGCGGTCCTCGCTGGCTGACCAGCGAAGGTGCTGCATGAGGTCGCTGTCAGCCCCGGCCTGGGCCGCGCGGCCAGGTATCAGAAAGGCGCGCTGCCCGGCCATAATGGACTACCAGCTAAGCCCCAGGAAAGTCGGAACGGAATGCGCATCTCGCTCGTGCAGAAGGATGACGCTCCTCCTGTCGTCCAGCGTATTTACGAAGCGCTCCGGCTGCGGTCAGGCTCGGTCGCGCCGTACTTCATGGTCCTGGCCCACAAGCCCGAGGTGCTGCGAGCCTTCAACCAGCTGCACGCCGCGGTCTGGGCTGACGGGGCGCTGGCTGCCAAGCTCAAGCACCTCGCCTACCTCCGGGCGTCTATCCTCGCTGGCTGCGGATATTGAACGAGGTCCCACACCGCTTCGGGTAAGCGGTCCGGACTGACCGACGAGCAGATCAGGGCGATTGAGGAACCGGGCGGCAAAGGCCGGCCCGGCCTGTTCACGCCTGAGGAGCAGGCGGTGTTGCGGTATACCGACTTGCTGACAACCCGCCCGGAGAATGTTGAGCCGGCCGATCTGGAAGCACTGGCCGCATGGCTCACTGAAGAACAGATCGTCGAGCTCGCGATGGTGATCGCGACCGCGAACTGGACTACCCGAATTAACGAAGGGCTCCAGGTGCCATCGGATTGAGGAACGACGGTCTGACGCGTGCTATCCGTTCACGAGTGCATCAGTGAGCGGATCGATGCCGGCCAGCTTTGCCTCGAGGTCATCGCTCAGGCCGTACCGGTCCGCCAGCGCGCTTGGCGAGTAGTACGTGACCTTTGTCTGACCCGAGTCGTCCCAGACCAGTACTTTGAGCGGCAGATCCAGCGCCGCCAGCGGCGCAGACTGCATCACCAGCGTGCCTGCCGCAGGGTTGCCGAAAACTACCAGCACCGTGTCGCGCAACTGCAGGCCAGCGTGGCTCGCTGCAGCGGCCTGATCGATGGTGGCGAACACTGTCATGCCCTTGTCCGTGATCATGTCCGTGAGGCGCGACACGGTCTCCGCAACCGATCGCTGGCTGACCTTAGAGACGACACCAGCCACGTCAGCTGCCCGTTCCCCGCTCATATGCCTTCCCCCCATACGCTGCCGTAGCTAGTAGCCCAGGACAGTAATAAAGTCGCGGGTCCAGCCGACCAGGTACTGGTCTGCCGGCCGGTTCTGTCCGGGAATCTCCGCGGCGAGCGGACCGCCCGGCTGCGACGAAACGTCGAGCTGCACCCACTCCGGATTGATGTCCAGTTCCATTCCCGACACCGCTCCGGCGGACACCAGCGCGGCTGCGAGGTCCGCGGGCGAGGTCGACATGCTGCCCGCGTAGACGAGATCGCCGGAGGCAGTCTGCCCCAGTGCGCTGCGGGCCACGAACTCGCCGCCGCCCAGCGTCGCCCCCCAGACCGTCCAGTCCGATGCGGAGCTGCTCGGGCGGCCGCCGGTGACCAGCAGGCTCAGGTTCTGCCGAACGCTGTAGACGGGTGTGCCGAGCGACGGCACCCCGTCGCCCCAGGCGCCGAGCTGCGCGTGGCCCGCTGTGTCGATCACGAGGCTGGCCAGGCCCGGCCGGAGCGGGGCGATGACGTGCCCTTCTTCCTCATAACCGCCATCGCCGGCTGACAGCAGGAACCCGCCGTTGAAGGCGGCGAGGAGCATCTGGTGCTCCCACGGCGGCACGCTCGGACCGGCCTGCACCACGTCGAGCGCCCTGCTGCCAGGGTCGCTGCTCCCGCTGTGCAGCTGGTAGGTGACCGCTCCGCTGAATCGCGCCAGCGTGATCCGCGTCCCGTCGGCAGCACGGAAGCTCGACACCGTCACGGCCGGCGGAGCCGGGGGCGGCGGTGACGGCGACGCCTGCGGGGTCGGGCTGGGGCTGGCGGGGGCCTGGCTGCGGGGAGACTGCCCGACTGCTTCCGGCGGTTCCGCGCTCACGGCCGACGAGCAGGCGGCAACGAGCAGCACGATGAGGACGGGCCAGCAGGGCATGCGGGCGCACCGCATGGTGATCATCCTCCCCGAGTCGCGGCGACCAAGCCAGCTAACCCGGTCATCATTACCAGCGAATGAAGCCGATAGAGGAACAATCGCCACCGTGAGCACTGGATCCGACGCGCAGGCACCACTGGCCGGCCGTGTCGAGGCCGCAGTCCGCGACCTGCACCCCGGCTGCTTCGCAGTGGTCATGGCCACCGGGATTATCTCCACCGGGACCTACCTGCTCGGGCCCTCCTGGCTGTCCCGGGCGCTACTGGCTGTCGCGGTGGCTGCACTCATCGTGCTCGCCGTCGCGCCTCGCCCGGCGGCTAGTGACGGTGTGACGAAAGGATCGCGTGCGGATCCCCGGTCCCCTGACCCGCTGCTGGATCGGCGTGAACAAGCGCGGCGGTCAGCCCGGGCAGCGCGTGCAGCAGCTGGTGCTCGGCCGCAACGGTGACCCGTCAGGACCTCACGAGCCTGGCGATGGCGTCGGAGGCCTCCTTGATCTTGTCAGTGGCAGCGTCGCCGCCCTCGGCGACGGCACCGGCAACACAGTGACCGAGATGCTCTTCGAGCAGTCCCAGTGCCACCGACTGCAGCGCCCTGGTTGCGGCCGAGACCTGGGTCAGGATGTCGATGCAGTACTTGTCGGCCTCGACCATCCGCTGCAGGCCGCGGATCTGGCCTTCGATGCGCCGCAGCCGGTTAAGGTAGGCGTCCTTGTTGTGCGTGTACCCGTACATGACGTCCTCCGGCCTGAGCGGGCCGTCCCGGCTGGCGCCCGCGCTGCAAGGCTACAACGCAGGCCAGCTGCTTCCCGGCCTGCGGCTACACCATCGTGAGCAGCATGTAGCCCATGGCGAGGCCCATAGCGATCCTGGCGCAGGCGGTCGCGCGGTTGGCTGGGGATGCAGTTGCCGACCCGCCAGCGGCCGCATCACGGGACTCGCGACCATCCGCCGCGGGTCCGCCGTGCTGGCTGAGGCCGACCGGGGCGGGTGGCCGGGACTGACGGGTCATTCTGTCAGCGGTCCACACGATGTAGCCGACCATGAACAGCGCCAGGACGAGAGCGACTGCCGGATTCGCGCCAGCCGCCGCACCGCTCATGCCAGGCATTGCCATGGCCGGTCCGTGGCCTGGGCTGCGGGCCGGCATGAGCATATAGACCATGGCCGCGCACTCCACCGAGTGCGGTGCCGGGTCCGCGCACCCCCAGCTACGCGGAAGCGCTCGCCAGCCGGCGGCATGACGCTGGCGGCCGCGGGAGCGGACCGTCCGCCAGGCGAACCAGGCTGCTGCCGCCCCGAACGTGACCTTCCAGACCGCCCCTGGAAGCGCGCTGATCCGCGGCTCGAGCATGCCCGCCATGGCAGCAGCCATCAGCACGTGCAGAACGTCGGCCTCGGGCTCAGCGGCATGACCGCGCAGCAGCCACAGACCGAGCCGGACAAGGCTGCCGACCGCAATCAGCAGCATCACGGCAGCGAGCACCGGGGCGAGCCACGCCGGCCCGGTCATCAGCCGGTCCAGCGAAATGCGGAGACAGGCAAATTTGCAGTGATCAGCATGACGCTGAAAGGCTAACCCCCCGGCGGAATCGCTGCAAGTAGCCAGACCGCAAAGGCCGAAACCCTATGCCTATCTCCTCTGCTTAAACCCAGAGAGGGTATTTCAGGAACCCTGGCAGGGTATATGCGGTACCACCCGGGGGTAACGCCGTGGCGTGGCGTTATACCTGGTGCGGGTATCAACGAAAGCAGCCAGGATAGGTGCGCCGATGATATTCCTGTCATTAATGAAGGGGTGGCATTGCTGGAAGATTTCGTGGGTGTGTACATTTCCGAGTGCGGCGCTTGGCGCGCATCCTCTGCGCCCGCCGGGTCGCCAGGAAATGCCGGATCGCTAGCTGCCGGCACGAAAGCAGGCTGACGAAACGTGACCAACATTGCCGGCTCGGTATCGCCGCCGGAGCTGACCGAGATCGGGCTTGCGATCCGCGGCATGACGTGCGCGGCCTGCGCTGCACGCGTGCAGCGGAAGCTCGGCGAGCTTCCGGGCGTCACGGCCTCGGTGAATCTCGCTACCGAGAAGGCGACCGTGGCCGTGCCACCGTCAGTGTCCATGCAGCGCCTCATCGAGGTGGTGGAGCAGGCCGGGTACGCCGCCGAGGCGCTACCTTCGGGCGCTGCAGTGCAGCAGCCGACGGCCGCTGCATCTGACCCGGCAGCGGATCGAGTGGCCTACCTGCGGCGGCGACTGATCGTCGCGCTGGTGTTCTTCGTGCCGCTGAGCGACCTGTCGGTGCAGCTATCGCTGATCCCGTCGTTCCGGTTTCCCGGCTGGCAGTGGGTACTGGCAGGGCTGGCCGTTCCGGTTGCGGGGTGGGCGGCGTGGCCGTTCCACGCTGCAGCGCTGCGTGCCGCGCGGCACGGTAGCACGTCCATGGACACGCTGGTCTCGCTCGGCATTGTCGCAGCCTGCGGGTGGTCGGCCTACGCGATGTTCGTGCTGGACGTCGGCCCAGTCCGGACCAGCGCGCTGCAGCTACTGGTCCATGCCTCCGGCGGCGGCATCTACCTGGAGGTCGCGGCGTCGGTGACCACGTTCTTGCTCGCAGGCCGCTGGTATGAGGCCCGTGCTCGCCGCGACGCCGGAAATGCGATGCGGGCGCTGGCCGAGGCCGGAGCGAAAGAGGCGTGCCTGCTGATGATGGACGGAACCGAATGCCGTGTTCCGGTCGGTCAGCTCAGCCCTGGTGACCGGTTTGTGATCCGGCCGGGCCAGGCGATCGCCGCCGACGGCGTGGTGGAGTTCGGCGAGTCGGCCGTTGATACCAGTATGATGACCGGCGAATCGGTGCCCGCCGACGTCGCCACGGGCAGCGAGGTCAGCGCCGGCACCGTCGTTGCGGCAGGCAGGCTGGTGGTCCGCGCGACCCGCACCGGCACTGATACCCAGCTCGCTCACCTGATCGCGCTGGTCGAGCGCGCCCAGGCCGGCAAGTCGGCCGTGCAGCGGCTCGCCGACCGCATCTGCGGCGTGTTCGTGCCCGCGGTGCTCGCCGCTGCAGCCCTAACCCTGGCCGGGTGGCTGGCGGCAGGCGCCGCTCCCGAGCACGCGGTCAGTGCCGCTCTCGCCGTACTCATCATCGCCTGCCCCTGCGCGCTCGGCCTTGCGACACCCGCGGCGCTGGTGGTCGCCTGCGGGCGAGGCGCCGAGCTGGGCATCTTCATCAAGGGCTATCAGGCGCTGGAGTCCTCCCGGAGCGTAGACACGGTGCTGCTGGATAAGACCGGGACCATCACCACCGGGGTAATGACAGCAGTCGCCGTGCAGCCCGCCCCCGGCTCGAACCGGGCGGAGCT
>Ga0123356_10003421_pt1 | contig 16628 bp, 10 predicted proteins | sample TergutEmb28metaG_2_FD_92546 | JGI IMG/M metagenome (GOLD analysis project Ga0123356, IMG submission 92546) | Embiratermes neotenicus P3 segment gut microbial communities from Petit-Saut dam, French Guiana - Emb289 P3 | ecosystem: Host-associated > Arthropoda: Insects > Digestive system > Gut ...
CCGGGGTTCCCGCTTTAAGCGACGAAGGACTTTTGTATGCCTGCGGAGTAGACAATATACTGCGTGTTTATAAAATCGAAATGAAGCCAAGGACAATCAATATAATCAGATATTACGGCCCCGAGCCGGAAGGCGATTACGGAATGGGTAATCCTCCTCCTTCGCCGTGGACGGGACAGAACAGCCGTTACCATGATATTGAACAGGACAGGGTTTTTGAAGAAATAGCCGCCGCAATTCGCAGCGGACAGGTTGGAACCAACGAGCCGATTTATGTCGCGTACATAATGGAAATGGTCGGGTTCTTCCTTGGTAATCCTCATTATTCGCCTGTACGTCCGGCAGTAAAACCAACGCAGCGTGTCAGGCTGATTAACCTGTTGGCGCTTGTAGGTTCAAGGGAAACCATACCTTACCTTTGGAATATTTTTGACAAAGACCCCGAGCCTTCTGTCAGAAGCGCATGCGCAGAAGCAATTGGAAGGATAGGGGTAGACCCAACAGGAAGATCTTTTTATTCATATAACTATTTGCTTGCTCCCAATAATCCAAATATTGATCCTCAGCTTGTTTTGGCTGCGTCTTCATCGATTGCAAGCTTGTGCCGTTTTTCCGGACCTCCGCTTGCTCCGGATGGAATTCGCGTTTTGCGTTATTTTTCCAATCTGCCTTCTATACCAAACCGCGTAAAAGAACAGATACGAAATGAGATTGACGGTTTGTATAGAGAAGGTCTGGATCAGGTAATCCAGTAGCGGTTATAAACGCGAAGCGGCGGCAAAATCCGCGTCTGCGCTTTCATTGTTTCCCATTAACCGGAAAATGTTTCCGCGGGTTGTATAAGCCGGTGTGAATGAAGGGTTTATGGCAAGGCATCTGTTTAAATCCGCCATCGCTCTATCGAACTCTTTTTTGCTGTACCATGCGCTTGCGCGGTTGTAATATGCAACAGTGTAGTTTGTATTTAATCTTATTGCTTCTGTAAAATCTGCAATTGCTCTGTCGTCGTCTTCTTTTCTGTACCATGCGCTGCCGCGGCGGTTCCATATTACCGAGTTTGACGGTTCCAATCTTAAAATATGGTTACAGTCTTCTATTACTCTGTCAAAATTACCAGTCCGGTAAAAAACAAGCGAACGATTGATATAAGCATCAACATAATTTCTGTTAATGGAAATTGCGCGTGAAAAATCTTCGATAGCCTGATTTATTTCTGTTTGATTGTGTCTTGCAGCGAGTTCGTACCTCGCAGCGTGCTCATAGCTCGCAGCGAGCTCGTAGCTCGCATAGCCGCGATAATTGTAAACTTCGGCCCTGGTGTTGTCCAGCCTTATTGCTCTTGAATAGTCGTCAATTGCGCGGGCATATTCGCGCTTTTTCATCCATGCGTTTCCGCGGGAAATATAACTTTCTAAAAATTCTCCGTTACGGTTAATCGACGCTGTGTATTCCGCAAGAGCTTTGTCTATTTCTGCATTTTTGTAGAATTGTTCTCCCGCAAAGTATGATATTAAATATTGATCTACGCCCATTTGCCTTAAAACATCAAGGTCGGGATTTTCAAAATTAATCGGATCTATTTCTGAAACATTTACACCCATTCCCCTGAGTCTTGAGCTTAAACCGGAAAGAGAAGACAGCGGGCGCTGCGCCTGGGACGATACGCGAACTGCGCTTTCCGCCGTTTGTTCGTCTTCGATTTCTTCTTCCTCTGCGTATAATTCTTCCGGCGTATCAGGTTCTTCTATAATAATTTGTTCTCTTGCCTGTCTGGGCGGTTTATCATTCGCGCATGTAAAAATAAAAAAACACAACACAGCAATTAATAAAACAGCCGAAACAGCGGTTATTATCAGGAGAAGCTGCTGTTTATTCAACAGTAGCCTCGGTGTTTTCTTCGGCCGCCGCCGCAACAGGTTCTTCCATTCTGTAAATTAATCTGACGTTTTCTATTGTAGAGCGATGCCTAAGCTTTAGTATCAGAATTTGATCTTCGGGATAATATACCCAGCCGGACGAATCGTAGATTTCAAACTGCGGATCCGATCTCCATGCCATGCCGTGTATTTGAATGCTTAAGAATGGCCGCACTCCGCGGATTATCATGTGATGCGACGCATTTGGCGGGAAAGAGACGGATATGTTCAAGTTGCCGCCAACATCTGTCGCTCTGACCGACGGCGATACTGTCCATACCCAGTGTCCCGAGTTTGTAAGCCATGTAGCTCTTGGATAATAATCCCCGGGGTTGAGTATGTTGTAAAGTCTTCCAGAATTACCGCTTGTGATTGCGGATAAAATTAACGATCTGCCTATTGCTGCCCATTCGGTGTTTTGTGTCGCGTCCGCCCAATAAACAAGCGCTTTTCCAAGTCTTAAACTGTATTCAAAGTTATTGCTTTCGGAGCTTGATGCGTATACGGCGTCGTGTTCTGTATCACGATTTAAATTTTCAGATATTAATAAAAGTATTTGATCCGTTAAGTGCTCGATAGGATTGTTTGCTTCCGGCCGCCAGCGTTTAAAATCGATATAAACTTCCAGCAGTCCCGGGCAATATTCAGATACCAGCATCGAAGGGCTTGCGTTATGTATAATATCGATTACTTCGTTTGCGAGAGTTAAATTGCTTCTTGTGAATAAATAATTAAGAACATGTTCTTCTTTTAAAACATCTAAAGATTTTGCTCTTGTTAATCTGGTAATTTGATTTATCTTGTTGTTTTCTGATGCGGTAAACGAGCTGTATGCATTTGTCATGCCTCCAACGAAAGCCGACGATCTGTAGCTGTGTCTTGGGCTGTTAATAAAATTGCCGGAGATTGCGGCGGACGCCGGTATATAATTGCCGCGCTGAAGAGTCTGCGAAAGATACGCGATTATATCGTCTTCGTTTTGCAGGGAAGCTGCGCCTTGATGCCATTGAATGTAATTTGAATCTTGCCAGGTTCTAATAACATTTGAATAGTTCGACGTTTGGGCTATAACATAATCCGCAGGATCAAACGCTCTTTGTCTTCCGCGAGAGCGGTATGAAATAAACGCGTTATCTCTGGAAAGCGTTATGTTTCCCTTTTCAAGTTCCTGACCAAGGCTGCTAAAAACATACCGCGAGCCGCTGAACATAATTCCAAGTTGTCCTGAATCCTGTATCAGTGAAGAACGTCTGGGAATGATGGGTATTGTAACTTCTGTTATATTTTCCGCGAACTCCGCGCTGATTTGCAGTTCCGGCCCTCTTGCTGAATCAAACGAGGTAAATGTAATAACTGTTCCGCCGGGCATGGCGAAGCGGGCTATATTGTCCGTAAGGATCATTAACTCAGGGTTTACCGCTGTGGCTGCCCCGTTGTTATATGTCAGCATGAAACCTTTTCCGCGCTCTTCTTTAAGGGTAAACTCCAGCCCTCCGTAGAAAACTTTAATTCCGCCGGAAACCCTCTGCGCCTCGTCTGCATCCGCCTCATTTGCCTGTGATGATTGCTGATAGCGCCCTCTTATTGTCATTCCGCCCGCGGAAAATGAAAAACTTCCCTGATTTGAAAATTGTATAATTACCAGAATACAAAAAACTACGCAATACAGGACTGCCAGGCCGATTATTTTTGTCGCTAAAGGTTTTCTCATGGAAGCTTTAACCCCTTATTCAAACACGGCCGAATGTAACTTGCCGGTTTATTAATTATTGTATACTATATAATAGCATGAAAAATAATTATATTGGAAGCGGTCTGTTATTATTCCTCATTTTTGCGGTTTCTCCGGTTATTTTTGGCCAGGATGCCGGAACAGAGGCTATTTTGACAGAAGTTGCCGAAAGGCTCGCGCGCAGGGAGTATTCTTCCGCGCTGGAATTGTTTGACACCCTGCCGCCGGATTATGCGGAAACCGTAAATATACGTATAATGCGCGCCGGTATTTATAACGCGGCAAACCGCCCTGCGGACGCAAGACGTATAGCAAACAGCATTATTGCCGCAGAAAGAAACAATACCGAAGCTCTTATGATTCTTGCGGATGCCGCCGCTTTGGAAAATAAAGATCGCGAAAGAAGACAGCTTCTTGAAAGGGTAATAGGAATAAATGCGCAGCATGCAAGGGCGCTCAATGATTTGGCAAATATCAGCCTTAGAAACCAGAACCTGCGCGTTGCGGCAAATTATTTTGACAGGGCTTTGGCAGCCGAACCGAATAACGGGGAAGCTCTTGTAGGACGCGCGTCTGTTTATCGATATAACAAAGATCCAAGAAATGCAGAAAGGCTCTTAAACCGCGCCGTGTCTTTATACCCGAATTGGGCAAGGCCGCTGCAGGAACGAGCAAGGCTTTACAAGGGAGCCGGTTTTTACACTGACGCTATAGAAGATTTTAACGCTGCTTTAAAGCTTGAGCCGGATAATTATTGGATACTTGTAGATTATGGGCAGCTTCTTATGGACATGAATCGCAAAAATGAAGCATTGGATTATTTTAATCGCGCGATTATCGCAGACCCTAATGTTTTTATGGCGTATGTTTACAGCGCCGCGTTAAAAGATGAGTTAGGCGATTATGCCGGAGCAGAAAAAGATTATATAACTCTGGCAAGGCTTAAGCCCGATTATTATTTTGCGTTTGAAGCTCTTGGTATTTTAAGAATGAGGAACAAACAATGGGCGTTGGCAAGAGATGCGTTTTTGGATGCGTACAAGCAGGCGCCAAGAGAATACAACTATGCGCTTTTGGCCGCCGTAAACTGGATGCGCGCAGGTAATCAGTCCGATCCAAGACAATTTCTTGCGCAGGTACTGCGTACGGCTCCAAGGGATTCTATCGAGCATGCCATGTTAAGACTGTATCACGATCTAAGAGGCGATGCCGATGTTACTGTAAGAGTGGAGAGAGAACAAAATATTTATAAAAAATCACAAATGCTTTTTTATCTTGCTTCCTACCATGATATAAGAGGAAACAGAACTTTAGCGGACAGATATTATTTAATGGTACAGGAGCTGAACGCCATAGGTTCTCTGGAATGGCGTTTGAATGAAATGATATTGACAGAAAGGGGAATTAACTTAAAGGACGGAAGATGAGCGGCAATACTACAACAATTTCACTTAACGGAAAAGAATTTAAACTTATTGGGACTGCCCATGTGTCCCGCGAAAGTATAGAAGAAGTGCGGAATATCATTTGCGAAGAAAAACCCGATATGGTATGCGTAGAGCTGGATCAGGGGCGGTACAATTCCATTACCCAGAATGACAATTGGGAAAAACTTAATTTAACAAAAGTTTTTAAGGAAGGCAAAGGTTTCTTATTGATAGCGAACCTGGTGCTTTCCAGTTTTCAGCGCCGTCTTGGCAATGAATTGGGAGTAAAACCCGGCGAAGAAATGAAAGTGGCGATAGAGACCGCCAAAGAAATGGGAATTCCGCACAGTCTTTGCGACCGTGAGGTGCATACAACCCTGCGGCGCGCATGGTCGCGCTGCGGTTTGTGGAGTAAATCCAAGCTTCTTGCTTCGCTTCTGGCGTCTGCTTTTACAACAGAAAAACTTACCGAAAAAGAAATTGAAAATCTTAAAAACCGGAACGAGCTTGACGGCATGATGAATGAGCTTGCCAATTATCTGCCCGGCGTAAAAGCGGTTTTAATTGACGAAAGGGATCGTTATCTGGCGTCTAAAATATGGACGTCTGCTTTGCCGGAAGAAAATTCCGGGCGGGAAGCGCCAAAAAAAATTGCCGCTGTAGTGGGAGCAGGGCACATGCAGGGAATGATAAACCATCTGGAAAAACTTGCTTCGGGCGAAGTAACCGCAGATGTAAGCGAATTGGATGTAATTCCGCCGCGCGGTTTTTTTTCCAAAGCGATCAAGTTTATAATTCCGGCCGTAGTTATCGCGCTTTTTGTAATTGGATTTGTCGGCAACGGAGCCGACATTGGCCTGGAAATGGTGCTTCAATGGATATTGTGGAACGGTTCTCTTGCCGCCATTGGCGCAATTATTGCTTTGGGTCATCCGCTTGCAGTGCTTGTTTCATTCCTTGGCGCGCCGCTTACAACGCTGACGCCTTTTATCGGCGTTGGCATATTATCCGGCCTTGTTCAGGTAACATTCACCAAACCCCGTGTCTCGGATCTCCAAAATATTTCGGAAGATTCCGCCAGCATCAAAGGCCTTTACCGCAACAGAATTTCCAGGGCGCTCTTGGTCTTTTTCTTTTCCAGCCTTGGAAGCACTCTTGCCACTTTTATTTTAATGCCCTTACTCGGCAGCAAAGTAATAAGCGTCGTTGCCTCCTGGTTCGGACATTTGGTTAATGTTGTATCTTCCTGGCTTGGATTCTTGTGATGATTCGTTGTAAACCGGCATTATGAGTTAGTTCCTGTTTATTTTTGTGTTACCAGAAAACCGTATTCTGCGCAGCTCCAGTAAGTATGCTCTCCGGTCTTTTTTACATATATTACTAGTTTATATCTGCCGGGATTCAATTTAGGTGTATTAAACCGATATAAATCACTTTTTGTCGGATACCTCTTCATTAGCGACGCGCCGGATTGATTGTACCAGGTATAGCAAAGTTCATAGCCTTCTTTTAATGCAAACTCAAGATTTATTTCTTCTCCTGCAATAACTTCGTTAATTCTTGCAAGTACTGGCCATGTTTTAAAAGCCTGGAAAAAACTGGGCCTTACAAATGGAAGAGCCAAAAATTCTGCAGAGCTAAGCGGCTTATCAAGAAGTTGATCTTCACTATATGATGGAAAATGTTTATGAATAAAAACAACAGGGCTGGCAAAAAGGTATGCTGTTTTGTAAGAAGCACGGAAGGAGGTGCCGTTAAGCGAGCCAGCGTTCCATGTACTGTCTATAAGATATTTTTCTCCGTATATTGTTACCATGTTCCATGCGTGATTTACGCTTATTGTATTTGAGTTATTCCACATGTTGCTGCCATGTCCGCGCGCATAACCGGAAACTATTTTATTATCAATTTCCAGAAAATCAAGAATATACTTTAGTACATCGGCATATCCTGCGCAAACAGCATTGCCGCGCTTGATTACAGCATCAACGTTCTGAGAAGCATAACGTCCGGAAAAATATGATTGGGTATCATATCTTATATTTAAGGCCACCCAGTCGTGTGCTTTTTTTACGCGTTCAAAATCATTTTCCGAGTTTTCATTAATATACTCCGCCAAAAGCCGTACAAACTCGACAGGATCTCTCTGCCTTTGGGAAGTAACTGCTGCGGGTATTCTTCTCATGTCGGGGTCGGGCGTATCCAATAAAAAAGTAAATACAATTTCGCCTTCGGTATTGAATATATTTACTTCCGGTTGCTTGCTTTGCGCAAATCCCTGTAATTGCAGTACAAGTAGTAATGCAAGTGTCATATAGAATCTGGATAGGGTAGTGGACTTCATAACGATAAACTCCTTTTCGTTAAAGTGTTACTCATATAGTGCGAAAAGGAGCTCTGTTTTTTTCTTTTAATATAATAGTTTTTATATTATGTTTTTATTCCAAAGATGCGATAACCGGATTGCCCGAAAATCCCAACGGATAATGAGTCCTGGTATTCTGTTTGTTATTTGTTAATTCGGCTACATTATCCTGTACAAATACTTCCAGAGCTTTTAAGGTAATTCTTCTTCTTCCTGTAAAATCGGCTTTTCCTCTTAAGCCTTCAATAAGGCTGAATGTAAAGGCGCCGTGTCCGGCGCCATACAGGAAGTTTTCAAGAGATTCCTCAGACCCGTCACTGGCAGCCATCATTACCGTTCTTGCGTTTTTAAAGTCGGAAACAAGTTCTTTTGTATCTACAATCCTGCCCTGTGTTCTTTCTATGTTGCCTGAATGGCAGGTGTCAATAAATGCAAACTTGCTGCCAGGCGCTCTTTGCAGTGCGTCGCTCAATAATCTGTTTGAAATTGCTGCGTCTGGCAATGAAATGGAATCATTAAAATCTCTCGGGATTAAATAAAAGTTATCGCTTGCGTCATTTAGCCCATGACCGGATATAAACAATATAACAGTATCATGCGAATCGCCGTTTTGTAAATAGTTCAGATTGTTTATAATATTTGCTCTTGTAGGAAGAATATCCGAAAAATCTGTTATTAACATATAGTTAACCTTTCCGTAGACTCTTCCTTCCTGTTCCTTAAGACAATTGACAAATTCCGTTGCGTCTTTTGCGGCATATTGCAGAGATCTAAAAGTTGATTGGTGTGTGTGTTCGTATCTGTTTATGCCGATGGCAAGTATCCAGAGATTGGGTAGGGTATTACGCGCTGTGCCGCTTATAACTTGCGTTCTTTCCGAAGGAATACCCAAATTATTGTATACGCGAATTTTTACATGGTTACTATCGCTTGTTAGTGGAATTGGAATTGTAAATGTAAGGTTGCGTTTGTTTCTTACAGCAAGGCTTGCTGATTCAATTGTTACATCGTTGTTGCCTTCAAAAACACGAAGTGCATCGCTTCCAAGCTGATTTTCGTTAATAAAGAATTCTATCCTTGCAATGTTCATATTTTCGTCGTAAACATTGAAAGTAAATTCTGCCATGGTAGCTTCGTTGTTGGATCTGATGCCAAGTACTTCTATTACAGGAGGCAGAAACTGACTTGCGTTTTCTATAACAAGTTCGTCGTTTCCGGTAACAATAGTTCCTGATAATATTCCGGCGACCATATCCGGTTTGCGGAACTGTTCCCTGAATTGCTCAATGCCGTATACTTTATCGCCAATACGTACATTAAGATAATCTGCTCCGCCTGCTGAAGCATTGTAAAACCCTTCTGTAGTAACACAAATCCATTCGCCGTCTACAAAACCTACAAACTGTGCGGTTTCCTTCCATGTGACAGATTCAATATTTTCATTATATCCCAAATCCCATAGGCGAACCGTGGTATCACTAGATGAAGAAACAATACGCTTGCCGTCATTACTAATTTCTATAGAGTTTATTCCAACGCTGTGTCCGGTCAATGTTGCAAGAAGTATTCCAGATTCTGCGCTATAAACCTTTATTTCTTTTCCGCCGCCTTCATTAAAGCCGCCGCTTGTGGATAAAAATATTAACTTCCCATCCTTACTGAAACGTATTGCAGTTATCGATGCATCATGTTCTCCAAGCTGAAAAACATATTCTCCTGTTTCAATGTCATAAATCATAGCTGCGTTATTTGTCCAATGTCCGGTTGCGAGCCAGCATCCATCCGGACTATAGTCAATAGAATTAACATTCCAAACACTGTCAATTTTTTTTATATTTTTAAAGGTTTCGGTATTCCAGATATATATACCTCTATTTGCGCCAATGGCAATATGCTTGCCATCAGGACTCCATGCTACAGAACGGATAAAATCATCATTTAAATTAGATTTATATATTTCCTTTTTATTTTTTATATCCCACAAAATAAAGTAATTGTTATTCGAAATAGATACGGCTCTTTCCCCTTTTGGGCAAAAACGTACAAACAAAATACCTGAATTATGACCTGTTAAATCTTTTGGTTCGCTTTCATTTTCTAAATCCCATAATTTTACTGAATAATCTGTAGAACCGGAAATTAACATTTTTCCATCCGAGGTAATATCTAGTGAAACGACAGGTTTTGTATGACCTGTAAGTGTTTTAACAAGTGAACCTGTTTTTGTATCCCAAATTCGAATATTTGTATCTATATTTAGTAGACTGCATCCATATCCAGCTATGATGTAATCACCTTCCGGAGAAAAAATGCTTGTATAGGTAATATGGCTGTAGCCGGAGTAAGATTGTAATTCCTGTCCTTCCATAGATTCTTTGACGCTATAATCAAAAGAAGTCGATAAAATTGTAGTTCCGTTATTATTATATTTTACAGAGCTAACATAGTTTTTATGTCCGTTGAACTCTGAAATTAATTCTCCATTGTTAACCCGCCATTCCTTAACTGTTGTATCAGTGGAACAAGATGTGAGGCGTGTGCCATCTGGATTAAATGCGATGTCACTTACAGGTCCGGAATGGGCATTTATTGTATTTAGTAAAATACCGTTTGCGGCAAACCATAATTTAACAAGACCGTCAAAGCCGCCGCTTGCAATAAACATTCCATTTGCGCTTGAATCGACAGAAAAAACAGCTCCTTCATGCGCTGCTATTTTTTGTAATTCAGTACCGTTTATAGCATTAATAATGCGTATTGTACCATCATCAAGAGCGGCAATTATTCTTTGTCCGTCAGCGCTGTATACTGCTTTGTTTATTCCGCTGTTAAACCCAGAAAAAACAGCGAGTTCGTTTCCGGTTACGCTGTCCCACTTTTTTATGGTTCTGTCAAAGGAAGCAGAGATAAAGTTAGTGCCATCCGGACTAAGGGAAAGTGAATTAACAGAACCCAGGTGTCCTTCCCAGCTTATTAACTCATTGCCTGTATTAACATCAATAATCGATAAAAAACCGCTAAATGTTCCGGAAATAATGATAGTTCCGCTTTTATTCCAGATTAACGAATTTATAAGCGCATTCTTTGTATTAATAATTTTAAGTTCTCTGCCATTTTCTGTATCCCAGATTAATATCTCCCCTCCCAGGAACTTGGAAGATGCCATTAATGCTGAATCAGGGTTATAAGCTGCCGCAGTCACCTCGCCCTGATGTCCTAATTGCGGATAAACGCTGACCTCCTGAGCGTTTAATGAAGCAAGAATAAAAATATTGAATAATATATAAAGTATAATTCTCATTTTTATTCCTCCTTGTATATATCCTGATCATCTACAATATCTTTTTGCTGTAAGTGTGTTTCTTTTTCCATGTATATACTATTTCCAAGATTTGCAGAATTTTGTGTAATTGTACCGCTATTGACAATAAAAGATCCTCCGCCGCTAATGAATACAGCTCCTCCATAACTTGTTTTGTTTTTGATTATTTCTATTGAATTGGTTACGATGTTACTTTCTTGTATTCTTAATGCAGCTCCTGTAAAAAAAGTAAAATTATTATAGAACTTGCAATTATCGATTTTAGATGACTGGCCTCTTGTGTAAATTCCACCGCCATGAAAAGCTTTATTGCTGGATATAACACAATCCTGTAATAACAAGCTTGATGATGTATAAATTCCGCCGCCGTAAAGGCTTTGATTGTTGTTTATTAATACTGAATAAAATTCACTGGGACTTTGTAAATTAAACGCTCCGCCGGAATCATTTGCATGATTATTAACTGCTTCTCCGCCGTGCATGATTAAATGTCCACCTTGAATGAAAGTAATAACTCCTCCGCCGACTTCTTTTGCATAATTACCTGCGATTATACAGTCAATTAACTCCAGTTTACTTCCCAGTGCTATTCCTCCGCCGACTCCAGCTTTATTGTCGGTAATATGTACGCCGTATAATTTACTATCCGAATTTATGTTTATGCCGCCGCCGTAGTCTGCATAATTTTCTGATATTGCTCCGCCCTTCATGGAAAATTCGGCGTCAAGATTAATAAAAATTCCACCGCCTGCGGTTTGTTTATCATCGCTTCCCGCACGGTTTTTACTAATAATTCCATTTTCTATTATTAATTTTCCGCCATTTTTAACATTTATTCCACCGCCTGTATCATGACTTATATTTTCTGTAATAATTCCGCCATTCATTGTAAAACTACCGTTTTCTTCTATGTTTACGCCGCCTCCTGTATCATAGTTAGAATGATTTTTAATTATAGTGCCGCCAGTCATAGCAACTATTCCTTCTGAAGCAATAGCAATGCCAGCGCCTCGCCAAGAAATATTTTCTCTTGTTATACATTCAATAATATCCAGTATTCCGTTTTTACCTACGTATATACCTCCTCCGTCAGAAAGGGCATAATTTTCGGAAAGAATACTTTCTTTGATGATAGCTTTTGAATTTTCCAGCATTATGCCGCCGCCTCTATTACATCTATTCTCGTTTATTTCACTAGCAATAATTTCTGCAGTGCTATTTTCTGTTATCATTATTCCGCCTCCAATTCTATCAGCAGTGTTATTTATTATATTGCTGTTCTTTATCAACACTTTTGAATTATCTATTTGTATGCCACCGCCAAAAATGGATGTATTATTATGAATGTTTGATTCTTCTATATTAATTTCACCATGGGAATAAATCCCTCCTCCCCACTGCGCTGTGTTCTCGAATATTTCTGTATCCTGTATTGTGACTCTTCCGTTATCGTGTATGTATACTCCGCCACCGGCACTCGCTGAATTACTGTAAATCCTTGTTTTTGGTCCTATACTAACAGTAGCGAGATCTACATAAATACCGCCGCCATGATTGTTAGATCTTTCTCCGCCTGTTATATCAATGTATTCAAAGTGTATATTGGAATTTGCAATATAGATAACACGGCAGCCTGAGTCTTTTGCAGATAATATTGCTCTTTCATTTTCTGCGGCATCCGGTTTTCCTCTAATGGTTATAAGTTCATTGTTATTTACATTTATATAAAAAACGGTATTATCCCATTCAGAGTTTTCGCTTATGCGATCTAGTGTTCCAATTACTGTTATTGTTTTAGTTGTACTGCCAGAAGCGGCTTGTATTGCTTTTTCCAGCGTTCTAAACGGTGTTGTTTGTGAAAGACCGGAATTATAATCATTCCCGCTGGCCTGTACATACCATGAATCGCCAAACACAAAAAATGCAGTAAAAAATATAAATACAGTAAATAAAATTATTCTTTTCATGGTTATTTATCCTGTAATAATGTGTTTAGTCTTTGGGTTATAATATCCGGTCTAAAATACTGTTGTTTATAATCAGACATGTTATATAATCCAAGGCCAGAAATCGCTGCAAGATACCTGTCTCCGTTTTGTACACCGGCAGATGCATTATAATAGCCATCCGGGGTTATACTTGCCCATTCACCGTCATTATACCCAATGAACTTTACAACCTCGCTGCCGCTTTCACTATCCCATACTCTTACACTGCCGTCAAAAGAACTGGATATTAACGCTTTTCCATTAGGTGTAAATTGTAAATCAATAATATTTCTGGTATGTCCTGATAATATTTGTACTTGTCCATTTTCTATATTCCATAAAGTTAGTTCATTATTTTCTGTACCAAAAGCAATAAATTTATTATTTGGGCATATTTTAATTATACGAATTCTTTCATTCTGTCCTGACACTTCAAGCATTTTAATTTCTTTTTCCCAATCCATGACAATTAAATCACCGCTTGTTAAACTAAAAGCAATAATTTTTCCATCATTATTAAAACTAATAGCAGTAAAATATTCTTGTTTTTCATATAATGGTGAAAAATCAAGTTCTTTTATAAATTTGCCTGTATCAATATTAATAATTTGTATTGCAAGGACACCTTCACATGCATACATCCCCTTGTTACTGATGGCATGTATATATCTTTCTCTTCTTGACCAAACTCGCGTACTATTGATATTCCACATTTTCATTGTTCCGTCATCACTTTTAGATACAAGTTGTTCTCTTCCGTCAAGAAAAAATAAATTAGTTATTTCTGATGCGTGGGCATAAAAACTTTGCAGTTTTGTGCCATTGTTATAATCCCAGATAATAATACGCCTGTCATCAGAAGCAGAGGCAATTTTTTTACCATCCGGACTAAAGTCAACAGTAGTTACATACCCAGTATGTCCCAGTAATGTTTTGAACAAGGTTCCTTTGGATAAATCCCATATTTTTACAGAATGATCCATGGAGGCAACTGCGATTGTATTATCATGATTATTTATACTTATTGTGCCAGCAACTTCGTAGTTAATTCGAACTCTGGAAAGCTCACTGCCATCAACGGCATTAAGAATAATAATTAAATCTTTGTTTTTACCGAGTTGTAAGAATGTAATAATTCGCTTTGAATCTGGGCTTAAAAAAGCAAAAGTTACTTTCTCCTCCCAGTTTTCGGAAAGAGATAGATGTTTTTTTCTTTGGGAGATATCCCATAGATCTATTTTTCCACGGGAGTATGTTAAAATGTATTCTCCATCGCTGCTAAATTGTATGTATTTTGTAGAGCTTCCGTGATCATAATCAAGTGTAAATGAGTTGTTGCCGGTTAAATCCCATACTTTTATCGTAGAATCTACGGAAACAAAAGCCAGATAACGATTATCAGAACTTAATGCCAGAGAATCTATCTTCTCTTTATGGCCAGATAATGTTTTTTCTATAGACGATGTTTGGATATTATAAATATGTATTAAGTTATTATCTGTATAAATTATATTTTGTGAATTTGGTATGTATAATAAAATAGGAGTATTTGTAGTGTTTATAATAAATAATTCTCTACCAGTTTCTATATCTCTGCCTTTTATGGTACCGTCGCGAGTATAATAGATGATACTTTCTGAGTTTGGTCCAAAAATAGCAGAAGTAATAACACGTTCATAATTGTATAATAATAATTCTTTCTGTGTTGAAATATCAATTAATTTTATAGAACTGGAAGAATAATATAACAAACTCTTTCCATCATGTGAAAATTCAAAATTTCTGAAAGATGTGGTATATCCGGTTATAGTATACAGCTCTGTAAAACTATCAGAATCCCAGAGTGTTATTTCATCAAATGTAGCTGTTGCCAAAATTTTGCCATCCGGGCTGAATTTTGCAAATTCTATACTTTCTTTAACTAATACCTGAGGTACAAGCGTCTGGGCGGCAACGCCCCAAAATGCCGAGAAAAGTAATATGGTAAAAATCACTATTTTTCTATGCATCACAATCCACCCCCATTTTCCGTTCAACCCCCCTTCCCAAGTACTATTATATTGGAAAAATAAAAAATTTGGAATTCTGCCGTCGATATATTGTACTTTTTCCCCTTTACTGGTAAGCTGAAGCGACTAAAACAAAATTTTCATTTAAAAGGAGTAATAATTAATGAAAAAAGTACTGGTTTTTGTGTTTTTTATCGCTTTTGCGGTAAATTCCTATGCGCAAGATGCTTTTGATTTCATGCAGAATTCATTGGCAAACGTAGTTATTTTATCGACTGCTGCCCAGCTTGATAACTTTGACTATGACGGAGCAAATGCTCTTTTGGGCACTTATCTTGAGGCGGGAAAATCCATCACTATGAGAAACAACTACACAGCAGGCGTTGAATACTTAATACTGGCTGCTCCGGATTTGTTATACTGTGATGTCGATCTTAAAGTCTACCAGGGCTCAGGAACGGGCGGGACGGTTATTGCAAAAGACACTCGGCCGGATTCAATTTGTGTTGTCCGTTTTAAACCCACTGTGTCTGGCGAGCACACATTTGAGTTGATTAATTCATCATCAAGGGCAGTTTTTATCTCGGTTGTTACGCTTAGGGCTCAGAGAAATCCCGATTTTACCCTTATTGCAATGGCAGAAGCTATAGATCATACTTTTGGTTTATCGCAGCATTTAGCTTCCGCAATGCCTGCGACTGCAAAAATTCCTGCCAATAAATGGACATTATTTGGCGGCAAAGTATCTCAGGGGAGTCTTACAGGGTATTATAATAGCCAATATACCAGAGGCGAATACATACTTATAGGCGCCGGAGAAAGATCTGTTAGAAACGTTGATGCCGAAGTACTGGAGCAGCGCGCTAATAACCAGACTGCCGGAACAATTGTTTCCATCAATACCAAAACTACGGCTCTTGCCGATTTTGCCATGTTTACAGCGGACCCATCAAAGTACTACTATCCAAGAATACAAAATAAAAGTTCGCAAAGATCGAGCGCATTTTGTTTTGGTTTTTTGATTCAGATGACTGAATATTAGTATTCTGATTTTTAAAATTAAGGGAAAAATAAAGGTTGTTTTTCCGATTATAATTGTATAGGAGACTAAATTATGAGAAATGTTATTGTTATTTTTACACTGGCGGCAGTTGCCGCGCTTGTTGGCTGCGGTGGAACACCTGCGACTGTTAGCAGTCAGGGCGATCTTCCCCCGGTTATGAAAGAATATAAGCCGGCGGAGCACAATTCAACTGTTACAGAATTTGGAAACAAGGACTTTCTGCCTGCGGTACAGCCGGATGGCTCGGTTATTATTTCCAGAAACGAGAGAGTCAATATCAGGATTATGCCCATGACAGACGGCAGGACAAAGGGCGCAGTAAGACCGGACGAAGAAATTAACGAGCTGATTAGACAGAACGAAGCTATTCTTAGAGCCGATCCCAGGAACTTTGATGCATGCATAATGCTTGCTGGTCTTTACATCGATCGAAACAGACCGGGAGATGCTGCAAATGCTATCAGGTACAGCAATATGGCGCTTGAAATCAACAAAGACGATCCTCAGGCCATGTTTGCACGCGGTGTAGGTCATACCGAAGCTGGTGATAACCAGAGAGCGCTTAACGATTTTCAAGCTGCGGTAAGGTTGAATATCCAAAGCGCAAAAAGCGCGAATTACATGATGGGGATGATTTATAGCAGGGAATGGGAACAGTTAAGAACTGCGAACAGGCCGGCCGAAGCAGCCGCCAAGCTGGAAGCTGCCATCGAAGCTTTTGAGATGGTACTTGCACTGGATCCTAAATTTATTGATACTGCAGAAATTCTTCAGGTGCTTTACGGTAGAAGATAGTCTTGTAGAGC
>Ga0123356_10003423_pt1 | contig 16620 bp, 17 predicted proteins | sample TergutEmb28metaG_2_FD_92546 | JGI IMG/M metagenome (GOLD analysis project Ga0123356, IMG submission 92546) | Embiratermes neotenicus P3 segment gut microbial communities from Petit-Saut dam, French Guiana - Emb289 P3 | ecosystem: Host-associated > Arthropoda: Insects > Digestive system > Gut ...
AATTACAGCTCCCTTTACTACGCCGGAAAGACCGATAACCGCCGAAATATCCCATTCAAAATTCTTGTCCACATCCAAAAAATGCGGATGTCTTGGGACTACATCAATGCCAACAAATTCCTTAAAAGTGTTAACTGTAACTTCTACAAATGGTTCTATATAATTTTGTAATTCTACTGTCATTTTTTACATCCTGAATAAGCGTAATTTTGCCAGTTTTTGCTTGAACAGATCAAGCTTAATCGGCTTTGTGATATAATCAGTGGCTCCGTGTTTTAATGCTTCGATAACATTAAACTTGGCGGCTTCACTGGTTACCATTATGATGGGTAAGTCTTTGTATTGTTCCATTGCCCTTACCTGTTTAAGAAAATCAATCCCTGACAATCTTGGCATATTCCAGTCAAGCAATATCAAATCGACGGTCTGAGATTCAAGCAACGCTAATGCTTCTTCTCCATCTTTTGCCTCGATAAAGTTACAGGGAGAATCCACGCTGGAAAAAACACCCTTAACAGTGTTTCTCATAATTCTGGAGTCGTCTACAATCATTATTGTCACACCGGCAGGCATAATACCTCCTTAACATAGTATATTCATTAAGATAATATCATATTTTTACCGTAATGAAAAGGTGATTTTTCATTTTTTTTCATTTTACTTATTTCCCTGCATTTCCAGCCTATACGAAACGGTCCAGTTCCATCTATCAAAATCCTCAGAAGCGGCCTTCAAACTTAATCTTCCATGCATAAAACGAGCAGACGCACTGACAGAAAAATCCCATTTTTTATCTTTTTCTTCAAAAAATGTACATCCAATTCCTGACCGAAACTGAAAGATTCCGGGAGATAAAATAAAATCGCAATTTACGGAAGTAGTATCCCAAAGCCACATATCATCAAAAACCGGGTAAGGTGACGGATTGTCTGATTCTCCTAAACCTTTAATTGAGCCGGAAATGTTTACTCCAAGGATATTGTTTATATTTAATCCAAGAGTCCCGGAAAAACTGTCGTTTATTTTTTGAGGATTTACGGCATTCCGGTCTGCTGAAAGGGATATTCTTGTCAGCCGGATAACGTTATTGTTTCGAATTGCCGCAGAATTAGGGAAACGGCAATAAAAACCGGTTGAACTGCGGTTAAAATCTTCACCAAACGCATCTGAGCGTAATACTGTGTTTAACCTAATTAGATAATTATATCTGCCTCTCCACTCAATTTTTGCCGCACCTCTAAAGCCATCGTTTAAAATAATACCGTCTATGTTAACAAATCTTTCTCCTGATCCATCCGCTGCAAATGAAAATGCTAATGGACGCGGTCTATTCCCAATGGGCAATAGCGGTGTTAATGTGATGCCAAAATTTCCATAAACGTCAGTTCCCCAGGAAAAGGTTTCTGACAGGGCAAAGTCTGAACTTACGGAAAAAGCAGGGTTTGAAAAAAACAGACCGGCGGCGTAAAGATCGAAGTCTCGTTCAGGCAAGGGCGGAGGATCGGAAAACCAGGTATTAACTGTCCTTGGCGGCAATGTTTTACCTGTGTAGAACGCTTCCAGAAGCAGTCTATTTGAATCTCTCGGCCTTGTATTATTTACAAAAGTAAAATCAAAACCACCGGAAAGAGTAGGAGTAAATTCATAGATTTCTGTTTGCGTAGAAATAAAACTCCTCAGTTTTATATTGGGAAAAAGCTCTAGAACCGGACTGGACAGATACAGATAAGCCATATCTTCCCTTGTACTGGAAGCTGTTGTTCTTAAATCGGCGCTGATTGAGCTGTGATTTTCCGTATATGGCGGCGAACGTATCCATGGATTGCGGATTCTGGCAGGAAGCCCCCATTCATCAATCACGCCGAACAACAACCTTGAACCGGTTGGTCTGTGGTATAAACCACCCGTGTAATTAGTTATCCACTTGTCGGGATCTCCTAATGGCTCTTCAAGTTCGAAGTTCAATGTACGCCTGTCAAGAACCTGCATACGCAGCAGTAAATCGAGCGGAAGAATATCCAGCTTTATTTCTGCCCTGTTATGAAGGGTTCTTGATTCTTCCCATGAACCGCTCAAGAGAAGGCTCCAGTTGAACAGCGGTGACACAGAATCTTGCGAGTCATCAGCAAAGACGGCTGTGCAGCAAATAAATACAGCAGCAAAAAAAGATAAGTTTTTCATACCCTTATATGGCGCGAGCGTGCGTGGCGCTTGCTCGAAAATGAAAAAAGTTCTCTTTTTTATTCGTGCCAAACTGCGAAAAACCGCAGCGGTATCGGCATATTATTGAAAGAAAATTTAAAACAGGATATATTTATCTTGAGGGAACAGATGGAGCAAGAAAATAAATCAGTACATGACTTTGATGTTAATTTGATATGTGAATATTATTCAAATTTTGAAAGGCAAGGACCAGGAGCTTCTGAAACAACAATAAAAGCATTAAGTTTTATCGATAATATTAAAGGATTATCACAAATTGCAGATATTGGCTGCGGAACAGGCGGACAAACAATTGTATTGGCGCAGCATACAAATGCAAACATTATTGGCATAGACAATGCCCCCATTATGATAGAAAGATTCAATGATAGTGTCACAAAAAACAATCTGCAAAACAGGGTTAAAGGTGTTGTTGGCTCTATGGATAACCTGCAATTTAAGGATGATGAATTAGACATGATTTTGTCAGAAGGGGCAATTTATAACATTGGTTTTGAACGCGGTTTGAATGAATGGAATAAATATATAAAACAGGATGGATACATTGTCGTTAGTGAAGCATCATGGTTTACCGAAGATCGTCCCGCTGAAATTACTGATTTCTGGATGGATGCCTACCCGGAAATAGACACAATTCCAAATTGTATATCCAAAATGCAAAAAGCCGGATATATTCCCATGGCATCATTTATTATTCCGGAATATTGCTGGACTGATAATTTTTATGCGTCACATACTTCTTTTCAGGAAATATTCTTAAAAAAATATGCCGGCAATAAAACCGTCGAAGAGTTTATTGCATATGAACGCCATGAAGCACAAATGTATAATAAGTATAAAAAATATTATGGGTATGTCTTTTATATTGGAAAAAAATATTAATGGTTAAGGGTAATTTCTAAAAACTAAAGAGTTTTTAGAGGTTCCCTAAGGTTGTTTATACATTATTCAACTCTTTCTCCGAAAGGCCAAGTTCTTTTAGCTGTTCTTCTGTTAATTCAAGCGGAGTCTCAAGTTTTTCGGGATTTTCAGAATAATTGCGCATGAGATCAATGGAACGTGCGCAATAAATACCGTCGGTAATTCTGTCGTCATATGTGTATGTTATTTTTATTTTATCGCGGGTTTCTATGGTTCCGTCTTTTTTCAGAATATTTTCTTTTCGCAATTTTCCGATTGCGCAAAATATACTGCCGTTGCCAATTTCAAAATTGTGATGCAATGGCGCATCAATACCAACGCTGCCCACAAATGTAAAAAATATTGAGCTGAAAAACGGCAAAGAATCGATAGCTTTTTTGGGAAGCGCATTGTGATAATCAAGGAATCTAAAACCCCAGAAGATAAACTTTATAAGAAAACGCGGCATATTGGCAACAAAGGAGTTGATTTTTTCCGAGCTATTAGAAGCACCTTCTTTTAGTGAAAAAATATAATCATCAATTTTTTTACAAAATGCTTCCAGCGTCAAGAAAGGAGAAAAGGACATGGTTACATTGATTTCTTCCCCATCGTCGGTCAGCTCCCGCTTTGCAACAAAATTAAAAGAAATACGGTTTCGCTGATAAAACCTGCAGCCTGATACAAAACGATTCATCCTTGGTCTTTGCGCCATCGCGCGTAAAGCAGCATACAATATGATATAAAATACCGATATTTTTAAACCGTCCGATTCCTTCTTTCTTTTTTTTATATATTTAAGCGTCTCTGTTACATCGTAATCCATTTCAAAAAAAATACATGCATCTGCTCTTGTGGGCATAATATAAGGCAAAAGCTGGGAAAAAAAATGCATGTTTTTAATATAGGTACCGTCAGGCCGTTTCTTTGTAAACATAATTTCTTAAGAATATACCACATAAAAAAATTATTGTCAGCATACTTGATCTCCAAGTCTTGCGGCTTTTTCAAAAATACCTTTTAAGTATCCGCCTTCCCTGATTGACAACCCGGCGCGGGAAATAATATCGCGTAAAAACCGCGTTTGCTCATCCCTGCAAGGATTCTTGTAAAATCCAATGTTTGCCAATATATCAGTAATTGAACCGGTAATCGCAGAAACTTCCGTTTGATTCATTGCAACCCACTCTCCCTTAACAGGTAATTGCTGCTGCATGGTCAAGAAAAACTCGTATGCATAAATCTGTACTGCATGAGACAAATTGAGGGAAGGATGAACCTGAGAGACTGGAATATGTGAAGCAAAGTTGCACAGATTCAGTTCTTCACTCATAAGCCCTGTACGTTCATTACCAAAAACAATTGCTGCAGGACCGGGATGCTCTGAAAGCCACACCGCCAGCGCACGGGGAGTCATAGAGATACCCTTGCGGCGATGTCCCCGGCGGCAAGTAGTACCCACTACTATGGGACAATCGGCAACTGCTTCGTTTAGAGAGTTAAAAAACCGGACATTTTCCCAAATATCCCAGGCATTAACCGCTCTTGTGTAAATTTGTTCTAAAACAAGAGGCTGCGGGGCTGCCAGTCTTAACTCAGAAAGACCCATATTCTTCATTGCCCTGCAAATCGCTCCTACATTGCCTCCTTCAGAAGCCTGACAGAGGATTATTTTGATGTTTTGTAATAACATAAGGAATTATACCATACCGCTGTTGACAAAAACCGCAATAATTCGTAATATTAAAGATGGTATTCTCTTTGCTATCTGCGGGGGGAAAAGTATAAAAAGGAAGTAGAATGGCTAACAATGATATCGTCCCCGGGTTTGACGATGAAAAGGATGACAGCCTAAAAATTAAACTCGAAAAAATCGACGAAGCTCCCAGATGTTTATTGTTGACCTTAACGGGGTATATTGATACTTACAACTCCAACTTTTTTCAAAAGCGCGTAATAAAGGCAATTGAAAAGGGGTTTGTCAGATTGATCTTCCAGTGCGGCAGCTTAAACTATGTTTCATCTACCGGTATTGGCTCTTTTACAACCTTTCTAAAAGCTGTAAAGCCGCAAGGCGGCGATCTTGTCCTGTTGGATATTCAACCAAAAGTTTATGAAGTTTTCCAATTGCTGGGGTTTTCACAATTTTTCAATTTAAAGGACAGTTTGGACGACTCGATCTATTTTTTCAACACAGATCAAACCCAGGAAAAACCAACTGTTTTCCCAAAGATCATTTCTTGCCCCATCTGCTACAAAAAATTAAGAGCAATAAAATCAGGCCGCTTTCGCTGCTCAGAATGCAAAAGTATTCTGGCAATTGACGAAGCCGGTCAGGTTTTACTTGGATAGGAAATTAACATGATAGACAGCAAAATTGAACAATATTTAATCGATCTTATGATTACATATCAACAGGTTGAAAAAAATATATGGCTTTTGGATGACGAGGAACGATCCTTGCACGGCGTAGCAGTCATGCAGGCAGACACTGTAGTTATTATTGAAGCAAAAATTATGGATACTCCAAAAGAAAATCTTTTGGAGTTATTCACAAAATTGCTTGAACTTAATGCTTCGGATATAGTCCATGGAGCTTATGCGCTTGAGAATAAAAAAATCGTTTTAGTCGATACTTTGCATTATGACACGATGGATTATGAAGATTTTCGGGCTGTTTTAGATTCCTTCAGCCTGGCATTAACCGAGCATTATCCAATTCTTTCAAAATTCAGGGAAAAGGCAGGAATCTGATATGGGTATCTTTTCGAGGCTTAAAACCCTAATTGCCGGAAATGTAAATGCAATGATTGGCAAGGCTGAAAAGCCTGAAAAAATGTTAAATCAGCTTATTATCGAGATGAATGAACAGTTAATCGAATCCAAGAAGGCTGTTGCGATGGCAATCGCAGACGAAAAAAAGCTGGAGCGGGAAAAAGATAATCAGTTTGCACAATCCAGGGAATGGGAACGCAAGGCAATGCTGGCTGTCACAAACGGCAAAGACGATCTTGCCAAGGAAGCGCTTCTGCGCAAGCAGGAATACGATAATGCTGCCTTAGAGTATCAAAAACAATGGGAAGTTCAAAAAAATTCAGTAGATCACTTAAAGGAAAGCCTTAAGGAACTGCAAAACAAGATTGAAGAAGCCCAACGCAAAAAAAATCTTCTCATAGCAAGGGCAAAACGCGCAGAAGCTCAGCAAAAGATTCAAAACACCATTTCCAATGTATCTGATAATCGCAGCGCTTTTGATGCTTTTGATCGTATGGCTGCAAAAGTTGATGAGATGGAAGCCATGGTGGATGCGCACAAAGAACTTCAGGATCTCAGTAAAAACACCAGTTTGGAAAAACGGTTTAAAGAATTGGAAAAATCCGACGCAAGCGCCGATTTATTGCTGCTGGAACTCAAGGAAAAAATGAAGGCTCTGCCGGAAAATTAGGGGATAGAATGGCTGCGACAGGTAAAAAAAAGAAAAAAATCCCGCCTATTGATCAGGAATTCCTGGAAAAGATGGAAGCGGCTCTTTCAGTTCTGAAAGCTGAAATTGTTGATAATTTGATTGCAAGCAATGAAGACTTCAAGGAAATAATGGATGGAGAAGAGCCAAAAGACCTTGCCGATGTTGCCTCTGATGATATGGACAGAAAAATGATCGAGGCCATCGGTACGCAGGAAATGAAACGGCTAAAACTTATTGAATCCGCGCTTACACGCATTAAACAGGGCAAATACGGCCACTGTATAAAATGCGGCAGGCGTATTCCCCAGGATCGTCTTATAGCAATTCCATACGCCATCATGTGCATTGAGTGCAAAACCGAAGAAGAAAAACGAAACCGCTAAAGCGTATCAAAACGCCAGCAAAAGAAAAATATCATTTGTATAAGCGTGGCGATCTGCGTGCATACGTGCCGTCAAAACTTTTGCAGGAACTATCCATAGATAAATATACCATATGACAGAGACGCATATTCCTGTCGGCTAGGATGGCAGGACTGAATACAAGACTATATAGCTCGTCCATCACTTACCTTGTGATTTAATGTTGATTACAAGATGTTTAATCTTTTGGCAAATTTATAAGGTGATGGATTGCCTTACAAGACTACTTTGACGCAGCCATAGACGCCGCCAGGAGATATGCGTCCCTGTCTAATGATATTTTTTCTATTTTTTCTTCTTTAATTTTGATGAATAAATCTTGTTTACTTCTTTAATAGCGGTATAAATATCTTCTGTGTATTTTTTCAAAATAATATCTACATTATCTGGTAATATATTAACAGGTTTTAGAAGTTCATAAACTTCTATGGAAAAAGCATCTGCAAGTTTTACCAGTGTTATTGGAGATGCCCATTTTTTTCCTGTCTCTATATCACTTAAAAAATTTATTGAAATATTGATTTTTTCTGCCAGCTCAGCTTGAGTCAAATTATAACGCTCTCGATATAATTTTATATTTCCACTTAGGACTTTTAAAAGCTCTCTTTCTGTCATACTCCACCTTTCAGCATAACTAAATTATTCTTTAGGCTTGACAAAACAACCAACATCATAAAGAATGATATTATCCAGCGAATAGATGGATATATGTTTTCTGGAGGTTTTTATGAAAAAAATTATTTTTATAGCATTACTGTTTTGCATCACATGTGTTGGAGTGTATGCTAATGGTCAGTCTGAAGGTTCAGTATATAGCAGAGGAATGAATTATTTAAAAAATGGTGATTATGACATGGCCATTACTGAATTTACTACTTTAATAGATATGCATTCGCCAACATATTATCCTGCTGTGTATCTCGATCGTGGTTTAGCGTTCCTCCGCAAAGGCAACGATGACAGAGCCATTATTGACTTTACGAATTATATAAATAATCGCCCTAGTACACACCATTACAGTCCTTTATACCACCGTGGTGTTGCGTATAGCAACAAAGGTAACTACGATCAGGCAATTGAGGACTTTTCAACCGTATTGCGTTTATTTCCTAATAGTTCCAGTAATGACGAAACTAGAAGTGCTTTAGCGGACGCTCAAAGAGCAAGGGCGGCTCAAGGTGGTACAATAAGTACGCCACCTGTTGTTACGCAGGCTCAGCAGCAAATTCAACAACTGCAAAATGGCATTTCCGTAATTGGCAGATTACCTCGTACTGACAGTGAGGTTTGGTACAGTGTTACGCCCACTGAAAGTGGTTTTATAGCCATAACCCTACAGGGGGATGGAGGGGTGCATAGAAGTTATTTTTTAGAAATCTATGATACAAACAATAATCTTTTAACAACAAAAAGAGGTGTAGATTTTGATATTATAATGCCAACCGAAACAAGCAAAACCTATATGATTAGATTGATTTATACTGGCTTCTACAATAATGCTGGTCATCGCATCACGGCAGCTATTGAGGCTTTCGATCCTAATCCTCCGCCTAATTCTGGTAATGACTTTGACATAACCCAGAATGTCCAAGGCGGTATTACCATTACAGGATACCGAGGCACCAGAAGACAGATTGTTATCCCTGCGACTATAAGTGGTATAAGAGTAACGGAAATTGGCCAAAATGTGTTTAATGAAAAAGGACTTATAAGTGTGGTAATACCAAATTCGGTAACAACTATCGGTTCAAGTGCATTTAATAACGCTAATCTGACATCAGTTACAATTCCCAATTCAGTAGCAATTATTGGCTCAAATGCATTCAGTAACAATAATTTAACATCCGTTACAATACCAAATTCGGTAACAACTATCGGTTCAAATGCATTTAATAACAATAATCTGACATCAGTTACATTTCCCAATTCAATAATAAATATCAATTCGAATGCATTCAGTAACAACAACTTGACAACAGTCACAATTCCTAATTCGGTAACAACTATCGGTTATGAAGCATTTAATAACAATAATCTGACATCAGTTACATTTGGAAACCGTATTGAGACGATAGGCACAGGCGCGTTCGCAAATAACAAGCTGACGGAACTAACTAATCTGCCTGCCTCTATAACAATCATAGGAGTAGGGGCTTTCTATAATAATTCCATAACAACAGTGGTACTGCCTAGCAATAGCAACCTAGCTCTCATTTCAGGTTCTATTCTCAGCGGTGAGTATTTTAATAAACCTGCATTTGCGAATAATCCCATTACGACCTTAGTTATACCAGCGGGGCTAGCACAAACACGTACTCGTTCAGTAGATAGTGTGGGATCATCCAACATAGGTAGTGCACTAGGAAATAGTATCAGAACCCTTACTACAATCACCATGCCAGCTAATGCCCCTATGGGAAATTCTAATTTAATAAGTGGGTTTATAAATAATTTTTCTGTATATTACGAAAGTCAGAATAGAAGGGCAGGAACTTATAATTGGGATGGACGACTTTGGTCGGTTCGGTAAATATTGAAGACGTGTGGGAGAAAAGCCCTAACAGCTTACTATTGCGTATATGTATGTTATTCCAAAAAATATATCTTTAACCATAAGTGCATACTGGACATATATATGCTAAACGCACAGTGGCATGGGCGCTCAGAAAAAACATCTTTTGCGCGCCCACAGAAGCCGCGAGCGTCTTCTGCTTTTGTCATAGCTATTACATTTATTGGGGCTACGGCATTAAACTTATTTCGAATAACCGCCCTACGGGCGCTTTTAATTGCCGTCTCTGCGTAGGAGACCAGCGAAGCGATAGGCTCCGGAGCAGGCTCTTCGCAAAAGTTTTTTACACGCAGCTTGACACTGTGCGCACGAAAACATTTTTCAGGCATACACTTCAAATATATGCAGATAGCTTTTGGTTATGTTTTACAACAGTATATCTTCCGCTATTTTTTTACCGGCAGCTTCGTCAAGCAATTTCTGGATTATAACAATCGACCATTGACCTGCTGTTCCCGCTCCACGGCTTGTTATGATATTACCGTCAACAACAACGCGGTCATCTAACCATATCCCTTCCGGTATTTTATCTTCCATACCGGGATAACAGGTAAATTTTTTCCCTTTTAGAAGACCCAGAGGTCCAAGCACAATCACAGGAGAGGCGCAAATCGCGCAGATCAATTTATTTTCATCTGCCATTTTTCTTAATAACAAACCTGTTTCTTTGGAAGCTGCCAGATTCGATGCACCGGGCATACCGCCGGGAACAACAACTGCATCCCAGCCATACTCGTCCAATTCCGCCAGTGTTGTGTCTGTAATCAATTTAATACCGCCCCATCTGCTGGTTACGGTCAGGCTGCCGGAAATTGATGCAGTTGTAACTTCAATTCCTGCTCTGCGCAGATAGTCAATGGGGGTAACAGCTTCGACATCTTCAAAGCCGTCAGCCAATAAAATAATTGCTTTTTTTGTCATGTGTTTCTCCCGGATAAATATATACAAAAATAACTATATAATCGTGTAAAAAAAATCATTTTCGGTCAAGCGCCACGCATCTGTACGCCATATAAGGGTGGAGGAAAATATGATCGAAGATGTACAACATCCAAAAGATGCGCTAACTGAAGCAGCGCAAAAACTGTTCGGGTTATCGTACCTGTTTCCGTATCAAAGACTGGTAATAACAAACATCCTCGAAGCCGCACAGGCTTCGCAAGCTGCGCAAAGTTCGCAGAGCTCACAGAGTGCTGACGAAGATTTTTCGGACAGGGAGACTTCGGGAAAACAGATAGTTATTTTGCCAACCGGAGCGGGCAAATCTCTTTGTTTTCAACTACCGGCAATGCTGCTGGATGGGCTGACTCTTGTTATTTATCCGATCCTGTCTTTGATGGCGGATCAACAGAGGCGGTTACATGATCGGGGGTTTTCCCCTGTAACAATCAGGGGAGGACAGAGTAAAGAAGAACGTAATGAAATCTGGCAGAAATTGGAAAGCGGGCAGGCAAAATTTATTATTGCAAACCCCGAAGTTCTTCTTACGCCGCAGGTAAAACAGAGACTGGAAAAGATAAAAATTAAACACATTGTAATCGACGAAGCACACTGTGTAAGCGAATGGGGTGAAAGTTTTCGTCCCAGTTACCTGGAAATCGGTTCCATCATAAAATCCCTAAAAGCGCCGCTTGTTACCGCTTTTACTGCCACAGCCAGCACTCCGGTACTGGAAAAAATAAGAAAATATATTTTCAGCGATTCACAAGTTTACCAGATCGTTGGCAACCCGGACAGACCAAACATAAGTTATTCGGCAAAAGGCTGCATTAACCGCGATCTGGCAGTACGCGACCTGCTGATAAAGAATAGCCGCCCTGCGATTGTATTTTGCTCTTCACGGCCCGGCACAGAAAAACTTGCTCATTATCTGCGTAATGAATTGGAAGAAATGGGTTACGATTGGTTTAAAGAAATTCGTTTTTATCATGCAGGTCTGAGCAGGGAAGAAAAAACCGAAACTGAAAAATGGCTATTGCATAATACCGAAGCTGTTCTTTGTTCAACTTGCGCATTTGGTATGGGTGTTGATAAAGCTGATGTACGAACAGTTATACACAGAGACTGCGCTCCATCGGTAGAAGCATATTTACAGGAATCCGGCAGAGCGGGACGTGACGGAAAACAGTCAAAAGCAATTCTTCTGTGGGGGCCAGATGACGAAAAAGCGCTTGCAAGAACAAAAACAGAATCTGATCACAGCAGGCTTTCTACGGTATTAAATTATGCCAGAGATAATAAAAACTGCCGCAGACATTCTCTTATTTCATTGCTAAATTACGAAAGCGATGGTGAAGTACCGGAAGATCTCTGCTGCGATGTCTGCTGCCCGGAACAAAATTCTCAGAATAGCGGCAATTTGCGGGAAGAATTATCAATCTTGAATTTTTTTCGCAAGAACAAAAGACGTTTTACACAAGCTGAAGCTTCAACCGTTCTAGCCGCCAGTGAAACAATCCGCTGGTCAGAAGAAGAAGTTTCCCGAGTCATCAGTTATATGATAAAAACCGGAAAATTAAAAAGAAAAAAATATTTTCCCTGGAAGGACAAAATTACTGTTTGAGGGTGTTACGCCGTCAATGTCGACAATGGCACAACATTAACCCCGTCTTTTCGGCGGCAAGCTGCACCGTTAGCTGTAATTACAGTCAATGCCGCAGGCGGTCCCATTTCTTTCTGGTCAATTTTTTTTGCAAAAGCAAGCAAATTCTTTGCAGCTTCGTCCTGGGCGCTAAAACCCATTTTTACTTCAAACGCAGCCCATGTTCTGTCTGGATATTCGATTATCGCGTCCACTTCCATGTCACGCGAATCGCGGTAATGATAAACCTTCCCATCATTCGCTTCGGCGTAAATTCTAAGATCGCGAATAACAAGAGACTCAAACAACATGCCAAGGTAATTTAAATCGGACTTTATTTTTCCAACCGAAAAGCCCAAAGCTCCGGCAGCCAAAGAAGGATCAACAAAATGATGTTTTGGCGCTTTACGCAGAGTATCTGCTGAACGGATATGAGTATTCCACGCCGGAAGAGGCTCAACTACCATTAACCGTCCAAGAGCTTCCAGATATTCGGCAACAGTTTCTTCATTAATTTTTTCAGGCGAAGTATCCTTTGCCAGTGAAGCAATTGACGCTTCTGTAGAAATATTTCTGGCAAGCGATTGCATAAGCCGTATAAGTTTTTGAGGGTCTCTCTTTTTTCCGCCAAACCTGCTAATGTCTACTTCGGCAATCAGAGTAATATAATCCTGCAAAAAACGTAACGCCGCTTTGCTTCCTGCACCGATAAGATTTGGCCAGCCGCCAATGATTATTTTTTCTGCAAGTTCTTCCAGGCTAAATTCAACTTGCCCGGAACCGGGTTTACCGCCTTTCATTATCTTTACAAGACTTACTTCGCCGCTTGACCAGCCTTTTTCAAAAAACGACATTGGCCTCATTCTGATTACAGAAAAACGGCCTGCACCCGAGTGAAGCCTAACACGCTCCTGTGGATTTGCCGAACCGGTAAGTATAAATTGTCCTTTCTTTTTTCTATTGTCTACTTCGCGTCTTATATAATTCCATATTTGAGGATATTCCTGCCACTCATCAATTAGGCGGGGAACTGCACCAATAAGCACCGCTTTTGGGTCAATTTCCATAAGAGAGCGCATTTCGTCATCGGTGTCCATGTGAATAAGGCTTTTTGCTGCCTGGACAGCAGTTTCAGTTTTTCCGCAAGATTTTGGTCCTGTTATTAAAACGGCTCCGGATTCTTTGAGACGGTTTTGCAGAGTCTTGTCCATGAAACGTTTTAAGTAGTTTTCCATACTTAAAGTATAATGTATCAACCCGATAAATGTAAGGTTTTCAACCCGATATTTATGACTTTTCTAACCCGATAAATATGACACTTTCAACCCGATAAATATCACTTTTTACCCGGGCGCATTGCTCGGGAACCTCAACCGAGACCATCGTAGATGGTCGAAGGTTCCCCTCTTGATAAACCCCTCGCACATTATTCGTCTTAATAACATTTACTGTGCGCCACGCCATGTTAATTTTACCATCCACACGCAGGAGCGTGCAACATTGGGCGCCCGATATTTATGACTTTTCTAACCCGATAAATATGACACTTTCTAACCCGATAAATGTAAGCTTTTCAAGCCGATGTTTGTGACTTTTTCAAGCCGGTAAATATAACTTCTCAATCCGTCTGCAGGCTTCTTCGACATCTGCCCTGTGTCCAAAAGCAGAAAAACGGACAAAATTCAAACCAGCAGGACCAAAACCTGCGCCCGGAGTTGTTACAATATGGCACTTTTCAAGAATTTCAGAGAATACTTCCCAGCTATCCCTTCCAGGAAAAAACGCCCAAATATACGGAGAATTATCGCCGCCTATGCAGTTTATTCCCAATTTCTGAAGAGCGTCTCTTATCAACTTTGCATTTCCAAGATAAAAGTCTGTAAGGGCGCGGATTTCTTTTTGGCCTTCATCGTCAAGGGCTGCAAGCCCGCCGGCCTGAGCGATGTTTGACGCGCCGTTGAAAATTGTTCCCGCAATGCGAGTCCAGTCTGCATTGACGCTTTCTCCGCCTGAATATTTGAGTGTTTTTGGAACTACTGACCAGCCAAGACGCACTCCGGTAAATCCGGCGGGCTTGGAGAACGAGTTAACCTCAATTGTACATTGGTCGGCTTTATCAATTTCGTAGATTGTTTTGGGAAGCGCCGGATCGCGGATAAATTCACTGTACGCCGCATCAAAAATGATGATACAGTTTTTATTAATAGCGGCTTCTACAAGGGCAGAAAGCTGCTCACGAGTAGAAACTGCGCCGGTTGGATTGTTAGGTGAACAGAAATAGATAAGGCTGTTAGGCTGGATTAAATCGAGATTGGGGAAAAAATTATTTTCCGCCGTACATGGAAGATAAGTAATACCTGCATATCCTGTTCCTTCCCAGCCTCCTGCAGCGCCTGCCAATACAGAACCATCAACATACACAGGGTACGAAGGATCCTGCACGGCAACTTTTGTTCCGGAGCCAAAGAGAATCTGCAATCTGCCAATATCACATTTTGCCCCATCAGAAATAAAAATCTCGTCTATAGCAAATTTTCCGCCGTAAAAAACCGATGAAATTTTTTCCCTTAACTGCGGCAGACCTTCATCCTGATAACCGGAGTAACCCTCTATCGTGCCAAGTTTTTGCGCTCCCTGCACAAGACCGGCATTGGTATGGGGCAAAACAGGTTCTGTAGTGTTACCGATACCCAGACTGATAATCTTTGCTTCGGGGTGAGCCGCGGCAAATTCCCGCCGTCTTTTGGCAATTTCAGGAAAGAGATAACCGGCTTTTAAGTTGGCAATATTTTTATTTCTATTTATCATAATCCCTCCAAATCCAGCGTTGCGAAGTAATCATCCACGGTTTCAGAGCGGCGTATCTGCACGATCGAGCCGTCTGTGCGCAACAGCAGCTCTCCGCAGCGGAGTTTACCGTTGTAGTTAAAGCCCATCGCTCTTCCATGCGCGCCCGCATCGTGAATTACAACAAGGTCGCCATTACCGCCCTCCGCGGCAGTTTCAATTTTAGGCAATTTTCTTTGAATGGCAAACTTATCGTTATTTTCACACAAACTTCCAACTACATCATAAGTTTCGGTTAACGGCGCTGTTTCTTTGCCGGGAATTGTTATGTGATGATACGCGCCGTAAAGAGCGGGACGCATTAAGTCCGCCATGCACGCGTCCAGGGCGATGTAATTACGGTAAATTTCTTTCTTGTGAGTCGCACGTGTTACAAGCCAGCCGTGCGGACCGGTTACTACCCTGCCCCACTCGGTACGAATACTCATGGGATGAAGCCCCGCAGGTTTAAGAATCTCGTTATATGCTTTTTGAATACCAGCAACAAGAATACCGTAGTCCACAGCTTCTTGATCAAGCTGATAAGGAATTCCTACGCCTCCGCCCAGATTTATAAATTCAAGCCGTACGCCTGCATTGTCTAATATTTCCACAGCAAGTTCAAAAAGCATACGCGCAGTTTCGATATGATATGGAACAGAGAGTTCATTGCTCGCTACCATTGTATGCAGGGCAAAACGTTTTACACCCTTTTCTTTCAGAAGTGAATAAGCCTGAATAAGCCGCTCGCGAGTGAAGCCGTATTTTGCTTCTTGCGGCTTGCCGATTATGGCATTGCCTTCTTTAATAGGACCGGGGTTGTAACGCATAGAAATCAACTGCGGCAATCCGGCAGTTTTTTCAAGGAATTCAATATGAGAAAAATCATCCAGGTTTATTACGGCATTCATTTTACGTGCGGTTATATATTCGTTTGCCGGAGTTTCGTTGGAAGTCAGCATTATTTCTTCGCCTTTCATACCTGCCATTTCAGCCAGCAGTAATTCGGAATAACTGGAACAATCGGCGCCAAAACCTTCTGCGGCGAGAATTTTAAGAATGTACGGGTTGGGCAATGCTTTTACCGCAAAATAATTTTTATAAGAAGGAAAAACAGAAAACGCCGCCTTGATCCGCCGGACATTTTCGATTATTGCTTTTTCATCGTAAATGTAAAACGGAGTCGGGTATTGCTGCGCAATTTTTTCCAGCGCAGCCTTGTCCAAAGGGAAGAATTTACTATTCATGAAAAACTCCTTGGTTTTTGTATCTTTGGTAACAGACTACAAGTCTGTCACCATATTAATTTAAATATCCCTTAAATTTTAACAATTCCGCGCTTAATATCCCGCCGCCTGCAGCGCCGCGCACAGTGTTATGCGAAAGAGCAACAAAGCGAATATCAAACACATTACATGGCCTGAGCCGCCCGATAACAACTGCCATTGCCTTATCGGCATCGCGGTCTTTGCGCGGCTGCGGACGATTATCTTCTTCGCGGTAAATAATCGCATTTCTTGGCGCAGAAGGAAAACCTGCTTCCTGCGGCAGCCCTTTGTATGCAGCCCAAATCGCTTTGATTTCGTCTAAAGAAGACGGCTTTTTACCGGCAAATTCCAGAGAGATGCAG
>Ga0123356_10003424_pt1 | contig 16619 bp, 10 predicted proteins | sample TergutEmb28metaG_2_FD_92546 | JGI IMG/M metagenome (GOLD analysis project Ga0123356, IMG submission 92546) | Embiratermes neotenicus P3 segment gut microbial communities from Petit-Saut dam, French Guiana - Emb289 P3 | ecosystem: Host-associated > Arthropoda: Insects > Digestive system > Gut ...
GGTCCTATCGGTGTTAACATGGCTACTTATGCCGGATATACGGTTGCCGGTGTTCCCGGCGGAATCATTGCTACTTTCGGCTTGATTTTACCTTCTGTTATCATAACGATCACGATCGCAAAATTACTTATGCGTTTTAAAGAAAGCTCTGCCGTTCAGGGTGCTCTTTACGGATTGAGACCCGCTTCATTAGGCTTGATTGCAGCTGCGGGAATGGGTGTATTCAGCTTTGTCATATTCGGAACGGAGCTTCATAATATGACCGACCTGCACTTCTTTTTCATTGATTTCAGAGCTTTGATTTTGGCTGCGATCCTGTTTTTTGCCACTAATAAATACAAAGCACATCCGATTATTTTCCTTGCTGTCAGTGCCTTTTTGGGGATATTTTTATTTTGAGGTGAAGCACCGATGAGATATGCGATAAGTTGTGATACCAATATCGCAAAGACATATGAATTTGATGTTGTTATCGTCGGCGCAGGGCTTGCAGGGCTTTATGCCGCTCTCAACCTTGCCGGTAACCTTAAATGCATAATTTTGGCAAAAGAAAACATGGACTGTTCAAGTTCATGGCTTGCTCAAGGCGGGATTGCCGCAGCAATCAACAGCGATGATACTCCGCAACTTCATTTTGAAGACACCGTTACGGCAGGTGCCGGCGAATGTAACATTGAAGCTGTTTCGATTTTGGTCAATGAAGGTCCTGATGATATAAATAAACTGGTTGAGCTCAATGTACCGTTTGATCTTAATGAATTCGGGGAATTTCAGTTTACACGTGAAGGCGGACATAAAAAACATCGTGTAGTCCATGCCGGCGGTGATGCAACGGGCAGAGAAACAATAATAGCATTATCAAACATTGTTTCAAAACGTGAAAATATCACATTCAGCGGTTACACATGCTTGTTTGATGTTTTGACCGATCGGGACGGTGTTTTCGGTGCGGTCGTTCGATATAACGATCGTGAATTTCATATGATAAAAACAAGGAATATCATTATAGCCACGGGCGGTATAGGGCAATTATATAAATCCACAACGAATCCGCCTGTTGCGACAGCTGACGGTATTGCAGCCGCAATACGGACGGGTGTTCATGTTACCGATTTGGAATTTGTTCAGTTTCATCCGACCGGACTGTGGGATACCGAACGCGAAGGCAGTGATTTTTTGATTTCCGAAGCGGTTCGCGGCGAAGGCGGATTGCTTGTGAATAAAGAAGGTAAGCGCTTTATGGTCGGCAGGCACGATCTTGCCGAACTTGCTCCGCGTGATATCGTTGCACGGGGCATCATGCATGAACTTAATCGTACCGGTGATAAATTCGCATATATCGATATAACATCAAAGTCTGAAGAATTTTTAGAAACCCGTTTCCCGACGATTTATGCAGAATGTTTAAAACACGGTATAAATATTGCATATGAAAAAATACCTGTCAGCCCTATCCAGCATTATATGATGGGCGGAATCGAAACAGATATTGACGGATGCACGAATATAGCCGGGCTGTATGCATGCGGTGAAGCTGCAAACACGGGTGTGCACGGTGCCAACAGGCTTGCTTCAAACTCTATGCTCGAGTGTCTGGTTTTCGGCCGGCGTGCCGCCGAATATATAAATAATAATCCTGTTACCGATGCCGATAATAAACGAATGTTCAGAATTGAAGATATACCGCACAGAAAACACGAATTTCTTGATTATCCTTTGATTCGCGGGGCGATTCAGCAACTGATGAACGATTATTGTCATGTCACAAGAACCGTTTCCGGGCTTGATCTTGCTCTCGGACAATTATCTGAAATACTTTCATTGCTTGAGGCAACATATGATGAAAGTAATGCTTATCTTGAAGCACTTAACATTGCGACTGTAGCAAAGGCAATCGTTGAAGCTGCTTTGAAACGATCCGACAGCATCGGTTCGCATTATATGGAGGCTTTATGAGTACGGATAAAAATAAATCGGATTTTCCGGGTTTGGATGACTTTTTACGTAACGCTCTTGATGAAGACATCGGTACCGGTGATGTTACCACACTTTCATGTGTTGCGGAGAATGCCGTTTCCGAAGGTTCGTTTACAGCAAAAGAACCCGGCGTGATAAGCGGGCTCGGTGTTGTTTCAAAGATATTTGCCATGCTTGATGAATCTGTCAATATTACGTTTTTTGTCAGTGACGGCGATACCGTAAACGTCGGTGATGTGATCGCAAAGATTTCAGGTCCTTCGCGAGCTGTTTTAACCGCAGAACGCACTGCACTCAACCTTCTTCAACACATGTCGGGTATTGCAACAAAAACGGCTGAAACGGTGCGTGAAGTGACAGGAACAAAAACCCGGATCTTGGATACCCGCAAAACAACACCGGGTATGCGTGCACTTGAAAAATATGCCGTTGTATGCGGCGGCGGCATTAATCACAGATATAATCTTGCGACGGGAATATTGATAAAAGACAATCATATCAAAGCATCCGGCGGTATTATGAATGCGGTGCAGAGTGTACGTGAGCGAATTTCATCGGAAGGATCGGCAGATTCGCATAATATATCCGATATGAAAATCGAAGTTGAAACCGAGTCTCTTTCACAGGTCGAAGAAGCGTTAAATGCCGGAGCCGATATCATTATGCTTGATAACATGTCACCGGAGCTGATGACACAAGCCGTTAAATATATAAACGGTCGGGCACTGACGGAAGCGTCGGGTAATATGGGAGAACGCAACTTAAAAGAAATCGCCGAAACCGGTGTTGATTACATATCCGTCGGCGCACTGACACATTCGGTAAAGGCGTTGGATATCAGTTTGAAGTTTCAATAATAAGCAAGCAAGGGGACGGTTCTTGTGCTTGGTTTTTTGCGGAGAAAACCAAGCACAAGAACCGTCCCCTTGCTTGCTTATTATATTCTATGTTATCGGTATATCTCCGCCTGCGTCGATGATTTCAAAGCGACTGAGGATGTTTTGTTGAAGAGACATTCGGGTCGTGAACAGTTCAATGTTTACACCGTTATGAGTTATCAGGAATTGTGAATCATTTAATTGATAAAGTTCCAGTTTGTCCGATTTGCCGTCCGACAGATTCATGGTTATTGCATACATCGGAGATGCATTTGCGGGTATCGGGTCAGTCGTTATACCTGTCTGCATTATCATGAGTGCTGCCATATATAATCTGCGTGCATTTGTTTCGCTGATTTCGGTTCCGTCAAGCCATCCTCTCAGGGTGGTTTCATCGATGTGTTCAAATTCCAAAAGACGTATTTCACCGTCGAGTAAAAATTCAACGGAAGCCATTTCATTGATGTTGTAAAGCCATATGATCGATGAACGAAGCTGAACGGGTGAAGTGTTGAGGAATGAATATTTGCCTGCTGTGTCAAGTAAGACGGCATCATGTCCTTCGATCATTACAAATCTTCCGTCTCTTTCAATATCTCTGGATCCGATCAGGAGAGTCCCGGTCCAGTCCCATGCCGTAACAGTAAGTCGAACGGGATTATCAAGACCGTATTGAGACAGATTGGTCGGACGAATCGCTTCTATCGTATCCGGCATAATCGTTATTATATCTTCAATCAAAACATTTTGGATCATTGTGTCATTAGCTTCGGCAGTAAAGGGTTGTAAAATTTGAAATGCCGATGCTCCGAAAGGTGCGCTTTCCCAATCTTCCTCTGTTCTTTTACGAAACTCGATCGTATCATCTTCACGTTCCATCGTGACATGTTCAATGACCTGCATGAATATTTCTATATCGTGGAATTCTTCATAAGGCAGGTATGATATGTCATAAACATCCTCAGCATCCAGTGTCAAAATCGCACCTTGGACAGATGTGAGTAAAAACACTTCATTGCTTCCGACCATTCTTGTATATCTGCCCTGTCCGGCTGCCTGCATGTCACCCACCATGAATTCATAATAAGTGCCGTCGAGACGTTCAACACGGATGACCATTGTCGGATTATTGAGCCCGAATCCTGTAAGCTGAGCGTTGTCGGCTTCTTCGGTTATTCTGGTAAGGCTTGTCAGAAGGATCGTGCGTGAAAAGATCGATTGCATCGTGGCTTGTTCGCCTTCGAAGATCGTATGAGTCGTTTCCAATGTGAGTTCGTCTTCTTCATGATCGTAATGAAGAATGTATTCATCTCCCGCGGCAGGTTTAAAAATCACGCGGGCAATATCTTCACGAGATTCTCTTACCATATCTCCGATGTCACGTACCGGTGCTTCGGGCGGCGGTTCCGGTTCATGTGTCGGTTCGGGCCAAAGCATGAGTGCCGCGATCCCGGCAGATAACAAAACGACAGCAGATATGCCTGCAATTACAGCTGTTTTACGCATTATCTGTGCCTCCGTCTGCGCCAGACAACAACACCTGCAGCAATTATCGCAAGCGGGATTATTATGACCATTACGATCAATATCATTCTTGCGCCGCCTGCACTGACCAACATCAGTCGGTCGGTAAATTCTTTGGCGGGAATGAATACACGCCCTCCGAACGGATTGAGGTCGGTTGCGAGTTCTACGATAAGCATAATGTTATAAAAAGAATCACCGTACATTGCAAGGAAGTCGTCATCAAATAATGTCGCTCCCGCAAGTATCAAATTGGCATGTACCTGATTTCCGTCTCTGTCGCGAACAAGACGGCGTACATTATATGCAACATTGAACGGACCCGATTCATCACCGCGTTCTCTTTCATGCGTTGTTATATTACCGCCGCTTGTGTCTTTGGCATAAGATGATGAAGAAAAGGTACTGATCAACGGTTGCATATTAAAACCGCCTCTCGTGCCTTCACTTGTGATGGGGCGAGCGAGAAATGCTCCGAGCGGACGAACGCTGTATGTAAAATCTTCTGCACCGGCGGTGAACGGTAAATCCCCGGTCACAACATGTACAGCTATAAGTCCGGATCCCGGTATGAGTGAATACTCATCATCAAATATCAACTTATCTTCGACCGTCAAGCCCCATTCTGCCAGGAAATTAGTTAAATTCGGTGTGCTCGGCAATTGCGGATCGTACAGGACTATCAGATTACCGCCGTGAAGCATGTAATCTTCCAGTTTTATTATTTCTTCATTCAGAAAATCAAACTGCGGAGCCGCCGTTACCAGAACGGTTGTGTCATACGGTATATCTTCTGTAGCCAAGTTCATAGTTGATAAAGTGTATCCCGTTCTTTCAAAATAATGACCCAGTACAAGTTTCGGAGCTTCACCGTGGTTGTCAATAAATACGACTCGTGAAATTTGTTCGTTAAGAACATATATCAAAGCGCTTATCAGTTCCTGATCTGCTCTGACGCCGACTATCCCCGTGCGTCCCCATTGATCCTGAGACTGTGCAAATAAGTCGACCGCCGATAAACGGGTTGCGCGACGTCCGCTCAAAATGATCAAATCGTTTCGTGTCATATTTTCAAGTTCTGAATATGCTTCTTTAAGATCTGCCAATGAGTTGTTGTACTTAGGACCGTTAAATGTGTTAAGGTCGGGGTTTACATATTGTATGCGCAGATACCCGCCGGATGATGCTGCGTAGTTTCTGAGTATGTTTGATATGAGATCAAAAGATGAACTTGCTCTCCATGCCGATTCTTCCGCCAATACTATGATATCGACCGGTTCATCGACATCTCTCAAAAAGTTGGCCGCTCTTTCGGAAAGTGTGTACAGCCCGGTGTCTGTCAGATCGACTTTAATGAAAAATCTTTCCGTGAGCATTCCGACAAAAACATTGAGCAGGATGAGTGCAACAAGGAAAAGTATCGTTATTAAAATCGAAAATCCGCTTTTCTTTATTTTTTCTTTAAACATGGCTATCTCAGCCTCCTTTTCTCAAGAACCCTGACAGTCAAAAAGAGAAAGAAAGCACAAACAGACAGGAAGAAAATTATACTGTCGAGTGATAATAATCCTCCGGTTATTTCTCCGTAACGACCGAAAATTGATATAAACAGGAATATACGCATTACAAACATCGGTAATGCTCCGCTTGAATAGAAAATCATTGCTACAAGCTCAAGCAGGTAGAGTGCGATGAAAAGGCACAGAGCACCGACTGCCGCAATGACCTGGTTTTCCGTGAGAGATGATATAAATACACCCATTGCTATATAAGCAGCTCCGATGCAAAGCATGCCGACATAGTTGCCCGTTACTTCAGCGACATTGTTTTCGCCGAAAATTGCTACCGTGAACGGCCAAATCAATGTCAGTATAAGCAGGCACAGGAACACAGCAAGTGATGAAAGGAATTTTCCCATTACGATCGAAAGCATGCTGACAGGTGTCGTATAAAGCAATTGATCTGTTTTTTGTTTATAATCTTCCGAAAATACACGCATTGTCAAAATCGGTGTAATAAACATCATGACAAGCAACATAAAGCTGAACAGGTCGGCAAGTGATGATGACGATCCCAGTGCATTGCCGAAATAGAACATCAAGTTAAGGATAAGGATGTAAGCACCGATATATATGTATCCGATCGCAGAGGTGAAATACGCTGTGAAATCACGTTTGAAAATTGCTGTCATCCTAGTTCACCTCCTCTGTTAATTCAAGGAATATGTCTTCGAGTGTATCGCTTTGCGGACGGAGCATAAGAATCGGATATGCTGCTTTGGACAGTGCTGCAAACAATGTTTTTCTTATGTCGACATCCTGTTCGTTTTCAAGTAAAAAGTCGCAACTGTCGGGTTCCATTTTACCCAGGAGTTTAGCACTTTTTACGCCTTCCAAACCTTGGAGCAACTCTCTGACGCTGCCGCTCGGGCCTGCAACCCGTACCAATAATGTGCGTGCCGATGCGGACAAACCGACAAGGTTATCGGGTTTGTCGTCTGCTACGATCACTCCGTTTGATATAACCAATACACGTTCACATATAGCCGAGACTTCCGGCAGGATATGTGATGAAAGGATGATCGTTCGTTTTTTGCCCATGTCTTTAATGACATTGCGAATTTCTACGATTTGTCTCGGATCGAGTCCGACAGTCGGTTCATCAAGGATCAAAACATCGGGATCGCCGATAAGCGCTTGAGCCAAACCGACACGTTGCTTGTATCCTTTTGAAAGGTGTCCGATGACTCTTTGATATACGTCCGTTATTCCGATTATTTCGCAAATCCCGGATATATGCGGTTGGCGCGGAATGTCTTTGATTCCTTTGAGATCGTACACAAAATCAAGATAACTTTTTACCGTCATTGCGTGGTAGAGCGGCGGTTGTTCAGGCAGGTAGCCGATGTGTTTTTTTGCTTCTCCGGGTTGTTTGAGCATGTCAAGTCCGGCAATGTCCACACTTCCCGTATCAGCTGAAAGATAGCCGGTGATAATGTTCATCGTTGTGGTTTTTCCGGCACCGTTCGGTCCGAGAAATCCCACTATTTCCCCTTCGGGAATCGTGAACGATATATCATTGATCCCGCGGTTTTTGCCGTAGCTCTTGGTCAGACCGCTAACATTAATCATTGCACAAGTTCCTCTTTAATCTGTTTTTACTGTGTTCAATACTGCCTGCTTTAATACACACCAAGCACACTGATACCGAACAGCCTGCATATTATAATCCGGCACATAATTAAAGTCAATGTAAACCGTACAAATCAACGAATTCGGATTATATTAAATACAGCAATAAGACAGGTGAAATTAGTGTAATTGTATGATAATATATGCAGAGTTTATTTTATTTGGGAGGTATATCATGGGTTTTGACGGGCTTAATACTAATATGGGGAACTTGTTTCTGACTTCTAAGGCAAAAACGCGGTCGATATCACCTGAAAACTTTAAGGGTGAAAAAGGAAAAGGCGGAATGTGTCCTGTCGAGCAGGGTAATGCGAAACATGCTGCGCAGAGTTTGGGTATCGGTTGGAAGGTCAATCCGTATATCATCATGCAGCCGGGCGAAGTTTTCACGATAGCCGATATCGACGGGCCGGGTTGTATTCAGCAAATTTGGTTGACACCTACGGGTAAATGGCGCAATACGATCATACGTATGTATTGGGACGGACAAGAACATCCTTCGGTCGAGTGTCCGATCGGTGATTTTTTTGCAAGCACATGGGATACGTTTGCTCCGCTCAATTCATTGGCGATATGTGTAAATCCGGGCAGTGCATTCAATTGTTACTGGCAAATGCCTTTTAAAAAGCATTGTAAGATCACGCTTGAAAATCTGGATAACAAAAATGTCATCATGTATTATCAAATCAATTATGTATTGACCGAAATCCCTGATGATGCTGCATATTTTCATGCACAATTCAGACGTACCAATCCCCTGCCCTACGGTGAAGTTTATACGATCCTCGACGGTGTCGAAGGTGAAGGTCAGTTTGTCGGAACATATATGGCATGGCAATCCAACAGTACCGGTTGGTGGGGCGAAGGTGAAATCAAATTTTTCATGGACGGTGATACCGAGTTCCCGACGATTTGCGGAACCGGAACGGAAGATTATTTTTGCGGTTCGTATAATTTTGAAAACAAGAAAACCAATCAATATCAAGAGTATTCTACAGCTTATGCAGGGCTCCATCATGTCATCAGACCGGACGGGTTATATAACAGCCAACAACGATTCGGTATGTATCGCTGGCATATTGTCGATCCGATACGTTTTGAAAAAGATTTGCGTGTAACGATCCAGGCTCTCGGCTGGCGTGAAGACGGTCGTTATCTGGCACTTAAAGATGATTTGGCTTCTGTTGCTTTTTGGTACCAAAAACTCCCGACGGTAAATTTCCCGAAACTGCCGGACAAAGACTCTTTGGAAGCGTGTTAGAAATCGGTTAATTGTAATATAAAATGAAAGGTTGGGATCACCGGGCATGTTAAAAGCAAGGGTTACAATAGAAAAATCATTTAAAACGGGAGAAATCGATCCGAAACTTTACGGATCGTTTGTCGAACATTTGGGGCGATGTATATACGGCGGTATTTATGAACCGGGACACCCGTCTGCCGATGAACACGGCTTCAGAGGGGATGTCGCATCTTTTATAAAAGAACTCGATACACCGATCATTCGTTATCCCGGCGGTAATTTCGTATCGGGATATCGTTGGGAGGACGGTATCGGTCCCGTTAATGAACGTCCCAAACGTCTTGATCTTGCCTGGCGGACTCTTGAAACGAATGAAGTCGGTGTCAATGAATTTTCCGCATGGTGCAAAAGAGTCGGATCGGATCCGATGCTTGCGATCAATCTCGGTACCAGGGGTATCGAAGCCGCTCTTGATATGCTTGAATATGTGAATCATTCTTCGGGAACATATTTAAGTGATTTGCGGATCAAGCACGGATATAAAGAGCCGCATGATGTTAAAGTTTGGTGTCTCGGAAATGAGTTGGACGGTTCGTGGCAGACGGGTCATAAGACTGCACACGAATACGGACGCTTGGCTTTAGAGACGGGACGGGCGATGAAGGTTATCGATCCGGATTTAAAACTTGTTACATGCGGCAGTTCAAGCACATTTATGGAAACATTCCCGCAGTGGGAAGCAGAGACATTGATGCATACATATGATGTTGCGGATTATATATCCCTGCATCAATATTTCAGCAACGCTGACGGTGACACGCCGAACTTCCTTGCACGATCTCTTGAAACGGATCATTTCATTAAAACCGTTATTTCAACATGCGATTATGTCAAGGCTGTCAAGCGGAGCAAAAAAGATATGCTTCTGAGCTTTGATGAGTGGAATGTTTGGTATCATTCTTCATCCGGTGATGCGGATGAAATGAAAAATAAACCCTGGCAGGTCGCACCGTCTTTGATTGAAGATATTTATACATTTGAAGATGCGCTTGTTGTCGGTTGTATGCTCATCACATTCCTCAAACATGCAAACAGACTCAAAATGGCATGTATTGCACAACTTGTGAATGTCATTGCCCCCATCATGACCGAAACCGGCGGCGGTGTATGTAAGCAGACGATCTTCTATCCGCTGCTTCACGCTTCAAAATACGGACGCGGGACTGCTCTTATGCCTGTTGTTTCATCACCGAAGTATGATTCAAAGGATTATACCGATGTTCCCTATTTGGAAACCGTTGCTGTTACAAGCGAAGAGCATGATGAACTGACGATTTTTGCCGTCAATCGCAATTTGGATGAATCAATAATAATGAGCTTGGATATCAAAGGTTTTGAAGGATATAAGGTCGCTGATCATATCGTATTGGAATGTGATGATCTAAAAGCTGTCAATACGGTTGCAAATCCGGGAAAAGTCGTTCCGAGAAGTCGCGATAATACCGATGAAATAAACGGTTCGGAAATCGAAATCAAACTTGAAAAAGCATCGTGGAATGTTATAAGATTAACGGGTAAACCGAAATAAAATTTTAAGGAGTATATCAATGAAGTCACTTACAGATTGTTTCAAGCTTTCAAACGGAGTTGAGATCCCGTGTGTGGGGTTCGGTACATTTCAAACACCCGACGGTGAAGAGTGCATCAATGCGGTTTTTGATGCGATTAAAGCCGGATACAGACATATCGATACCGCAATGGTTTATAAAAATGAAAACGGTGTCGGTGAAGCCATAAAAAAATGCGGAGTTCCCAGAGAGGAATTATTTATCACGACAAAACTCTGGAACGGCGATCGCGGTTATGAAAGAACACTGGAAGCGTTTGACGAATCTATGGAAAGACTCGGTTTGGATTATCTTGATCTTTATCTGATCCATTGGCCCAATCCGCAAATGTTCAGAGACTGTTGGCAGGAAAAAAATGCAGGCTCATGGAAGGCTTTTGAAGAACTTTATAAAAACAAACGAATCCGTTCGATCGGTATAAGCAACTTCCTCCCGCATCATATTGACGAATTAATGAAAACAGCGGAAATCACACCCATGGTCAACCAAATCAGATTGTGCCCCGGTGACACACAGGATGAAACCGTCGATTTCTGTCGTGCAAAAGGCATGCTCCTCCAAGCTTACAGCCCCTTCGGAACAGGTCTTATCTTCGATGTACCCGAAATGAAAGCACTCGCCGATAAATACGGCAAATCGATCGCACAAATTTGTGTACGCTGGTGCTTGCAAAGAGATTATTTACCGTTGCCGAAATCGGTAAAAACAAACAGGATTTATGAAAACGCCGATGTATTCAACTTTGAACTCGACCCCGCAGATGTTCAGCTCATTGCAGACATGAAAGGTTGTATCGGTCATTATAAAGACCCGGATTCCGTACCGTTTTAATGAAATACAGAGGAAAGTGGTCATTATGACCACTTTCCTGTTTTAAATCAAGTGAACATTCTGAAGTCGAATGTTTTTGGCGGAACTGCCTGAGCACGATCGAATGTTCGGTTTTCCGATGCTGCTTTTGCTTCTTCGATTCGGAACCAAAGTTCGGTTGTTGTGGTTTCACCTTCACGTATATCTGCGATTATCAAACCGCCGCCTGCATTGAGTATATCTTCTGCTCCTTTAATATCTCCCGTATGCAATAATGCAAATGCTTTCAGCATTTTGATTCGATTGTGTTTTGAAATTGATGACGGCATTTCTTTTTCAAGTGCAAGCATTTGATCGTAAAGACCTGCCTGATTGAGCATTTTCATTGCTTCTTTAGCAAGTGATATATCAGTCGGATTCATTTTTGATGCTCTCATGCTCATAACGGCTGCTTCTTCAATATTTCCTTTTTCTTCCGCAACTTTTGACATTAAATACATTGTCCAACATGAGGAGCGAAGCTTCATCGACGTTTCAAGAACGCATGAAGCTTTGTCCGATTCATTGTTGATCAGATAAATTGCAGCAAGATGTAAATATGCTGCCCAATTGAATTTATCCGGACCGGCAACAGATTTTTCAAGAAGTGATGTCCATTCGGATTGATTCATCCATGATAATTGGATTTGATCGGTGTCAAAATCGGGGAAGCATCCGTTTTGAAGAAGGTTTTTCCACGGTTCCTGCTCTTCACCGGTACATCCGAAATCAAGGTGTCCGGACATTATAACTTCACCGTTTTTTTCGCGTCTGAGGTTTTCCAGAGCTGCCCATCCGTCTCCGTAAGAAATCATTTTGTCTGCAGGTGTTTTTGCCAAGCAACGAGTTTCTTCCAATATTCTGTCAAGGGTTTCCTCAGGCAACATATCGGCTAAATGACTTTCAACTTCCGATATTGCATCATTCCAGTCTCCGTGAACTTTTTGTCCGCTTACATTCATCGATCCGTACGCTTCAAGCCATTCCCAAGCTGTGTTCGGAGGCATCGGCAGGCACTCACCCTGAGTCGGTGATATACCCGCCTGTATTTCAACGTAACTGCCGTCACTGCCTTCTCCCGAAAGAAACTCCTGCCACCTTTTACCGCCTGCACCCTGACCCCAAACAAAAAGTTTGCGTCCGAGGAGTCGATCGGTGGATGCCTGAATAAGCCCGTATCCGTCTTTATCAAGTTGACATATGAACTTTCGACTTTTTTTGTCAAGCTTCATGAAATACGATCCGGAACGGGTGTGGTTTTTCGGATAAGTGACGTCGATATCGTTAACAACAGGCATCGGTTCATTTTTGAAAACCATTTTAAAGTCTGTATATACAGATGCTGCAGGGGAAATGACTCTTCCGCCGTCGATTTCGGGTACTGCGATATTACTCCACCAATACATCGGAATGACTTTATTATGAGCATTTACGATTCGAATACGTGCATATAAAAAACGAGAATTTTCCGGCAGGAAAAAATCCATTTGATATACGGCACAGCGAACACGTTCAAATGCATACATACGCAGGATGGGTGTACCGTCTTTCAATGTAAGTTCGGATGTAAAGATAGGACTGCAGGTGTACGGTGTATGTCCTATCGTTCCGCAATTCCATTCGACACCGCCCGAAAACCATGCATTTCTTGTTGCAAGATTTCCCGGACGAAATACAGGATTTTTGAACAACAACTCTTTGTTGTTTTTCTTGTCATATAACGATCGCAGACGTCCGCCGAATGATGTCATGAACTCAGCACGTAAATATTCATTTTCGAGAACAGCAACGGGAAATTCAATGTCAGTGAGTTCTCTTGTATAATTATCTTTCACTCGGTACGGAAACGGGCTGAACACATAACCGTAGTTCAAAAACAATCCCTCTGTTTCATCCAGTTGAGATTCGACTTTTATTCCCATGTGAAGTGTATTTGCTGCGGGCGGAAGACTGCTGTCTTCTCCGAGTTTTGCTCCGGGTATCGTTTGTTTTTCAAATGTGAGTTTTGTCATTCGTTGTACTCCTTAAATTACGATCAAATTCTTTTCTGATTTCACACCGGTTGCCGCATCTTTTACTGCGACTGTCCACAAACCTTTTTCGGCGTTCAGCGGTAAGCGGATCGTTTTCGATCCTGAGCCGGCACATGCAATGTTTTCACAGTATTCCCATGCATATTTTCCTGACGGTGTTGTTATTGTTATTGCAAATACCGACGATTGCGGTTCTTTGCCGGTGGTTGTCTTTGCTGAAAATCCTAATGTGAATATATCTCCCGATGATATCTGATCGGGCAGTGATAAAATGATCTTATCGAGTTTTTCCGGCAATACGGCAAGAACTATCGCATCACCGGCATCAGTCTCAACAAAGACATTATCGGTTTCACCGAAGTAATGACCTTTCCGGACATCATAGATATGTGCTTTTTCCGGAAATGTTATCCGCAGTTTTTCAATGTGTGATATTTCCGGTCCTGTCGATCCGCCGACGACCAAACCGTCGTGACCGCGGATCCGATCGCTTATCACATCACGCAGTACTGCCGCATACCGCACTCCGGGTGCACTGTAATATATTGTTTCATATCCTGCTTCGACCGACTTTGCGGTTTGCGGGTCGGATAAAGAGCAAAATTTTTCAATACCTGCAAAATCCAATACGGATTTTAATAATGATCGTATTTCATCTCCGCCCCCGGATTTTCGAAGTTCCGGATATAAATCCAATGAAACATTTAAATAAACACCGCGACCTTGCTGATAATCGTTGATCACAACTGCAGAAAGTTCAGGAGCAAAGTCATGATAAAATACGGCGCGTGCGCCCGGTTTTACCCTGATCCCTTCTTCGGCAAAGGAAAAGCCGATAAGTCCGTTATCTCCCGGTGTACCCGGAACATCAAAAAGATCGAAATTTTGTGAATACATGATTTCAGAACAAGTGTAAAATTGCCTGCAATGATTATTGCGACGTTCGATACCAAAGATATCATCCAAAGCTCCCGGATGCTTAACAGGTAAATCCGTAACACCGGTTTGAAAGTCAGCAATTACGGTGCCGCCGCTTTTTGCGAAATCATTTATCATTAAAACTTCTTTATCCGACAAATCGTTTGAATACGGCATGATCAACACTTTATATTTATTCAATTCACCCGCTTCAATTTGCCCGGTTGCAACGAAGTTATATTGATATCCGCAATCTTCCAATATATTGACCCATCCCGTGCGATTGTCGGAAAATTTCTTTTCGTTTCCTTTGGCATAAGCTCCGTGCACCGATCTCATGGAATAATGTACGGCTATTCCCAATGTATCTCTTATTGATGCATGCAGCAGCAGTTTACCGATACCTTCTCTTCTCAGTTCCAGAAAATGTTCGGAAAGATCGAGAGCGGTTTTTGGGTATGTATAATCCGGATTTATGTTTGAAATGAAATAAAATATACTGTGCAAAGTCAATCCGTGAAGGGTGCGGAACCAAATTTGATGACGTGCCGTCACTCCGCTGACTCCGTATCCCGTCCATCCACCCGTTATTGTACCGGGTTTCATGAAAGAACGATGGAATTCAAGTTGATTACCTCCGTCATATGCTTCAAAGTATCCTACATGTTTATGAAGTTCATAATAATCACAACCGGTATACGATGATGATTCCTGACAACCTGACATACGAAGGACTCCCTCGGGGTCGTGTTGCCTGACCATTTTAACCATCTTTGCATATGCTCCCGTAAAAACCTGTTCCATATATAATCGGTGATCGTTCCATGATCGGAAATAATTACGTGTATAAGCTTCGTCGTATGTATCGGGTTGTACTTCATCCCACCCTTTAAATCCGGTTTGCCATTTAATATTGAGTTTATCAAGACTTCCGTATTGTTCTTTTAACCATTCTTTCATACCCGTCATACAATATCGACAGAAACAAAATTCAAGTTCATCTTTATAACATGTCAACGAACCTTCATCATTGGCAAAGTAAGAGATCGGAGCCGTTTTGCGTCCTTTTTTTACTGCTTTTTCAACTGCTTCTTCCATATCATTCCAAAATCCGGGGTCGCTTAAACAAGGTACACGGACAAGATATTTTTTATTACCGGTTTTTAAGTAATTTTCTTTGTTTTCAACATAACCTGCACGTTTGTACCAATATACGCCGAGTCCTTCCGCGCCTGACGGTGCAACAAAACGATTACTTCCGGGGAAAAGTCCTGTCACACCCATGTTTCGCATAAGATCACCAATAAAGTTCATGAACTGCGGTGTCCCTCTGCACATCGGTGATAAAAACACTTCAAAATCATTGACACCGCGAAATGACGGCACGACGATCACTCTCGGTGTTTCTTTTTTTATTAATGTATGTCCGTCAGGTGTGATGAGTTTCGCCTGAATTCTCAAGTTTAAAGAAAAAGTCGGTTCAACAGTATATTCAACACGTTGACTTCCCTCTCCGCATCCGGAAGCGATCCAAACAACATTTTCAAAATCATCAATAACAGAAACGATTCTTTTTATATTCAAATCATTAATAATATTGCCGCAAAAAGATACGTTAGTTTTCAATACCTCTCCGACTTTGAAGGATAAATCGGCGAAATCATCAGGTAAATCGAATATTATATCGACCGGTTGCGGATTGTATAAAACGGTGATGTACCAATCTGTCACTTTATCTTCGGGAGTTTCCGCAAGAAGCTCAAAACGTAAATCACCGTGCAGTCCTGCGGGTATTTTGATTTGTCCGTTATCCGTAATTCCCGATCCTGTAAGCTCATCTGATTTGTTTTTTATGCGATACTTGATTTTACACGGGTTTGCCGTTTCAATATATAAGTAACCGTCTTTAAACTCGGTATTTAAAATCACGATGTCGTCACGACCGGCTGCCCATAACATAAAGCGTCCGAGGAGGGAGTAAAAATATTCACCTGTGTCATAACATACATTTTTTTCGGGGGAAGTATTTGCCAACGACACACTGCCGAAGCAACTTCCTTCGACTTCGAATCCTTCTTTAAGATCGGGACGAAAAACCGTAGGGAAATATCCGAGACCGACAACACGACCTTTACCGACATTTTTGACGGCAGCTATCGGTGTTCCGCTTTGTGACCTGATTATTACATCTCCGTTCGCTCCGTAAGGGTAATATCCGAGTGATTGATAATCGATTTCTTTTACCGGGAAGCCGGTTGTTATATAATGATCCGAAAATTCCCAATCATCGTGTTTAAGTACATCGTAATCGATATTTGCATAACCGTCGGGACGGTATGCTTCTTCGTGAAGAGGTATAAGAGGACTGAGTTCGCTGA
>Ga0123356_10003425_pt1 | contig 16614 bp, 7 predicted proteins | sample TergutEmb28metaG_2_FD_92546 | JGI IMG/M metagenome (GOLD analysis project Ga0123356, IMG submission 92546) | Embiratermes neotenicus P3 segment gut microbial communities from Petit-Saut dam, French Guiana - Emb289 P3 | ecosystem: Host-associated > Arthropoda: Insects > Digestive system > Gut ...
AGTTCCACAGTTCCTTTTAGCGTGTACTTAAAAGCGTTGGATAAAAGATTATTTAGTATCTGTTTTATCCTGAGCTCATCTCCGTAAAGCTGTGTCGGAAGGTTTCCGCACACATCCATCAGAAACTCGATGGGCTTATCACCTCTGTGAAGGATGCTTTGTGATACAGCGTCATTTATCATACTGGGTATATCGTATTGTGAAGGCACCAGTTCAAACTTGCCTGACTCGATCTTTGAAATATCAAGAAGATCATTTACTGTGCCGAGCAGTGTCGCACCGGCGTTGTTTATCTGCTCAAGTCTGTACCGGTTTTCGTCACCCAGATCGCCGGTGTCCAGGATCAAGTCGGATAACCCTATAACAGCGTTTAAAGGTGTACGTATTTCGTGGCTCATATTTGCAAGAAATGCGCTTTTTGCTTTGTTTGCTTCCTCGGCTGCTTTCCTTGCAAGATCAAGCTCTATTAGTTGAAGCTCGTTTTTCTTATGGGCATCCAGAAGTTCCTGTTCGCGCTTGCGTATTTGAGTCATGTCATATAAGAAGCCAAGACCGATAAATTCATCTTCATCCTTAACGCGGGTAAGCGTGACTTCACAGGGAACCGGAAACCCGTCGACCGTCTGATGGGGCCAATCAGCCCTTACGGTTTCACCTTTTATCGCACGGGCACCCAGTATCAGAGCTTCTTCTAAAGCGGTTTTTCCGTTTGGCAAATATTCAGGCATAAATGTTTCAAAGTATTCGTCGAGTATTTGCTGCTTTGGAGCGTTAAACATTTTTATGAGTTCATCGTTACAGTCGACGACTACAGGCGGGTCACCTTTGTACATGATCATCCCTACAGGCATGGATTCAAGGATCGTGCGATTGAGCCTGTTTGCCGATGTTATTTCGTCTTCCATTTCCCTGCGTATCACTGCGTTTGCACAGAGAAACGCTGCACTGCGGAGTAATTCCGAGCAGTATTCATCGAAGTAACGTTCATTGCGATGGTCACTGAAAAGTACAAAGCCCCAAAACGCTTCCTTTATGAATATGGGTGTGATAAACACTGAGACTGCACCGTAAGAAGAGAATAAATCTCTTTCAGCCAGAAGCCTTGCGGGACTGTTGATCGACTCTCTTCTTTGTAATATTTCTTCCCATCCCGGAGCAAATTTTGCATATGAGATGTTCATTAGCTCTGCAGTCGGGACAGTTGTTCCTCCTGAGGCTCTGTCCCAGCGATAGATTTGCGATGTATGTAATCCATCGTCTTCCATGTTGTTGCGCCAAAGGTTCAATCTATCCAAATCCGCCATATCTGCGATCAGTCCCATGCCGACGGTCATCATCTCATCAAATGATCCGCTTTCTCCGGTGTTGTCTGAAAGGAAGAGCGCTGCGACTTTATTCAGCGCATCCGACATCTTCTTGCTGCGTTGGAGCGATTCGTAAGATTGGTTGGTATCGCTTGGATTACTGTTCATTAGGGCTCCTTTAGCTCAGCCTTTCAACGATCTCGTCGAAGTTTGTTTGTTCTGCGTTTTTGCGGAGCCAGACGATCAGGTCGCTGTCTGTTTCGTATTCGTAAGCTTCAAGTTCTGTTATTGTTTCGTCTACTGTGTTCATGTCATAGCTTATGCATGCCTCACGGAGTTTATCGAGCGTTTCTTTGTCGGGTCTTTCTTTTTTAGGCTTACTTTGTCCTGACAGAACTTTATCGAGTACTTTGTTGATGTCATCTATGAGTTTTTTTGTGGCCTCGATAAATGCGGCATTGTTGGCGATGATGTAGTAGTAATCGTTTGAGTTAGCCGCGTCTTCGAGATCACTTGCCATATCGTAGACTTTTTCGGCACAGATGCTGCCGCTTGAGCCTTTTATTCCGTGAACGATAGTTTCATACTCGGCAATACGGCTTTGGTCTTCGCTTGCTTCCTGTGCTATTTCGAGCAAGGGAGGGGTGTTTCTGGCAAATGAGCGCATGATGGTGATATATCCGTCGGCATCATTGCTGAAGCGTCTGAGACCTTTTTCTATGTATAAACCGTATATCTCACCGTCATATGACAATAAGTCAACGCCAAGATCCTGTTCGTCATCAGTTTCAGTTTCTTGCTCATCATTACGAGTATACAACTTTTCTTGCTCTTTGTCTCTCACCCATTCACGAATGACAGCATCCAAACGTCCGATTTCAATCGGTTTTGAAACAAATGCCTGAAATCCTTTGTTTAAGAAAATTTCTTCGTTACCCACTATTGCGTTTGCTGTCAGTGCTATTATAGGGATATTTTTTGCGTAATCGGTGCCGATCTCGCGTATCAGACGTGTTGCTTCGATGCCGTCGATGCCGGGCATCATGTGATCCATAAAGATCGCGTTATAATAGACGTTTTCGTTGTAGATCGCTTCTACTGCCTCCCAGCCGCTGGTCACACAGTCTATTTGCATTTCGTACGGCTTCATAAGTCCCTGTGCTACATCAAGGTTTGTTATGACATCATCGACTATCAGCACATGTGCGTATGGGAGCTTGAGTCGCTTCACTGAACTGAAGCTGCGGCGCTTATCCTCGGCATAATGGAAGGTTTGAAGGCTTTCCGCTACTTGAGCACCTATGATCTCATCGGTCACGTGCTTTTGCATGAGCCGGACAGTGAAGGTGCTGCCTTTTCCGTACTCACTTTCTGCAGATATCTCACCGTTCATCAGCTCAACCAGTCTCTTTGAGATCGATAAGCCGAGTCCTGTACCGACGATCTTGCGGTTTGCTGCCATATCCATTTGTGCATAGTCATTAAATAAGATCGCCATGTTTTCCTGCTTGATGCCTATGCCTGTGTCACGAACTTTAAATGTCAGCCAGACATCATCTCCGTCACGTGTACAGGTCGCGGTCAGCTCGACTGTTCCTTCACGGGTGTATTTTAGAGCATTGGACAAAAGATTGTTCAGTATCTGCTTTATCCTGAGCTCGTCACCGTATAACTGAGTCGGCAGGTTTTCGCTTATATTCATAATAAAGTCTATCGGTTTATCACCCATGTGCATGATGCTCTGAGTCGAGGCGTCGTTTAAAACGCTCGGGATGTCGTACATGATTGGTATAAGCTCGAACTTGCCGGATTCTATTTTGGATATATCAAGGATATCATTGACCGTGTTGAGCAGAGTTCTTCCTGCGTTGTTGATCTGTTCAAGCTTGTATTTGCTTTCCCGGGTCCATTCATCAGCTTCAAGTACCAGTTCCGACAATCCGATCACAGCATTAAGAGGCGTCCGTATTTCATGGCTCATGTTAGCGAGAAATGCGCTCTTTTGTCTGCTTTCTTCACTTGCACGGTCTTTTGCTCTGTCGATTTGTATGAGAATGAATATTAGGACTGCAGCGAGTATTAAGCCCAGAGTGATAAGTATTGACATCATATCGTTGAGACTTCGCAGAAACGGACCTCGCGGTGTGAGAAGACCGAGGTACCAACCGTTTGGCAGACGACGGACAAATGCTGTTGTTTCTTCTCCCATCCAGTTTATGAAAGTATCATCCGCGACATCTTTCCCTTCCTGAAGATCGCTTGCAAATTGTGTCATCGGGAGAACGGGGTCGCCGACATGCAGACCGATAAAGTCCGGGTTTGCATGTGCGATTATCGTCAGATCCTGAGCAAAAAGCATCCCGTAGCCACCGCTGTCAAGAGCGATATTTACAATGTTCTGCCCCACTTCGTTAATATGTACGTTAAGACCGGCAATACCCAATCGCTCACCGTTATCATCAAAAATCGCACGTGTGAAGGTGATGACGAGCTCTCCCGATCTAAGGCTCCTAAATGGTGCCGTCATAGCTAAGGCGCCGTCCGCCGCCATAGCCGCCTGATACCAGAGGCGGGTGGTGGGATCTGCATCTGCGGGGAACACCCATCCAAAACCGCTTATTATCAATGTGTCGTCTGTATAGCCGTCAAGGAAAATAAACAGGTCTTCGACTAAGTCCTCAAACCCCATGATATCAGCTTTGCTTGCCTGTAAAAACTCTGCCATGTCATATGTTAAGTGCCGTATCGCCTCGAGATCGGCTCCATTGATTATATTTGAACGAACGACCTCGGCAAACCCGCTCAAGGAGTTTTCTGAAACAGCGATATCACTTTCAACCTGCTTTTGAGCATATGCAAAAACTGTCTCCGCATAACGTTTTATATCATTTTGTACAATATTGCTGACAAACATATAGCTGAGTACAACCATAAGAACAAACGCAAGCGCGGTAAATAAAATTTGCGATACCAGCAAACGCTTGAGTTTTATTTTTTCTTTAATGGTTTGGAAACTTCCCATATACTACTTTTCCTTATCTCTGAGCGTTTTCAAGGTTTCAACCGCGGGTTCAAAATCAAAGTTTTCTATCTGTTTGATCAGAAGCTCACTTCCAGTTATCAAACGTAGCTTGTCAACATACGCCAGACTTTCCGGGTCACTGTCTATCAGCAGAGGCTCGAGCTCGCTAAATAGCTCAAAAACTGCATTTGCATCAAGTGGCGTGTCGTCAGGTGTGGTGTCGGCTGTTGACGCTGTGGCGGATATCGGTGTCAGTTCGGCGATCACTGCACTGAGTTCTCTTTCAAGTGTCTGCATTTGCTGCGGTGTGGCATTATTTTTTTCGTTTGAAAGGGCTTTCTCCACTTCTTCGGCAGCTTGCTGCAGAGCAGTTTTTTGGAGCTGACCGGCATTACCTTTGAGTGTGTGTACCAGTCTGTGCGCAAGTTTTATATCACCTGTGCCGATCGCATCAACGATTTCGTCAAACTTTTTTGTATTGTGTTCAACAAATCTGCGTATGAGCTTTGAACGCAGTTCGTTGTCAGCCTGCTCGCTGAGAGCATAGTCCTCTGCCTGCCAGTTCAAGGGTTTGAAGTATCGCATCAGACATCGCCACAGTTCCTGAGATGTAAACGGTTTTCCCACATACCCGCTCATTCCGCTCTTTTCATATATCTCTCTATCACTGGACATGATATTTGCTGTCATTGCTACGATCGGTATTCCGGTATCCAGTTCATCGATTATTGCCGCTGCTTCAAGACCATCCATTTCAGGCATGTGCATGTCCATAAAAATCAAATCAAACTGCTTTTGCCCTGCTTGCATCCGGTTTTTGACAAGCTCCACACCGATCCTGCCGTTGTCAGCTATTACTGTTTTGAGTCCGACTCTGGCAAGATGCTCACATATCACCTGCTGATTCATAAAGTTGTCTTCGCAAAGCAGTATCTCGCCTTCGAAAACGGGTTTTCGTATTTCTCCGTGTCCGATCCGTGTATCGGGCAGCTCTTCTTCGGATATTTCTGTTGTTTCAAATATAAGGTCAAAACTGAACTTGCTGCCGACACCCGGAGTGCTTTCAACGATCAGCGTCGAGCCCATCATGTCGAGCAGAGTTTTTGTGATCGCAAGGCCAAGTCCCGTTCCGCCGTATTTTCTGGTTGTTTCGGATTCTGCCTGTTTAAATGGAATAAAGATCTCATTGATTTGCTCTTCGGTCATCCCGATGCCGGTGTCACGTACTTCAATGTGTACGACTTCGTAGTTGTCATACACGCTTATAACGGTTGCCGCAAACGATACTGATCCCGAGTCTGTGAACTTAACGGCATTTGAGAGCAGATTCACAAAGACCTGGCGCAATCTTGTGGGGTCACCCATCGGTACTCTGCCGGGGGGTGGCGGCTCGGCATAAAACTTCAGCTCAAGCCCTTTTTCGATTGCTTTTGTCATTATGATCGTCCGGCATACTTTCAGTAAATCATACGGGTCAAAAGGAACCTTTTCCAGCTCCATTTTTCCGGATTCGATTTTGGAAATATCCAGAATATCGTTGATTATTTGCAAAAGCCCTTCTGAGTTTAGAAGAATGTTACGCAGATAACCTCTTGTCTTCGAGGAGATATCATCATCAAGTGCAAGCTCCGAAAAACCTACTATGCTGTTCATCGGTGTTCTGATCTCGTGGCTCATGTTGGCAAGGAATGTTGTTTTAGCCTGATTTGCAACTTCTGCTTCTGTTCGCTGTTGTGTGAGCTTCTGGCCTTTTACATATGCGCCGGCAACAGCAAATATGATTATAAAGAAAGCTGCTGATGCGGCAAATAACCACGGTCTTTGCGCCTCGAGGATCCTGATTTGATAATCATATGTCCTTCGCACCCAATGCTCGGAGATCATTTCTGTATCAATAAGACGCATGGCTTTATTCATTATCGAAAGAAGAATAGTTTCGTCAATATTCAGCCCGAAGGTGGAAGGGTAGGGATTATCAAACATGTAGATGATCTTATATCCGGGGCGTTCCAAAAAGTGTGTAAGTATCAAAAGACTAACGTCTCCTGACATAACAGTGTCTATCTCGCCACGATCCAATGCATCGAAGGCATCCAAGAGTGTTTCGTATTCAATAGTACCTGTATGAGTTGGAAACCATTTGCGAAAATAATCTGTATGAGCATATCCTTCGATCAAACCGACATTCATGTGCAGAATATCGTTTAAATTGACGTCTCGATGATCTGCTTTTGATATAAGTGAAGAGCGTGCTGCAAGCATCGACGTGTCAGTCCAGAGAAAGTTTCCGTATCGCTGCTCGGAAAACATCAAATCGGAGATAACAGCGGCTTCGCCGTTTTCCAGCATTCGGAGTATTGTTGCAAAGCTGTCATTTTCATCGCTGACACGCTGAAAGCGAAGTCCTGTCAGTGCCTCTATTTCTCGCAGCACATCTATGGTGATGCCTTGCCACTGGCCCTCGCGTTCGTTAAAAAAGCTCAAAGGGTAATTATCATTTTCGGGTGCAAACGGTATTACGGGGCGTTCACTGATGAAGCTGCGTTCTTCCGGGGTGAGCCGGACGAAGAGCTCATGCTGTTGGTATTGATGATATCCGGCATTGTATAAGCTTGCTATATATTGGCGGGTCTCGCGGTTTTCCATAGCCAGTTCTAAAACAGTGATGATCGGTGCAAGGTAGTGTTGTTGTGTCATCATCGATACAGGCATAAAAAGGAGCGGAAAAAACTCTGAACCAACAATATCGTCGTGTTCTATAAAGTTGATTTCTGCAACACCACTGTAGTAAAAAACGTCTATTTCTCCGCTGCGGAGCGCCTGATAAACAGCGTTGAAGTTATCCAGCTCAACAACTTCATAAGTACTGTTTGCCATTTCTGCAGTAACGGTGTTTATCGTGGCGGTACCTCTGATGAATCCGCAGCGCAACGGGCGCTGTGCGATTATATCGGATACCGGCTCGCTGTCAATAAGGCGAAAGAACTTAACCGGACGCATAGCAATGGGACTTGTCATGTAATAAGTCGATCTTCGTGCCTCTGTGGGTGTGAGCTCGCCGGAAAAATGTACTTCGCCGTTTTCAAGTCCGGCGAGTATGTCAGCCCATTCGATCAGCTCCGGTCTGAACTCGATTTCGAAAAACTCTGTCAGCCATTCGGTGAATAATGCAGTAAATCCTTTTAGAGTGCCGTTTTCATCTATAAAGGCCTCTGTGGAGAGCGGCATGCCATATATGAAATGATCATTATGTTTACGCAGATCATCTATAACTGCCAGATCCACTGTAGTTATTCCGGGCAAATCTCTATACGAACTATAGATCATTGGTTCTTGATGTCTCGTATCGATAGACATATGACAAGTTGCAAACAGAATCGCCAATGAAATGACGCAAAATAAAACGATTATAATGTAAAAGTAATTTTTACTCATATTGTATAGTTCCCGCGTAGTTCTGATAGAGATTCTAAGGCATGGCGAAAATCAAAATTTTCGATTTGCCCGATGAGTTTATCACTGCCGGGAATAAGGTGGAGATCATCAATAAGTGAAATGCAATCATATTCATGATCCCTCAGAGCCTGCTCGAGTCTATCGAGCAAATCGAGTGCAGACTCTGCATCTAACGGACCTGCAGGAGCATTTGTGGATGAAAGAGGCTCACTGACTTGTAATGTCATTTCTGCGATCACTGAATTGAACTCGGTTTCCAGAGTCTCGATTTGCTCCGGTGTAGTAAGGTTTTGACCTGTAATGAGCAAGCGTTCTACGATCTCGGCTGCTTCTTGCAGGTCTTTTTTCTTAAACTGTCCTGCGTTACTTTTTATATTATGTGTCAGTCTGTGTGCCAGCTCGATGTCGCCGGTTTCGATCGCATTTTTTATTTCATTTAACTTATCTTTATTATTTCTTATAAAGTTTTTTATAAGGATCTGCTGGAGCTTCAGGTCTTCAGTGATGTCCATCAATGTGCCTCCTTTCTAGCATTATTTTTTAATGCAGATCAGCTCTTGTGCATCTCGAAGTTACATGTGAAAGTGAATTTTGCGCCTTTTTCCGGTTCTGATTCGACAAACATCTCGCCGCCCATCCGCTCTATTATACTTTTTGATAGGGCAAGACCGATACCTATACCACCGTGTTTTCTGGTGTTACTGCCGTCTAACTGTTCGAAGAGCTGGAAGAGACTCCTTTGCTGCTCTTGTGATATACCGATACCGTTATCTGTGACTTCAAACTGCAGTATAACGGAATTATCGCTGTCATTTTTACTGAGCAAAAACACGTAAAAAGATATATTTCCAAGCTCGGGAGTGAATTTGACAGCGTTTGCAAGTAGGTTTGTTAAAACTTGATTCAGGCGTTTTCCATCACCTACAAGTGTCTCCGGTATTGCTGTGTCAAAGCTGTAATCCAGTTGCTGATTTTTTAGTGAGGCATTATATTGAGCAGCTTCAAGCACTTCCTGAAACACTTCGTTGGTTTTAAAGGGTTCATTAGATAAGGTGAATATTCCGTACTCCATTCCGGAGACATCAAGAACATCGTTGATCATGTGAAGCAGATGGTCTGTTGCTACGGTGATCTTTTCGAGGTATGATTTGAGATTTTCCGGTATACCGCGTGCTTTGATCAGTTGCAGCATGCCCATGATCGCGTTCATCGGGGTTCGCATCTCATGACTCATCCGGGCGAGAAACTCGCTTTTTGCACGGCTGGAGTGTTCTGCAAGTCCTCTGCTGTGTTCTGCTTGTTCTTTTGCTTCGATAAGACCGGCTTCAAGTTCTTTAATGATATTGAGCTGGCGTTCCAGTTCGTCACGTTCCTCAAGAGTTCGGATATGATTTACTATTTTTATTTGATTTTGGACTCTCAGCTTTACGACATCGGACCCGAACGGCTTTATTATATAGTCTGCCGCTCCCAGAGCCAGGCCTTTACTTTCGGCGTCGGCACTATCGAGTCCTGTGATAAATATAACAGGTATGTTCTTTGTTTTTTCATCGCTTTTCAGGACGGAAAGCACCTCATAACCATCCATATCAGGCATCAGAACATCAAGCAGTATCACGTCGGGCAAATGTTCGTTTGCCACAATGATGGCTTCTGTGCCGTTCTTTGCAGCAAGGACATTGTACAGTGGACTTAAAATGCCGGTAAGAGCAATAATGTTTGCGGTTTCATCGTCAATAACCAGTACGCTGTTAACTTCCATTATCTTTTCTAATCCTTTATCCCAGACTTTCTTTTACCAGAGTAATCGAATTACTTTAGTAATTCGATTACTTTAGTAATGCTTTTACTTTGGTGAGCTCGTCAAGTGCCTGCCTGAATTCAAAGTTTTCTACGTAACCTGCCAGAGCTTCCGACTCAGGTAATAAACGGATATCATCAAGCATATTCATGCATTCTGCGTTATATCCTTTGAGCATAGGTTCGAGTTTTGTGATTATCTCCATTGCTCTTTTCGGGCTGAGGGCCGGTGCGTCTTTACTCTCGCCTCCGCCTCGCAGTACAAGGGGTGTCAGTCTTTCGAGTACCGCTTTGAGTTCCAGTTCCAATGCTTCACCCTGTTCCGAGCTGAGCAGGTTTTCTCCGTCTGCAAGCATCGTTTCTGATACAGCGGCTATCTCCTGAAGACGTTTTTCTCCGATTTGTCCGGCGTTACTTTTTAGGGTATGTATCAGCCTGTGTGCAAGCTTGATATCGCCGGTGTCGAGAGCATTCATGATTTTTTCGAATGTATTTTGATTGCTTTGGAAAAAGTATTCGCGGAGTTTGACGAGTGATTTGTCTTCTTCGGCTGTTTGCTTTTGTCTGTCTACCGTGACGATGTTTGCAATAGGCAGATACTTCATCAGGCATTTCCATAAATCCTGTGATGTGAAGGGCTTGCCTAAATAATCATGCATACCGCTGTTTTTATACAGCTCAAGGTCGTTGGACATTATATTTGCCGTCAGAGCAACTATTGGGGTCTTGACACCAAGTTCGGTGATTTTTTCTGCGGCTTCCAGTCCATCCATGATCGGCATATGGATATCCATAAAAATCAAATCAAACGGTTTTGCATCACATTGCATGCGCAGCTCTACCAAGTCAAGTCCGTCCTTGCCGTTTTGTGCTACAACAGTAGTTACTCCCACGCGTGCAAGATGGTCACATATGACCTGTTGGTTGAGGTGGTTATCCTCACAGATCAGTATCTCCCCGTTGAACGATGGCTTTTCAACGGTATTAAAGACAACCTCACTTGTCGCCGGGACTGCTGTGTCATCGATCGTGTTAAACGACAATGTAAACCGGAAGGTACTGCCGACTCCGGGTATACTTTCGACTGCGAGTTGGCCGCCCATCATTTCTACAAGATTTTTTGAAATAGGAAGTCCGAGCCCTGTACCGCCGAATCTGCGTGTAACACTATCGTCGGCTTGCATGTAGGGCTCAAAAATTTGTGCGATCTGTTCGGCACTCATTCCGATGCCGCTGTCTTTTATTTCAAAGTTGATTATTGCCGACTTGTCTTCGACTTCCCTGATCGACGTGAGCAGCTTAACAGTGCCTGTGGTTGTGAACTTGACTGCATTTGATAGAAGATTCATAAGTATCTGACGCAGCCTGACAGGGTCGCCTATGATCTTTTTCCCGATGAGCGGCTCGGAGTAGCAATATAAGCTGAAGCCTTTTTCTACTGTTTTTGGCAATACGGCTGACTGGCATTGGGCGATGACATCCTGAATATCAAACGGGATATTTTCCAGAGTGATTTTGCCCGATTCGATCTTAGTGTTATCCAATATATCGTTTAATATATTAAGCAGCCATTTAGCGTTGTCAGAGATATTTATCAGATACTGTCTTGTTCTTGGAGGGATAGCATCCTCATCCTGTGCCAGTTCGGAAAATCCGATAATACTGTTCATAGGGGTTCTGATCTCGTGGCTCATGTTTGCCAAAAAGGCCGATTTACTTCTATTGGCAGCTTCTGCAGAATCTCGAGCTTGGCGCAGTGTTGCCTGTAATTCTACAGATTCGGTTATATCTGTCAAAGCGCCCGCAACACGGATGGGTTTTCCCTCTTCGTCTCTGATCGTTTCGCCTGAGGCGCGGTAATATGAGTATTCACCGTTTTTCTTCAGAAGTCGGTACTCGATGTAGTAGGGGGTATTGCCGGTGACGTCAAGAAGGTGCTTTGCAAAAGCTTCGAGAGTTCTGCCTTTGTCTTCGGGATGCAGCAGATCACTCCAACTGCTCAGCAGATTGGGGAAATCACGCTCGTCTCTGTAGCCGAGCATATGCCTTAAATCATCAGACCACATGAATTTGTTGTTTGGATTGACCGGATCGTCCTGTATGACCTCCATGTCCCATAACCCGATTTTTGTTGCCTTTACCATCAAGTCAAGCTTTGTCAGTTGAAGCTCATTGAGTTCGTGTACCTCAATCAGCTCCATCTCACGCTCACGGATCTCTGTCAGATCGTAGACATACGCTACTACTGCATAATCACCTTCATATGGGATTTTTCTAAACTCAACACGTAAGGTCACTTTGTTGCCGAGCAGGGTGAGTTGTGTCTCAAATCTGACAAACCCTTCTTCAACAGCCTTTTGAGCCCAATAGGTCATTGGCTGCGAGGGTCTTCCGTCCGGCTGAACTTCCGGGATCCCATCATTCAGACGCTGTGCAAATCCGGCAAGCATTTGTGATTTTGTCTCAAATCCCATAAGCTTTAATGCAGCAGGGTTGCAATCGATGATTTTAAAGTCTTTGTCGAAGAGGATATTCGACTGAGGGCTCGATGCAAACATTGACGATGTTGTTACCTGTGCGTTATCGACCTGTTGCATCATTTTTTCAAGCTGGTTTTCCACTATGCCGGAGATAAACATTGCAAGTGCAACGCATACCAGTAGAACTATCATCATGATAAGTGCACCGCTTATTATGAAAACAACCATTTTTGAATCATCATCAGAGGTGTCGTAGCCAACGAACAACATTCCGACAATATAGTTTCCATCACCATAAAGCGGAATGTATCTTGTGAGAACGTTATTGCCGAATAATTGCATTAAACCTGTATATGCTTCTCCTGCGAGTACTCTGTCACTTATGTGCCGGGGTGCTCTGGTCCCGATCGCGTATAGACCTTCTTCGTCAAATAGTGTTGTGGAGACACGTTCGTCGTATAAAAATACGGTAATGTCGCATCCTGTTATTTCCTTCAATTTATAAACAAATGCCTGATCATCCAATCTGAATCCCAAAGATACGACACCTATCATATTATGATTATTGTCATAAATAGGCGCACCGGCGTAAGTACCAAGACGTATGGTGACACCTTGAGCAACATAAGACTCACTATTACCGTTGAGCGCTTGTAAAACGTGCGGCAGATGATTCAGGCTGTCTCCGTATTGTGTGGGTGCGTGAGTTCTTGTCAGTACGATTCCGCTTGTATCAAGGATCGTGCAATAATCGACCCCTGCCATAGTCCTGAGTGCATTTGTGATCCTCAATATGCCCTCCCGGTCACCGTCTTTGATCGCATCGATAAGCTCCGGGTTACTTGCCATGCCAAATGCTGCTATTTGTGCTTTGCTTTTAAGTTCGTCGATTTCGTTGATCGCTACCATAACAGCAACATCGACTTTATTGTGCATTGAGTCGTTTAATTCTCTGCGGAAAAGAAACATCGAAGAAACAAGGACAGCTATGCAGCCTATAGCAGTAAGCGCAATCATGGGTATAAGGATCCTTTTTCTTATGCTCATAATTTAATGCCCTCAATTTCCATCCGGACTATATTGCTCTTTAAACATTAACTATACCATACAGCGACCGTCTTGTCGAGTGATTTTGTGCTTAAATACATTGCAAACAGAGCACAAGTCCACTGTAAACAGAGTACAAAGCAGAACGCGTAGCTTTTGCATTCTGCCCGGATTTGTAATTTTTTGCCATTAAATTATAATCTATTTGTAATGAGTATATGTTGAATAATGTGTAAACTATGTTTGGATAGGCTCATTGCAGGGTTAGAGCTGTGCTATTGTAGAGTTGGAGTTGGAGTTGGGTTATGCTATGGTTGGGCTTTTGGTGCGACACTTTTGAATACAAACGAAACGATCGCAAGCAGAAGCCCCAGCGCGATAAATGCAAATCCGTGCTGCATTATTTGATGCGCCGGGTCCTCGAGAAACCGGGCTGCGCTCAGGATCGTCGGACCAAATGATTCGGGAGGTGAACCTGCTATCGATCCGCCGATAAAAGTCACAAGGCCGGATAAAGCGATCGGGATGCCTGTGGCAAAAAGTGCGCTTGCGATATTTCTTCTGCGTTGAAAAAAGATAAAAAACAGCAATCCGCCGCAGATCACTCCGATCCCCCAAAGTAATTGAGGAGATATCAGTAAAAACGGGACGGTTAGATCCACGTCAACTACATCAACGAGGTCACCGACGCTGAGTGAACTGAACCCGACTATATCGTTTAGTGTCATTGCAAAGTTTTCGTAGTCTTCTTCTGTCATACGGTGATCAAAAAGACTTACCAGTTCCGGTTCGAGATTTCTCACGATATCAAGAATGTCATCGGTTGATAAATGGTGGCTGAGATTTCCGGCAATAAATGCTCCTGCATATCCTTCCAGCACGCCACTGATCTCGTTTGTAACTGCTTCACTCTTTAAAAAGTGTTCGACGTCATAAATATTTATTTCTCTATCATGAAAATGCAGGCTGCTAAGCTGGTTTTCGATATAATATGCCATTTCTGTATCATACAGCATCCCTGCGATATCAACGTGTTTGATGGCACTGGCTATATTTCCGGCGCGCAGTGATAATAAGACGATGAAAATGCATAAAAAAGCAAACGCAAAAAAACCGAGCAATGCCGAAATAAAAACGTTTGGTTTTGAATGAGAGTTATATTTTTTAAAAGGATCTTTTTTTGAGTAGGCGCGTGGATCATAGCGATTGGTGCTTGCCATTTATGATGCCCTCCTGAGATACTTTTTACATATTAGCATAAATTTACTCATTATTCCACTACTTCCATTTGTCAAAAAAACTTGATATAATACATAAAACCAAAACAAAAGGAGATAACGAGCAATGAAACTGGTTTTGGCTATTGTTAACAGTGAAGACGCACAGCGAGTCATGCGGAACCTTACAAAAGAGGGCTTTTCGGTCACAAAGCTTGCGACGACCGGAGGATTTTTGATGTCGGGCAATATCACATTGATCACCGGTGTCGAAGATGAGCGCGTTGATGAAGCGATCGAAATAATCCGCGAAATGTCGGAAAGCCGGACAAAAGCGGTTCCATCGATACCGGAGTCGGGGATCGGAGGCTTTTTTGACACTGCTCTCGTGGATGTTGTTGTTGGAGGCGCGACGATTTTTGTCTTGCCGATCGATAAGTTTGAGAAGATGTAGGTTTATAGTTAAGAATGTGTAAATTGTGAGTAAAAGTGAAAAGCTGAGGTGAAACGATGAGCTTTAAAGATAAAGCACGCGAGTTAGTCGCGGAAATGACGCTTGAGGAAAAAGCATCGCTGATGTCGGGGCTTAACTTTTGGTATCTAAAAAGCGTGGAACGTCTGGGGTTGCCGGGTATCATGGTCACCGACGGACCGCATGGTTTGCGTAAGCAAGCCGCAGAGGCTGATCATCTTGGTATAAATAAAAGTGTTCCTGCAGTATGCTTTCCGACGTCATCGGCTACTGCATGTTCTTTTGACAGAGAAATGCTCAGACGCATAGGCGAGGCAATAGGAGAAGAGTGCCGTCAGGAAGATGTGTCTGTGATATTAGGTCCGGGTGTCAATATAAAACGCTCGCCGTTATGCGGACGAAACTTTGAATATTTCAGTGAAGACCCTTATGTTTCAGGAGAGCTTGCCACAGCATTGGTACAAGGTGTGCAAAGCCAGAATGTCGGGGTTTCTGTAAAGCATTTTGCTTTTAATAATCAAGAAACGCGACGGCTCACATCCGATTCGGTCGTTGATGAGAGGGCTGCCAGGGAGATATACCTACCTGCGTTTGAGAAAATCACAAAAGAATCTGAGCCCTGGACATTTATGTGCTCATACAACTTATTCGAAGGCATTTACTGTTCTGAAAACAAAAAGCTGCTTACAGATATACTGCGCAATGAATGGGGATTCGACGGGCTCGTTATGTCGGACTGGGGTGCTGTCAGTGACCGTGCCGGTGGTGTGGCTGCAGGGCTGGATTTACAGATGCCCGCCGATAACGGCGTCAATGACGGACGGGTCATGGACAGTGTTAAAAATGGTGTACTGTCTGAGGCTGATTTGGATGCAACGGCGGTCAATGTTGTAGAGCTTATTCTTAAGTCTCAAACACGTGAGCACATGAAGTATGACGTTGATGCCCACAGAGCACTTGCGGCACAAGCGGCAGCAGAGTCGACGGTGCTGCTTAAAAATGATGACGGAATTATGCCGATGCCGGAAGGTGCAAATTTTGCGGTGATCGGAGCGTTTGCAAAGACACCGCGGCATCAAGGTGCAGGATCATCTAAAATCGAACCGATCAAGCTGGATAGTGTCTGTGACTGTCTATTAGAAAGCGGCGTAACGTTTGATTATGCAGACGGATATTCTCTCGACTCGGATAAACCTGATGAAGTGCTTATGGCAGAAGCTATCAAGATCGCAGGCGACAAGGACTATGTGTATATAATTGCCGGGCTCCCCGCATCCTATGAGTCAGAAGGCTTTGACCGCGACGGCATGAGGATGCCTGCTTCGCATAATATGCTCATTGAAGCGGTTGCAACTGTCAATAAGAACGTCGTTGTATTTTTGCTGGGCGGCTCTCCGATGGAGCTGAACTGGCATGATAAAGCAAAAAGTATCCTGATGTGTTATCTTGGCGGTGAAACAGTCGGGAGAGCCATCGCTGATTTGATAATTAATAAGTTGGCTCCGGGCGGGCGATTGGCTGAGACCTGGCCTGTTACATGCTCTGATAATCCATCCTCCGGATATTTCCCGGGATTCCCGAAAACTGTTGAGTACCGGGAGAGTATATATGTGGGATACCGTTATTACGACACAGCAGAAAAAGCAGTACGATTTCCCTTTGGTTTTGGACTTTCATACACGACATTTGAGTATGGTGAAGCAAAAGCAGATAAAACAACGATCGATGACACCGGAACGGTGACTGTTGCATTAGACGTTAAAAATACAGGTAATGTTCCGGGCAGTGAGGTGGCGCAATTATATGTTGCACATAA
>Ga0123356_10003426_pt1 | contig 16607 bp, 10 predicted proteins | sample TergutEmb28metaG_2_FD_92546 | JGI IMG/M metagenome (GOLD analysis project Ga0123356, IMG submission 92546) | Embiratermes neotenicus P3 segment gut microbial communities from Petit-Saut dam, French Guiana - Emb289 P3 | ecosystem: Host-associated > Arthropoda: Insects > Digestive system > Gut ...
CGATGATAAAGTAAGCTTCAGCCGAAGCACTTATCCCGCCTAAAGAGAAAAAAACTACCGGCAATAACACATAACATACAGTTAAAATCGTGATTATAGAGCCGACACGTATTAGACCAAACATGTTATATATACAAATCGAGATAGTCAAGAATAATAAGATTCCAAATAAAGCGTAAAATAGAGTAGGCTCAGCGCCCATAATAAAACGTGATATGATCCCCAAGAGTACTATAGCAACTCCGGTCAAATATGAGAAATTCAGTCTTCTTGCTTCAATAGGCAAGCTTCTTATGCGAAATATATCCAGAAAACCTTTCGCAACTTTATTCATAGGCTTTAGACCTCCGCTAAATGATTGTGAGCAGATAACCGTTGCAGCGCAACGGTTATCTGTGTGGTTGCCAAATATGTTTTAAATAGCGCACTTAATTCACATTTAATTCACAGTTAATTTAGCACAAGTTGACTATACATGTCAATGAACTTACCCATTACAAATGTTACAATTCTGTGAACAAATCAGGCTTTTAACTGTTTCGTGACCTGCCGGATCGTCTGCGATAGAACTCCGCCCCTGTAATGCACAGTACACCGAACGAGAGGGCAATGATGGGGACTATTACACTGCGACCATCACCTGTCTGCGGCGACTGGATCGGAGGAGTTTGACCCGGCGGCGGTGTTTCCTCCGGTGGAGTTGACGTCGGCGGCCTAGGCCGCGGCGGCCGCGGTGGTGGCGGAAGGCTATATGTGTTTACGAAACTGAATCTCAGGGTATGGTCGGCATCTGGAAGCAGCTCAAATTCTCCACCGTTTTGAAGATTAACAACATTAGCACCATCATTCATAGTAAGCGAAATACTCGGACCATTATATCCCGGTAAATCACCGCCGAGTTCAGTGATAGTGTACTTGCCCGGCGGGATGTCATAGATAGTAATACTGTGATTCACTGCATCAAGATCTCCCCAGTGAATTGTTCTTATATAACCCAAGTTTCCGGGATAATCCGGGGGGTAAGGGGATGGAGGAGAAGGAGGAGGATCCGGTCGGGGTGATATACCCTCTATCTTAAACACTAGATCGACCGGTTCTCTGATCACGTCAACCGGATTTCCTAAATCATCCACCCCGGAGTCAATGATCGGATCAGGTACAACTGTCTTATCGAGAATAAGAGAAAGGTCGGGAGGATTATAGACATTATCTACCACGATCATTATTACTTCATTTTCTTGATCCTCTGTTACCGTGAAGGTCTCGGGTGTAACTGTCAATACAAATCCGGGAACAGAATCAACCGTCTCTTCGATACGGTACTCACCTGCAGGAAAATCCTCAATGTAGATTCTTCCGGGTGGTGACGCGTCTAAGAAATGCTGTTGAGTGTATGGACCATACGTTAAATTAGTGTTGATTTCCCTGATAGTGATACTGAAATTAGCCGGAAGTTCACCAGGTCTCAGTCCATGAAACTCCTTATACAAGTATAGACCCGGATCAACTGGGCTATCATCATAGGTGTTTTCCAGGAGTATATAGTTAAAAAGAATGGGGTCAATAGGGTTTGGATATCGACCTGTTACCAACGCCGGTCTGATATGCGTATATCCTGTCGCAGTTCCTCCCGACTCAATGACTGAGTAAAGACCCGGCGGTATAGATAATTTATAAACATAATAACCAAGAGTATCAACTTCATCCACGAAGTCGTCAAGAAATACAGTTTTTCTGAATATTTCAGTTCTCGCCGTTGTATCTTCCATACCGACGATAGTGAATGAGATACTTGCAATTTTTTTGTTTGGTGGACCCAAGTTTTCGTAGTCCAAACCTGTGGCGTCATCAAAGTTAAAAGTTTTTCGAATTTCTACCAGTGTCTCAACCGGAAGCTCTATCCGCCCGTTGTTGCCCAAACCTTGCACTACAACAGTATTAACTTCCCCGGTAGCATTATCCTCTCCGGTGAAATGTCTGTATTCCCAGCACCAGGGAGATGTACCGGTAGGACCTTTCACATTTGGTTCTTTTAGTACTGTTGCTCTTGATAAATCACCCTTGTAAAACGTATTTTGCTCGCTGGGTACAAAAAACGCCTGTGTCATATTTGCCGGGTCATTGCGAGGAGCAGCAGTAACAACCCTCCCATCCGTACCACGCCACCGGTTTGTATAGAAGTAGTAGTTGAGATTGTCTCCCGGTGCCTTATTTGCGTTGGAGTAAGCTGCAGTAAGCCCCGCTGAGATTTTAGTAACATTCGGTGTAACAGTATAGATTGCACGAATTGGCACAGCTTCAGTGACCTGCAACATACCTTCGACAACCTTGACACTACGCAGAGGAATAAGATCAGCCGGTATATACCATCTGATTATTTGATCCCACTGCTGAAGCACACTGACAAGGTAACGCTCTGAAGAAAAGTAATTTTCGAAGTCCCCAGCTCGTAAAGCTGTAACAACTTGAAAAACAATATACATCAAATTGGAAGGATCCCCGGTAAGCGCATTATCGGCAAGTGCCTGGACAGTATAAAGCTCAACTTTTGCCGCCGCCCCCAAGCCTATAGCGGTTGCATCATCGATTAACGCACCAAAACTGTCTAAACTGTTAAAATAGGTTCTGTCAAAGTTAGCATAATAAACGGTTTTGCTATTTACTCCGGCATTCAAATTACCGGCAGTAATATTGGCATTTACTAAATCTTCAGCAGTGGTGCCGGGCGTGAAGTCCAGATGCTTTTCAATATTCTCAATAAACAGATTCCAGTTTGCAGAGCCCGGTGCAGTTGTAACTGAATCAAAAGTACCGGCATTATAGTTGCGATTCTTATACCAAATACCGTTAAAACTCCCGAACTGCATATACTCCCCGATAACATCCGAAAACACAAGATACCCGTCATACTTTGGGTTATCGCCCGTGCTCGTACTGTAGTTGCCTTGAGTAACGATTTGTTGTGTGATCTGATTGAATGCCTCGTCTAGCCCATCTTTATCCATCGCCGTAAAGGACAGCGTATCATAGTTACATGTAAGAACGAAGCCCGGACTAATACCACCGGTCAAGGTGTTTGTAACGGTTTGAGGATCGCGCATTGTTTGGCCTTTTCTGATTACAGGAAACGTCACAGAAACCGATCCCGGAGCAAACTCGTTAAGTACATCAAGCATAACTCTGTTATCCTGAACGACTAACTGTGCGTTGGGACGCCCGCCTCCTGACTTTCCATACGGATCGAGCATCGCATTAGAAATAAGTGAATTAACTCCCAAACCGAGAGTATAGAAGCCGACAGATCTTGAAGAGTATGCGGCATTTGTTCCATAATAACGATCACGCACCCGCTGCTTCTCATAAGCAGCAGTCATGACAGTAAGAGCAGTCAAGCCCATGTCGCCTGCAGATCCGTTACCTGCCTCATAGGTATAAGTAGTACCGGTCGCACCGGACGTACTACCAAACCCCTCATACTCAGCGGTATCCAATCTATAATTATACCATCCTAAAGTAGGCTCACCATCGGTCATGAGAATAATATTTGGTTTCCTTGTAACAGGAACAGTAACCCCTCCCGGTGTGGTAATATTTATCATTGTGCCACCGGGAACAAGACCAACCGGAACATCACGCAAGACCTGCGCTCCTATGCGTATTCCCAGTTGTGTTGGTGTACCACCTTCTACGGTAAATGAAGTCCGGAGCGGAGGTGGAGTACCATATGTGGAATCGTTAGCATTGCTTCTTACAGTTACATTTGAGCCGCTGACTGTAAAAATCGGTGTCCTGGCATCATAGCGTCCAAGCTCAAGAATACGGTAAGCTCTGGCGTGGTTTTGACTGTTTATCGCTTGCCCGCCGTAGATAACAACAGAAATCCTGTTATTAACGTCCACCTCCATAAGCCTTTTTATAGCATCGTTAAGAGCAGCGATCACAACCTGTATACGTGTTTGCGCCGGACTTGTACCGGGCACATTGTTTGTTACCATACTTCCGGAAACGTCGATAACAAAAACGGTATCTGACGGTTCGACGATTATATCTTCAACAGCGATACCCTGGCTCAGAGCTGAGAGTGTGACAAGAAATCCATCGTCGGGCGCTTGAACGGTATTGACCACACCACCATTAACATCATAGATAAATGCCTGATCCCAGTTTACCGACTTATCGGTCCAAATACGACCATTATTATCCGGTGTGTTTATAAATGTAATATCTGTCGAACCCGGAATGACAGCATTTGAAAAAGCGAAGTTTGAGGTATCCAGGTCGGAAATCTTACTCTCAATATCATCGGGCAGGCTTAGTGCCTCCGCAATTACTGCGTCCTCCGACCTCCCGAAGTCAAAAATAAACAACGAGCATATCATCGTAAGAGCCAGAAGCATACACGTTGCTTTTTTATAAGTAGTATTAACCTTCTTTTTACACATATATGGTACCTCCCCAAAAACACCGAAGACAACTAAATTACTAACCCATGTAGATATTTAACACAAAAATACACATTATATATACATAATAACATATTATGTATACCATATATTGTGCAAAATGTCAAGTAAAATCAACGTATTAGGGCATATTGTGAGAAAGTGCCGACCACAATATGTAGAAAATTATACATAAAAAGCCGGTCACATTATGTAACCGGCGATTTGTAAGTTATGTAAATGTATATAGATTTTTAATGCAAAGTCAGCACAGTATAGTTACTGCCATCGCCTATAAACTGCTGCAGCGAAGCCGCATTGCTAGCCGTAGACGCAAAAGTGGGATCCATCAGAGTCCAGTTCTCGCCATCAAAGAAAACCACTCTGTCGATCCAGCCGGTCTCCTCGGAATACACATTTATCCATGCATGACGAACCTCTCCTGCAAACCCTATAACAAGCTTTGTCGGGACACCCTGACTGCGAAGCATTGCAGCCATTAGTGAAGCATAATCAAAGCAAATGCCTTTGCCTCTGTCAAGCACCTCGTCCAAATCGGGTATATAACCTTTTTTCTCACCACGAATAACAGCATTCGCAAAGTCCCTATCATAAGATAGATAACCTATGACGAAACCATAAACGACAGACACTTTTTTGATTAGGTCATAATCTCTTGAAACGATCTCTGAAGCTCTTTTTACAACACCGCTGTCTTTATCAAAGTTGACGAACTGATTAGGGCGAAGGAACGGAGCAAACTCATCTTTTAAAGTTACATTAATAACAGTACCATGCGCAAGTGAATACCTGTCGCCCTGGGTTTGCTCCCATACGTTGATTGTATATTTGCCGTTACCATCCGAAAGCGGAAAAACTTCAAAGTTGCCATTCGGCCATATAGTGTATGTATATGTGACTTCCGCTTCATTACTTTCTCTGGTGATTTGTACACGTATCTGATTCGAAGTTTGTGTCAGCCATTTTAACATGACATATCCATCAGAAGAGTTGGAGTAGTCAATTATTGCTTTTGAATTACTATCGACCTTGGTACCTGCAGCTTCCGGCATAAGAACTATTGGCGCTGCAGGAGTTTGCGCCAAAGGAATTACATGCGGTGACAGCTCCACGATCGAACCATCCGGAGCCGAGCCTTGAAAAGTCTCCAAAACATCGGAAAAAGAGCATGCTGTTGTAAATGATCCAATAACAACAAAGACGATCATAACAAGCGATATTAGCTTTTTTGGATATCTATGCCTTTTCATGATGTCTCTCCATAAAACGATGATACGATGTTGCAGTCTACTATACTGACCGTAACATCATATCATATTAAAGTTGTAAAATGATTACAAAACAGTGAATTATTACCATCTCGTTCACATAAGGTCGGCTATATATGGAGTCGACCTCAAATGCTGACCATTCTTTCAAGACTTCGCCTTGCAGCATCAAAAACTGCTTTATCAGGCTTCATTTCATGTACGCCGGATTCAAGAGAGTTCAATACATCAGATAGCGTGGTTTTCTTCATATCCTCGCATAAAAAACTATTTGTGAGTGGATAAAAAGACTTATTGGGCGCAAGTGCCGCAAGATGCTCAGCTACACCGATCTCAGTACCGATGATGAACTCATTGTCATCAGTATCAAGAGCAAACTTTATTATCTTGGCTGTACTACCTATGAAATCAGCATGTCTGAGAACATCTCCACGGCATTCTGGATGAACCAGCAGCTTTGCATTAGGATAAAGCTTTCTCGCTACATGGACATCATCCACGGTGATACAGTCGTGTATAGGGCACCAACCCTCGTGGAATATGAACTCCTTCTCCGGTACCTTGGATGCAATATACGCACCCAAGTTTCTGTCAGGTATAAAAATGATTTGATTCTCCGGTAACGCACGTACTATCCTTTCGGCAGATGAAGATGTACAGCAAACATCACTTACTGCTTTGACTGCAGCCGATGAGTTAACATAGCAAACTACAGCAGCATCCGGATGAGACTCACGCAAAGCGAGCACATCAGATGGTACGATCATATCCGCCATCGGGCATCCGGCATCAGGGGAGGGGAGTAGTACTGTTTTGCCCGGATTGAGGATCTTTGCAGATTCAGCCATAAAGTGTACACCGCAGATGATGATAAGCTCCTGCTCAGCAGTAAACGCGCGTTTTGCCATATCAAATGAGTCACAGACAAAATCAGCTATCTCCTGAATATCCATGGATTGATAAAAATGTGCAAGAATAAGTGCATTCTTTTCTTTTTTTAGATCGATAATTTTCTGTTGCAATTCGGTCATGTTATAACGTTCTCCTCCTAAATATGTATTTACGGAACAGCAGCACAGTCATTGTGGCAAATAAAATAACTAGTATTGCCAGTGTTATCCATGAAGACCGTAAGTTTAACGGTGCAAAACCCATCAGCAGAAGCATGGGGAAACCAAATATGATAGCCCATAGCTGTTGGTAAACAAGGTTTTTAGCAGCAGGAGTTTCAAATGAAGGATCAGCTTCCCGGAGCAGGATGATGCCGGTACTGACAGTACCGGTGAGCATACCGTATAAGGCAAGAAACGACTCGTCGGAGTAATCCGGGAAAATCCTCTTAGCGATGATTTTTATCTGTACATAGGTTGCGACAGCACCTGCAGCGCATAGTAGCACGAGCGGGATCCAGAAAGAACGCTCTCTGAATGCAACCATATCGATGGCGGCGATCGATGCCACGACCATAAGGTCGAACATAAAACCTGCAATACGATTGAGCATGAAGTTGTTTCTGTATTCCCGTTTTACGACGCCCTTTCTTTTGCAATACCCTAAAACAAACTTAAGTAATATTGCGCACAACGTACCAATAAGGAAGTTAAAACCCCATATTATTGGCTTCACAGTCCCTGCAGCCATCCCACCCAATGCATCAAGACCCATAGAGGAAAAGTACATAAGTCCAAATGCACCTATATATGTCAGAACGACCAAACCGATTTGAACAGTCATTTTATCGAGTGACTCTGTAAGAGCTATCTCATTTTTAACTTTTACGTATTCGACTGTTTCTTCTTCCGCTTCGTCCGGATTGAGGATAGACTGTTTGATTCGCCCTTTTGCTTTCATAATGTTAAGATATATCACCCCGCCGATACCTGATGCGAGAAAGCCCATCGCTGCAATAGCAAGCCCGAAGCTTATTCCGCCATGGAACGGTGGATAATCCGTTGCGTTTTGGTAAATATTACCCCAGTTGTATGCCTGCCCGGGACCCTGACCGTAGCCCATCGGCAATAGCATACCACCGGCAGCCCAACTCCCTATGACATATGATAACACCAAGGTTATTGAAAGACCGATGACACCATGCAGCAGGTATGTCGAAACGACGGTTATACCTGTGTTGAAAATATCAGTATTTGCTTTCCTGCTCTTCTGCCGCTCTTCGGTTTTTAGAGCAAGAGCTACAAAGCCAAGACCGAGACCGTGATAAGTCAAAGTTTCAAGCGTATATACCTGAAAAATCTGAATGCCCAGATTTCGAAACAGCACACTTAGTCCCAGAACTAAAAAACCACCGATGACAGAACTGGGAATCAATGAATGCCGAAGAGGCTTAATAGTCCGGCGTAGCATATTGGCAACCATCATACCCGCCAATAAAACGGCAAACTCCATCATAAAACTCCAGACTTCCAAATCCCAAAACTGCATACCTGATGTCATTACTTTCTTCTCCTTAAACTATTGTGCTAGTGCGTTTACTCGCCTGTAAGAACTTTAAAAATCTCTCTATATTTAAGTGCGCTGCGAGGATGCGCGCTACGTACTTCATATGAAGTGCCATCTTTTAATGCAAAAAGCAATACCATTTGACCGACCACAGCAAACCTCGCTATGCTGTCCAAAGGAAAATGCTTACCTGCACAATGAAACATCGAACGATCAATGTACATTATACCTTCACCTACAAGGGCCTTGTCAATCGCCGGACGAACCTCAAATAACTTTTGATTTTTATCTGTACAAATTGGCTCATATCCGGCGCTCCTTACAATCCTTACCAACTGCTCGGTTTGCCACCTGTCCCACTCTGTGATCGTCTTAAACGGCAGAGAATCTCCATCCAAAAAACCGGTTTCGGTATATATACCGCCAAGCCCGCAATCACAAGAAAAGTTATTACTTTCGGACTCAATAAGACCAAAAGCCTCACAGCCCGGACAAAGATACAAAACAGTCTCAATGCCTTTAGCCTGATTGTTACCTGTATAACGGCGGGGATTCTCTTTTTGCCGCTGATATGCGTCTTCATATAGATCACGTTCAATTAGTTCAAGCACTTCCTCAGCAGTTTTAGTTTTAAGAAACTCCGCCGAATACGTGTTTGCTACCGTACCCCTAATGCGACCTTTACGTTTTATTTTAGACCAGCGTGGTGAAACGAAATATGCTCCTTCGATATGAAACGTAATAAGATCGGCGCCACTTCTTTTAGCCAGCTTTGCTGTTGATAGAGCAATAGGAGATGTGACACCGTTAAACGAGCGATCACCCTCAGCAAACAAGCAAACATTTGCACCTGCCTTGAGTCTGCGGATCATCTCTTTGATAGCAATAAGATCAGGTAAAGCCTTATTAATAGGAATTGGTGAAAAACCAAATTTTAGGATTTTAGACGGTAGACCGGCTCTTAATGCATGCTCGCTTGCCAAGAAATAAATATGACGGGTAAAGCTTAATCCAACAAGAGCAGGATCCAAGTCTGTGTTGTGATTGGAAACGATCAAACTGGGAGTCGAAGGACCTTTTTGCTTGGCACATCTATACCCCATATATAATTTCACAAAAGGACCGACCATATACCGGAGGAATCGGTAAAGAAACCTATGCCATAAGTAACTTTTTAGTTTCAAACAATCGTACCTCCGCCTATCACGATTTCAGAGTCATATATGACTGCCGACTGCCCCTTAGTAATAGCCCTTTGCGGCTCATCGAACTCAATATGCAAACTATCCTCACTAGTCTGATATACTATCGCAGTATGCCCGGGATCTGAATATCGTATCTTAACCTGTGCTCTGATCGGTGCTGCCAGCTTGTCAAAAGGAATCAGGTTGATATTCGCCGCATCAAGAGATTTTGAATAAAGCATATCTTCCTTACCGATAACGACCGTATTGTCATCAGGTCTGAGCTCTATTACATACGGAGGATGAGTCATTGCAAGTCCAAGTCCCCGACGTTGCCCGATAGTGTAAGAAATTACTCCTTTATTTTCCCCCAGATCATTTCCATTTACATCTACAAATCGTCCTGTTTGCGGTGATTCGCCGGTGTATTTTTTTATAAACCCAACATAGTCACCGTCAGGAATGAAGCAAATATCCTGACTTTCGCTCTTACCTGCATTTTCAAGATTTTCACTGATAGCGATTTCCCGTACATGAGCTTTAGTCAGCCCTCCCAACGGAAACCTTGCCCGCTCAAGTTGTTTCTGAGACAACGTATATAGAGCATAGCTCTGATCCTTAGACAAGTCAGATGCTTTTTTTAATAAAAATCTCCCGTTTGTGTCCTCTTCGACTTGAGCATAGTGACCGGTAGTAATAAAATCCTTACCCAGTTCCAAAGCTTTGTCCATAAATCTGCCGAACTTAAGAAACTTGTTGCATACCACGCAAGGGTTTGGTGTTTGTCCGTTACGGTAACTCATGATAAACGGGTCGATCACATTCTTTGAAAAACAGTCTTCAAAATCAAAAGTAAAAAACGAAATACCAAGTCGATCTGCTACAGCTTGTGCTTCCAAAACAGTTTTATCACCGCCTGAAAACAGCTTCATCGTTGCACCGGCGCAATCAAAACCATCACGTTTCATGAGCACTGCGGCTACAGTGCTGTCAACACCACCACTCAAAGCAACAAGCGCACTTTTATACAATCAGATACCTCTTTTCAAATACCTCGCTCCCCGTCATTGCGAGCCTACCCCCGTCATAGCGAGCGCACGAAGCAATCCAGTCTTTATTTTCTAAATCCCTCATGATAAAATAACCTATAGCGCCTTAACTAGCGTCTCGGATGCTTTTTTTAGCACTTTAACAAAATACTCTGCTTCTTCCCGTGTACTATACCTTGAAAAGCTTACACGCAGAGATCCGTCGATAACGTCGTTTTTAAGCTGCATGGCTTCAAGAGTACGACTGCGAGCACCCTTCTTACAGGCTGCGCTCCTAGAGACGAAAACTCCTTCACCGTCAAGATAGTTCATCAGAACCTCGCTCTTAAACCCGGGAAGCGAGATGCTTAGTATGAACGGAGAATCACCCTCACCTATAAAGACGACATCAGGCAACTCTGTCTGGAGCAGCTCTACGACATATTCGCGTAGACTGCGCACAGCCCTGGTGGTATCATCAAACTCCAAACCACCAAGTCTGGCTGCCACACCAAAACCCACGGCTGCAGGTAAAGCCTCTGTACCACCACGTGTGCCATTTTCGTGATTACCACCAAGCAAAAGCGGAGCAAGCTTAACCGTTTCTTTGACATAAAGAGCACCGATACCTTTAGGCCCATGGAGCTTATGGGAACTGACCGTAACAAGGTCAGCACCGATCGACTTGACAGTAAATGGGATTTTACATAGCCCCTGCACTGCATCGGTATGTAAAACAGTACCAAAGCCGCGATTTTTTATTTCTTTTGAGTAATCGCCTATAGGATTAACTGCACCGGTTTCATTGTTGACAAGCATTATCGAAGCAAAGATAGTATCCTCACGCAGCGCTGAGGAAAAAGCTTCAGCGGAAATGCGCCCAGATGAGTCGGGCGACAAGTAAGTAACATCCAAACCGTTGCTTTCCAACCTCTTTATTGGATCCATAACTGCCGAATGCTCAATAGCGGATGTTATAATATGCCTGCCTTTACGCATTAGCCTATCAGCGGCACCGAGAATAGCCCAGTTGTTGGCTTCAGTCCCGCCGGATGTAAAAAACAAATTCTCAGGTGATGCGCCTAGTGCCTCAGCAACACTATTTCTTGCTGTATCCAGCTCAGCTTTAGCAAGACGACCATAGTTATGCATTGAAGAGGGATTACCATACCTTTCCCTTAAAACCGGGAGCATCGCTTCGATTGCCTCATCACGCACCCTCGTCGATGCGGCATTGTCAAAATATACGTTCATACTCATATTTATGTATACTATAACATATCAAATAAAACTTCAAGAGGTAGGAGAGAGCACCAAATGAGATTCTGCACCATGACACTTGGATGCAAAGTCAATCAATATGAAACACAAGCCATTGAGAGTATTTTAAAAGACGGCGGACATGAGATGAAAATTCCCGGTGAAGGTTGTGATGTATGTATCATCAACACATGCGCAGTGACAGCAGAGAGTGTAAGGAAATCACGACAAGCAATACGGCGTATGAAAAAACTCGAACCGGAAGCTATTATCGCAGTATACGGCTGCTTTTCCCAACTTGAACCGGAGTCAGTCGCCAAACTCAAAGTGGACATAATAAGCGGCACCTCAGACAGACTGGAGTTTGCACAAAGAGTCGAAGACACGGGGACGGTTCTTTTGTCTTATAATAAGACACGGGGACGGTTCTTTTGTCCTCCGGGTGGCAACACAAAGACACGGGGACGGTTCTTTTGTCCTCCGGATGGCAACACATTCGAAGAGCTCCCGCCCGGCAGCGCATCAAACCGCACACGCGCACTATTGAAAATCCAGGACGGCTGCGACAATTATTGCGCATATTGTGTAGTGCCGTATGCTCGCGGTCGCTCACGCTCACTACCGCTTTCCCGTATGGCAGAATACGCAAAGCAACTTGAAGAACAAGGATACAAGGAAATCGTTATAACAGGAATTGAGATATCGTCTTACGGAAAAGACTTCTCCCAACCACCGCTAACCGCCACCCCCTCTCTTATTACAGCCATCAGAACCATCAGCAGTGCAGCTCCAAACACCCGCCTGCGCCTTGGTTCGCTAGACCCAACAATGCTGACAGATGAGTTCATAATACAACTGAGAGATATCCCAAATCTATGCGACCATTTTCACATCTCCTTACAAAGTGGCTGCGACGAAACCCTCCGCAGGATGGGACGAAAGTACAACACAAAACATGTACAAAAAGCGATAGACTCTATCAGAAACTACTTCAAAGAATGTGGAATAACAGCAGACCTTATAACCGGCTTTCCCGGCGAAGCCGAAGTTGACTTCAATCGAACGATGGCATTCATAAAAAAAGCCGCTTTTTCGGAAATGCATATCTTTCCATACTCACCACGTCCCGGAACAAAAGCAGAAGGCTTGCCAAACCAAATCGATAAAAAAATAAAAAAGGAAAGAGCACAAAAAGCCGCAGCTATCGCAAAAACAAATGCAAATAACTTCAAACAATCCCAAATTGGAAAAACGACTCAAGTCCTGTTTGAACAGGAAAAAGGTGGCTTTTATGTCGGGCATTCAAGCAATTATCTGGAAATCGTTGTCAAAGAAAAAGTGGAAAAAAACAGCATTCACAATGTAAAAATCTCAGCTATTAAAAACAACATATTAACCGGAGAAGTTATCAGACTAACCCCACGACTCATCGAAAGTAAAATGCTGAATAATAATACCAAAAACGACTTCTAAACAGGGAGAAACTAATTGACACAAAAATACATATACTATATAATTTAATGCAGAAAAAAATGAAATAGGAGGGTGAATATGTCAACAGAAAGAATATTTAATTTCTCAGCCGGACCGTCAATGCTACCACTGCCGGTACTCGAGGAAGCAGCCGCAGAGATGACTAACTATCAGGGGACCGGAATGTCAGTCATGGAAATGAGCCACAGAGGCAAAGTTTATGATGCGATTTTCCAAGAAACCAAAGCAGCGTTGAAAAAAACAATGAATATTCCCGATACACATGAAATATTATTCATGCAGGGCGGGGCAACTATGCAGTTTTCTGCAATCCCGATGAATCTCATCGGAAAAACAGGAAAAGCCGATTACGCCGTAACAGGCAACTTCTCGACAGTAGCCATGAAGGAAGCCAAAAAATACGGAGAAATCAACATCGCATGCTCATCAGAAGACAGAAACCATACATATATTCCCGGGCAGAAGGATATAAAAGTATCCTCCGACGCTTCCTATTTCCATTATTGTTCAAACAACACGATCTACGGTACTGAATGGCAATATATACCGGAAACCGGTAATGTGCCGCTTGTTTGTGATATGTCATCAAACATCCTATCAGCTCCGCTTGATGTCTCTAAGTTTGGAATAATATACGGTGGCGTACAAAAAAACATGGCACCTGCAGGCGCTGCTGTTGTAATAATAAACAAGGAACTCGCCGGAAACGAACATCCACTCACACCAAAAATCTTAAGCTACAAGGTGATGATAGATTCAGATTCGATGCAAAACACGCCTCCGACCTACACCCTTTACATGCTCGGGCTGGTACTTAAATGGCTCGAGAAGCAAGGCGGTGTAGCAGCAATGGCAAAGCTGAAAGCTGAAAGGGCGAAGTACATTTACGATGTGCTGGACGACAGCAAAATGTTCATCGGATGTGCAGAAAAAGAAGCACGCTCAGACATGAATGTTACCTTCAGAACAGCAAGTGAAGAGCTTGATGCCCAGTTCATCAAAGAAGCAAAAGCCGCAGGCTTTGACACACTCAAAGGACACCGCGCGGTAGGTGGTATGCGCGCATCGATATACAACGCAATGCCTATAGAAGGTACGCAAAAGCTCGCAGCGTTCATGCGCGAGTTTGAAGCAAAGAACAAATAACGAAAGGAAGCTGGATATGTACAAAGTAAATCTTCTAAATAACATCAAATCCAAAATGCTTGAGACATTTGATGTCGAAAAATACGAAGTAGGTGTGGAAATAGAAAACCACAATGCCCTTATGCTTCGCAGCGCAAAAATCCACGACATGGTATTTGGAAACGAGCTTCTGTGTATTGCTCGTGCAGGCGCCGGTTACAACAACATCCCAGTCGACCGTTGCGCTGATGAAGGCATCGTAGTGTTCAACACACCGGGTGCAAACTCAGGTGCGGTCAAAGAACTAGCAATCTGTGCACTTTTCCTTTCGTCACGCGACATAGTCGGTGGTATCGAATGGGTGAAAACCGTTGTATCGGAAGGCGACGAAATACCGGCACTCGTAGAAAAGCAAAAAGCAAAATATGTCGGTCCCGAAATCCTCGGCAAAAAGCTGGGAGTGATTGGACTTGGCGCGATCGGCGCAAAGATAGCGGATGCAGCTCTGGGGCTCGGTATGGAAGTGCTTGGCTACGACCCTTATATGTCGGTTGCAGCAGCTTGGAACCTATCCCCAAAAGTAAAACGCATAGATGATCTTGACACGATATACAATGAAAGTGACTATATTTCTGTTAATGTGCCATATATGGAGGCGACAAAAGGATTCATAAACAAAGAGACCATCGCAAAAATGAAGCCTGGAGTCCGCATTATCAACGCAGCACGCGCAGAACTTGTAAACGACGACGACATGCTTGCTGCACTCGAATCAGGTCAGGTAGCATGTTATGTTACAGACTTCCCGAATGCAAAAACAGCAGGAGCAAAAGGCGTCATTGCGATTCCGCATCTTGGTGCATCAACACCCGAAAGTGAAGACAACTGTGTAAGTATGGCTGCCGATCAGATAATCGAATACATCGAAAACGGCAACATCATCAACTCCGTCAACTTCCCGGGTGCAGTTCTCCCGCGCACAGCAGGAAACCCACGTTTATGTGTTATACACGACAATAACCCCGATGTGATCTCAGGTATAACGGGAGCAGTTTCAAAAGCAGGTGCAAGCATCGGAAATATGCTAAATGCCGAAGGAAAAGGAAAATACTCCTACACGATCATTGACGTTAATAAAGCAGACGGACTCGAAGATGCCGTCAAAGGCATCGCCGGAGTATTAAAAGTAAGAGTGATATCATAAAACGCAAAGTTAAAACCATACTCTCAACAGATAAAAGGAGTTGTTGCGAAATATGCAACAACTCCTTTAACATGTACATAAGCATTCGTCATTGCGGGCAAGCCTGTCCTGAACTCGACTCAGGAACCCGCAATCCCATTCATCAAACCACCATAACAGCTACACCATCCGGTATTGCTACAACGGAAGCTTCAGGGTCTCCCAACATATCCTCAGCCAGCCTCAAAGCCTCTTCAAGAGAATGAGCGGGAGCCATATGCAGCTCTCTAACAATCTCATCAGGAGCCTCAGATATAAAAATCACACGTGCGTGCTTTAAGACCCTGGCAAAGATTTGTGACTGCCATTGATCAACACGTGTTTGATCCTTTGGTGTTTTCAAAAAAGCCTCAAGCATTCTATCTAAATCCTTCTCATCAGAAAACGTCTTAAAAAACTCATCTCCACCATGTCCGTCACCGGACTCAGCGAGCATAATGATCACTCCGTCTTTTTTTACGGTTGCTTCTGCTGCAGTCATACCTTTTACAGCCTGGTAAATATTTTGATCCAGTGGGTAGCCTCCATTTGTAGATATCACGATATCCGCGGGGATCTTGTCGACTTTACACTGACCTGCAAGAAAATCCCGACCGACAGCATGAGCAAGATCACAATCACCTGCAACAGCATAGACAATATCTTTTGCTGAGTTGATAACAACATTACATATAAAAGCAAGCTTCGCAACACGACAGGCATATAGCATATCTATATGAACAGGATTACCGTCCAAAACACCGGTTCTTGCAGACGGATGAGCGATGAAATCTGCATTGTGGTTATAAACGACTGTCTTGCGTCCTGCAACACCGGGCATGACTGACTTTCGACCTCCGGAAAACCCCGCAAAAAAATGCGGCTCTATAAAACCCTCCGCTACTAAAAGATCAGCTTCGACCGCAAGTCTGTTAAGTATGAGGTCACCATCGGACGGCAACTTACCTAAATAAACCATTTCCGATTCATCACAATCATGGATCACGATATTCTCAGTAGCCATGATCTCAGCACCGAACTTACTCTCAAGTTCCTCATGCGTAGTTGCACGATGGCATCCCGTAGAGATGAGTATCGAAATATTC
>Ga0123356_10003427_pt1 | contig 16605 bp, 15 predicted proteins | sample TergutEmb28metaG_2_FD_92546 | JGI IMG/M metagenome (GOLD analysis project Ga0123356, IMG submission 92546) | Embiratermes neotenicus P3 segment gut microbial communities from Petit-Saut dam, French Guiana - Emb289 P3 | ecosystem: Host-associated > Arthropoda: Insects > Digestive system > Gut ...
CCTGGTGCAGCTGCCGCTGCCGATGCAGATCGATCCGGCAGCCGTGCAAGAAGCGTTGGATCCAGCCAAGGACGTCGACGGCTTCCATCCGATGAACGTTGGCCGGCTCGCCGCGGGACGCGAATGTCTGGCGCCGTGCACGCCGCTCGGGGTCATGCGGCTCCTGCGCGAGGGCGGCACGGTATTGGACGGCGCCCGGGCACTGGTACTCGGGCGTTCGGCGCTGGTCGGCCGGCCGTTGGTGGCGATGCTGCTGGCCGCCGACGCAACGGTGACGGTCGCGCATTCGCGCACGCGCGACCTACCCGCGACTTGTCGGCGCGCCGAGATCTTGATCGTCGCGGCCGGCCAGCCTGAGCTCGTGCGCGGCGACTGGGTGGGGCAAGGCGCGACAGTAATCGATGTCGGCGTGAACAGGCTGGCGAGTGGCAAGCTGGTGGGCGACGTCGCGTTCAACGAATGCGCCGCTGTCGCCGGTGCGATTACGCCGGTTCCGGGCGGTGTCGGCCCAATGACGATCGCCTGTTTGCTCAGCAATACGCTCGCAGCGGCGGTCCAGCGGCGTGCGTGACGAGCGATCGCCTGGTCGCGCAATCCACCCGAGGCGTGCGCCGTCGCCCCGGACACGTCAGCGTGACGTCCTGCCAGTCTCGCCGACTCGAGTGTTGCCGCCGACGTGAACACACCATTTCTGAGATGCAGCCGGCCGTGTCAGGTCGCGGCATCAGTGGCGAACCAACCCCTCTAGCAATTGCTTTGCGCGATGAAGAAACCGACTGACGAAGTACGGATGCAAGGTTGGATCCGTCGCTGGCGCAACGTGCTCGTGATCTCCTGCGTCGGCATGGTGGCGCTGGTGCTCGCGGTGAACTGGGCACTGAGCGGCTTTCATAGTCTCGGCCTGCATCCGGCGACCACCATCGCGTTGGTTCTCGGAACCATAGCGACCACCGCCTTATGCGTGGTGCTGATGGGGCTGATGTTCTATAGCGAGCGCACACAGGACGACGAAGAGGCGTACGAGAGAGACACGACCGATCGCTGGCGCTGAGATCGACCGCCGCGACGCAAAGTCTCCACTCCCACGAGCGGAGGACCAACAGACGGCCTCTACCAGCGCTGGCGGATCACCAGCGTTTCCGCCGTTTCGACGAGGCGGCGTGCGTGCAGCGCGGCTTCGGTCTCTTCAGCTGACTGTCCTGTCTCGACCGGCGTTGAAGAGTCCAGCGGCACATAACCGAGCGTCGACGCCGCATCATCGATGCGCCAGCGCATGCCGTGATTGTTCGAGACAAGATTGAACACGCCGAACCGTACCGTATCCGGTGCCAGCACGGCCTTTTCGAAACCCTGGCACAGATCCCGGCTGGACAACCACATGCGCTGACCCCAGAGTCCCCAGCCCATGTGCGGGCCCGGCAGATTGGCGTCGTCGTGCTGGCAATAGCCGATGCGAAAGGCGACGAACGAGAGACCGCGTTGATCGCTGGCCGCGCGGCCGATGCGCTCGCCCACCAGCTTCGAGATGCCATAAGGATTGACGGGATAGGGTTCCGTCGCGGCTTCCAGCGGCGTGGTATCGAACCGATGCCCTGCAAGTACCCAGTTGGAACTGGCAAAGACCACGCGGCGGACGCCACCGCGGCAGCATGCTTCCAGCACGTGGTGTGTTGCGTCTATGTTGTTGCGCAGCACAGATTCCCACGACGCGTGCGGCCTCGGATCGCCAGCGAGATGCAGCACCGTATCGACACCGGCAAAGCGACGCGCCCAGTCGTCGCGAAATTCGGCAAGATCAGCGGTTGCGATCGCCGCACCCGTGCGCGTGGCGCGATCCAGCAGCGTCAGCGTCCAGCCGAGCGCCTGCATGTGATGGCGGAGCCGAGACCCGAGAACGCCGGCTGCGCCGGTGATCAGGACATGGGGCATGTCGGCATCACCAATTCCACGACGTGCCGTTGGCGTAGCGCCATGCACGCGAAGACATGTTGTCGGCGCACGAGCGATGCACTCTGAGAGCGGGCCACGCCGCGGCGGTCACGCGCCAGGAAAGGCGCAGCGGTATTCGCTGCTGCCGCGGAGCGGCGAGCCAGGCTGGATTGCAATAGCCAATGCGTTTCACGCGAGATCCCGTACGCCGGTGACAACCGCGGCGGGAGGAACCTGAACGTGGACGTCCGGCGTGACAAGGGACCGCTCAACTCCAGCCGGGGATTGTCGCCTGCCGCAAAACGCGCGATATACTCTTCAGTAGACAATCCAACCCATGCGTTCGCTCCGGTCCGCGAGCCCGGAAGAGGAAAAGCAGCATGAATGACGCAGTCGCGGTCGCACGGCGTCCGCGGACCACCAACGCAACAGAGTTCGACGCGATCGTCATCGGTGCCGGCATTTCCGGCATGTTTATGCTGTATCGCCTGCGCGAGCTGGGCATGACGGTGCGCGTGTTCGAGACCGGCTCGGACGTCGGCGGCACCTGGTACTGGAACCGGTACCCCGGTGCCCGGTTTGACTCGGAAAGCTGGACTTACGGCTACTCGTTCTCCAAGGAGTTGATGCAGGAGTGGGACTGGAAAGAGCACTTTTCTCCCCAGCCCGATACGCTGGAATATCTGAACCTTGTGGCCGAGAAGTTCGACCTGCGCCGCGACATACGGTTCGACAGCACGGTGACGGCGGCGCATTGGGACGACGCGAGCGGGTTCTGGACCGTGACGCTCGAGTGTGGCGAACAAGCGCGATCGCGCTTCCTGTGCACTGCAGTCGGTATTCTCTCCGCCCACACGCTGCCGGCCATTTCGGGACGCGATAGCTTCCGCGGTCCAGCCTATCATCCGGCGCGCTGGCCCCACACACCGGTGGATTTCACCGGCAAGCGCGTCGGGGTTATCGGCACCGGCGCCACGGCCATCCAGGCGATCCCTGAAATCGCCAGGTCGGCGAAACATCTCACCGTATTCCAGCGCCGGCCGAACTGGGCCGCCCCGCTACACAATTCCAAGATCAGCAAGTCAGAGATGGACACGATCAAGGCGCGCTATGATCAGATCTACGCGCACTGTGCCAGCACGCCGATGTGGTTCATCCACCAGGCCGATCCGCGCAAGACGTTCGACGTGCCACCTGAGGAGCGCGAGGCGGTCTGGGAAAAGCTGTATGCCGAGCCGGGCTTTGGCATCTGGCTGGGCAATTTCCGCGACATCGGGGTGAATAAGGACGCCAATGCGGCGATCAGCGACTTCATCGCGAAGAAGATCCGTCAGCGCGTGAAGGATCCGACGGTTGCGGAAAAGCTGATCCCGAAAGATCACGGTTTCGGCACTCGCCGCGTGCCGCTGGAGAGCGGTTATTTCGAGGCGTTCAATCGCGCCAACGTGCTGTTGGTCGATACCCTGCACGACGAGCCTATCGAACGCATCACCCCGCGAGGTATCGAGACTACCAAGCGGGAGCATGAATTCGACATTCTAATCTACGCTACCGGCTTCGACGGTGTGACAGGAGCGTTCGATCGGATCGACATTCGTGGCACGGGTGGCGTGCGACTGAGGGACGCATGGGCGGAGAGTCCGCGGACCTATCTCGGCATGCTCGCGGAGGGATTTCCGAACATGCTGATGGTTCTGGGGCCTCACACCGCGCGCGGGAACATCCCCCAGGCGGTCGAGCACAGCGTGGAATTTCAAGCCGGCATCCTGCGGTTCATGCGTGAGCGTGGCTACGTTCGCGTGGAAACCCGGCCCGAGCATGTGGCGGAGTGGACGGAGACCGTGATCAAGGCGGCCGATGCGCTGCTGTCATCCAAAGTCGATTCCTGGCAAACCGGCGTGAACCGCAACGTCGAGGGCCGGAGCGTTCGTCGCGTACTCGGCTACAATGGCCACGGCATCTACTTTCGACGCAAGACGGACGAAGTCGCCGAGGGCGGCTACAAGGAATTTCTGCTCCGCTGAGCATGGATGCCGCTGTTTGTTGGTGCGCGTTGCAGATCAGGTAGGGTGATCTATCCGCAGCGAAGGCGAGGGACAGGTCGAGCGGGCGACCTGATAATTCTCGCGCCTTCGCTCCCATTCCCTCGTCAACCGGGGGCAATTCGATCTTTCGTCCTGTCCTCCTGCCGCACCATGGCCGGTGCCGCGCGCGCGTGGTAGGCCTCGCTACGCACCGCGCACCGCATTTCGTCGGGCGCGTATCTCGGTTGAGGACGTGTCAGATCGGAATAGGTGCTCGGGGATTTCGGTGAAGAGATTCGCATACCGCCGTGGCACAGCGATGTCCGACAGCCCGCGCACACGCCCCGACGCGTTGATGCGACAGGCTACCAGAAAGCTCGCCCCGGAATTGGCGATTTCCTCGAGCGCGAGATGCATCAGGCCCTCGTCATCGCCATAATACTTGGGCAGGAACAGCCGCTCCGCGGTATCCGCGCCGATCACGAACGTGCTGGCTGGAAACAGGCGCGACTTGTCGAGGAAGGTGGGCGCCCGCGTGAGTTCGACGGGCGACGTCCAGGCGAATTGCGCGACCCGGCGTCGCACCGTCTCGCCCGGGAGCGGTGGCTTGTCGACGTTGGTGACGGAAATTTCGAACGCCAGTGGAAGCTGCCGCAACTTTTCGGCCACGCGCGCCAGCGACACGTGGCCTTCGTGCAGCGGATTGAACGACCCTGGCAGCAGCACGGAAGGGACCGGCGCTGACATTGCCAATTGCCCGTCGGGCTGGATCCGGACGCGGTTGATCTGATCAGCGAGGAGCTGATCGATGGGATCCACTGCCCCGACGGCCGTTTCTGCGAATTGTTCATCCGCATCGAGCAGGCTGTGGGGCGATGGTGCGACAATCTGGCACGCCCGGGCCAGCCACAGGACGATCGCGTGTGCAACGAGGTCCTCCTCTGCGGCGCGATCTCGTCGGCCTTTGGCCAAAACTCCGGAGCAGCGTGCGACGCCAGCCGCGTTGGCGAAGGCGATGTGAAACCGATGCTCGCCTCGACGCGGACGGTCGCTCACCAGAGCCGCCGTCGCGCCAAGGCCCACCGGATCGCTGCACGCCGGCGCCAGCCTGGCGGCGCGCGCCCGTGCGGTGCGTGCCATCGCAATCGCGGTGTCGGGACTGCTCGCCTGTGGTGGCGCGAAGCCCAGATAAGTCGCGAGCGCATGTTCGTCGTAGGGCACCTGCGCCTCGATCACGAGCCGCGAGCCACCAGGCACGCGCAGCAACTCACCGATTGCGCCGCTGCCGCCTCCGGTGATCGCCAGTGCAGCTTTGCAGCCGGATGCGTGCAATGCGGAGATCAATGGCTGCCACGCAGTATCCGACCGGCGCATGGTAGGTATGATGTCCAAACTCGAAAGTTGTCTGACGGATGCTGGAAGGCCGCGTGCGCGGAGTCAACAGAGAGAGCGCGCGGACGCAAAGCGCACATGGCGACGGGCTTTGACGCGCGAGCCAACGGTCTCAGTGCGAATATCAGCCCGATAACCCGAAGCTTCCTTAACGTCCCGGATACCACCCGGCTTTTTCGGCAAAGAGCCCAAAGAACTCCGGTGTGTAAGCATGATCGGGATCCTGCCGCACCATCGCATCGATCAGTTCCGCATCCGGACCCACCAAGATGCGCAACCGGTCCGCCTTCACGCCGTCCAGGATGATGGTCGCCGCCTCGGCCGCGCTCGTTGGTGCATCGGTGACGAAGCGCCGGGCCCGTTCGGCCAACCCGGCGCGAATCTCATCATCGGACATCGCCGACGGGTCACGCCCCATAGAGGCCAATCTTGCGCGGGCCCGCGCGATCTGCGCCGAACCGATTTCGTCAGAGTCGCTGTCGGTTAGCACCTTCAGCGAGTTCATCCGGATGCCCGTGCCGATATGCCCAGGCATGACAACCGAGACTTTGATGTGTGGCGCATTCACGCGAAAGTCAGCGATCAGCGCCTCGCTGAAACCCTTTACGGCGAACTTTGCCGCGGAATAGGCGGTGTGCGGCACAGTCGGGCCGACCGAGGCCCAGAGCCGTTGATGCTGCTTGTGTTGATGAGATGCGCCTCGTCCGCCGCGCGCAGCAGCGGCAGGAAGGCGCGGGTGACGAGATAAACGCCGCCCCAGCAGATGTCGAATGTGCGCTCCCACTCATCGCGGTCGTTGACGATCATGCTGCCGCCACCGCTGATGCCAGCATTATTGAACAGCAGATGGATGCGGTCAGTCCCATGTCCTGCTGTGGTCTCGTCGCGGAAGCGCAGCACGTCCGTCTCGCGCGACACGTCGGCAAGATGCGCGGTGAGCCGCACGCCCTGCGGCAGCCCCGCGGCCTTGCAGTTCGCCTGCGTTTCCGCCAGCCCCCGTTCGGAGACGTCGCACATTGCGACATGGCATCCCTCAGCCAACAACCGGCGCACCAGTTCGCGCCCCATCCCGGAGCCAGCGCCGGTAACGACGGCGATCCGGCCGGAGAATTCCTTCATGGCTTCCTTCCTTGGTGCTGGCGGCTGTCGCCGCGTTTAACTGTGCTTCCAGTTAGTCGGAAATCGCCAGATTTCGTATCGTTGGAAGAGGCCATGGCGGCTGTTCCGATCACGTGGGACCAGTTCTAGGTGGGGGCGCAGGCGCGGATCGTGGCCTCGAAGCGTGCCCTGGCGTCCGCGCCACGGGCGAACGGACTGATGATCGGCACGTCGATGCCCGATTGCCGATACGCCTCGAGCCGTGCGCGGCAATCGTGCGGTGTGCCGGCGATGCTGGTCGCACCGATCATCGCATCGCTGACCGCACGTTCTGTTGCCTCTCGGTCGCCGCGCGAGAATGCATCAGCGATCGCCGCAGCCTCGGCGGCAAAACCATGCACTGCCATTAGTTTGTTATAGCGTGGAAAGAACCCGGTGTAGAAGGCGAGGCCTGGCCGCAGCATTGCGTATGCGGCGCTGCGCGTTTCGCCGACCGCTGTGGGCAGCAATGTGGTGATCTCGATCCTACCAGGGTCGCGTCCGGTGCGACGCGCGGCGTCGGCAAGCTGTGTCCGGACCGGTGTGGCGGTGGAGAGAGTGCTGCGGGTCAGAATGATGCCGTCGGCGATTTCGCCGCACAGCGCGATGCCTTTCGGGAATACCGCCGACAGATAGAGCGGGATGTTAAGGTGGCGGGGTGTGTACCAGAGATCGAAATTCTCGATACGGATTGTCTCGCCGGCGAACCGCACTTGGCCCTCGCGGAGCAGAGTGCGGACAATGGCGACGGTCTCACGCGTACGGGTCAGAGGCTTGCTGTATTCGACGCCATGTTCCGGGCCAACCTGCGCCTTGTGGCTCGACCCGAGTCCGAGAATGAACCGACCGTTGCACAGATCTGCCACTGAGGAGGCTGCCATCGCGATCGTCGGCGCGGTGCGGACGAAGACGCTGCTGATGCTGGTACCGAGAGTGATCCGCGAGGTCCGCGTGGCGCAGGCGGCCAGGATCGCGAACTGATCGCCCCCGTGGCCCTCGGCGACCCAGGCCGACTCATAGCCGAGGCTTTCGGCCAGGACCACCAGCTCGACGATCTCGGCCGGATTGGGGCCGCCTGAAATAGCGATGCCCGTTCTGTCCATTCTGAGCCTCGAAGCGTGCCGTCCGCAGCAAACACGCGCGCCGGCTCCGAGTCCATTCACGGCGGGCTGCATGGATCCATCGGCTCGCGCTATCGGCGAACGGTCAGTCGTGGCACCTGCCGCTGGCCATCCGCCACCGCTTTCGGCTACTCGTCGTTCCGGCGGACACGGGGACCGAGGCCCCCGCCGCTGGGTAACCACCGTCGGGCGTGCGCCGGGCCGCTGTTGCAACCGCCGCCACGTCGTGTCACGGTGGCCTTGTGTGACAGGACGGTGACACCATGCGCGCTAGCCGTGTCCGCACTGAAAGTCCTCCCGCCTCAACCCAGACCCCTGACGAACGACGTCGGGCCGGTGCCGCACGTCGGTCCGACGTGCCACGCAGCGCACTCGGCGGTTGGACACCACCTTCCGACCGACGCGATCCGGTCGAAATCTTGATCGAGCAGGGCAAGAGTCGGGTCCCGGAATTGCTGCCGATCCGCTACGAACGGATGCGGACTGACCCGTTTGCGTTCTTGCGCGGTTCGGCCGCGGTGATGGCGTCAGATTTGTCCCGCGTGCCGTCAACCCACATTCGCATGCAGGCCTGCGGCGACGCTCACCTGAGCAATTTCGGGTCGTACGCGACCGCCGAAGGGTTGCCGGTCTTCGACATCAACGATTTCGACGAGACGCTGCCTGCGCCCTTTGAGTGGGATCTGAAGCGTCTTGCCACCAGCCTGGTGGTGGCCGGCCGGGTTGCGCAATATTCGCGGAAAACTGCACGCAGGCTCGCGCTCACCGTCGTTCGGTCTTATCGCGAGTACATCGCAGCACTTGCGCAAGTGCCACCGGTCGATGCCTGGAACCGTCACATCGATCTTCGGCGGGAGATTTACCAGATCGACGACCCCAAAGTACGCGCGGTGGTGGAAAAGCGCCTTGCACAAGTGCTGGACAGCGGTTCGGATCATTTCGGCCTGGTGGACGGAAAAAAGGGAAGTGTCCACATTCGGGAGAAACCGCCGCTGGTGTATCATTTGAGTGGCCATGCGCTCCCGGCGCACAAGGCCTTCGCGTCCTACGCTAAGACACTCCAAGAAGATCGCCGGATACTGCTACACCGCTACGCTTTGCAGGACGTGGCGTTCAAGGTCGTTGGCGTCGGCAGTGTCGGAACGTTCTGTGCAATCGGTCTGCTCACCGCTGGGGACGGCTCGCCGCTGCTATTGCAGATCAAGGAGGCGCAGGAGTCGGCCCTGGCACCGTTCGCCGGAGCGTCGCAATACGCCAATCATGGTGAAAGGGTCGTCGTCGGCCAACGCATGATGCAGGCGGCCACTGATATGTTTCTTGGCTGGACGCGGGAACCGATCGACGGGCGACATTTCTACATCAGGCGGCTGAAGGACGCGCGGTTGGCCGATATCGGAACTCAGCTTGAGACGGCATTACCATTTTATGCCTCGCTTTGCGGCCGCACTCTGGCCCGCGCGCACGCCCGCGCCGGCGATCCAGTGATGGTGTCCGGGTATGTAGGCGGCGGTTCCGCCTTCGACGAGGCGATCGCCGAATTCGCGATGGCCTATGCGGATCAGACGGAGAAAGATTGGCAGAGCTTCGTCGACGCAATCAAAGCTCAACGGATTGTCGCTGCGCCACCCGAAGCAAAAAAGACCTAGGCCGCCGAGCGGGGCGCGATGCACCATGGAGCGGTGGGCGTAGAGAGCGAGATCGGGCCTCGGCGTGTGCTGTTCGACCTGACAGGTCCGGTGCTGATCGTACCACCGATGCTGGCGGCGATCCAAGTCTGCTCATCCTCGCTGGCGGCATGGCATGGTGGCTCGCGCACGCGCCCCGTGCCGGAGGTTCCGGCTGAGTGTGGGACGGTCTGCTTCCACTCGCGGTGGCGAGGAGGCTCAGGTGAAAATCTTTGAGGCAGCTCGACCCTCGGGAGGGCGCCGGGAAGCCGTGCATGATGTCATAGCCGGCGTGACCCTCGCGTCGATGAATGTTCCCCAGCTATTGGGTTACGCACGCATTGCCGGCATGCCGTTGGTCAGCGGCCTCTATACCGCGTTGCTCGCACCGATCGCGTTTGCCGCGCTTGGTTCCTCGCGGCATCTCGTTGTGGCCGCCGATTCCGGGACGGCGGCAATTCTCGCGGGTGCGCTCAGCCATATCGCCGAGCCGGGCAGCCCGCAGTACTTATCGCTCGCAGCCACGACCGCGCTTCTTACGGCTGGGATGCTTCTCCTGGCCAGGATCTTCAAACTTGGATTTCTTGCGGACTTTTTGTCTCGTACGGTACTGGTCGGGTTCCTCACGGGCGTTGGCGTTCAGGTTGCCATCGCGATGCTCGGAGACATGCTGGGCATAGCAATCAATGCGCGCAACACGATCGAGCAAGTCTGGGCGCTCGCTCGCGGAATTCCACACCTCAGTATGCCCACGCTGCTCCTTTCATCGCTTGCCGTGATGACGATCCTGTTGGGGAGATGGATTGCGCCACGCATTCCGGTCGCCCTGGTTCTTGTCGTCGGTTCAATTGCTGTCAGCCGCGCTTGGGATCTCGCGGCGCGCGGCATGGCGACGATTGGTCCGATCCCCGGTGGACTGCCATCGCTCAGTCTGCTTCCGACAACCTGGAACACGGTCCTGCAGCTCGTGCCCGTAGCCGCCTCCTGCTTCGTGGTGATTATTGCCCAGAGCGCCGCCACGTCTCGCGCCATCGCGACGCGTTACCAGGAACGCATCGATGAGGACGCGGACATATTGGGATTGTCCGCCGCCAACGCAGTCGCAGGCATCAGTGGCGCATTTGTCGTCAACGGAAGCCCAACTCAGACGGCAATGGCTGATCGCGCTGGAGGCCGCAGTCAGCTCACTCAGATCGTGTTCGCCGGCTGCGTGCTGGTTGTCCTTTTAGCGCTAACGGGCCCTCTTCAGTATCTGCCTCGTTGCGTGCTGGCCGCGATCGTCTTCACGATTGCAATCGGGATGGTCGACATCGCCACGCTGCGAGCGATGCGGCCGGAGAGTCCGGGCGAGTTCAGGCTTGCCCTCATCACAGCCGCGGCAGTCGCCCTCATCGGGGTCGAGCAGGGCATTGTGTTGGCGATTGCACTTTCGCTTCTGAGGCATGTGCGCCAAAGCTACAGGCCGCATACCGAGGTGCTGCAGCGCGATGCGACCCGCGGTTGGGTCACGGTGCCCGCGACACCAGGCCAACAGACCGAGCCCGGCCTTGTTCTCTATCGCTTCGGCGCGAACTTATTCTACGCAAACGCAACTCATTTCGCGGATGAGGCACATGCTCTGGTGGACGGAGCGCCCGACCCGGTTCGCTGGCTGGTAATCGAAGCCGACGCGATCGTCGATGTGGATTACACCGCAGCGCGAGTGGTTGTGACGCTGATTGGTGATCTACGCCGGCAGAAAGTGGGGATTGCCTTTAGCCGCGTAAGTGAATCGCTTCGTGCAGACATGGATCGCCACGGCGTCACGGCTGCTATTGGTGCGAAATATCTCTTCGCCACGCGGCACGCGGCGCTCAGGGCGGTGCACGATTGGAATCTGCCGGAGGCGAATTGATGCCCAAAGGTCAGGGCACGGCGCGGAGTATCGCCTGCGGCGGATCGGGGTCTCCTGGTTCGGTCCGCTGGGACCAATGGATGGCGCGGCAGGCGCCGAGCGCGTCTTCGAGCGGCTTGGTGGTTCCGGTACTGCTGTGGTGGTCGGACGCCGTGTAGGTCGGGGCCCGCGGGAGTCGCTCTTCGGTCCGCTTGAGTGGCGTCACAGGGGCCGATGAGATTCTGTTCGTAGTAGCGCTGGCGCTGTCGGGCTCAGGCTGGCTCATCGCGCACCTCCGATCTATCGGGCCCCCGGTCTGCTGAGCCTCAGCGTGGCACACAGAGCCCATGTGTCCCAGACGTCCAATTTTCGTGCCCGATGGTGCTGGGCGATCGCTCAGGCCTGGTGTGCCCGACCGCGAGTTCTCGCATGGGGACTCCACGAAACGGCTCTGCCACTTGCGCAATTCGGGAAGTTTTCGTGTCGAGGCACAGCGGGTCGTGTGCTGAACGCGGTCAACGTGGTATCAGCATCGCAGACGGGATGCCAGGAACGCCGGTGACATTAGGAGATTTACCTTCTGCACACACCGCCGCCCGTGTTCCATTCGCGGTCCCCCGACAGGAGGGATGCGGCCCGTGCCCAGGCGATGCATACATGCAACACTATCCAACGAAACGCCGCGCTTTTGAAAAGCATTCCCCCAGCGGGGGAAGGAGGTGATAGTCGCCGCGCTGGAATGAAGGGCACCTTCGCTCTCGCCGCCTGACGGGCGCACAAACGAGCAACAGCGACAGGAGAAAGCAGTCATAGGCGATCAACAACGCGATGCTAGCGACCAAAAGCGTCGCATCTCACATTGCAAGGCCCGCATCGCCATCCTGCCACCAGGGCGCAGGGGTTGCAAACAACGCGCGCTTTCTCGGCTTACGCGCAATTTCACAACCGCCTGGAGGCCCTCTCAATGGCGGTCAGGTAGATCAACCCAACGATATGAAGTGCAGCTTCCTGCGCTTTATTCCTTCCCGCTGACTAACCCCGTACCGGTGGGGCTGGAGTCGGCGGCGGTGGAGCCGGCGGTGGCGGCGGCGCAGCTTCGACCGGCTGCGGCGGTGGTGGCGGGGGTTGCTCATGAGCGCACGCGGCGACGAGCGCCACGGGAACCACGACAGCAGCCATTGCCGCATAACGGAACAGTCTGTGGCGGGCCACTGTTTCGGAAACGTCGAACATCCGGTCCTCCCTGGTTGAAACGCCCGTAGACAGCATAAATTTATAAGCGATCTGAACGAGAGAGTCAAAACGACCGGTTGAGTGGCACGTCAAAGGTCAAGGAATGACAGAAGTTCGCAGGCCGTGGCACAAGGCTGGGTCTGGTTACCACGCGCCACTAACGTCCCTCCCTCCGGCACAACTGTCCCGACGCGCGACGATTGGAGGCGGCCTGGCCACGCTCACCGGAGCGTGCGGGCTTGCGGCGTGCAGCACGGACCCCTCGCCTGAGGAAGCCCGCGCTCTCGCACGGAACACCAACACCGAACTGGCCAAGCTGATCAACGGCGAGACCGAGTTGGTCGTCGGCGGTGAGCGGCTGGACGTCGGGTTGCTACAGCGCTTTTACGCGCGCCATGACTTCGAGCCTGTATGGACGAGCCGGCCAGAGCAGGCGAAGGCACTGGTGGACGCCGTGCTGCAAGCCGACGATCACGGCTTGGACGCCGATCGTTTTTACGCGAGCCTGCTGCGGCACCGATCGAGATTGCCGCCGATTAAGCGCGACCTGGTGCTGTCGGATGCGTTCCTGTCGTATGCCGACGCGCTGGCCCGCGGCGCCGTGCCGGTTGAACGCCGGGGAGAAAACGAAACTCTGACGCCCGCGCCGGTCGACGTGCCCGATGTGCTCGACGGCGCTATGGACAGCTCCGATCCTGGGGCGGAGATCGAGGCGCTGGCGCCGCGGACGGCGACCTACGCGGGGCTGCGTCACGCTTTGCGGCAGTACCGCTCGGACGGCCCCAGTGCCGCGCCGAGCCGCTTGCGAACGATTGAGGTAAACCTTGAACGCCAGCGCTGGCTGCCGCGGCAGCTGCCGGCGGACCGCGCCTGGGTCAACGCTGCCGATCAGGGACTGGTACTGTATCGCTCCGATCAGCCGGCTATCGCTATGCGGGTCGTCGTCGGCCAGGACGGGGCGACCAATCAGACCCCGGAGTTCCATGCGCTGATCGAGGCAGTTGTGTTCAATCCTCCGTGGCGCATCCCAGACGACATTGCGCAACGCGAGATCATGCCAATCCTTGATCGCGACCCGAACTATTTGAAGCGAAATGATATCGTAACGCTGCCGGACGGCGGGCTCGAGCAGCGGCCGGGACCCGACGCTGGCCTCGGGCTGCTCATGTTCAACATGCCGAACAGGTTCGACGTTTACCTGCATGACACGCCGGATAAATATCTGTTTAACCGCGACAACCGCCGCGTCAGCCATGGATGCATCCGGGTGCAGCATCCGCGCGACCTGGCTTCCCTGCTGATGGGCGAACCGATGGAGGCGATCAATGAGGCGATCGCCACCGGGGCCACTAACCAAAGGGAGCTGCCAAGTCCAGTCCCGGTGTTCGTGGTCTACCAGACTGCGTTTGTAGACACCGACGGTGAGTTGCAATTTCGTCCTGACTTTTACAATCGCGACGCCAGGATCTGGCAAAACTTGCACAGACGCCCAAACCGCGCGTCTGAGGCAAATGATCGCCCGACCCCGTCCGGTCCGTCGGGTGGCGCTGGAGCGTTGGATAAAGCCGTTCCTCAGGCCTCGTTGAAATCTGCAGTGCGTACTCGTGGGGCGTAAGCAGGACTGCAGGAAGATCAGCAAACACTGAACGTTGTGGGCTGCGCATTCCCGTTCGCGAGGCCGCGAGAGGTTCGCTGCTCGGTGCGCCACATTCGGTATCACACGGCGTAGTCGCGCTTGGCTTCGCTGTTGCAGGTAAAGCGACCGCCGCCTCGGCACGATCGGTGAACCGCGTCTCGTGAGGCTGCCCTGAGGTCCTTGGGACGCGTGCATATCGACGATCGCTGCCGGCTTCGGGGCCATGGCAGCGCTGCACGTGGCCGGGTCCGCGGGATCGCCGCTTCGCTATAAGTCATTCGTGATTCACGCATCGTCTCTAGTCTTCGGCCGGGACGGAATGATGCTCATGAGTGATACGCCAAGCGTCATCGATCTTCCGCAGGCCGAGCGTCAACCGGAAAGGAAGACCTTTGGGTGTCGAGCTGCCGCTGCACCGCATGATCGCGACAGCGAAAGCGACGTCGTCGCCCGCGGTGATTTCAAGCTCCTCGATGTCGAACGCCTGTCCGGGGTCGTGGAATTTGAAGAACAGATCCCAGGTCTTTTCGTACTCATCCATTCCTCTCGACTGCAGGGGTGGAGGAACGTCAAACATCACGATATCGCGCTCGTGATTTGCAAGAATCGCGGGCAGATCATGCCGTCGAACTGCGTCCGCCCATGCTTCGATAAGCGCCTTGATTTGGTCCTCTGCCGTCCGGGCCTGTTGCATCATATGTCGTTCTCCTTCCATGTGCTGTTAGTGACATTTTGCCGAAGTCCTCAGATCGTTCTGCGAGCACCATAAGCTGACCGGCGCATGGGGCCTAAACCACGATCGGAATCGCTCTCTTCATGGGCCCCGTAATCTTTCGCGTGTCAGCGTCGCACATGCGCGGTGTGACGCGTCCTGGCGGCTTCACCGGCACAGGCGATCATCGCAGTCACGAACGACTTGCCGCCCGACATTCAATCCCCGGCGGCGGCGCACACCGGCGTGCGGCTCGTGATGGTCTCGAATGAGGGGGGCTGGGTGAGCGATGTCCCGGCCGCCGGGTGCTGTCGTCACGACCCGGTTTTTCGCACCGACCCGTCGATTTAGCTCGGCTGCTGGCGTGGTGCAGGGCGCCGGTGCGAGCGATTGCTGCAGCAGCCGAATGTTGTTGATATCCCGAAGCGGACTCTCGTGTCGAGCATCGGTCAGGCGGGTGAGGACAGGATCATCGTCTGCAGACAGGGGCATCTCCGTTTTGTGCTGATCCAATCCAAGGACGTTGCTTCAACAGGGAACCCGACAGTGATCCTGCGAAAAGTTCAAGGCACTGTCCTGTACCAGCCTGTCGGCTTGAGTCGCCGTCGACCGCGCCATCGTGCGTGCCAAATATTTCTGCCGACGCCACCCACATCCGCCTGCGTCTGGGCCGACTTGGCCGTCATGGCGTGCGATAAGCTGCAGTGTTACCTATCGGCATATTGTCGATGAAGTGACTTGCTCGTGGAACCTGGGTTGGGATTTCCGGAGACGGAGAGAGTTGTGTACTTTCGACGGGACTTGAATATCGTGCGCTGCGACACCGGCCGGTTTTGCTGCGGTGCTGAGGCCTTCGAACTGTGGTTCGGGGGCTCTGTGTCGTGGGTCGTTTTGTTGGCGAGCAGCAGGACCGCTCGTGTATACACCGACGGTGTCCAACCGCCTGAAGATCACTGGTGATTGCGGTATGCTTCGAGAAATGGCTCACCTCGGCTGCCCGAAGAAGGCCGCCGAGGCGGTTGCCGTTTGCTCTGGCATTTCCTTGGGGAAGAAGCGACCCGTATTCACAAGGGCCGGCTCGACGTGGATCCGCCCACGCATGCCAAATCACGACCGGCCCACCGCCATCCCCCGCACCAGTTATCGAGTCCGCGTCGTCCGCCCGGTCGCGTGTCGTGGCGGCGCGACCTTCCTCGCAAACGACGTGAACGCGAGCCGCGTCGTTGAGCGCCGCGATGTCGGCAGTTCGAAGTTCGGACTCGAACATGGCATGGGGCCAACCCTACCCGCCAATTGCGCTCTCCACGACTGCGTCGGGCGCTCCCGAAAGAGGACGTTCGGGCAGCGGCTCGAGCCGCGGCAAGAGCGACCAACCGGGGCCGACACCTCGGCTGTCGGCAGAACGTCAAGCCCGGCAAGCCGCTCGACTTGATCGGGATGAGCGAGAGTGACCGCACAACTGACATCGATGGCACGCGAAGAAATGCTCAACGGCGCGAAGTCGGGACACAGCGCGTCGCTCGACAATCCGGTCGAGGCCAGCGGTGATCGGAGGCAGCCGAACCGTCACGCGGCGTGTGCCGCCGCGACGATCTCGCCGTAATTCCGTGCACGTGAGTCCCGGATCAGGCTGCCGAGCGGAAACGTCCAGGCATCGAAACGCTCAGGGCCGGACCAACTTTGATCGCCGTCTTCTGCATCGCGAGCCGGCCCGTATCCTGGATCACAATACCCAACCGGGCAGTGCCGGATGTCCTGCCCGGGTGTCAGGTTTGGCTGGGGGACCTGGATTCGAACCAAGGATGCCCGGGTCAGAGCCGGGAGTTTTACCGCTAAACTATCCCCCACGCGGCACAGCGACGGGCGAGATACCATGCCGCCGCC
>Ga0123356_10003428_pt1 | contig 16604 bp, 11 predicted proteins | sample TergutEmb28metaG_2_FD_92546 | JGI IMG/M metagenome (GOLD analysis project Ga0123356, IMG submission 92546) | Embiratermes neotenicus P3 segment gut microbial communities from Petit-Saut dam, French Guiana - Emb289 P3 | ecosystem: Host-associated > Arthropoda: Insects > Digestive system > Gut ...
AAAGAGGATAATTAATCGTACCGTTTCCCGATATGTTATTGTATGTATTATTGACAATAACCCCACCTGTCATGATAAAGGTTCCTTCTACATACATCCCGCCACCAGAGTTAAAATCACGAGCCTTGTTATCTGATATTTCTCCATTATTCATGGTAAAGGTTCCTTCTACATACACACCGCCGCCGCCACCGTAGGGAAAATAGCCGGCGTAGGCATCATTACCTGAAATTTTTCCACCATTCATCTCAAAGCTAGCGTTACTGCCCACATATACCCCACCGCCAGAGTAGGACGCGGTAGTAGAAGAAGCTTCATTACCTGAGATTTCTCCTTCGTTCATGGTAAAGGTTCCGCTACTTACATATACTCCACCACCGCCATAATAAGAAAAATTGTTGGAGGTTTTCCCACCGTTCATTTCAAAATTAGCATTACTATCCACATACACCCCACCTCCATAGGAGGCAGTATTGCCAGAGATTTCTCCGCCGTTCATTGTAAATGCTCCAAGACCCACATACACCCCACCTCCGATGATGTGTAATGAGGATGATGAAGACCGCTTATTACCGAAGATTTTCCCATCGTTCATGGTAAAGGTTGCGCTACCTTCTACATACACCCCACCACCGCCGTAAACATATGAGGAGGAGGAAATAATATTGCCGAAGATTTCCCCACCGCTCATTGTAAATGAGCCTGTATAACACACTAAAACACCACCTCCACCATAGCCAGGAACAGAGGTAGAGATAATGTTACCGGAGATTTCCCCTCCGCTCATTGCGAAGGTTCCGTTCACATGCACTCCGCCACTACCGGAGGAAGCAGTATTGCCAGAAATTTTTCCACCACGCATCTCAAAACTAGCGTCGGTATACAAAGACACTCCGCCACCATAGGAGGAGGCTTTATTACCAGAAATTTCCCCACCATTCATTTCAAAGGTATCACTGATAATACCCACACCGCCTCCACCGTAAGGGGAAGTATTGCCTGAGATTTTCCCACTGTTCATGGTAAAATTCCCGCTGTACATATATACCCCACCGCCATACCAGTCGAAGATAGTATTGCCAGAGATTTCACCACCATTCATTGTAAAGGAACTATTATATAAATAAACACCACCACCGCCATGGGAGGTATTGCCGGAGATTTTTCCACCATTCATTGTAAAGGAACCATTATATAAATAAACACCACCACCTTCATAAGAAGAAGTATTACCAGAGATATCTCCGCCGTTCATAGTAAAGGAACCGTTTACATACACTCCGCCTCCGTAGCTACTCTTATTGTTTGAGATTTTAGATCCATTGTTCATGACTAATTCCCCGCTGCTGTTTACAAGTACAAGTGAAGCATTGTTACTATAACGTCCTCGCAGGGTAATATTTGCATCAAGAAGCAATGTTACTCCATTTCCTATCGTAAAGAGCGAGCCATTACTTGCAAGTGACACTATTTTTTCTCCACCAATTCCTGTTAGGTGTAGGGTGATATTATTTCTGCCGCTATAGCTAAGAGTTTGCGGAGCAAGTTCCTCGTCAGCGATCACTTTCAACACGTAAGTTCCGCCGCTTATCGCATAATTACTGACCAACATTAATTGTTCCGCAAGGCTATTGCCTGGAACTATACCGGACAGAAAAGAATAATCGCTAAAATGGCTTTTTTCAAATACGTGAGTAAAAACACTTTCCATGTTTTTATAGATATGCAGTATATCCCACCGTTCAATTGATTTTCCCTCGTTATCGGACAATTTGAATACCACCTGGTAATAACCGGTATTCAATGTCAATGAGGTTTTAGAATTTATATTCATAGTCTGCACAGGTGTTCCATCTGTTGACAGCGGCGTAATAGTCATTTTTGCGTTTACAATACTGCCATCGTTTGGATAATCAATGTTCCAACTAAATGTTCCTGTACCGCTACCAATAGCTGGTTCAAGCATAACAGTATTGGAAACAACATCTCCAGCACCAATCACAATCCCTTTAAGGTTTCCCTGCGCTACTGGTTTGGTTTTTTCTGTATCCATATAGGCGGTCACATATAAATCCCAAGTTCCCGCATTTAGCAAAACATTATCAGATAAATTACTGTTGTCTCGTGTTTCACTCACAACATGATTTTCAGTTGCTCCAGCGGTAAAAAATTCCAATGTGTATAAAGCAAAATCATTCTGTACAGTTTGCGGTACAATAGTTCGACCCATATTCTGGCTGTCAATAACCAAAGAAAAATAACCTTTCCCTGCTATCGATTCATCCTGTTGTGGTTCTAAAAGGTTTTGACAACCAGACAGTAATATCAATGATAAACAACAAAAAATTATCAAAGACCAATACAAAGATTTATATATATTTCTTATACTTAATTTCTCTTTTCTCATTTTTCATTCTCCTTATTCCACTATCGTAAAGATGACAGTTTTATTATACGGTACGCCGTCCTTTATAACTTCTATCATTAGGTGGTGATTACCGAGTATCAAATAAGCGGTATTCTCCAGACCCAAGGTAAATGATGAGCCGATTCCGGTAATCTTTATTCCGTTTATGCGCCACATAATACTGTTGTACTGTGTCGGGTTGTCCACACCAATAGTTTCTGTGATCGACCAACCAGTACCTGTTCGGGAAATGGTTGTACCAGCAATTAATGGCGCGGTATCGGCTATTTGGTTAAAAGTAATGGAGAAGCTTTGCGCTTTTTTAATGGTCAAAGTCCCACCAGCTAATCCGGTAACCGCATTCCAGCCTGTCGATGCCGCTACATTAAATGTCACTGTGTATGTTCCAACTACTGTGGGAAGTATAGTGGAACCATTGTAATAAATAGTAATTGCTCCATTTGATTTGCCAGCTTTTGGTGTAATCGTTACAGGTGTAACACTTCCCGCTGTTTGGGTTAAGTTGATGATGTCAAAATCGGATACAATTGGGTTTTGGTTAGCAAGGATAACAGCAGTTGTCGCTGCACTGGTTACACTGCTGGAATTGCCGGAGCGAGTCACTGTCACAGTAATTGTAGAACTAACATCGGCAGATTGCACGGTATACGTGCTGCTGTTTATGCCAATATTGGCATTTCCCCGCTTCCACTGGTAAGAAATCGTCCCGCTGCCGCCCAGAGAACTGGTATTTGCCGTTATCGTCTGTCCTACCTGCGCAGTTCCGGTTATTGTAACAGTTCCGGTAAGGGCAGGAAGGCTTGGATTTGTAACAGCGGCTGTCGGACTACTGGTTATACTGCCTGAATTACCGGAACGGCTTACCGTCACAGTGATAACCGATCCTACATCAGCAGTCTGCACGATATAGGTTTTACTGTCCGTGCCAACGACAGTATTTCCCCGCTTCCACTGATAGGAAATAGTCCAAGTGCCATCCAGCTTGCTGGTGTCCGCCGTAAGCGTTTGCCCTACTTGAGCAATCCCGCTAATACTTACCGTGCCGGTAAGCGCAGGTTGGCTACTTACAGAAGCCTCTGGTTCCTTGCAACCAGTCCAAATACCCCCGATTATTACCAAAAAACTGATAATCCCGAACAGTTTTACAAAGTTTTTCATAAAACACTCCTTTTTTCTAAACTAATAACCCCTGTTGGTTTTAATAGCAGCGCATTTTTGTATGCCCAGTTTTTACTAACTTTTCATTTTCCTGTTGAATCCTTAAAAGGGTTTTTGCGTTTTTTAGTATTCCGCGTTTGTCTTTTAGAGCTAAAAGCTGAAAATCGCTCACATAATTGTAAGTTTCTACCTTACACCCCTCTTGTTTTGCTATATTATCCATTACTATTCCTATGTACTTATAATATAGAGTATATAGGAATATGTCAAGTATCATCGTGCGTAAGGCTCACGTTGCTTGTTAGTATTTTGTGTGTTATTATTTTGAGTACAAAAGAGGGGAAAATGGCAGTTTCTACTGTAAGTGAGCGTATAAAGGCAGTTAGAAAAACACTAGGAATATCGCAGCGCGATTTTTGCGGAGGTATCTATCTTTCGCAATCTTTTTACGCAAAAATTGAAACAGGCACAAGGAACCCCAATGAAAGGGTCTATGAGTTAATATGCAATAAATACAAAGTAAATAAAGATTGGTTAATTTCCGGCAAGGGCGATATGTTTTCCGAACCGCCGCCGGATATGGAGTTAATGCAGCTTACGGAAATAATAAAGGAACTTGACCCTGTCTTTAGGGATTGTATTATAAAGCAGATTCATTTAATGGCGAACCTTTACAGAAAAAGCAAAGATGATCACGATGCCGCCCGAAAGGTGCAGAAGCAGCAAAAGTAAAGAGCTGCAACTACGTATTGCTATCCAACCAAACAGAAAAAAATCTTAGCCGTCTCTGGTTCCCTGAACGAGCTTCTCTACTCCACGCACAAAAACATTGAAACTATGTGATTTATTCTTTGTAACATCCATATATTGCGCAATTGCAGTTGAGCCACTGATCTGCTGGTATACAGGAACTAATTTTTTTAATGTCTGTTTTGCATTTGATATATTGTCTGGATTTAGAAAACGTGTTTTCGTTTTATATGCAGATAAATTAACATTAAAGCTTTTTTCAATAGCATCAAGATCGCCAAGAAACCACGATTCCAGTTCTGTGCAGACAATTCGAATCAGCGTAGTTGTACGCCTTGAGATGTCAACCAGATCATAGATTTCGTCTTTAAGTTTTTTACAGTCAGCGGAATCTTTATCCTGGACAATGACAAACTGAACATCAGGTTCCAGCCATCCTTTGGTCTTGATAGGTATAGATCTCCGCAGGGCTGATTTACCGTTATGATAAACGCATTGAAACATAAATGTATCTGGTATAAGTTTGGGAAGAATAACTGAAAGAACCTCTTTCATTGATTGTTCTTCCAGGAGAAATACAAATTTTTTCATAATTTACAGAAGCCCTTCCTGCCACAATACCCCAAGTTTGTCTCCATGCTGGTAAAGAGAAACGATGTTCTCAGCGCTGGATACTGCAACTATTTCGGAAACGCCATCTTTCTTTTTGATAATAAATAATTCTTCAGGTTCAATTGCATTTACAAAGTCCGGTGAATGCGTGGAAATAAAAACTTGCCCGCCCGAAAAAGAGTACTCCCTGAATTCTTCGGCTAGAATTCCTAAAAGATGCGGATACAATTGGTTTTCCGGTTCTTCAATACATAATAGCCTGTGCGGGTTTGGGTTAGCTAACATTACAAGATATGCAAATATTTTTATTGTTCCATCAGATACAAATCGGGCGGAAAACGGGTCTTTGAATTTTCCATCCGAAAAACGCAGGAATATTCGACCCTCTTCTGTCTGTTTTGCTTCAACATTGCTTATCCCAGGAATTTTTTCTTTCATTTTTTTCAAAATTTTCTTGAACCTATCAGGATGTCTGTCATGTAAAAATTGTGTAACATTTGCCAAATTATCACCGCTTCTGCTAAGCTGTTCAATATAAGATATATCCTGCGTTTGGCGAGCGGCGCTAATGTGAAAATCTGATACAAACCAATCTTCAATTAGCTTGCGAAATTCTACGGCAGCACGGAAACGTTTCATTTGCCCCAAAGATTTTATTGCAAGAATATCAGGAGCGTCCAATACAAATTTCTCACGGTTTGCATCCTCGATATTTTGCATTTCGGTATCTTCGTTGGTAATTGCATATCCTGTTCCTCTTGAAAAATCTATAAATTTCCAGGGAGAACCGCCGTGTTTTATTCCGGTTCTTCTATATCGTAATATTTCCTGCTCAACAATGGGATTTTTGTTTTCATCCGGGCTTATTTTCAGTTCATAAGTACAAAGAGGGGAATCTTCTTCAACCCGGTACTGGATACTTATGCATATATTACCATCTGTGTCTCTTGTATGAACTTCGTCATATCCACCGCGTGACTGCAGGGCAGAACTCACGTTTTCTGTTAAGCATTGTTTCAAAAAGCCAAAAACATCAAACAAGGTAGACTTCCCTGCTCCGTTTACTCCAAGAAATACTGCAAGCTGACCAATGTTCTTTATATCAACATTTTGCAGTGTTTTATAGTTTTCAATGTGAATGTTTTCAATTTTCATTCTTTATCTACCTCCATCGGTACATCCGCATTACCATAGAGTATAGCATAAACAAACAGAATGTAAAACTGGCAAAACATGCAAATTACAACACCGCATTCACCGCTAAGCCGCAGAAGAGGGAGAACAGCACGGCGAACAATAAATAGAAAATAAAATGTTTTATTCCAAGGACAATTTTTAATGCGCCAAGGTTGGTAATTTTCATTGCAGGGCCTGCAACCATAAAAGACGCGGCTGCGCCCATGCTCATGCCTCTTTGCAGCCAGCTTTGAATTATTGGGATTGTTCCGCCGCCGCATACATATAGCGGCACTCCTATGGTTGCCGCCATAAGCACGCCAAAGCCCTTGGCGCTGCCGAACAGTCGCGCAAATGCGCCGGCTGGCACATAACGCTGAAAAAGCGCAGAAAGCACAATCCCTATAAGAAAGTAAAGCCCGGTGGCTTTAACATTTCTACCGAAATTTTTTAAAAAACGCAGTAAGGGGTTTGGGTCGGTATCGCGGCTTTCGCTTTCGTTAATAAAACCGGAAAAATTGAAAAATGGTTTGTGCCGAAAGCAGAGCCGGATTACAATGCCTGCTGTGATGCCGCATAAAAAACAGGCGGCAAAACGAATGGCCAGAGCGGTTGCGCCAAGGGCGGCGCTGTAAAATAATATTTGCGGGTTTAATAAAACAGAACTCATCATAAAAGCCGCAAGCCAGTCTTCCCGCATTCCCTTTTGGGAAAAAGAAGCTGCGACAGGTATTGTTCCGTACATGCAAAGCGGGCTTGCTATGCCCAAAAGCGATGCGGGAATTATGCCAAGTATGCCTGGTTTTTTTTCGTTCAATGCGGTAAAGAGCGCATGTATTTTATTTTTAGCGAAAACAGAAATAAGGGAACCTATTGCCATGCCCGTCAGCCAATACAGAAAAATCTGCTCAAACTGAATAGAGAAATAATACCAAAAATAAATAAGTTCCCTTTTTAAAATTTCAAATATCTGCATTAGCGCTATTAATTTAACCCGTATCCAATATCAAATTTTACTTTATCTGTCTTTATATCATTAACCGATGAATAATACGGCATGGGCAGTTTTCCGGTGAACGGCGTTTTGCCTGCTATAACATTGGCAATGCCGTTGCCCTCGCTGCCCGGCAAATAACACATAACAACAGCGTCCCAATCTTCTTCGTATTCATCGTAAATAACATTCCTGCCTGCAATTATAAGCGTTACCGTGGGCTTGCCGAGTTTCTTCGCCGCAGTTATCGCTGCGGCATTTCCGCCCAAAGCCAATTTGCCTGTTATGCTTAAATCGCCGGTATCGCCAAACCACTCGGCATAAGGTTCTTCTCCTATGCAAAGTATGGCTGCATCGGCTGTTTCCGCCTCTTTTGGGTCGGTAATTATTGTGTAACCGTACTCACCGGCTAACATTTTAAACCCGTCAAGGATTGTTTTTCCGTTAGGCACAAACCTCTTTTTGCTGCTGTCTAAACTTCCTGTAAAGCCAAGTGTTAAGCCGCCGCACAAAACGCCGGTGTCATTGCTTGCAGGGCCTGTTATAAAAATTTTGCTGCCGTGCTTTAGCGGCAGGATTTCTTTTTCATTTTTTAAAAGGACAAGGCTTTTCTCTGCCAACTGCCTTGCAATGTTACGGTAATTATCCGATCCAACTTTGCTTTCGGTTGTTTTTACATTTTCCATCATTGGATCGTCGAATAAGCCCATTTCTTTTTTTGCTTTTATAATTCTTGTTACTGCATCATCAATCCGTGATTGATCGATAAGCCCTTCTTCTACGCCTTTAACGATTAACTCTGCGCATCTCTTGAATCTTACCGAATCCATTAGCATATCAATACCGGCATTTACAGCAGTTGCAATCTTTTCCTTTTGGCTGTCCCCAGGTATATTGTAGATTGCATCCCAATCGCTTAGTACAAAACCTTTAAACCCTAGTTCGCCTTTTAATTTATCTGTAATAAGATCTTTTTTTGTGTGCATTTTTACGCCGTTTATTGAACTGTATGAAACCATAATTGTATTAACGCCGCAATCGACAAGCGTTTTGTAAACCGATAAAAGTTCTTCAATACGGGCGCTGCCTATACGGGAATCTCCGCGGTCGATTAGTCTTTCTACATATAAACCATTGGTTACAGAATTTTCCCCTGTGCCGAAATCGACATCGCCGTCGCCCAGAAAATGTTTCGGGCATGGATAAACGCCGCCGTCCATGCTGCCTTTTACGAAAGCTGCGCTTAATTTTTTTACAAGCCCGGTATCGGAAGAATAAGATTCAAAGGCACGCCCCCAGCGCGGGTCCTGCGCCGATGCTACGCATGGAGAAAAATGCCATATCATCCCTGTCATCTTGGACTCGTCGGCTGAGGCAAGCCCCATCTTGTATGTAAGTTCCGGATCGTTTGCCGCGCCTATGCCAATATTATGTGGATAAATGACAGCGTCTTCGCATTTCTGTGCGCCATGATTCAGCTCGTCCCCAAATATGTAAGGGATGCCGCACGGCGATTCAATAGCCTTCTTCTGCATAAATAAAACAAAAAACTTCCAGCGTTCCGCAGCCTGACGGTTCCAGCATTGCAAGACAGACCCATAACAATTTTTTTTCATTTCATTCGCCGTCATAAAATAGCCTACACCCTGCACCATCTGAGCCGCTTTTTCTTTGAGTGAAAGGCGCAATACAATTTCCGCAGGAGTCATATTTGCATATTTTTTGCAAAAAAGATTTTTCTGCTCCGGCTTTATCAATGGAATGTTTTTATAACGCCTGAAATATCTGTTTATAAGCCACATTCTCCGCGCAACCCGAAGATAGAAAAACCCTAACCGTATTGCAGCAATAAACACTGGTGATTTTTTGTTCATAGAAAAAACTCCTTATTCTTGTTGTTCATATTGTATTGTATTTATTTGAAAATTCACATACACTAAAGATATTATTTTTTAAGTTGTTTTACGGAGTATAAAAATGGACATTTGGTTTGCTACAAACAATTTGCATAAAAAAGAGGAACTCCAGGCTATTCTTAATATAAAGCTGAAAATTCCATGCGAAGAAGGCATTAAATTTGATCCGGACGAGATATATTCAAGTTTCCACGAAAACGCGCTGCTAAAAGCGAGGGAATTGAAAAAGCTTCTGGGCAAAGACGGCGGCGCTATAATAGCTGACGATTCTGGTTTATGCGTAGACGCTCTTGGCGGCAGGCCTGGGGTCTACTCTGCCCGCTACGGGGAAAAAGACGGGAAAAAACTTACAAGCCCGGAGCGTAACAGTTTGCTTCTTGAAGAATTGGGGGATAATCCAAAAAGAAGCGCTCGGTTTGTATGCGCAATGGTTCTTTTGCTGGACGACAATCGTTTTTTTATTGTTCAGGAAACACTTGAAGGGGAAATTATAAAAAGCGCCGAACTTGCAAGAGGGGACGGCGGTTTTGGCTACGATCCTGTTTTTTCCATACCGGCAGCGAATCTTTGTCTTGCTGGTTTTGCAGATAACGGCGGTGTTGACCGGACGCTTGCAGAACTTTCGCCGGAAGAGAAAAACACAATCAGCCACCGCGGTAAAGCGGGAATTCAAATTGCAAATTTATTAAACAGAAACGGTATATAAAAATATGTCAAAATTCAACTTTAAAGCGGAACTCAACGAACCGCAGGTTAAGGCGGTGTATGCTATCGAAGGCCCGGTATTAATTATTGCTGGGGCAGGATCCGGAAAAACCAGGGTTATAACCTACCGCATCGCAAATATGCTCGAAAAGGGGATTCCCCAGTCTGCAATACTTGCGCTTACTTTTACCAATAAAGCGGCGCGTGAAATGGAATTAAGAGTAAAAGAACTAACAGGCAAAAAGCTGCAAAGCCTTACGATTAGCACATTCCATGCATTTGGATTAACTGTTATACGGGACGAAGCTGAATTGCTTGGGTACAGAAAAAATTTTTCGATTTATGATGAAACAGATAAAATCTCGCTTATCAAAGAATCTTTAAGGGAATGCAGGCTTTATTCTCCAAAGATAGATTTATATGCGCTTAGCCAGCACTTTTCCAAAATAAAAACAGGGCTTGCAAAATGGGAAAGTACAGACATGCAGCCTGTTTACGATGAATACCAGACGGGGCTGAAAATTTACAATGCTGTCGATTTTGACGATTTACTAACTATTCCGCTGGAACTATTTGAAAATCACAAAGAGGTGCTTGCAAAATACCAAAAAAAGTTCCGTTATATCATGGTGGATGAATTTCAGGATACAAGCATTATCCAGTACCGTCTTGTAAAACTTTTGGCGCATTCCGGCAATGCAAATATATGCGTTGTAGGCGATGATGACCAATCCATATATTCATGGCGCGGCGCCAATTATGAAAATTTATTAATGTTTGAGAAAGATTTCCCCGGTGCGCTGGAAATTAAACTTGAGCAGAATTACCGTTCAACATCCGCCATTTTGAACGCTGCAAACGGTGTTATTTCGCATAACACAAGCAGAAAAGAAAAAATTCTATGGTCGGAAAAAGAAGGCGGAAAACCGGTTGAATTATTTTATCCCGAAAATGAAAGGGACGAAGGCGATTTTATAGCTTCTCAAATTCGGCATTTTATGATTACAGAAAGCTACAAATACCACGATTTTGGAATACTTACAAGAACAAATTCGCTTGCGCGGAATATAGAAGAATCTTTATTATCGGATAATATTCCCTACATTGTCAGCGGCGGGACAAGTTTTTTCCAGCGCAAGGAAATTAAAGACATAATTTCCTACCTGCGCATAATAGCGAACATAAATGACGATGTAAGCCTTTTGCGTATAATTAATACCCCGCGCCGCGGCATAGGTAAAAACACCATCGCTTCGTTAAGTGACATTGCAAAAAAAAATCATACCTGTATATGGGATGCTCTTGAACGCCTTAATTATGCCCGTTCGCAGGGGCAGCAAGGGCTTTTTCAGGATCAAAAAGCAATGACAGAGCTTGAAGAATTTTCCGCCATGGCAGAAAAGTACCGGACAATTATGCTGGAACGCCAATCAGAAAACGGCAAACCATGGAAGCTGTCTCAATGCGTGCGTACGTTAGTTGATGAGATTGACTACTGGGGCTATCTTGTTCTGGAACACGGAAAGGATGAAAAAAAAGCCCGCTGGAAATTCGGTAACATCGAATATTTTATCAGGATGATTGAAAATTGGGAAAACGATCCTGACAATTTGAATGCCGGACTGTATCAGTGGCTTAACAGAATAAGTTTAATTACAAGGGACGACGGGGAAGATGATAATAACGGCAAGGTTAACCTAATGACGATTCATGCTTCGAAAGGGCTGGAGTTTCCCGTGGTTTTTATCGCTGGCGTTGAAAAGGGATTAATTCCTCACGAAAAAAGCCTTGGCGACTACGCAGGGAACAGCGCTGGAAGCGGCGCAGATAGCGGCGACGAAGGCGGCAGTGAGACAGACAGCCTTGCCGGCAGCATCGAAGAAGAGCGCCGCCTTTTCTATGTCGCAATAACAAGGGCAAGGGAAAAATTATTGATTACAAGCTGCCGCCAGCGCCGCCGTATGCAAAATACCGTTACGTGCGAACCTTCTCCGTTTCTTGCGGAGATGCCGCAGCAGCTTATCAAGTACCATGAGAAAGAACCTGATACCAATATCGTAGACGATGAGCAGGCGGAAAAATTTATGGCTCAAATGAGAGCTATACTAAAATAAACATACATGTTTTAACTTTTCATGCTCTCAACGATTTTCGCAAATTCTTTTTCGATAATCATAAAAGCTTCTACCAGGACAGGGTCAAAGTGCGTCCCGGCGCCGTCTTTAATGATTTTGCAGGCTTCTTCATGCGTGAATGATTTCTTGTAGGGCCGGACAGATATAAGGGCATCGTAAACATCGGCAATTGCCATAAGCCGCCCTGCAAGGGGTATATCTTTTCCTTTTAGCCCTGCGGGGTAACCGGAGCCGTCCCATTTTTCATGATGAGTTCCCGCTACAAGCAAGGCGTATCTTAAGAAAACATATTCTTCCATGTTTTTCATCATTCGTTGTATTGCATCTACCCCAATTGACACATGCGTTTTCATAATTTCGAATTCATCGGGATCAAGTTTTCCGGGTTTATTCAGAATATGGTCTGGTATGGCAATTTTTCCAACATCGTGCAATTGCGCTGAATTTAAAAAAATGTCTATGTCCCATGTTTTAATTTCATCTGAATAAGGGCCTTCTTTAACAAGTTCTTCAGTCAGCGTCTTAAGGTAAAGCTGCGTACGGTTAATGTGCCCGCCTGTCTGCGTGTCGCGGTATTCAACAAGATCTGTTACTGTCGCAAGCACTGAATTTTGCAACTTAATTATTTCTCCGGTTTTTTCATATACTTTTTTTTCAAGATTCTCCGCATAATCTTTCAGGTCTCTCTTTTGCTGCGCAATCAAAAGCTGGTTTGCAATACGCTTTAGCAGCAGAGGGGCAGAAAACGGCTTTGAAATGTAATCCGCAGCTCCAAGATTAAAACCTTTCAGTTCGCTTTCTTCATCGCTTTGCGCTGTAAGAAAGATTACAGGAGTATCTGCAAGGCGTTTGTCCTGCCTTATTTTATTCATTGCATCATAACCGTCCATTTCCGGCATTAATATATCCAGAAGAATTAGATCCGGAACCACGCTTTCCAGTATTTCAAAAAGTTTTGAAGCCGACGGCGCAGGATAAACTTCATAATAAGTCTTAAGCATATTCCTGCCCATGCTCAGATTTGCCATGTTGTCATCTACCATTATTATTTTGTAACGAATATTTTCCATATTTTCCATTTTTTCCGCCTTTTAATATGTTATTATCTTTTCTTTTATTTCTGCAAAATTCATTTTATCAACACTTTCTCTTAACCAGTTTACAAAATTACCGCCTGTTTTATAATCGTAAGCCTCAAGCTCCGCCATGGCTTCATCTACTAAATCCATTTTATAATTTGTGCATGCATCTGAAAGTTTTAACAGCGTTTCCCTGTCTGGTTTTTCCTTTATTGGTTTTGGATTGTCTGCAGCCAGTTTACCCAGCATGTCCGAAATGGCTGCAACCAGTTTCTTTGTTTCTTTTACAAAATCAGGATTATTGGATGTTACATAATCAATATTTCCGGCTTTTGCCGCCTTTTCCAGAGCCTGAGCCATTGCCCCAACTTTTTCCGCGCAAATTCCCTGACTGGAACCTTTTATGCCATGAACCATGACAGCGTAACTATTCAGGTTATCGGCTATTATTTCCGGAATGTTTTCAATAACAAAAAGAGTGTTAGTTGCATAAGAGCCAAGCACATTCAAATAGGCTTCTTTGTCGCCGCTAAAGCGTTCAAGCCCTTGCTGCAAGTCTATGCCGTCTATATGTCCAGAGATCGTTTGCGTTTCTTTAGGCGGTTCAATGACGGACGCTGGAAAATTTTCTTCCATGTTTTTATCCCGCACCCATTGACGCAGTATGGCATCAAGCCGCGAAACTTCAACCGGCTTTGGCAAAAAAGCCTGAAACCCATTATTTAAAAATATATCTTCGTTTCCGATAATGGCATTGGCTGTAAGGGCAATAATCGGTATATTTTTTGCATAATCGGTTCCGGTTTCACGAATAATCCTGGTCGCTTCTATTCCGTCCATTTCCGGCATCATGTGATCCATAAAAATCGCATTGTACCGTACTTTTTCTTCGCGTATAATATCTACTGCTTCCTGCCCGCTGTTTACACAGTCAACATGCATACCGTATGGTTTTAATATACCCTTTGCTACATCAAGGTTTGTTGTTACATCGTCAACTACAAGCACCCGCGCATAGGGCATACTGACTCTCATCATTCTTGAATTTGTATTCCGTTTATGTTTTGAATAATGAAAAGCTTTTAAACTTTCAACTATTTCCGCTCCTATAACATCATCGCTGACAAAATGCTGCATTATTGCTATTGAGAAAACGCTTCCCTGCCCATATACACTTTCCACAGAAATTGACCCGCCCATCATTTCCGCAAGCATCTTTGTAATGGGCAGCCCAAGCCCTGTTCCTTCAATTTTTCTGTTTGATTTTTTATCCATCTTTGCATAGTCAGAAAAAAGATCGACAATATCTTCGTTACGGATTCCTATGCCGGTATCGCTAACCTGAATTATCATTCTGACAATATCATCTTCTTTTCTGCACCTTATACACAATTTAACTATGCCCTTTTTTGTATATTTAAAGGCGTTGGATAAAAGATTATTAATCATTTGTTTAATACGCAGATCGTCGCCTACAAGGCGGGACGGAAGATTTTCTTCTATGTCTAAAATAAATTCTATCGGTTTTGATTCAATGCGCATTATGCTTTGAGTAACAGCATCGTTTATAAGGCTTGGAATATCATAATCTACCGGCATTAGATCAAACTTACCGGCTTCTATTTTTGAAATATCAAGAATATCATTTACTGTATTAAGAAGAACATCTCCGGCATTGTTAATTTTTTCAAGATTTATATAATCGTCTCCGTTTAAATTGCCGGATTCAAGAGTTAATCCTGACAATCCAATTATTGCATTAAGAGGAGTCCGCATCTCATGGCTCATCATTGCAAGAAAATTGCTTTTGGCGGAATTTGCATCCTGCGCTTCTTTAAGAGCTGTCTTAAGCTCTACCTGAAGGCGTATTCTTTCTGTGACATCGTCAAAAGATCCTATTATATTAACTATGCTGCCCTGTTTGTCATAAATAGGCGTGGTACGTATACGGAATGTTTTTCCTTCGGTCTCTGAATATATATCCTGATTGCCCTCGTCTCTGGTTTTTGACACGCTTTCAAGAATGCCGGTAAATAACCTTTCCTGCAAAGCAATTTCAAGGTTTTTTCCTTCAAAGTTATCGGGAGACATCCCATGCATTTTAAGATAGCGCCCTTTAAACAGAGTAATTAAATTATCATGGTTAACGCACCATATAATTCCTGCATAATTTATAACAACCGCCCCCAAAAGCTCATCACGCTGTTCAATTTCCATTAACATTTTTTTATGTTCACGAAGATCCCGAAAATATGTTGCGACGAAGTCCTCGCCATCTATGTCAACGCGCACAAGCGTAACTTCAACCGGCAGCAGAGTGCCATCCAGCATACAATGCATCCACTCAAAGACGCATTTCCCTTCACTAAAGGCTTTTTTCAGATATTTTACAGCTTCTTCGGTTGTAAGATTTCCGTTAGCCTGATATTCAGGGGATAGATCAAAGAAGTGATCCAAAAATTCTTGTTTGTTTTTTAGTTTAAACAGTCTGACAGTTTCATCGTCGCAGTCTATAATTTTATAATTTTTGTCCCATAATTGGTTGGCAAGAGGCATTGCATTCAACATGATTCTATTGTATTCGTGCGCTTTGCTGATTTTATTAAGCCAAATATTTATACGTTCGGCATCCATGCAATGCCTGATAATTTCCATACTCTTAAGAAGGGAAGCATCAATTTTAGTATTAATATTATTCATTAACTTATTATATTATAATATTTTAATATTGGCAAGCATTAAAATAAAATATCATAATACAACTTCTGCAAAAGGAGGGGCTTTTTCCAGAACTTTTGCAATAATATTATGATTTTCCAGCAAAAGGCCCGGATCTGTTTCCAAAATGCCAAACGCATCGGCGCGGGCGCGTTCAAGTTCCTTTATATCACGAATTGGGTTTGCCATTTCCAGGACAAGGTATCCTGACTGTTCGGTGCCTGCTATCTGTCCCGGACCTCGCAGCTTTAAATCTTCCTCGGCTATTACGAATCCATCTGAATTTTCAAGCATTATTTTAAGCCGTATTTTTCCGTCTTCGTTAAGTTCATCGGAATAAACAAGAAAACAATATGATTGATCCTGCCCCCTGCCGACGCGCCCGCGCAATTGATGAAGGGCGGAAAGCCCAAAACGCTCGGCATGTTCAATAACCATACAGACGGCGTTTGGCACATCAACTCCCACTTCTACAACACTTGTAGCGGCAAGAATCTTTATTTCTCCCTTGCGAAAATCTTCCATTACTTGACGTTTTTTTTCTTCGGTTAATTTTGAATGGATTAAATCTACCCTATATTCGGGAAACACTTCTTTCGCAAGCCTGTCCGCCATTGACACGGCATCCTTAATATCATCGCCGCCTTCGATTAACGGATACACAAAATAAGCCTGATGCCCCATTTTAAGTTCTTTGCGGATAAAATCATAAACGCGCTTTTCGCTGGATTCTTTTGCAAGATGAGTTTTTACAGGCTTTCTTCCCGGAGGCATATCTTTAATTACCGATACATCCATATCGCCAAAAACTGTCATTGCCAGTGTGCGGGGAATCGGCGTTGCGCTCATCATTAAAAGATCCGCAGCCTCTCCTTTTCCCATAATAAGAGAACGCTGCATTACGCCAAAGCGATGCTGTTCGTCAATAACTAC
>Ga0123356_10003429_pt1 | contig 16603 bp, 16 predicted proteins | sample TergutEmb28metaG_2_FD_92546 | JGI IMG/M metagenome (GOLD analysis project Ga0123356, IMG submission 92546) | Embiratermes neotenicus P3 segment gut microbial communities from Petit-Saut dam, French Guiana - Emb289 P3 | ecosystem: Host-associated > Arthropoda: Insects > Digestive system > Gut ...
GCTGAGCTTGTCGAAGCCACCGAAGTCACCACCGAGGCCGCGAATTAACGCAGAGGAAGAAAGTGGTGGTTGCTCCGTTGCGTCTCCAGGCTAGGGGCGCGCCAGCCGCAAGCCGATAAAGCTGCCCCAGTAACTCGCGTAGATGACGTCCCGATCGACCGAACGAGTGTTCGAAGCCGTATCGAGCCACGATCCGCCACGGATCAAGCGGTCGACGCCGGCGAACCCCACAGCAGGATCAATCTTTGCTACAGCCGAGTAACCACCCCAACCATCAAAGCACCACCCCCACACATTCCCACTCATATCGTATATCTCAAGTTCATTTGGTAATAATAATCCTACTTCTCGGGTTCTCCGATTAGCGCTTGTACCATCTATACTGCTGTTATTCGTATACCAAGCTACTTCATCAATATCATCACTGCCAGAATATATATATCCTTTAGACTTTTGCCCTCCTTTGGCAGCATATTCCCATTGCGCACCTGTTGGTAATCTATACCCTTCAGAACTAGGAACTATCCTGGCTCTATCCCAATTATTTGTAGATGAACCTGTTGGTTTTGGCCCCCATAATGTATAGTCTGTTGTCCAGCCGGCACCTAATGGTCGTTCTATTTCGTAAGCAGGAGTCAGACCTTCTTTTATACTTAACCTGTTACAAAACTCAATTGCATCATACCAGTTTATACGTTCTACAGGTCTTCTTCCCTGTACTTCTCCATCTGCAGGTTCTCTATCAGTACCCCCATGAAAGTAACTGGGATTTGTTCCCATTACTTCGAACCATTTATCCTGCGTTACCTGATACTTACTCATCCAGTAACCGGTAAGTGTTACATCATGTATAGGGGTCACATTATTAGCGGTGCCGTCTCCGTTCTGTCCCATTTTGAAAGTTCCCCCAGATACCCACACAAAGTCTTTTGCCGCCATTGCAGTAATATCCGCCTGTGAAACCCATCGAGCTCGCAGGGTAATATTTTTTACCACAGGTGTTTCAAAGTAGTAAGGAGTACCATCACTTTGATACCAGTAATCAAATACAAAGCCGTTTCGTACTGGATCTGACGGACGAGTAACCATTTCTCCAAAAATTACTAACTCTGCTGGAATCTCGGCACCTCCATTCGTAAAAAATGTTACTGTTGCAGTTTGACCTGGAAGCAAATCTGGTTCTGGTGGCATATACAGCAAACCAGTAAAATTTGCAATAATTTGCGCTGTATTGCTTTTTACTACAGCAGTTTTATTTCCGCCATCACCGTTATTAGTTATTGTGTTAGTTATAATTACATAATAATAAAAAGTACCAAAATCTAAATTTGGTCTGAAACTAACGTTTGTTTCTCCTTCAATTAATTCCCCATCTTCATTGCTGTCTATAGAATTACTGTACCATTGATATGTAAGATTCCCTCCACAGCATTTTTCGCATATATAAGCACCTACTGTTAAGAATTCCGCTAAATCGAATACTCTATAAACCGCACTTCGCGGCTGTGTCAAAATTTGCGGAACATGTGCGTTAATACCAGCACCTGTTTTTACATCATTACAGAATTCTTTTTCCTTTGGCAAGAATGGATTTCCGCAAGCCGCTAACATTGTCAAAATAATAAATGAAATACCAATACATAAAAACTTTTTCATATTAACCTCCTTTTCTTAAAACCTTATTCCTGTTAAAAATCCAAAACCAAAAATAAACGGATACCCTATTCTTCCGTATGGTTCAATAAAAAATGTATTACCAAAAGGTAAACGAACCCCTGTACGCAATCCGCCAAGAAATAGCGGAGTTACTTCATCGTTTTCTAAAACAAGGTACGCTCCAACATCTGCCTGCAAAAACAAGCCATTCCCCGCAGCGAAGCTTCCAGCATGCTCTTTACTTAGCAAATACCAGCGGAACATCGCGGCAGGTTCAATCACGGTAATGTCTGAAAAATCAGAGCTGACAGTTGCGTTTGCACCAAGAGCAAAGGAAGAACTCACGTTAAAATCAACTGCCAAAACCGCACCTGCTGCTAAGCTATCGCGCGAGTTTAAGTTCCATTCCGGGCTTATACCTATAGCGGCTTTTGTGCCTGTTTGCCCGCCGTCTTCGGCAAAAAGCACGAAACTTAAAATAAAAAGCATTGCGGTAAAAAGAAATATCTTTTTCATAATACAACCCCTTTAAAACCTCCGTGTTCTTTGTGAACTCCGGAGTTTGTGTGAGAATTTGTATTAAATTGTTTTATTTGCCGCGAGCAATTTGGGGGGGGGGTGTAATTACGGTTTTTCTGCCGTTTATGGCGTTTCTTTGGCTCATTGGTATATTCTCACGCATTTTGTAAAAAATGTAAATAGGCAAAGAGCTTGGTCATATATCAGCTCTCTCAAATCATTTTGCCAGGCGGAGGCAGAGGCTGGCTGGAAAAACATTTTTGGAGCTCCCTGCCGGAGGAGACCGTAGGGCTTTACGAAGTAAAGACCAGGGCTCCCTAGGCAGATTCCTCCAAAGTTTTTACCAGACAGCCGCTGCCTCGCCTGACAGAAAGATAAGAAACAACGGGTATATACCGCTATGTTGCGTGAATTCTCTTAATTATCCATTCGTGAAATAAACTACTTCCGCACCTGTACAGTTTTTAAATACTCAAAAAGAATATCGTGCAATTGTTCGCTTGGTTTTCTGTCCGTTATGGACAAATGTAAATCAATCCATGTGTCTTCGTATAATAAGTTTGCCCGCATGTGAGAACTGAAAACATCTTTAAATGTTTCCGGTACAGGCACGTCAAACATATATACATCCCAGTTGCCGGTCTTTCTAAAATCGTGGTTAAAGTTATTTTCCCAATCTGTGCTAATAGCCCAAAGCTCTCCCACTTCATTAAAAGTGTATCTTTCTATAGGAAAAAGCCAGCCGGAAAAATGCAAACCTACATCAGTCCCGTCTACCTTTGTGTCCGTAAAATAAAAATAATTGGGATTATTCTGACCGCCGCCCATTCTTTCATTTACAATCCTGAAAGTCCGGGTAGGGACGAATATTTTAACGCTTCGATCTTTTGTACCTATCGATATACCCTGTGAGCTTGTTTCGATTAATATGTTTAAATTTGGATTTGTATTACTGCCGGTAGCGCAGCCGAATAATAGCACCGCAGCAAAAATGATGACAACGAATTTTAACACTTTCATATAATTCTCCTATTTGATTATCTTTAAAAAAACTTAAATTTACCAAACTTGTGCATCTTGCCGTTGGAGCGGGGCGAAAGTTCATCGAGCGATTTATACATGAACGCCGCAAAGGCGGCTTCGTTGCCGGAGTCGGAGCAGGAAAAGCCCGTGGTAAAATACGGTTCGCTGTGAGCTGCGGCCAAAAGACCGTGAGTAAGAGCGCGGAAAGATGCAAGCGCCGAAGGGCCAAGAACGTCTGCGGCATCGTCTTTTCCCGGACTTGCAATGTCGGGATAAACAAGAACCAGCGATCCGCGCCTGCGGGCTGTAAAAATGGCGGTTAATTCTTTTACAATAAAGAACCATCCTTTTATATTGTCGTTAATCATAATTTCAACATCAGAAAAAGGAATATCCGACGCGCTGCTTCGGATAGAAGGCGGCGAACAAACAAGAATAGCTTCGTCTATCTGTCCCAGCCTGTTTTCGGCGGCAAGCGCCGCAGTACGGGCAGAAATCGGACTGGAAGGATTCCAGTCAATAAGATGACGCTTGTCACTTTCCAGCGGGGGATTTTTCGGCGCAGTGTTAGCTGCGAGAACGCTAGCATGCATGCTAGAAAGCCTGTTTGGGATAATTGCGGCGGCGAATTGTTCCACTCTGTTAACCGTTTCAGCTTCGATAGCCCGGCCAAGAGCAGACTCATTTCCTGCTATAAAAATTCCTCTGGTCATATTTATAGTTTACAGATCGAAGGCTTTTGTGGCAATATGTAAACATGAAGATAGTAAAAGCCGCGATGATTGGCGACGTGGTAGGCGAACACGGAATCGAAACGCTCGAAGCCAAATTGCCGGCCCTGATAAAAGAACAGAACTTAAACTTTGTCACGGTAAACGGAGAAAATGCCGCAGAAGGTTTTGGCATGACCGAAAGCGACTTCAGGCGTATCATCAAAGCCGGCGCAGATGTAGTTACCTCGGGAAACCACATTTGGGAAAAACGCGAATTCTGGACAATTCTGGAAACAGAAAAAAACATGCTGCGTCCTGCAAATTATCCGCAGGGCACAGCGTCTATGCAAAGCATATCCGGAGCCGGATTTGCGTGTATAACTAAAGAAAGCGTAAGCTGGATAGTGATAAATCTTCAGGGACGCGAATTGATGAGTCCCATCGACTGTCCTTTTCAGTGCATAGATCATCTGATAGAAATACATGCAGGCAAAATGGCGGAACTGCATCCGCTTTTAACTGCAAACGGTTCAACTGTTTCTTCGGCTTTTCCGGTTATCCTGGTTGACTTTCACGCAGAATCGAGCCGCGAGAAAGAAGCGCTTGCTTATTTTGTTGACGGCCGCGTTTCTCTCGTTGCCGGTACTCATACTCACGTGCAAACTGCAGACGAAAAAATTCTGCCAAAGGGCAGCGCGTACATCACAGACCTTGGCATGACCGGCAATTCAGACAGTGTAATCGGCATGGATCCCGCAATCTGTCTTGAACGTTCCCGCAAGCAGGTTTTGTATCACATGGAAACGGCGGCGGCAAAAGAACCCGGCGTTTTGCAGGGCGTTATCGCAGAGATCGACGCAAGCACAGGAAGAGCAATTTCGATTAAACGGATTTAAAGTTCGGCAGCGTTAAAATGACTGACGGCTGATTGGACTTCCGATCCAGATACCTTCGCCAAGATAATCCAGCCTTCTGCCTTCGATTAAAATCTGAACATCTTTTACATTCTGAAACTCTGTAACAGTCCAGACAATCTGACGCAGCTGGGCAACATAGCCTTCTACGCCAAATGTGTTAAAAAGAAAGTCTTCGCTAAAATTAAGGTAAGCGGTGTTTCCGCGGATAGTAGCCGAAAGAAGGCGGGTGTTTTGCGGAATAAGATTTAAAATGCCTTTACCCACTTCGTCTGCGGAAGGCCCTGCAAGCAGCACATTAAGAGAGTCTTGCATTGGCGATTCCGAAGCCGGAACTCTGCGCGTCACCCTGGATTGAAGAATCTGCCCGTCGCTGCCAACGTTGGTAAAGTAGATTGCCCTTTCCCTTGTTTGCACAGGCGCCGGAGGCTGAGGCTGCGGTGTCGGCTGCGGCGCCGGAGGAGGTGTTGGCGGAGCTGGCGGTGTCTGCGGTTTTGGCTCGGGTGTTTGGGTAGTTGCCGGTTCCGTAACCGGAGGTCTTTGCGGCGGCGGCGGTTCTACAACAACCGTCACAGCGGGCTCTTCTTCCACTGTCAACATTTCTTCTTCTGTGACGGATTCAGATTTCCATAATGATATTAAAAGGTTCCAATGTTTAAGGATGGTAGGAGCATTGGCCATAAAAATGGCGATTATTACTATTACAAAAACAAGCCAAAAAACGACTACAATACGAGTACCTTTAGATATTGATTTTCTGGTTGTTTTTCTTCTGGCCACAAAAATATAATACGTCAATATAGAGAAGGGGTCAATGCTGCTATAGATATGTAAAGCCGATTTAAAGTAAAATATAACAAATGGTCAAATATGTTTTGGATAGGCTGGATACCTTTGGGCATTACTTTGTGTTTCTTTGGAAATTACTCAAATATTCGGTAAAGCGGCCGTATTATATAAAACAGTTTTTTAACGAGATTGAACATCTTGGAGTTAACTCTCTGTTTATTATCATTCTTTCGTCCGGCTCTATGGGAATGATTTTTGCTTTACAGATAGTTGTTATACTTCAAACTTTTCAGGCGGAAATAAGCACAGGCGCCATGGTGGCTGTTGCAATGAGCAGGGAGATTGCGCCTGTTATCACAACCCTTATGCTTATCGCAAAAAACGGCTCCGCCATGGCAGCCGAGCTGGGAACAATGAAAGTAACCGAACAAATAGACGCTCTGGAATCAATGTCGATAAGCCCCGAACATTATCTGGTACTTCCAAAAGTTGCCGCCAGTATGGTGATTTTTCCGACATTGACCATGCTGGCCAATTTGATAGGCATTATGGGAGCTTTTGTTGTCTCGATATATATTTACGGCATCGAAAGCGGAGGTTATTTAAATTATCTTTTTGATTTTCTAAGTCCAAGAGATATTGTTATGGGGCTTATTAAGGCTTTTGTAATGGGATTTATTGTTTCAACAATTTGTTGTTTCTATGGTCTTAACGCTTCCAAGGGCGCTAAAGGCGTTGGAGACAGCGCTACAAAAGCGGTAGTGGCTTCGTCGGTTGCAATCCTGGTGGCGGATTATCTTTTAACTTCCATCATATTGAGGTTTATTTATATATGAGCGCAATTATCCGTACAGAAAACCTGTGTAAAGCCTTTGGTTCTAACATAGTTTTGAATAATGTCAATTTGGAACTGCCCGAAAAGAAGCTTAGCGCCATTATCGGCCAGAGCGGAACCGGAAAAAGCGTTTTGATTAAAACGATTATCGGGATGCTGCCGCCGGACAAAGGGCGAATATGGTACAATGATATTGATCTTGGCTCGCTAAAACATTCCGAGATGATTGCAATAAGACGAAATTTCGGGTATTCTTTTCAGAATGCAGCTCTTTTTGATTCGATGAATATTGAGGAAAATCTTGCTTTTCCGTTAATGGAACTGCTGAACATTAAAGACCGCGCAGAAATAAAACAGCGTGTAGCTCAAATGCTTGAATGGATTGAGCTTCCGGGTATTGAAACCAAAAGACCCGATGAACTTTCGGGGGGAATGAGAAAGCGTGTAGGCGTTGCCCGCGCGCTTATCTCTCAGCCGCAGGTGCTTTTTTTTGATGAGCCCACCACCGGTCTGGATCCGGTTCTGTCAGAGACGATTAATGATCTGGTGGTTAGGGTAAAACAGGAGCTGCATATTACCTGCGTGATGATAACCCATGACATACCGGCTGCGTTCAGGATTGCCGATAAAATCGCTTTTCTGGATCGCGGATCGATTATTGCCGACGGAAGTCCCGATGAAATTGCTGTGTCGGAACATCCTATGGTAAAGGACTTTTTACGAATTTCGTATAATGAATTAAAGAGACAAACATGAATATGTCAAACTATACAAAAATTGCCCTTTTCTTCATTGTCATCGGTGTAGGCGGGGGCGCGTTCATTGTAACTACCTCGAACAACCTGAACGATTTTAGGACAAGAGAATACGAAACCGTAATAGCCGATGCAACCGGCCTTTCTACAAGATCGAAAATTTATCAGGCCGGCGTTCTTGTTGGCAGAATAAAAGGCATAACGCTAGCCGAAGACGAAGCGCTGCTGCGTATTGCGATTCTTAAAGATGTTCCGGTTAGAAAAGACGCTGTTATCACCAGAAAATCTTCTTCGATACTTGGGACTTCCATATTAACTTTGGAGCCTGGCAATCCTTCGTCTCCGATTATCCAGCCGGGCGGCAGATTGGCGTCTGCAAAAGAAAGAGAAGATATGAATGCGGTTATGGGCTCTGTGCATGATCTTAGCGGACAAATCTCGCAGCTTCTTGCCGACTTTCAGCAGAATCAACTTGCCATGCTTGCTATATCTTTAGAAACTTTTAATTCTATCGCTCAAAAACTGGACGCCAACTCGGATGCGGAGCTGGAACGGATTTCCCGTATTCTGGAATCTTTTGCGATGATCACAGGCGAAATAAGTCAGGGGCGGGGAAATGTAGGGCAGGCTATTTATGACGATAAATTGTATGAAAGCCTGTTGTCTACAATGCAGAGAATCGAAGTGGCTGTTATTAAACTTCAGGATACTCTTGATACGGTAAATGATGTTGCGTCGAGCGCAGGGACTGTAATTGATAACGCGAATATTATTGTAGAACGGGCAACAGGTATCGGCGTTCAGGTTGATACTTTCGGCCGTTACTACACGATGGCTAATCAGGCGCAGGCTGGAGCCGCCATAATTGTTGTTCCAACAACAAACGACCGCTGGTATAGGCTGGGCGTTTCATCCGTGCCCAACGGATACAGCACCCGCACTGTTACGCAAACTTATGACTCCAGCGGCGGTCTTACAAACACTCAGGATACTACCGAAACTAAATACTCGGTCTTTGTGGTAGATGCCGAGCTTGCACGCAGTGTTGGTCTTTTTACAATTCGCGGCGGTTTGATAGAAAACACAGGCGGCATCGGGTTTGATGTAAGGCCGTTTAACTGGATAGGTGTATCAGGCGAAGTCTTTGATATTAAAACCGGAGAGCCGCCGAATTTACGGGGCTCCATGACTATTTATCCGTTTTTTGATCCGGACTCGGATAAACCCTGGAACTGGCTGTACCTTAAAGGCGGCATCAGTAATAGTTTAAGCGCCGACCGTGACTTTTTTGTCGGCGGCGGAATGCGTTTCCACGACCGGGAAATCAAAGGTCTTATCGGCCTTCTTCCGGCATTAAACTAGCGCCTATGCGTAATAAATTAACCGACGAACTGGCCGTCTGCGGCATGAATGCCGTATTGGCTGTTGGAGAACATCATCCGCAAACTATTAACCGTCTCTTTCTGCGCGAAGATCGTCTTTATTCATTTACCGACATCTGCAAGCAGCTTGCCGAGCGCAAGCGTCCCTATAAAATCTGCGAAGATGAAGAACTGGAACGTATCTGCAAAAGTGTTCATCATCAGGGCGTGGTAGCGATGATCGAAGAGCCGGTTGTCGAACCGTTGAGTCTTGAAGACCTTGATATATGGGCTGCCGAAGGAAAAGTCGGCGTTCTTCTTCATTCTATTGGAAATGATCACAACCTTGGCGCTATCGCAAGAGCGGCTGCTTTTTTTGACGCGAGTTTTATTGTCCTGAACGAAAAAGATTCTGCGTTTGAAGGCGAAACGCGTCTTACTACGAGCGCTTACCGTGTTGCCGAAGGCGCTTTGGAACATTTAACGGTACGCAGAATTTCCAGCTCTGCCGCATTTTTAAAAGACGCGTCAAAGCAGCTTGTAACGATTGGCACCGACATAAGGGCAAGGATGCGCATCAGCGATTTAAAAAACATTACCAAAGACTCAAAAGTCAGAAGCGGCAGGCCCGGGATTGTTCTTGTGCTAGGCAACGAAGAAACTGGTCTGCCTAAAGAAGTAAAAGACCGGTGTTCAAACATGCTTCGCATCCCGGGAACGGGTAATATTGACAGTTTAAATGTGTCGCAGGCTGCGGCATTGTTCCTGCATGCGATTTATGAGTTGTAGGGATTGTTGGGAAAGTTCTCACGCGGAGGCGCAGGGGAAGAAGAGGACGCAGTGGAAGAATTTATGGGGAAAACTACTTTTTCTCGGATTGGGGTTTTAAAACTTTACAAAGGCCAAGAACCGTTTCAATATCTTTTTCGTTGAGCTCGGTTAATATTTGAATTATTGTGCGGACATTATGATCTAACAGTTTATCCTGTTTTTTAGTTTCCTGACCATTTACAAGATATTCAACCGTCACTCCTAAAGCATTGGCAATTTTTATGGCGATGTCTGCGGGAGGCATTGAAGTTCTAACCCCCAGATAACAGTCCAGAGTTCCTTTTGCAATACCTGTTTTTTCACTTAATTCCTTAACTGTTAATCCAAGATAATCAAGCTCGGCTCTTAAATTTGTCTTAAAATCTGGTTTCATTAGTAAAAAATATAGCAATTTCCGTATTTTGAGCTTGACAATATTGCTATTGAGGTGTTTAAATTATACAAATACCGCATTTGCGGTATTTGTAATCCCAAAATAGGGATATTTTAGTATTAGTGCATCGATTCTGCACACAAAAAGGAGCTTTTATGAAAAGTACAATGAGATTGATTGGGATTATCGCCATAGCAGCGATAATCGGATTTACAATGGCAGCCTGCGGAGATGATGACGACAAACTACCACCAGCAGGGGATGGATCAATATCAAGCTTTCCTTTGACAGGAGATGTTTATATTTATGATCACATAGATGACTTTAAAAAGTATAACGGCAGCGAGATTGATTTGAGTTACGTTTTTTTGCATGAGGAAGATGAAGATGGTTATTATGATCACTATTTGGTTCAGCTTTCTGATTTCGGGACCGGAACATGGGAAGTAAAAGTAACAAACAGTGGATTATCACTTAGGCTTGGAACGCCAAGTAATGAGCATTTGGAGAATGCTTCACTTTCACCTTTTTCTGCAACAGGTGGATTAGCATTGTTTGGTGCTATACAGTATTTTCTTGATTCTAATGATGATTATCAACTTACGTGGAGAAATCCTTATGCTAATGCTTCGATTGGTTTTGTTTACGCAAATAAAAATGGAAACGTAAGCGGCAAGTATCAAGAGTATTGCGAATTCTGTGAGATTTATCATATTATAATTATTAACTGGGATTTAAAACAAGGCTGGAACACTGTGATTGGTGCAGAAACATGGTCAGAAAATTCTGATACGTTGACTCTGGTTACAGGTAAGCCTGGCAATAATTTTTTGTGGATTTTAAGAGACTACAGCTCATACTACAATCAAGTCCTACCCAACATGGCTATTTCAAGCACAAACACAACCACGGCAGATAACGTACAGTCTAAAAAATGTGAAATCCGTCGCAGGTTTTTATTTAAAAATTAACAACAATTCGTACAGGTGGGGCAGAGGGGACTGGCCGGAAAAACATTTCTGGCGTTCCCCGCTGTAGAGACCGAGCAGGCTTTGCGAAGCAAAGACGTGAGAGGCTCGTAAGCGGATTCCTCCAGAGTTTTTCTGGACAGACACCGCCGCCTCACCTGTACAGAGAGCAGATAATTCCAGCACTTACAAAGCCACACTAAATATAGCGTACTGCTTTTTATTTCGACACCATATATAGTATGGGTGACTGTCACCTTAATTTTTCCAACTTTTTTATCTTTTCGATAAAGCGCCACGCATCTGCGCGCCATATATATACATGAAAAATATCAAAACAAGGTCGACACAGTTCGACCCACTCAACAACTTCCTTTTCTACAAAATTTTTGGAGAAAAAGGCGATGAGATCCAACTTCTGGGCTTCATCAACGCGGTTCTGGGAAAAACAGGGGTAAATAGCTTTACCCGTGTGGAAATCCTGGAAAATAAAAACTTCATGGCAGAAATCATGGGAGGTAAATCATGTGTTTTGGATGTGAGGGCGCAGTTACAAAACGGGGCAATGGTGAATATTGAAGTCCAGCTTAGCAACCAGTACAACATGGACAGACGCAGCCTTTACTACTTGAGTAAAGTGTATACCAGTAGGCTGCAATCCGGGCATGACTATATTGAATTACCAAATGTAATAGCTATCAATATAGTAGATTTTGATTTTCCCCATACCAAGAATTATCATAGTTGCTTTCACTTGTGGGAAGATACCGAACGTGATATAATTCTTACAGATGCGCTGGAAGTACACTTTATAAACATGGTTAAGTACAAAAAACAGATGATGGCCAAGCAATTCTTGGAAGATCCCCTGTGTCGTTGGTTAGCATGGTTTAATAAAGATAGTTCGCCTGAACTTTTGGAGGAGGTAGTAAAAATGGATACAACTATTCAAGTCGCAAATGAAAAACTTACACATGTAACCCAATCCGAAGAGGACATGTGGGCATACACAAGATACCTTATGGCAGAATGTGACAGAACTGGCCAACTCAAATATGCCCGCGGTGAAGAAAGAATGACCATTGCACGTAACGCATTAGCAGAAGGCTCTACCCCTGAATTTATTCAAAAAATTACAGGCCTCGATCTAGAAACTATAAAAAATTTAAAGAATTTAGAAGAAGAATAAAACAAGTAGTGTGTGGTGATTAATCACCGCACACTACTACGCTCCTAAGCGTTAAAACTGTTCACCATCAACGGCGGCTGATGCGTCGCATCCAGCGTATCACGCCACAGACTGCTTTCCGGGTTAACCTTATTACGGTGCGTAATTACAGTTTTTATCGGCAAATGAACAAACCTGTTGTTTACAAGCCCGATAATAATTTTTGTCTTGCCCGCCATCGCCGCGTGAACCGCCGCATTGCCCAGACGCTCGCAATAAATCGAATCTTCCGGGTTTGCGGGAGAAGAACGAATCGCATAACTGGGGTCGATATATTTCAGGTTAATCTCTATTTTTTTGTCTTCAAAGTGTTTAATAATCCTGCTGCGAAGATAAACACCAACGTCTGCCATTTTTGCATTGCCGCCGGCGTCAAATTTTTTGTCCTTTACAAGCAGATCCTGCATAGCGCCTTCTGCAACAACAATAACAGCATGTTTGCGCTTTACAATGCGATTTTCCAGATGAGATAAGAAGCCGTTATAGCCCTCCAGATTAAAAGGCACTTCTGGAATTAAAACAAAGTTAACTTCATGACTTGCAAGCGCGGTATGAGCCGCGATAAAACCGGAATCCCTGCCCATAACTTTAACAAGACCAATGCCGTTAATAGCCGACGACGCTTCCATGTGCGCGGCGGAAACAACCTCAACCGCTTTGGCTACCGCAGTATTAAAACCAAACGAACGATCGATTAATGCAAAGTCATTATCTACAGTTTTGGGAATCCCAATCATTGCAATTTTAAGGTTCCTCTTGCTAATTTCTTCGGCAATATCCAGCGTACCCCTTTGAGTTCCGTCTCCGCCAATCGTAAAGAGCATATTTAAATTGAGCTTTTGCATAGTATCGACAATCTGCTCTACCTGCTTGCCGCCGCCGCGGGCGCTTCCCAAAAACGTACCGCCCAATTTATGAATATCATCAACGATGTCAGGATCGAGCTGTTTTACCCCAAACCCCTCTTCCGGCAGAAATCCCCTGTATCCGTATTGAATACCAGAAATTCTTGTAACTCCATAACGCGTCCACAAACAGCGTACAATAGCCCGAATAACATCGTTAATTCCGGGACACAGCCCTCCGCAGCTTACAATTCCCGCATGAACATGGGCAGGTGTAAAATAAATATGCTCTCTGGGGCCGGCGCGTTCTAAAACCTGCGTTTTTTCAACTGGCTCCTGGGGTCCGGGCATAATAAACGAACTTAAACGCACGAATCTGTCATCTGTAACATAATTAGCAACCTTATTTCCAAGCTCTTTGGACATTATAATCGGCGATTGAACCGTTGCCTTTCCAAGTTCCTCAATAGTAAAATCCAATTTATTTTCCATATAAAGCTCCTTTTAAACAAATACAATCGTAATCTGTTATACTATATTATACTACTATTGCTTGAGTTTTGTAAGAGCACATTGTATACTCAAACTATGAAGTTTACTCCACCAAAACTAGGCAAAATAAGCCTGAAACAAATCGTTTTAATTGTTGCGGGAATAGTGGTGCTTATCACACTAGGCACCAGTGTTTTTATTGTAGATCAGGCCGAAAGAGCGGTAATTACCCGCTTTGGCAAGTATATTGGCACAAGAGAACCGGGCCTCCGTTTCAAATTGCCATTCGGTATCGACCGGAATTATACGGTTAATGTCACAAAGGTACAAACCCAGGAATTTGGTTTTCGTACCACAAGAGGCGGGATCTTTCCGTCTTATGCCAGCCAAACGTCCGAATCTATCATGCTAACTGGAGACCTGAATATCGTTGACGTTGAATGGATTATTCAGTACCGAGTTGTAGACCCAAAAGCATGGTCTTTTAACGTAAACGACCCCATCAAAACAATTCAGGATGTATCACGTTCCGCCATCAATATGCTGGTAGGCGACCGCGCAATCATGGACATCATGGGGGTTGAACGCAGCGCTATCGAAGATGCGGGTTTAGCTTTTATGAATGAGACTTTTCGCGGTTACGGCCTTGGAATAGATGTAATTGCGGTAAAGCTTCAGAACGTTACCCCTCCGTCGGGAGTGCAGGAAGCTTTTGAAGACGTAAACAGAGCTATGCAGGATCTTGAGCGGCTCGTCAATGAAGGACAGCAAATTTACAACGAAGAAATTCCCAGAGCCAAAGGTCAGGCTGCGCAGATGATTCAGGTAGCGCAGGGATATGCCACAGAACGCGTTAACAGGGCAAAAGGTGATGTTGCCCGTTTTGATTCCGTATACGAAGAATTCCGCCGCGCTCCGGAAGTTACAAGGCAGCGGCTTTATTACGAAATGATAGAAGAGGTATTCAAGGACGAAAAAGATATGACACTTGTCGATCGTAACTTGCGTAATTTCCTGCCTCTTATGAATCTGGGAGGAAATTAATAATGAAAAAAATTATAACTGTTTTTGTTGTTATACTTGTTATATTAATTGGCATCATAATAGCCGGCCCCTTGTATGTTGTAAACGAAGGCGAGCAGGCGGTAGTTGTACAGTTGGGACGAATAACAAATGTTGTTACCGATGCCGGACTGCATGTAAAAGTTCCGTTTATAGACGAAGTTGTTCGTTACCCCAAAAAAATTATGGCATGGGACGGCGAAGCAAGAATTGTGCCGACAGCCGAAAGACAATTTATTTTTGTCGACGTAGTAGCGCGTTGGCGCATTGCGGATCCAAAGAAATTTTACGAGTCAATTAATACCGTAGACGCAGCTTATTCAAAGCTTGGCGAAATTATCGACTCCGAAGTTCGTACAGTTGTAGCCGAAAACCCTCTGCGGGAATCGGTGCGTAATACCAATATCATTATGGAGCGTTCTTCAAATACGGAGGCTCCCGGATTTGGAGACAGCATCGAAGACGAAATTATCAGCTCCGGCTCCGGTTCTAACTTTGATCCTGTTACCCGCGGACGCCGCCAGCTTGCCGAATTGATACTTGAGCGCTCAAGGCGAATGGTTCCCGAATACGGCATTGAGCTTATCGATGTAGTAACACGGCAGATAAGTTATTCTCCGGAACTTACTCCAAGCGTTTATGCGCGTATGACAAGAGAACGACATCAAATTGCAATGTTGTACCGCTCCGAAGGCGAAGGCCGCAAAGCGGAATTACTTGGAAAAATGGATAACGAAAAACGTTCTATACTTTCGGATGCGTATAATCAATCTCAGGCAATAATGGGTATAGCCGACGCAGAAGCCGCAAGAATTTATGCGGCGGCATATAATGCGCCGGGAAGAAGAGAATTTTATCAATTCTGGAGAGCGATAGAATCGTATCGTCAAACAATGCCAAAGTTTGACAAAACGCTTACTACCGATATGGAATATTTCCGCTACCTTTATTCTCCAACTCCAAGGTAGCATTACGGGATAATGATGGAACGCAGGATTCATGTATCTAATGTAGATAACAGCCCGGCTATGTGCTTTGATACCGGGCTGGATCCCCGCTCTTTTGCCAGGACAAAAATGTCTCAAAGCCTGATAGAACAGGGCTTTATCGTCAGCCCGGACGGCTCGCACGAAATATGGAAATCTTCCGGAGTTAACGATACAAGCGGTTTTATGAGGGTGTTTGGGCGTGCATTCCAGGGAGAAAGGCTCGATATTCTTCTTAACGAGATTGACGCGCCGTCACATCCAAAATCGCAGAAAGTTCTTCAGGCGGTAGTTTGCTGGATCAAGGCAAAAATGTTTTTGGGTGAAACTCGATCCGCTCTTAATCCCGGCGCATCATTTATTGCCCCCAACGGAAGCGTCTTCTTTACTCCGGAAAATTTATCTAACCGGTGTCTTTTTATCGAAGGAACACAGCTCGACCGTTATAATTGTCCGGATCTGGCCGGCATGGATACTGCTGCTTTCTGCGCCGGCGTAATGTTGTATAAAATACTCACAGGTTTTCATCCGTATCCCAATAAGGATATATATCAGGATATGAGAGAAGGCGTGTTTCTGCCTTTACGCCTTGCCGCACCGGGCCTGAATGAAAAAATATCTAATCTTATTCAGGCGGCTTTGATGCTGCCCGTTGCAAAAAAGAAAGCGTCCATAACCAGCACAGATATTCTTTCGGGTTTTCTTGAAATATTAAAAGGCAAAGAAAATACGGCAGCCGCTGTTTCTTCATTGGTAAAACCATTACCTGCGGAAAAAATAAAACAGAATGAAAAAGAAAAAAAATCGTTTCTTTTCAGGCAGGGGTCGGTTGTAAAAACAAAACGCTATGTTTCGCGTAACAAACATTTTCTTATAGGCTGCGCGGTGGGTATAATCTTCGTTTCCGTGCTTTTATTCAGCACGATGAGAAGTTTTAATCAGCGCCTTACCACAGAGGGAATGGAGTCCAGAGCTGTTGTTACCGCTTACTATGATGCGTTTAGTTCTTTAAATCACACTTTAATGCAGGCCTGCGTTAACGGAGCGGATAAAACCGATATTAACGTGGCTACAAGTTTATTTGCGGTTATGAAACAAAGACAATTCTATGAAAATACAAGCACTCCGTCGATTATACAAGCCAGAGTATGGAGAGAAAACGGAGGAGAGCTTCCGGCTCCGAATGTTTTTGGCGTAACGGATTTATCTATTTCTCCTTTGGGCGGCAGCGAAACCGACGGCCTGGTGCTTTA
>Ga0123356_10003431_pt1 | contig 16595 bp, 13 predicted proteins | sample TergutEmb28metaG_2_FD_92546 | JGI IMG/M metagenome (GOLD analysis project Ga0123356, IMG submission 92546) | Embiratermes neotenicus P3 segment gut microbial communities from Petit-Saut dam, French Guiana - Emb289 P3 | ecosystem: Host-associated > Arthropoda: Insects > Digestive system > Gut ...
GTCGAGGTCGACGGCGGCGTTCCGGAACCGGTGGTAAGCGAGCTCCGCAGCATACCCGCGGTGGAACAGGCCAAGGCCATCGTCCTCGAGTGAAAGGGAAATTGGTTCGGATTTGAGCAAACCGGCGCGGGATTGAAATGCGCCATGGGAAATGGGAAATGGGAAATGGGAAAAAGACCGGCCGCTTGAGCTCGCACCGGCCGGGCGCTGCCTATTTCTCGGTAGCGGCACCGTCGGACCACCGCGCGCGTTAGTGGCCGCCCGCGCCCACCGGAGCGATGGAACTTCAGGAGAACATTCGCCTCGCCCCCTTGACCACGCTGGGAGTCGGCGGGCGCGCCCGATTTTTTGTGCGCGCCTTCTCTCCCGGAGATGCCGAAGCCGCAGTCGAATTCGCCGAGCGGCAGAATCTTCCGCTTTTCGTACTCGGCGGAGGCAGCAATGTTTTGATCTCAGACCGGGGATGGCCCGGACTGGTCCTCGCTATCGCGATTCGAGGAATTCAGGAAGAAAGTTCTGGCTCGACGACCCTGTTCCGGGTGGGGGCTGGCGAGAACTGGGATGCCTGGGTCGAACATGCGGTCGCACGCAACTGTGCCGGCGTCGAGTGCCTCAGCGGGATTCCCGGAAGCGTGGGAGGAACTCCCATCCAGAATGTCGGCGCTTACGGGCAGGAAGTCTCAGAAACCATTGTCTCGGTGGCGGCATTCGACCGCTGCCAAAAATGCGTTCGCCACCTGAGCGCGTCCGAGTGCGGGTTCGGCTACCGCACCAGCGCCTTCAATACGGCTCAGCGGGACCGCTTTCTCATCCTGCGGGTCACGTATGGGCTTCGCCCCGGCGGAGCTCCGCGCCTGCGCTACGCCGATCTCGAGAGATATTTTCGAGGCCGCGACGGCGCCCCCACGCTTTCCGAGGTTCGCGACGCCGTGTGCAAAATCCGCGCCCGCAAAGGAATGCTGATCACAGCTGGCGATCCCGACAGCCGCAGCGCCGGATCTTTCTTCAAGAACCCCGTGCTCACTGCGGACGAGCACGCAGATCTCATACGAAAAGCGGGCGAGCGAAACCTCGAGGCGCCCAGCTATCCCGCCCGCTCGCAGCAAAACAAAATCTCTGCCGCATGGCTGGTTGAAAACTCGGGATTTCGAAAAGGCTATCGCCAGGGCGGGGTGGGAATCTCCAGCAAACACGCTCTGGCGCTGGTAAACCGGGGCACGGCGACGGCAGCCGAGATTATCGGGCTGAAAGACGAGATTCAGAAGCGCGTTCAAGCGGTTTGGGGAATCAGGCTCGAAGCGGAACCGGTGCTTGTAGGGTTCTAAATTTAGCCGCTGCTGTGCCGCGTTGGTCCCGTTTCCCCCCGCGGCGGCGAGGACAGCCGCGCCGATTCAATGCTCGGCAAGCTTCCCGGCTTCTCTGAATATCTTCACGAACATTGCGCGCGTGAGCTTGCCCGTCTGCGTGTTCTGATTCGACGGATGATAGGAGGCGAGCAAGGTTCGGCCATCCGGCATCTTGTACTTCGCCCCATGCTGAAATAGGAAGCCATTCTTCCGCTCGAGCATGCCACGCCGCTTCAGATAGTCGAGCGCGGCCAGAAAGCCAATCCGTCCCAGGGCGACGATGACCCTGGCATGCTGCAGTCCGTCGAGCTCGCGCTCGAGGTAGGAGGCGCAATTGGAAAGTTCCTGCGGTAGGGGCTTGTTGTCGGGGGGAGCGCAACGCACGGCGGCGGTAATGTACAGATCTTTCAGAACCAATCCGTCATTGCGATCGGTTGCCCTTGCCTGGTTGGCAAAGCCCGTCTCGTACAGCACCGGGTACATAAAATTTCCCGAAGCATCGCCCGTGAACGGCCGTCCCGTGCGGTTCGAGCCGTGCGCGCCGGGAGCAAGTCCGACCACGACCACGCGCGCCTTCGGATCTCCGAAGCCCGGCACCGGCTTGCCCCAGTACTCCCAGTCCCGGTAGGCCCGGCGCTTTTCTCGCGCGACCTCTTCGCGATACGCGACCAGGCGAGGACATCGCCGGCAGGCGATGACCTCCGATCGCAGCACGGCCAGCCACTGAGGAAGACTCATTTCCAGGAATTCGGACAAAGCCACTCAACCACGCGGGACAGGAAGTGGACGCCGCCTTCTCGGCTGAGCGACCCTGCAAAACGCTCTCAAGCGCATTCCCGCCGGCCCTGAAGGTAACGCGGTTTCCCTCGGGGACCCGGCGGGCTCTGGATCAATCCTTATTATTCGATTCGGCGCTCTGATTTGGAACCGCGAAATAGCCGCTTCGCGATTGGATCTTGTAGCCGTCCTTCGAACGAATTTCGATCTTGCGGAACCCGCCGTTCGACACCGGATTCGTAGGCGTATACCCGATGTTGTACTGGCTGCGAAGTTCTTGAGAAATCTCGTCAAACGCAGCCTTAAGCTTGTCGGTTTTATTGCCGACGTCGATCACCCGTCCGCCGGTCTCATTCGTCAGCTTCTTCATCTCGCTGTCACCGCTGTACCCGCTAAAACCGTAGAAACCGCGATTGGCGCAAAGCAGCACATAGACGATGGTGTCGGACTTCTGCGCCGCCTCAATGGCCTCGGTGATTTTGTACTGGCTGCCCTGGTCTTCTCCGTCGGTCAGCAGGATCATCGCCTTGCGGTCTACCTGCTGCGCCATCTCGTCGTGCGACGCCAGGTACACCGCGTCGTAAAGCAGCGTCCCCTTGGGCTGGCCGATGGTCGGAACCGGTCCGCCTCCCTGCCCCGGAATGCCCGCAACCGCAGCCTGCCCCCCGCTATTGATCTTCACGCTGTAGAGCGCTTCCTTCAGGCGGCGGACACTGCCGGTAAAGTCCTGCAGCAGGCTGACTCCTATGTTGAAGTCCATCACAAACGCCATGTCCTTGTCGCGCAGTATGTCGGCCAGGAAGGCGCCGCCGACTTGCTTTTCCATGTCGAGCACTTGCTCCTGGCTGGCGCTCGAGTCGATCAGGATGCCGAGGGTCAGCGGCAACTGCGAATCGACGGCAAAATACTTGATCGTCTGCGGCTTATGGTCCTCAAAAACGTCGAAGTGGTCCTTTGCCAGGTTGGGAATCAACGCGCCCTTCTTGTCTTTCACGTTGAAAAACAACTGGACGACGTTGGCATTGGCTCTAAAGGTCGTGGCCGGTTGTTGATCGTCCGGCTCGTCTTTTTTCGGCGTTTGGGCCTTCTGTGCAGCATCCCGGTCCTGCTGGTCGGGAACCATCTGCACGTCTTGGGCCAAGACGAACTGCGCCGAGAGGCACAGTGTAATCAGGCAGAACTGGGCACATTGCATCGGGGAGCGGAATAACGACTGCATAGTACTTGGAACCCTTGTGGTTTCTGATAGTCTACTGCTGTAGGGTTAGATGCACCAAACCTACGCGGTCAGGCATCCCAAGAACAGAAGAAAGAAAGAATAGAAGACTTTCAGGGGGGCAGAACGCGTTGCTGAAACCGCTCATCTCGTGGCTCTTAGTCTGCTCTCTCGGCTTGACGGTCCCGGCTCCGGTTTGGGCCGCACAGAACCCGGGTACTGCCTCCGGCGGCGCTTCCCGGGCTCAGCAAAATGCCGGATCCACCCAGACGCAGGATCCGTCCCAGAGCCAAAGCATTCCGGATGCACCGTCGGCAGTGCAATCACCGTCTGCCATACCCAATCTGCCCTCGACTCCCGGTTCAGAACAGCAGCAACCCCCGGCGCCGGCCGCGCAGCCGCCCCCGAACCAGCCGCCTCCGCGGGAACCATCCACGGGGGGACCGCCGGCAGGGTCGCCGCCGCCTTTCAACGTCAAGACTGTCCCTGAAGGAGGGGCGACAAAGTCCGGTTCTGACAGCGCGGGTCAGCTGATCAAAGTCAATGTGAACCAGGTAATTGTTCCAGTAACGGTTCGGGACGAGGACGGAAAGCTGGTTCCCGGCCTGCTGTCACACGATTTCTCTGTCCGCGAAAATGGCAAGAACCAGAAGCTGAATTTCTTTACCAGCGATCCTTTCGCGATCTCGGCCGCCATCGTCTTTGATCTCGGGATGAAAGACGTGGACGTACAGAAAGTCAATCGCACCCTGCCGGCGCTTGAAGGCGCGTTCAGCCAGTTTGACGAGATCTCGATCTACAGTTACAGCAACGCCGTCGGCCAGCTCGCGAGCTGGACGGCCGTCGGCCAGCGGCTCTCCGACGCCCTGGCTACCTTGGCCAATGCAACCGGCACCAATAACGGCCCTCCGATCGTCGACGGCCCCCTGGGCCCCCGCGGACCCATTATCAATAACCAGCCGGTTGATCCCAATCAGGGAATCGTCGCCACGCCCGCCCAGCAATCCCGCGTCTTGAACGATGCGATGCTGCGCGCCGCATTGGACCTTGCCAAGCGCCCCCGCGATCGGCGCAAAGTCATCTTCATCATCAGCGACGGCCGCGAGTACCGCAGCAACGCCAGCTACCGCGACGTGCTGCGGGTCCTGCTCAGCAACAACATCATGGTTTACGGCATAGGCGTGGGCGGGAGCTCGATCCCCGGCTACAACAAAATCAGCCGCCTCCATCTTCCCCGCTTTGGCTACAGCGACATTCTCCCCCGATACGCCAACGCCACCGGCGGAGACATTTCGAACGAACTCACTCGCACGGGAATCGAAGATGCTTACACCCGGCTGCTCGGCGCCGCCCGCAATCAGTACACGCTCGGCTACATCACACACGATCCCATGGTTGGCCAATACAACGAGATCGAGGTCCTGGTCGAGCGCCCCAGCTGCCGGCGCTCTGCGATGCGTCCCTGCGTGGATGTAACCGCGAAGACAGGTTACTACGCAATGCCGCCGGCGCCGTCTCGGCAGTGACGAATCGACCGTGGAATCCAAAGCTAAGCCTGTTGCCAAGGGATGAGGTGTGACCTTGGATCGATCTGCGCGGCGGGCAAGGCGCCTTAAAGAAGAGTTGAATTCGTATATCCGGCTCCGAGATCCCCTGCGCCCGCGCGATCGATAGCCGGAGTTTCCGCAGCCCCCCGGTCTTCGATTTGGAGGGTGTGTCTGCCGTTCAGGAGAGCGAATGAGCCCCTTGCTCGAGGGTGTGGGCGCGGCTCTCCTCGGGCGCGAACACGACCAGCAGCACCAGTTCTTCCTCTATGTCGAAGAACCGGTGCTCTAAACGCTTCTCGACAAAAATCACATCCCCTTCCCGCACCTCGCGCTCTTGCTTCCCCAGCGTCACCTTCGCGCGGCCGCAAATGACGAAATAGATCTCGTCCTCCTGGTGGGGAGCCTGGAGATCTCTAGAGCCCGCCGGCAGAACATAGATCCCTGCACTCAGAGCCGGAACCCGCAGGAACTCGTGATAGGGACGTTCGTCCCCGGCTTGGGCGAGCAGGCCGGCAATGGGATAAATCCGGCTCACGAGAACGCTCCCCGAAAGAAGATCTCCGTGTATTGCCGGACGATATCTTCTTCGTGCAAGCTCCCTTCCGGGCGATACCACTGATAGATCCAATTGATCATCCCCAGCAGTGCGAAGGCCGCCGCACGCGGGGTCACGCTGTCTGAACCCTGCGCCCGCCCGACCTCGGCGATCAGGTTCTCGAGGAAATGCACGTAGTCCTTCTTGCGCGCATTGATCTCTCTGCGCAGCCCCGGCGAGAGCGGATGGTTCTCATGCAGCATCACCGTGATCTCGCGATCGCGCTCGCTGAGCACCACCGCAATATGCCGCCGAATTACCGCTCGCAACCGCTCCTCGGGATCGGAGATCTGTTTTGCTGGAGTAATCACCCGCTCTTCGGTGATGTCCATCGCGTGTGACATCAGGTTGAAGAGAATTTGGTCTTTGCTCTGAAAGTGGTGGTACAGCCCACCCTTGCTGAGCTTGAGCGCAGCCGCGACATCGTTCATCGAGGTGGCGTCGTAGCCTTGCTGCTGGAACAGACGCGCTGCGGCGCGCAAAATTTCCTGGCGGGAATCGGTCGTAGTCTCGCGAGGCACGCAGGTCAATATATCAATTTCGCAGCCGGTCCGGTTGCGCCGGCAGGAGTGTCCCCGCCGGCAAGGGTCATCCCGATGGAAGGGCAGCGCGCGCCAGCTTAACCACCATCTCGGCGATGGCTCGCTCGCCATGTCCTGCGCGCGCGAGCGCGTCGTAGGTTTCAAAACTGGTGAGCGTTGCCAAAACATCTGCCGTGAAATTCTCGTGCTTGAGCTCCCCGGGATGGGGCGGATGGAGATGAAAACGCCTGACGACCTCCCCTGCGATGTGCCGGCGCCGGGCATCGCGGGCCCGAACTCCTCGCTCGATCTCAGAATCCAGAGCGGCCATGCCGCGCAACCGGCGAATAACGACCGGATCAGAGGCCCAGAATTCGACAAACGTCCGCACCATCTTTTCAAGGGCCCGGCTGGAATCGGGCTCGGCGAATACCTCCCCCATCTTGCGCATTTTCCCGCGGCTGGCCATGTAATCGTAGAGGGCTTCAAGCAGACCCGGCCGCGATCCGAATTGGTAGTAAATCGTCAGGCGGGAGACGTCGGCTGCGCGCGCGACCGCTTCGAGGCCAAGGTCGGACGGACCAGGCTCGGTCGAAAGCAGCTTGCGGGCGGCTTCGAGAATCCGACTCCGGGTCTCGTCAACCGAAGCCCTGCGCTTCCCCAAGTTGTAGGCACGAGGCGACATACACTTCTTGCATATTTGATCATACAATATGTATAAAGGAGACTTGCCATGAATACCCTCTCCCTCTCCCTGGTTCTGTTTATTCACGTTCTTTCGGCGATCGCGCTGTTCATCGCCATCGCCTTCGAAGGGGCGATCCTCCTCCGCCTGCGGTCGGCTCGGAACATCGAGCCATTACGCGAATCCGCTCGCGCCTCGCGCCGGCTGGGCGCTATTTATGGCCCGGCGTTCCTGGGTCTTCTCGTGGGTGGAATGTATCTAGGGTTCGCGATGCACATCCGCGCGTCCTGGGCCCCGGCGGCATTGGTCGGAACTTTGCTGATGGGCATTGTCTCAGGGGTCGTCCCCGGCAGGCAGATGTCGCGTCTGCGCAAAGCACTGGCACAAAGCGAGCCGTCGTTGGCGAACCTGCGTGGAGCCGCACGCTCGAACGCGCTGGTCGTGTCATACGGATTCCGTGCCGGACTGGCTGTCGGAATCCTATTCCTCATGTCAACCATGCCATCCGCACTCGTTCCCTCGATTGCCGTGCTCGCCGTCGCTTCGATCCTGGGCATTTTCTTCGCTCTGGCCTTCGCTCGGGTTTCCGGTTCGAGTTCTGCTTGGAAGAGCGCCGAACCCGAGGCCACCACGCGCGGTTAGCGCCGTCAGCGACTGCCGGCCGAACGATTGCGGCCAGTCCACGCCTGGGCGGCGGGCTTGTGGCAGGATGACTTTGCCGCCGGTCATAACCGCCTGGTTAGTAAGTTGGGTCATCCGCCGCGGGCATTCCGAGCCCAATTGACAATGCTCGTCACCAAATACTAAGATCCCCGGTTCAATCAAATAGGGGTTGTATTCTATGGCAAGAACCGCGCTGTGGGTCTTGGTCTTGAGCACACTCTGCCTGGCCGAGCCGGCTGCTCCACTGTTGTTGCGCAACCCAAGCGTCAGCAAAACCCAGATCGTCTTTAGCTACGGCGGTAACTTGTGGATTGTAGACCGCGAAGGTGGGGATGCCAGGCGGCTGACCGCAGGCCTGGGTGGTGAAACCGATGCCGCTTTTTCTCCCGACGGCAGCCTGATCGCGTTCACCGGGGAGTACAACGGTAATGCCGATGTTTATGTTGTTCCCGCCGCAGGAGGGGAGCCCAGACGCCTGACCTATCATCCCGGCGACGACCGGGTGGAGGGCTGGACGCCGGACGGCAAGCAGATCCTGTTTGCTTCGACCCGCTATAGCTTCTACCACTTCGCCGATCAGTTGTTTACCGTCCCCATCGAAGGGGGATTTCCGTCGCAGTTGCCCTTACCGATCGCTGAAGGAGCCTCACTCGCTCCCGACGGCACCCACATGGCATACGTCCCGCATCCTCAGTGGCAGCGCGCCTGGAAGCGTTATCGCGGCGGACAGACGACACCGATATGGATTGCCGACTTGCACGACTCCAGCATCGTTAAAATACCGCGCCAGAATTCGAATGATTTCGACCCCATGTGGGTGGGCACGAGCATCTACTTCCTCTCCGACCGAGACGGTCCGGTGAACTTATTCCAATACGACACGGCGACGAAGCGAGTTACGGAAGCGCTCCAGAGTGACGGCCTGGATTTCAAGTCCGCCTCCGCCGGTCCAGATGCGATTGCCATCGAACAGTTTGGCGCCATTCTGCTGTTCGATCTGAAAACGCATCAGGCGAAGCGGGTGAATATCAGGGTGGCCGGCGACCTCGAGCAATTACGTCCGCGTTACATCAAAGTCGACGAGAACCGTATCCGAAATTTCAATCTCTCGCCCACCGGCACCCGGGTATTGATGGAAGCCTGGGGCGAGATCTTCAGCATCCCGTCCGACAAAGGCGATATTCGCAATTTGACCCATTCCCCGGCAGTCGCCGACCGTGATCCCACCTGGTCGCCCGATGGAAAATGGGTGGCTTACTTCTCCGACGAACCGGGCGAATACGAGTTGCAGCTGCGCGAGCAAACCGGTCTTGGAAAAGTGCGCCATATCCATCTGGGCAGCCCGCCCTCATTTTTCTATACGCCTGTGTTCTCGCCTGACAGCAGGAAGATTGCATATAGCGACAAGCGCCTCAACTTGTGGTACGTCGACGTCGACCAGGACAAGGACAAGAGCACTCCCAAGCTGATCGATACCGACTACTACGATGGTGCGACATTCATGCAGAACTGGGCGCCGGACGGTAAATGGATCGCCTACGTCAAGCAGCTGCCCAACCACCTGCACAGCGTGTACCTCTATTCGATCGAGCAGGGCAAGTCATACCCGATCACGGATGGCATGAGCGACGCAGTCAACCCCGTGTTCGATAAAAACGGCAAATATCTGTACTTTATGGCGAGCACGGATACTGGACTGACTGCCATGGGGTTTGACATGTCGGGCGACGCCCGTCCGGTGACGCGCAGCGTTTACGTAGTCGTGCTGGCGAAAGACCTGCCGTCGCCACTGGCGCCGGAAAGCGACGAAGAAAAGGTCAAAGAAGAAGTAAAACAGCAGCAGCAAGCCCCGGGAGACGGAAACAAGGCTTCTGGTTCCAATGCGGATAAAGACAAGGACAACGCCGCCGCCGAAGCGAGGGACAAAGACAAGGACAAAGACAAGGACAAAGACAAGGATAAAGATAAGGGTAAAGATAACGAAGAAAAGCCCGTTGTCGTAAAAGTGGATGTACCCGACATTTCCCAGCGCATCCTGGCGCTGCCCATCCCCGCAAAGAATTACCTGAACCTAATGGGCGGCAAGTCGGGGATTTTATTTGTTTCCGAGGGGCCCGCCGTCCTGCCCCTCGACTCGAACGATAGTCCCAAACAAGTCATTCAGAGATTCGATCTCGGCAAGCGGAAGGCCGACAAATTTCTGGAGGACGTGAACGACTACACCGTCTCATTCAACGGGGAAAAGCTGCTGTACCGCAAGGGCGAGCAGTGGGCGCTGACGGCCACCGAGGAGCCTCCGTCCGACGGCGGCAAGCCTAAGCCGGGCGAAGGGCCGCTGAAACTCGACGGCATGGAAGTGTACATCCAGCCGCATGAAATGTGGAACCAAATCTATCGTGAAACCTGGCGCATCGAGCGCGATTTCTTCTATGACCCCAATCACCACGGCCTCGATCTCGAAAAAGTCGAGAAGAAATACCAACCGTACATCGAGAATGTAGCCTCGCGTGACGAACTTACTTACTTGTTCGCCGAAGCCCTGGGAGAGATGTCGGTCGGGCACATGTTTGTGGGAGGCGGCTATCAACCTGAAGTCCAGAAAATCAAAACCGGATTGCTTGGGGCCGACTACCGCATTGAGAACGGGCGCTACCGTGTGGCGCGGGTGTTTAACGGAGAGAATTGGAATCCGGGGTTGCAAGCCCCGCTTACCCAGCCGGGCGTGAATGTGAAGGCGGGGGACTATATTCTGGCCGTAAACGGACGCGAACTGCATGGTTCCGATGAGATCTACAGCTTCTTCGAGGAGACTGCCGGCAAACAGGTCGTCCTCACAGTCGGGCCCAATGCCAATGACACCGGGGCACGCGAGGTTACTGTCATTCCGGTAGATACCGAGGAACGGCTGCGGCGCCTTGCCTGGATCGAGAACAATCGGCGGAGAGTCGACGAATTAAGTGGCGGAAAAGTAGCATACGTTTACGTTCCCAACACCGGCGGCGCAGGTTACAGCAGTTTTACCCGCTACTACTTTGCGCAGGTGGGGAAAGACGCGGCCATCATTGACGAGCGCTTCAATGAAGGCGGGCAACTGGCGGACTACATGATCGACTCGATGCGCCGGCCGCTGATGAGCCGGTTCACGACCCGCGAAGGCAACGATGGTTCTAGCCCCGCGGAATCCATCTATGGCCCGAAAGTCATGATCATTAACGAAATGGCCGGCTCCGGGGGCGATGCCCTGCCCTGGTACTTTCGCAAGGCCCGAATCGGTCCCCTGGTGGGCAAGAAAACCTGGGGTGGACTGGTCGGAATCGGCGGCTACCCTGAGCTGATCGATGGCGGCTTTGTCACCGCCCCTCGCTTCGCGATCTACGGAATTAACGGCGACTGGGAAGTGGAGAATCACGGCATTGCTCCAGACTACGAGGTTGATCTGGAGCCGACGGCAGTCCGCACGGGACATGACCCACAGCTGGAGAAGGCCGTCGAGGTTGTCATGGAACTCCTCAAGCAGCACCCCTTGCCAACCTATCAACATCCACCCTATCCGAATTACCACGCAAGCGACGATCTCGGAATAGGAACTCAGAAAAAAACCGAAAATGCCGGAGCCTCGAGATAACTAACGGTTTTGACTCCCTGACCCGGCCTCCAGTCGAGAGTCTGGAAGTCTCAACCTTCGCTGTTCGCTGCCTCCAAGTCCTTGGTGTCCCCATTCGGGCGCTACGCACGACAGGCGTCTCCATAAAAACCGTCAGAGAACCAAACTTCTCTCTTGACTTTGCCTGCGTGGAAACCTTAGCATTTCTGAGTACCGACCGACCGGTCGGTACGGCGAATCTTTAACCACCCTGGGAGCAAAAATCTTGGCCACTATCTTCTACGAGCGCGACGCGAATCCGGCGGCATTGAAAGGCAAAACCATTGCCATTTTCGGCTATGGCAGCCAGGGTCACGCGCAGGCGCAGAATCTCCGCGACAGCGGTTTGAGCGTAATCATCGGACTCGATCCGGCCCGCTCGAGCGCCAAACAGGCCCAGGCCGACGGCTTCACCGTGCTTCAGCCCGCGGAGGCGGCAAAGCAGGCCGACTGGATCCAGATTCTGACGCCCGACGAGACCCAGGCCGACTTCTACGAATCGGCGATCAAGTCTGGGCTGTCGAAAGGCAAGGTGCTCGGTTTTTCTCATGGCTTCAGCATTCATTTTCAGGCTATCGTCCCTTCTCCGGAAGTTGACGTTGTCATGATTGCGCCGAAGAGTCCCGGCCACCTGCTGCGCCGAGTTTATACCGAGGGCCGGGGCGTGCCCTCGCTGATTGCCATTCAGCAAGACGCGAGCGGCCGCGCCCACGAACTGGCGCTTGCTTATGCCTACGGCATCGGTTCGACCCGCGCCGGCGTTCTCGAGACCACATTTAAAGAAGAAACCGAGAGCGATTTGTTCGGCGAGCAGGCGGTGCTGTGCGGCGGTCTGACGTCGCTGATGAAGAAAGGCTTCGAGACGCTGGTTGCGGCCGGATATCAGCCGGAGATCGCCTATTTCGAGTGCATTCACGAGATGAAGCTGATCGTAGATTTGATTTACGAGGGCGGCCTCGGCCGCATGCGCTACTCCATCTCGAATACCGCCGAGTACGGCGACCTGACGCGCGGGCCGAACGTGGTGGGCGATCCAACCCGCACGGCGATGAAAAAGATTCTCGCCGACATCCAAAGCGGTGAATTCGCCCGCGAGTGGATCAACGAGACCAAGAGCGGCGGAGGGAAATTTGCTGTGCTGCGCGACGCGGAGATGAAGCATCCCGTGGAAGAAGTCGGTGCCAATCTGCGGGGGATGATGTCGTGGCTCGAAAAGGACTCCGCGAAGCAGGGGCAGAAGGCAGAATCAACCGCCAAGAAGGTGGTCAATGCTTAGAGGCGCAGACATATTTTTGCAGTGTTTGCGCGCCGAGGGGGTTGACCTCGTTTTCGGTTATCCCGGAGGCGCCATCATGCCGCTCTATGATGCCCTCGATGGCAGCGGCATCCGTCACATTCTCACCCGTCACGAGCAGGGCGCGGTATTTGCCGCCGAAGGTCATGCGCGGGCGACCGGTAAAGTTGGCGTGGCCATCGCCACCAGCGGTCCGGGCGCAACCAACCTGGTCACCGGAATCGCCGACGCGAAGATGGATTCGGTTCCGCTGGTCTGCATCACCGGCCAGGTGCGCAGCCCCTTGATTGGCACCGACGCCTTCCAGGAGACCGATGTCTTCGGCTTGACCCTTTCCCTTACCAAGTGGAGCCGGCTGGTTCGCTCCATCGACGAAATTCCTCAGGTCATTGCAGAGGGATTCTATTGGGCGCGCGAAGGACGCCCCGGACCGGTGGTCATCGATATTCCGACCGACTTTCTCAAGGCGAAGATGGACTTCCCGGGTGCGATCAAGTTCACGCCGAAGCCGCGGCCGTCGGATGCGAAAGCCGGCCAGACGTTTGCGGACCGCCTGATTGCCATGCTTGAAACCGCGGGCAAGCCGGTCGCGCTCGTGGGCGCCGGGGCGAAGCTCTCCGGCGCAATTCCCGAGCTGCGCGCGTTGCTTGACCTGCTGAACATTCCCGCAATGGCCACGGTTCACGGCCTGGGTGCAATTTCTCCCCATGCCCCCTACTATCTCGGCATGGTTGGCATGCACGGAACCCGGGCGGCGAACATGGCGCTGCACGAAAACGACCTGCTGCTGGTCTTCGGCGCCCGACTCGATGATCGGGTGACCGGGGATCCCGCGCGCTTCGCCCCGAATTCGAAGATTGTTCATTTCGAAATCGACCCGGCGCAGCTTGATCGCGTACGGTCATGCGAATTGCCGGTCATCGGCGATCTCGCGCAGACGGTTCCCTCATTCGCCCGCCGGCTCGAGGGGGCAAAACTGCCTGACTGGAGCCTCTGGCGCCAAGTGGCTTGCGGGGAAGATCGCGCCGAACTGGATCCGCGCGGCCTCGCCCAGCCCACCATCCGTTTTCTCGACGAGCTCTTCGGCCGCCTGCCGAAGACCAGCATCATTCTCGCCGACGTCGGCCAGCACCAGATGTGGGCCGCGCAGCGGTATTCCTCCGATTCGCCGCGTGGCTTCATCACTTCCGGCGGGCTGGGCTCGATGGGATTCGCTCTGCCGGCGGCAATTGGAGTTCAGCTTTCAAAACCCGATGCGACTGTCCTCTGCGTCTCCGGCGACGGCGGCTTCCAGATGAACATTCAGGAGCTGGCGACGGTTCGCCGCCTGAACCTGCCGGTCAAGATGGTGATCATCGACAACAAATATCTTGGCATGGTCCGCCAGTGGCAGCAGCTTTTTTATCAGCGCAACTACGCCGAGACGGACTTGAGCGACAATCCGGATTTCGTGGAAATTTCGAAGGCGTATCGCATCCACGCGGTTCGCATCAACGAAGACATGATGCGCGAGTATCCGGTCCGCCAAGACACGGCGGACGCACTCGAGAGGTTTTTGCACTCCCCGGAGCCGGAATTGTTGGTGTTTGACTGCGCGCCGGAAGCCAACGTTTACCCCATGGTGCCGGCGGGCGCCGCGCTTTCCGAGATGTTGTTCGAAGAAGAGTAGAGAGCACGGCGTGGACGCCCGGGTCTCACGCCGGTGACTCGAAGGAGAGAAATATGCACGAATTTCACATCCACTATCGCAACACCCAAGGCACGCTCATGCGCATTCTTACCGCGGTCTCGCGCCGCGGAATCGAGATGCCGTACGTGCTCGCCTCCGGTTGCGGCCTTGAGCATCGCGCAGATTTGTTGCTGGAGGTAAATGCGAAGCAGATCGGCCAGCTCGTGCGGGACTGGCACGCGATTGTGGACGTTATCGACGTGCGTGCCGGCGTTCCTGTCGAGGAAACGCTGGCGAGCGCCGCGGGACTCTCTGCTCCTCATCCTCCGGCCTCGCAAGCCGCGGGACGCGCTTCGAACGCCCGACTGGCGTAAATTCCCTGTAGCATTCCTACCGGAGTTTTATCCCTATGGAGCTAAAGCACCGCAGCCGTCTTATCACCGAAGGCCGCAACCGCGCGGGCGCGCGTTCTATGTTCAAGGCCGTCGGTTTTACCAGCCAAGATCTTTCAAAGCCCCTCGTCGGAGTCGCCAATACCTGGATTGAGACCATGCCCTGCAACTTCCACCTCCGCCGCCTCTCGGCACGGGTGAAGGAGGGGATTCGCGCCGCTGGCGGCACCCCCATGGAGTTCAATACCATCGCCATCAGCGACGGCGAAACCATGGGAACCGAAGGGATGCGCGCTTCGCTGGTGAGCCGCGAGGTGATTGCCGATTCCATCGAATTGGTCTGCCGCGGCCAACTGTTCGACGCCGTGGTCTGCGTTGTCGGCTGCGACAAAACGATTCCCGCCGCTGCCATGGCGCTCGCGCGCCTGGATCTTCCGGGCCTGGTGCTCTACGGAGGCACGATCGCCGCGGGAAGTTTTCGCGGCAAAGACGTTACCATCCAGGACGTTTTCGAAGCGATCGGCTCCAATGCCGCCGGAAACATGAGCGACTCGGATTTGTACGAACTCGAAAATGTCGCCTGCCCGGGTGCCGGGGCGTGCGGCGGCCAGTACACCGCCAACACCATGTCCACGGTGATGGAGATGATCGGGCTCTCGCCCATGGGCTTCAACAGCATTCCGGCCATGGATCCGGCGAAGGATGAAGTCGCTTTTCGCTCGGGGGAACTGGTCCTCGATGTGCTCAAGCGCGGAACCAGGGCGAAAGACATTCTTACCCCCGAGGCCTTTGAAAACGCCATCGCCGGAGTGGCCGCTTCCGGCGGATCCACGAACTCCGTGTTGCATCTGCTGGCCATCGCCCGCGAAGCCGGTGTTCATCTGGTGATCGACGATTTCCAAAAGGTCAGCGAGCGCACTCCGCTGCTCTGCGATCTGAAGCCCTTCGGAAGATTTGTGGCCAGCGATATGCACCGCGCCGGGGGAATTGCCCTGCTCGCCCATCGTCTCCTCGAAGCCAACCAAATCCACCCCGGCGCCATGACTGTGACCGGAAAGACAATCGGCGAAGAAGCCCGGATGGCGAAGGAGACTCCTGACCAGGAGGTGATCGCACCCGTGGGGCGGCCGCTCAAAGCAACCGGCGGTCTGGTGATTCTGCGCGGCAACCTCGCCCCGGAAGGCTCGGTGGCAAAAATAAGCGGGCACGAGCGCCAGAGTCATCGCGGGCCCGCTCGGGTGTTTGAATCCGAGGAAGACGCCATGCGTGCGGTCACGGGGAAGCAAATCAAATCCGGCGACGTGATCGTAATTCGCAACGAAGGTCCGCGCGGAGGCCCCGGGATGCGCGAGATGCTGGGGGTGACGGCGGCGATTGTGGGCGAAGGGCTGGGAGAGTCGGTGGCGCTTTTGACCGACGGCCGCTTCAGCGGTGCAACCCGCGGGCTGATGATCGGTCACGTATCTCCCGAGGCGGCGCTGGGCGGTCCGATCGCGGCCGTCCACGAAGGCGACTTTATCCGTATCGACGTAAATCAACGCCGCCTGGAACTTGAAATCGGCGACGAAGACATCCGCAGCAGAATGTCGGGATGGAAACCGCCCAGGCCACGCTATGGGACCGGGGTGTTCGGAAAGTACGCGGTCCTGGTCGCCTCAGCCTCTGAAGGGGCGATAACCCGGCCCTCCTGAACAGGGTGCTAACTGGTACCCCGCCCAGCGAACTTTGGTTTTGTCTGGCGGCGGGTCTTTTGAGTTGAAGGCCTCCCGGGCTCCAGGCCCGGACGGGCGGCGCGGCCTCTGGAGTCGGTTACGGGAGTGCCCCGCCCGGGTATTTGTGCCTTATACGCTTATTTCCAATCACTTCCATACCGTAAATTTATGAAACTTTTACCAAAAGAGTTTGCAACTCTGACTGCATCCAAGTAACTTTGTTTCGAGGGGTGTTCGGTTTGGCTAAGGCGAAGAATCTCTGGTGGATGGGCCTTTTTGTACTTTTTTGCGCCTTGGGGGCAGGCGCGCAGTCTCATGACGAAGTCGCCCCGACGCTCTCGAGCGCGCACCACGGATTTACCGTCTTCGCGCCGCGCGGCCACGGCGACGAGCCCGCAAACTCGGCGCTTGACTCCCCTCCCTCGCGAGTCGATTCCATTCAGACCTTTAACGGCGTATTTCGCGCCGCCGGGGTCTCCCCCACTGGAACCCCTCAGCGTCAGTGGCTCTACACCATTGCCGGCGCCCGCCCCGA
>Ga0123356_10003432_pt1 | contig 16592 bp, 19 predicted proteins | sample TergutEmb28metaG_2_FD_92546 | JGI IMG/M metagenome (GOLD analysis project Ga0123356, IMG submission 92546) | Embiratermes neotenicus P3 segment gut microbial communities from Petit-Saut dam, French Guiana - Emb289 P3 | ecosystem: Host-associated > Arthropoda: Insects > Digestive system > Gut ...
CGACTACGCCGCGAACAGGCGCAATTCCGGGGCGCGCTCGCCGCGGAGGACGGCGAGATCGACCTCGACGCACTCGATCCCGCGGGCCTGCGCCAGCACCCTCGCCTGCGGGCGGATCGTCTGCGCCGCCAGCACTCCGCGGCAGCCGCCGAACCCTGGATCCAGGCGGATCCGCTCGAGATACCGGGTCAGCTGATCGACCGCGTCGATCCCACCGATCCGTTTGATCTCGACGGCCACCCATCCGGCCTCGCCTTCACGGCACATCAGGTCGACCGGGCCGATGTCGGTCGGCCACTCCCGCCTGACGAGCCGCAGGCCCTCGCCACACCACTGCGGCTGCTCGGCCAGCAACTCCTGCAGATGCGCCTCGACGCCGTCCTTTGCAAGCGCCGCCTCCTCGTCCGGAGAGCCCATCTCGTGCGTGACGTCGGACAGGATTTCGGTCAGGGTGATCTCGAGCCGATCCTCGCTCGCGCCGGCGCGCTTGCGGACGACGATCGCGCTCGGCGGCTCGCCCACCTCCTCGATCACGGTCGGCGGGGTCATCCAGTTCAGCGGCTTGTAGCCGCCTGCGTCGGCATGGATCAGCACGCTGCCGTCGGCCTTGAACATCAGCAGCCTGAGCGCCTCTGGCAGCACCGTGTCGAGGCGGCCGGAGTAGATCGCAGAGCAGCGGGCGACGATCAGGCGCATCGGACGTGACGCTAGCCGCGACCGCGGACGCTCTCGACTCGCGCGGCTCCCTCGGCGTCCCGGGACGCGTCACCTCCGGAGGAGGTACACTCGGAAACCGTTATAACCAAAACCGAGTCATCTAAGCGCTATCTGCGTTCACTGGCCGAGGTGCTGGCCACCGTCGCCGTCGCGGTCGGCGTCGCGTTGCTGGTGGAGGCGTTTCTGGTCAAGCCGTACCGGATCCCGACCGGATCGATGCTGCCGACGCTGGCGCTGGGGCAGCGGATCCTGGTCAACCGGACCGATACGAACCCGGGGATCGGGGACGTCGTCGTGTTTCACCCGCCGCACGGCGGCGACCTCGGATCGGGCCAGTGTGCGGACCCTCGGCAAGGGTTCACCGCCGATGGCGGCGCGCTCGCGCAGCCGTGTGACCGGCCGCTGCCGGGCGAATCGACACAGACCTTCGTCAAGCGCGTCGTCGGCCTGCCCGGTGATGTGCTGCGGATCGTGGACGGGCACGTGATCCGCAACGGCAAGCGAGAGCCCGACGCCTATATCGCGGCGTGTGGCGGCGTCGCCGAATGCACGTTCTCCCGATCGATTCGGGTCCCAGCAGGCGACTACTACATGATGGGGGACCATCGGGGCGACTCCGATGACAGCCGCTACTGGGGCCCGGTTCCACAGCGTTACATCATCGGCGTGGCGTTCTTCACCTACTGGCCGCTCGACAGGATCGGCGTACTCTGAGTCGCATGCAGTTGCCCGAACGCAGCGTCCTTGTACTGACCAGCCTGGCCGGTGCCGACCGACACGGGTATGCGCTGATGAAGGACATCGAGAAGTTCTCCGGCGTCGTCCTGTCGCCGGGAACGCTGTACGGGTCGCTCGCCAAACTGGAGGCCGACGGGTTCGTGCAGCGACTCCCGGCCGAGGACCGGCGCTACCCCTACAGGCTGACGCCGGCGGGCCGAGCCGCCCTGGCTGACCGCCTGACCGAATCCGCGCGGATCGCGAGCCTCGGGCTCGAGCGGATCGCTCTGGGTGGCGCATGAGCGGCCGCGTCGCCCGCGCGATCCTGCTGCTCTTCCCGCGCCGGGTCCGCGATGGACACGGCCACGAGATCGTCGCGCTGATCGAAGACCTGATCGCCCACGAGGGACGGTCGCGGGCCGGGCTGTTGATGCGTCTGGCAGTGGACGGGGTGGCGCAGCGGGTCGCCACGATCACGGCCGCCTGGACGATGACGGCCGTCCTCGCCGCAACCACGCTCGGCGGCCTGGCGGTCTCGGATCTCGCTGCCGCAAGCGCGCACCCAGATCCGCAGCGAGCCACCCACGCCGTCTCGCCGGCACGGGCCACGCACCGGACGCCACACCACCCGCCCCGATCGCGGCACCGCTCACGCCGGTCGGAGGCGACGACCGTGCGGCGAGTGCGACTCTCACGACGCTGACGAGTGGTCGGAAGTTCGGTGGCGGTTGCGCATCTCGGACAGGCGACGAGCATCGAACTCGTCTGAGCGGACCCATCGCAGCAGCGCTTGCTCTGACTCGATCACTCGATCGGCTGCCGCCGGCAGTTCCGCCGCGATCTCGAGCGGGATCTTGAGCACTCCGTGCTGATCAGCGTGCAGGAGATCACCGGGTGCGACCAGCAGGCCGCCGATCTCGACCGGCTCACCTACCGTCTCGACCCGTACGTACGCGTGCGAGACTGACGGACCCGCCGCGAAGAAATGAAATCCCATCGCCCGTGCCTCGTCGAGGTCGCGGACGGCGCCGTCGGTTACGCAACCCACACACCCGAGCGCGCCAAAGATCGTCGCGTGCACCTCACCCCAGAACGAGCCATGCCCGGGCGGGTCATCGAGGTCCTGAACGACCACGATCCGCGGCGCGCGGATCGTGCGCACCCCGGCGTATAGCGCGTCGTTGCCGGCGCCCGCCCGATCTGGGCCGGGAGCGCCGCGCGCCACGATCGTCGCGGTCGCCGCGAACCCGACCATGCGGCCCAGCTCCGGGAACATGCAGCGGATCCGGCTGTCGGCAAACCCGACATCGCGCGACTGCAGGTCGAACGTCTCGATCGCGTTGGCGAGTGTCGGAGCGTCATAGCGCCCGAGTGCCTCGAGCAGATCCTCCATCACGCCAGCCTATGGGATCTCCGAGCGGCCGGCCGAGCTGGGCGCGCTCCTCTCGCGGCCACTTCGCCGGGGGTGTCGCACGTGGCGAGGCTGCCGCAGCTTGTGGGCGCGTGGGCGGATTAGACTGGCGCCCAGCGCGATCGCCTGTCTCGGCAGCCAACGGAGGTGCGTCTGTGAGCGTCAAGACCGATTTCTGGAAGGGCACCCCCGGCGGTGTCGACAGCGACGATTCGGGGCATTTCATCCGCCGTGACAGCATCTTCCGGCGCTGGGTGTCAAACGAGCCGGGCGCCGAGTTCCCGGCGGAGCCTGGCCGCTACCACCTGTATGTGTCGCTCGGCTGTCCCTGGGCGAGCCGCACCGTCACGGTGCGTGCGCTGAAGGGGCTCGAGGAGGTTGTCGGGCTGTCCGTCGTCGATCCGATTCGCGACATCAAGGGATGGGCGTTCCGGGAAGCACCGGGTGCCACCGGCGATCCGGTCAATGGCTTCGCGTATCTGTCGGAGGCCTATCACGCGTCTGATCCGGACTACGACGACCGCTACAGCGTTCCGGTGCTGTGGGATTGCGCGACTAGCCAGATCGTCAACAACGAGTCCTCGGAGATCATCGTGATGCTCGACGGCGCCTTCAACGACTGGGCCCGGCACCCCGAGGTGGACCTCTACCCGGCCGACCTGCGCGCGGACATCGACGCCGTCAACGAGTGGGTCTACAGGGACTTCAACAACGGCGTGTACAAGGCCGGCTTCGCCTCGTCGCAGGCGGCCTACGACAAGGCCGTCGGACCGGTGTTCGCGGCGCTCGACCGGATGGACGCGATCCTGGCGGAGCGCCGGTACCTCGTCGGCGCGCAGCACACGCTGGCCGACTGGCGGGCGTTCCCGGCGCTGATGCGCTTCGACCTCGTCTATCACGGCCTGTTTCGCTGCAACCGCCGGCGCCTGATCGACTACGACAACCTCTGGCCGTACCTGCGCGACCTGTTCCAGACCCCGCGTGTCGCCGAGACGGTCAACTTCGACCACTTCATCCGCGGGTACAACCTGAACCTGCCGCAGCTGAATCAGGCCGGAATCGTCCCGATCGGGCCCGAACTCGATTTCTGGGAGCCGCACGGTCGCGAAGGTGTCGGCGGCTGAACGCGGCGGTTTGTCCTGGGGCGACCGGAACGGCGGTTTCGTCCGTCCGAGACTTGCGCTCCATCCCGGGATCGAATTACGCTTCGAGCCAATTTGGCGCAGGTTGATATGGACCGGCACACTTCGCGGGTCCGAAGCGGATGGAGAGGAGCCATATGTCGAGTTTCAAGCGCGCCCGCCTCACGGGCGGCCTTGGGGTAATCGCGCTGGCGGCGGTGATCGCCGGTTCCAGTGCGTCGGCGGGAGCAGCGACGCCCGCGAAGAAGGCGACCGGGAACCGGATCGCGATCTTCTATTACAACCCGAGCCCGTACGGGATCGCATCTTTGAAGGGCGCCCAGGACGAGGCGAAGAAGCTGGGCCTCAAGCTGGATGCGTTCGACGCCAACAATGACCCGCAAACGCAGTCCACGCAGATCCAGGACGCGATCACCAGCGGCAAGTACAAGGCCTTCTGGGTGTGGGGCCTCAACGACATCGCCCTGAACCCGATCATCAAGAAGGCCGAGCAGGCCGGCATCAAGGTCGCGGCTGCCGACTACACCTGGGGCAGCCTGGCGCAGCAGGCGACTCTGACGCCCACCAAGGGGTTCATCACGACGATCGGCCAGCCGATCGCGCCCGAGGCGGCGAACCTGATCAAGACGATGAATGCCGCCTGCAAGCATCAGGTCGGCAGCAAGCACTGCAACATCGCGTTCCTGCCGGGCCTCGCCAACTACCCGACCGACACGAATCGGGAAAACGTGATGACGGCCTACTACAAGAAGCACTCCAGCAAGTACACGTTCACCCTGATGCCGCCGGGCCAGTACGACCAGGCCGCCTCGCAGAAGGTGGCCCAGACGTACTTCACCGCCAACAAGAACGTCAACGTGATGGCGACGTTCGGTGACCAGATGGCGGCCGGTGCGCTGACGGCAATGAAGCTGGTCGGCGGCTACACGCCCGGCAAGAACATCGCTGTGATCGGCTACGGCGGAGCGCAGGAACAGGTGGCGGAGGTCAAGTCAGGCATTCTGTTCGCGACGCTCGGTCTGTACCCGGTGGCCGAGTCCGTGATCGGGATCAAGGACATCGCGTCCGCGCTGAAGGGCAAGAAGGTCCCGGACGTGGTGGACATCATCAACACCACGACCCGTCCGGCGATCATCAACAAGGCGTTCCTACAGAAGTTCCCGAAGTACGTGCCCGACTGGGACCTCGCCGGAAACCCCGTGGGCGATCCGACGATCCCGTAACGGACCCGGCGCGATAGGCAGGCGGTAACAACGACGCAAACATCGAGGCGAGCCGGATGAGTACGGCGGCCACGGCGCCCGAGCTCCGGCTCGTCTCGATCGATAAGCAGTACTCCGGCACGATGGCGCTCGACGACGTCAGCGTCGACATCTCAGCCGGCTCGGTACACGCGCTCGTCGGCGCGAACGGTGCCGGGAAGTCAACGCTCGGGAAGATCATCGGCGGCGTGATCCGCCCCGACGGCGGACAGCTGTTCGTCGATGACCGACCGGTTCGTTACACGAGCCCGCGCGAGGCGCGGATCGACGGGATCGCGATGATCGCGCAGGAGCTCTCGCCCGTCCCGCATCTGACCGTGGCCGAGAACGTGTTCCTCGGCATCGAGCCGCGTCGCTCGGGGCTGGTGCAGCGGCACCAGATGTTCAAGCAGTACGACGAGCTGGTCTCCGAGTGGGGGTTCGAGCTGGGCGGCCACAACCGCGTCGGCGCGCTGCGCACCGCCGACGTGCAAAAGGTCGAGATTCTGCGCGCGGTCGCCTGCGACGCGCGCGTGATCGTGATGGACGAGCCGACCTCGTCGCTGACCACCGTCGAGACGGAGGCGCTGCACAAGATGATCGGCGCGCTGCGCGAGCGCGGCCGCACGATCGTCTACGTGAGCCACTTCCTCGACGAGGTGCTCGACCTCGCCGACACGGTAACGGTGCTGCGCAGCGGGCGCCTCGTGCGAACTGCGCCGGCGGCGCAGGAGACCGAGGAGAGCCTCGTCGCCGGAATGTTTGGCGCCGCCGCCGCGGCCGAGCACTTCGAGAAGCCCAAATGGACGACGGAGCCGGTGGTCCTGGAGGTGTCCCGACTGAACCGCACGGGCGTGCTCAGGGACGTCTCGCTGGAGATCCGCGCCGGGGAGATAGTCGGCCTCGCCGGCCTCGTCGGCAGCGGCCGCACCGAACTCGCCCGCGCGATCGTCGGCGCCGATCCGACCGACGGCGGGACGATCACGGTCGACGGAACCGTCCGCAAGATCCGCTCGCCCGCAGACGCGATGGCGGCGGGGATCGCGTTCCTGCCCGAGAGCCGCAAGGACGATGGGCTGTTCATGGAGATGTCGCTTGCGGGGAACACGACCTTCGCGGACGTGGCCTCGGTCGCCTCGCGCTTCGGCGTCCTGCGCCGCGGAATCGAACGCGTCAGGGCGCGCAAACTCCTGGACTCGCTGACGGTCGACCCGCCCGCCCCGAGGATGCGGGTGGCGAACCTATCCGGCGGCAACCAGCAGAAGGTGCTGTTCGCCCGCTGGCTGTTCCGCGATCCGCAGGTGTTGATCCTCGACGAGCCGACGCGCGGCGTCGACGTCGCGGCGCGCGCCGCGATCCATCGTCTGATCAACAACCTGGCCGCCCACGGCGCGGCCGTGCTGGTGATCTCGTCGGAGATCGAGGAGGTGATCGGGCTGGCCCATCGCGTGCTCGTGATGCGCCGCGGCTCGATCACCCGTGAGTTCCCGGCCGACCCGCCGATGGAAGCCGTGATGGAGGCCGCCTTCGGCCTTGGAGCGGGTGCCGCCGCATGAGCGCGCAGCCGCCCGATTCCGTGGCCGGGGACCAGGTCGCGCCCGCTGACTCGGGCGCCGCCACCGCATCGATCGCCGCGCCGCGCGTGCGCTCGCAGCGCCGGATCAAGGCGGAGCACATCCGCGACTACGGCATTGTCGTCTTCTTCGTCGCCCTGTTCGTCTACTTCTCGCTCGCCTCGGACGTATTCCTCACCAAGAGCAACCTCCTCAACGTCGTCAATCAGAACGCGACGATCGGCATCCCCGCCTGCGCGGTGACATTGACGATCATCGCCGGAAACTTCGACCTCTCGCTCGGCTCGATCTTCATCCTCAGCGAGGTCCTGTTCGCGTGGGCGGCGGTTCACTGGGGAGTCGGGATCGCGTTCCCCGTCGCGATCGTCTCGGGCGCGCTGATGGGCCTGATCAACGGCCTGCTGGTGGCGAAGCTCCACGTCAACGCGTTCCTCGCCACGCTCGCCACCTCGCTGTCGTTCGGCGGCATCGCCGTCGGGGTGACCCACGGCGGACTGCTGATCACGCCGACCCAGAGCGCTTTCACGTTCATCGGCCAGCAGAGCATCGCGGGCGTCCAGTGGCCGGTCATAATCTTCGCGGTCGTCGCGATCGTCTGCCAGCTGGTGCTGGCCTACACGGTCTTCGGGCGCCACCTCTACGGCGTCGGCGGCAACCGCGCCGCGGCGCGGCTGTCGGGCCTGAAGGTCGACCGGACCGTGATCATCACGTTCGTGATCGCGGGTGCGGCCTGCGGGCTGGCCGGCCTGATCGACGCCTCGACGACCGGGTCCGGTTCGAGTGACACCAGCGGCACCGGCGGCACCCTGGCGCTGTTCGCGATCGCCGGCGTGGCGCTCGGCGGGACCAGCATCTTCGGCGGCATCGGCGCGGTCTGGCGCACCGTCATCGGCGTCCTGTTGCTGGCGATGATCACCAACGGCTTCGACCTGCTGGCGGTCCCCGACTACTGGCAGGACGTCGTCCGCGGCGCGCTGATCGTCGGCGCGGTCGCGATCAGTTCCGTGATCGCGCGAAGATGAGGGACGAGCTCGAAGGCGCCGTGGCGATCGTCACCGGTGCCGCGGGTGGCGTCGGCCGCGCGACCGTCGCGCTGCTGACCGAGCGCGGCGCGCGGGTGATCGCCGAGGACATCAGCCCCGCCGTCGGCGAGCTTGAGGGCGGCCAGGTCGCGACGCTCTGCGCCGATGTGGCTGCGGCGGACACCGCCAGGACGGCCGTCCGACTCGCCCGTGCGCGCTTCGGCAGGCTCGATGTGCTCGTCAACAACGCTGGCCGGTTCCTGCTCAAGCCGACGCTCCAGACCAGCGACGACGATTGGGACGAGCTGCTGCGGGTCAACGTCCGCGGCGCGTTCCTGCACTGCCGCGAGGCGATCCCGGCGCTCGGCGAACACGGGGACGGCCGGATCGTCAACGTCGCGTCGATCTCGGGGACGATCGGCATGCCGGGGCAGACCGTCTACTGCGCGACCAAGGGCGCGATCGTCCAGCTCACCCGTCAGCTGGCGATCGAGCACGCCCCGAAGGTGCGCGTCAACGCGGTCGCGCCCGGCGCGATCGACACGCCGTTCACGGACGAGGCGATGGCAGACGTTCCTGACCGGGAGGCGAGGTTCGCCGCGATCGCGGCCGACCATCCGCTCGGCCGGGTCGCGACGGCGCAGGAGATCGCCGAGGTGATCGCGTTCCTGGCCTCGCCGCGGTCGAGCATCATCACCGGGGCGATCCTGGCCGCCGACGGCGGTTTCACCGCGAAATGACCCGCGTTTTAGTCGTCGACCTGCGCCCCCCACAGCTCGCGGCTCGCGATCCGGGCGCCCTCGACAAGGGCGGCGAGCTTCGCCCACTGGATCTCGGGGTGCACCCGCTGGATGAAGGCCCCCTGAGCAAAGCCGCAGTCGGTCCCCGCCTGGACGTTCTCCTTGCCGACGACGCCCGCCAGCCTGACCAGCCGCTGCGCGACCAGCTCGGGATGCTCGATCGCATTGGTGTGGTGGGTGACGACGCCGGGGATCAGCTTCTTGCCGGCCGGGAGCGGCACGTCCTCCCACAGCCGCCACTCGTGCTCGTGGCGAACGTTGGCCTGCTCCATCGCGTAGTGACCGGCGTTGACCTGGAGGATCAGCCCGATCTCGTCCTTCAGCGGCGGGTCGTAGGCGTGGGGACCGTGCCAGCTTCCCCAGCACACGTGGTAGCGGACTCTCTCGGGTGGCAGGCCCTTGAGCGCATGGTTGAGCGCGTCGACGCGTAGCTGCGCCCAGGCGAGGTAGTCCTCGTCGCTCCTGCCCTCCGACAGCATCGAATCGCGCTCGTGCATCAGCACGGCGTCATCGACCTGCAGCAGGAAGCCCGCCTCGACGATCGCGTGGTACTCCTCGCCGAGCGCGTCCGCGAGCGCGTAGACGAACTCCTCGTCGCTTCCATAGTGCTCGTTGCGCAGCCAGTAGGCGCTCGCGGGCGCGACGACCGGCATGAACGCCTCGACGCCGTCGTGTCCCTCGAGCGCCGTGCGGAAGTTCGCGATGTCACGGTCGAGCGCGGTGCGGTCGTACTCGATCGGCCCCGTGCAGACCCATTCGATCGCCTGGTCGGCCTCAGCGGACTGGTCGTCGTGCTCGCTCGTGTCGGAGGCGGCGCTGCTCGCGCGGACCGCGGCCTCGTCGAGCGCGTCCAGCACTGCGTAGGCGCCCGGGAACTGCTGTCGGTCGCGGCTCGGCGGCATCATGCTGGCGCCCTCGAGCGCCATCACGCGCGGCTCCAGGCCGCTGACCCGCTCGTACAGGTAGGTGATCCAGTTCGACTTGCCCATCTCGCCGTCGTCGACGATGTCGATGCCGACCTCGACCTGCCGCTTGACGACGTCGTTGACGGCTCCCCGGAGCGTCTCGGCGTAGGCGGCCTCGTCATAGCTCTCGCCGCGCTCGCTGGCGGCCAGGAACTTCAGCAGTTCCGGCGGCCTCACCAGGCTGCCGACGTGCGTCGCGGGAATCCTGTTCATGCGTGTCTCTCCTCCTCGACCCTCGGAGCCGCCGGTCGCTCGTGCCGGCGGCGGCTTTGGGGCAAGCAAACACGAGTGGTCGCGGAGATGCAAAAACGGCGTCCCAGATGTTCGCGGGTGGGATATAACCCGGCCCTCAGGCGGTCGGACGAGGAGAGATGCCATGAAGGTGAGCGTGTTCGAGCAGGTGCCCTACCGACATCTGCCCGCGGGCTTCGAGGATCGGTTCAGCTCGGTGGTGACCGCGCCGTACTTCGACGTGGTGGTGCCCGAACTGATGCAGGAGTCGCTCCAGTCGGGGTACGCGGAGCTGATGCACGCCGCCAGGGCCGGCTTCGACGGCGTCTGCCTGACCGAGCACAGCCAGTCGACCTACGACATCTCTCCCAACCCGAACCTGATGGCGGCGGCGCTGGCGTACGCCACGCGAGCCGAGGGTCTCGACACGGCGATCACGATCCTCGGGCGGTCGCTCGGCAAGTCGCGCGAGCCGCTGAAGATCGCCGAGGAGTACGCGCTGCTGGACTGCATCAGCGGCGGGCGGCTGATCGCCGGCTTCCCGGTCGGGCTCAGCTACGACGCCAACCAGAACGGCGCGATCCCGGCGGTCGAGACCCGCGAGCGCTACCGGGAGCACCGGGAGCTGATTCTGAAGGCGTGGTCCGAGCCCGAGCCGTTCGCCTGGAACGGGCGTTTTGAGAAGTACGGGCAGGTGAACCTGTGGCCGCGGCCGATCCAGCAGCCGCATCCGCCGATCTGGATCCCCGGGAGCGGAACGCCGAGCACGCTCGTCGACATCCTGCGGCGCGATTACGCGTTCGTCTACCTGAGCTGGAGCGGGCCGAAGCTGGTCGGGCGCCAGGTGTTCGATCGCTACTGGGACCTGGCCGAGCAGGAGGGGCGCGATCGCAACCCCTACCGGCTCGCGTTCCAGCAGGTGGTGTGCGTGTCCGAGACCGACGAGCGCGCCGAGCAGGACTACGCGCAGCACCTGGAGGCGCACTACCGAGCCGGCCTCGGCACGGTCCCGCCGTCCGGCTTCGCGGTGCCAGGCTACGCCGAGCCGGCCGGGATCGAGCACATGCTCCGCAACCCGGGCGAGCTCGGCATGTTCGCGAAGATGCGCCACATCACCTTCAAGGAGATCGTCGACACGCAGGTGGCGATCGTCGGCAGTCCCGCGACCGTCGCGGACCAGATCGAGGAGTTCGTCAAGGAGTTCCGGATCGGGACGCTGCTGGTGATGCTGCAGAACGGTTCGATGCCGCGCGAGCTGACCGAGAAGAACATCTCGCTGTTCGCCGAGGAGGTGCTCCCGCGGCTGCGGCCGATCTGGGACGACGAGGGCTGGGAGAACCGCTGGTGGCCGCGTGAGGTCGAGGTGCCGGCATGAGCGGCACGAGCGTTCCTGTGCGCGACGAGGTCGTGGAGGTCTGCGACGGCCGGTTGGCGGTTCACTTCAAGGTCGCGGGCGACGGCCCGCCCCTGGTCTTCTTCCATCCGCTGCCGGGCCTGCGGTGGGAGCCGCTGCTCGACCAGCTCGCCGGGTCCTTCACCGTGTATGCGCCCGAGCATCCGGGGACGACGCCCGGCGACCCGCAGGCGATCCGCGAGGTGCACAGCTTCTGGGAGCTGCTGCTGCTGTACGAGGAGGCGCTGCGGTCTCTGGCGCTCGAGGGCCCGGCCGTTGTCGGGATGTCGTTCGGAGGGATGGTCGCCGCCGACCTCGCGGCGAGCTTCCCCGCGTCGGTCGGGAAGCTGGTCGTGATGTCGCCAGTCGGGCTGTGGCGCGACGATGCGCCGATCAGGCTCGTGGAGATGGTCACGGGGCCGCCGGAGGCGCTGCCGGGGTGGCTGTACAAGCACCCGGATAGCGAGGAGGCGCTGGCGCGGCAGGCGCTTCCGAGCGATCCCGACGAGGTTCCGAGGGTGGTCGCCCAGACCGTCTGGAACATCGGCTGCACGACGAAGTTCGCGTGGCCGATCGCCGACCACGGGCTGGCGCGGCGGCTGCACCGCATCTCCGCGCCGACGATCGTGCTGTGGGGCCGCGACGACGCCCTGGTCCCGGTGGCCTACGCGGACGAGTTCGGCCGGCGCATCGCCGGGTGCCGCGTCGAGGTGCTCGAGGACTGCGGACACGATATGCAGGCCGATCAGCCCGCGCTCGTGTTCGATCTGATCAGCGGATTCCTGGCGGGCGCGTGATGCTGTTCGGACTCGCAGGAGTTTGCACGGACGAGACGCTGCGGCCTGGGGAGGTCGCGGGGCGCGTCGAGGAGCTCGGTCTGGAGTCGCTGTTCCTGGGTGAGCACACACACATTCCGTGGTCGCGCGAGTCGCAGTACCCGCTCGGCCCGCTTCCCCGCGACTACTGGCGGACCCTGGATCCGTTCGTCGCGCTGACCGAGGCAGCGGCGGCGAGCTCCCGGATTCGCCTGGGAACCGCGATCCTGCAGCTGGCGCAGCGCGACCCGATCGTCTGCGCGAAGGAGGTCGCGAGCCTTGACCTGGTGAGCGACGGCCGTTTCGAGCTTGCGGTGGGCGCGGGCTGGAACCTCGAGGAGATGCGCAACCACGGCACCGAGCCGGCGCAGCGGTTCGCGATCATCGAGAACCGGATCAGGGCGATGCAGGAAATGTGGGTCGAGGACGAGGCGACCTTTCACGGCCCCTACGTCGACTTCGACCGCATCGCGGTCTGGCCGAAGCCCGTGCAGACGCCGCACCCGCCGGTGCTGCTCGGCGGCAACGGTGCCAGAACCGAGCAGCGAGTGCTGGACCACGCCGATGGCTGGGCGCCCTACGCCGAGCCGGGCATCGCCGATCGAGTCCGGAAGTTCCGGGCGGCCGCGCGCGAGGCCGGCCGCGAGGTGTCGGTGACGCTGGTTGCCTGTCCGCTCAGCGCCGCGGAGTTCGAGGAGCTCGAGGAGGCGGGCGTCGACCGCTGCATGCACTGGATGGAGTCGATGCATCCCGACCGCTTCGAGAGCGAGCTGGCGCCGTTCCTGAAGGCGATCGAGGAGTACGAGTGATGTACAAGGTCGTGTGGGTCGCGCGTTACTCCAAGGGCCTGACCAGACAGGAAGCTTGCGACCGCTGGGTCCGTAGCCACGCGGCGAAGATGCTGGAGGTCTCGCCCGTCGCCGGGTACGTGCAGAGCCTCGTCCAGGGGCCGCTCCCGGCCGTGTCGGGGGTCGCCGAGGAGGAGACGCTGTTCGACGGGTACTCCAGTGGGTGGTGGAACGACCGCGCGGACTTCGAGCAGGCGATGGGCACGTCCGCGTGGCAGCGGGTCCTCGAGGACGGCGCTGGGCTGTTCGACGCCGAGTTCCTCGCGAACATGAGCGCCCGGGTCGAGGAGGTGCCGATGATCGAGGGGCCGACGACCCCTTACAAGGTCGTCTGGATCGTCCGGTTCAAACAGGGTCTGTCCCGGGAGCAGGCCCGGGAGCACTGGCGCGACGTCCATGGGCCGATCTTCAAGAAGCTGGAGATCGATCGGTACATCCAGAACCACGTGGTCGGAAGGTTCGGGGACGAGGAGGCGATCAGTGACGGCGACGTCGGCTTCGACGGCTTCTCCGAGTGCTGGTTCCGCGACGAGGCGCAGTTCCGGGCGGCGGTGCAGTCCGACACGTGGGCCCTCGCCGTCAAGGATGCCAGGACGCTATTCGACGTCTCCCAGATGTGGGGCGCCGCGCTGAAGGAGAACGTGGTCGTCCCGCCACCGTTCGCCGCCTGAAGCAGCTATGGAGCCGCCAGCGCCTGTCAAGCCGAGCCTCGAGTTGATCTGCAGGCTCCGGGCAACGCTCGAGCGGCCGCTCGAGTTCGGCCAGACGCCGCGTGGCAGGCGCCGGGTGATCGGGATCGCCGGCGGCGAGTTCGACGGGCCGCACCTGTCCGGCCGAGTGCTGCCCGGCGGGGCTGACTGGCAGGTGGTCCACGAGGACGGGACCGCGAGCATCGACACCCGCTACACGCTCGAGTGTCACGACGGGGCGCTGATCTACGTCGCCACGCACGGATGGCGCCATGGCCCGCGTGAGGTGCTGGAGCGGATCGCCCGCGGCGACCTGGTCGACCCGTCCGATTACTACTTTCGCGTGTCGATCCGGTACGAGACGTCGGCCCCGCAGTACGACTGGCTGAACCGAGTCGTGGCAGTCGCCTCGGCGGTGCGGCTCGCCGACCAGGTCATGTATGACGCCTACGCGGTGCGGTGAGGACTGAGGTGCGCGCGGTCAGGGTCGCCGAGGACCGCCGTCTGGTCGGGTTCGATCTGGCCGCCGGCGAGCCCGGGCCGGGGCAGGTGCTGGTCGACGTTGCCTACTGCGGGATCTGCGGCTCGGACCTGCATTTCCGTGATGTGCCCGAGCTGTTCCCGGCCGGAACCGTCCCCGGGCACGAGTTCTCGGGCCGGGTCGCAGCTGTCGGCGACGGCGTCTCCGGATGGAGCGCCGGTGACCGGGTGTGCGTGCTGCCATTCGCCCAGTGCGGCGCCTGCGAGGTTTGTCTTGCCGGGGAGGAGCAGGTGTGCCCACACGCGGTCTCGCGCGGGGTCGGCCTGGGGACGGGGCGGCCAGGCGGGTACGCCGAGCGGGTGGTGGTCGACGAGCGGATGCTGTTCGCGCTGCCCGAGTCGGTCGACGATCGGGCCGGGACACTCGTCGAGCCGCTGGCGGTGGCGATCCGCGCCGTTGATCTCGCGGGGCTGGGCGAGAACGATCCGGTCCTGGTGTTGGGCGCCGGTCCGATCGGTCTTCTGACGGCGCTGGTCCTGCGTCACCGGGGCATCCGCCGGACCGTCGTCTGCTCCCGGAACGCGGCCCGAGCGCGGCGTGCCGCCGCGCTCGGCCTGGATGTGGTCGCCCATGACGATATCGGCCGGGACGCGTCCGCCCCCGCCTGCGTATTCGACTGCGCCGGGAGCCCGTCGTCGGCAGAGACAGCCGTCGAGCTGCTGCGACCGCGCGGGCGCCTGTTGCTCGTCGGCCTGTCGCTGGCGCCACTGCAGCTCGCGGCTCCCCCGATCGTCATCAAGGAGCTTGAGATCCGGGGCGTGATCACCTACAGCCGCAGACAGTTCCAGGCGGCGATCGACCTGCTCGCCGCCGGCGCGATTCCCGTCGAGGAGCTGATCACCGAGGTGATGCCGCTGTCGGAGGCCGAGGCTGCGTTCCAGGCGCTGAGCGCACCGGGCAGCGGGCAGCTGAAGATCCTGCTGGCGCCATAGCGCCCGCCTCGGTCAGACGCTGACCTCAACCCGCAGATACCTTGCCTCGATCTGCGTCGCGCCGGGATCGGAGCTCTGGTTCTGTGCGTTGAACAGCGTCTCCAGCTCGCTCTGCAGCGACTCGACTCTGCCGTCTGCCTCCGCCGCGGCGTAGGCGTTCATCGTCGGCCCGTAGTAGTTACGGAAGCGTGACAGGAACTCGACCGGAGGGTGCGGGCTGACGAACGTATAGGTGCGGGGCTCACACTCGATCCGATCGGCCGGGATCCCGGCGGCGCCAAACCGCTCGATCGCGGTCTCGGCGACGCCCCACGCGACCGGGCTGATGAACCCCGCGGGCGGCGGCGGCGAGTACGCGCCGCTGATCTTCAACAGCTGCGCGACCAGCGTCGGATCGCCTGGGATCCAGTTGCCCATCACGATCGTCCCGCCGGGCCTGGCAACCCGGACCATCTCGGCGGCGACGTCCATCGGTCTGGGCGCGAACATCGCTCCGAAGATGCTGACGACCAGGTCGAAACTGTCGTCGGCGAGGTCTTCGAGGTTCGAGGCGTCGCCCGCCCGGACCTGGAGGTTGCCCAGGTTCTCAGCCTGCGCGCGGCGGTTGCCGGCCTCCACCAGATTCGCGGCGATGTCGACGCCGAGGACCTCGGCTCCGGTCCTGGCCGCCGGCACCGCGGTCGTGCCGTCGCCACAGCCGAGATCCAACACGCTGAGGCCGGGGCCGAGATCCAGTTCGGCGACCAGCTCCTCGCCGCTGGCGCGCATGGTTGCGGCGATCTTCGTGAAGTCGCCCTTCTCCCACAGTGCCCTGTTGGGGTTGGCCGTCTGCGAGCTCATCGCTGCTCCTCTCGTCGACGTGACGCTCCGCAGCCCGGGGCGCCCATATCGCGACCAACGGATGAGCTCCCCCGCTACGTTCACGGCTGCGCCGCCAAGACGGGCGGAGTAGCGTTGAGCCCGCAATGGCGGAGACCACGATCCTGCACGAGATTCTCGCCAGAGGCAAGGGCTTTGGACACCTGCAGCATCTGGAGTTGACGTGGCGGTGCCTCGAGGATCACGATCCGGACGCGGCGTCGGCGATCGTCGCCGGTGCAATTAGCCGGGTGGCGGCTGCGCACGGCGCCGAGGACAAGTACCACGCGACGATCACGAATGGCTGGGTGCGTTGTGTCGCGGTCCACCGCGAGCGCTGGCCCGCCGACGGTTTCGACGAGTTCATCGGGCGCAACCCGGCGCTGCTCGATCCGAAACTCCTGAACCACTACTTCTCGCCGGCGCTGCTCGCTCGTGACGAGGCACGGTCGGCGGTCGTCGGCCCGGATCGTCGGGCGCTGCCTGCGTTGACGGACTCAGGACACTAGATCGCCGAGTCCAGGACTTCCGCACCCTCGTCGGGCGGGTAGCCGTAGGCGTAGACGACCAGATCCTCTGATCCGCGGTTGACCGTCTGTAACGGGGTGCCGGGAGCGATGTTGACGACCCCGCCTGCCGGCACGTCGACCGGCTCGGGCGGATCCCCGATGAACATCGTCAGCGTGCCGCCGAGCA
>Ga0123356_10003433_pt1 | contig 16587 bp, 14 predicted proteins | sample TergutEmb28metaG_2_FD_92546 | JGI IMG/M metagenome (GOLD analysis project Ga0123356, IMG submission 92546) | Embiratermes neotenicus P3 segment gut microbial communities from Petit-Saut dam, French Guiana - Emb289 P3 | ecosystem: Host-associated > Arthropoda: Insects > Digestive system > Gut ...
AATATTTGATACATCAATATATGTTACATCATCAATAAGTCCTTCACGCTCCATAGTTGCAAGCATATCCTGAACATACTGAAGCTTCAGTTCGGTTCCGAACTCCGGCTTTAATATACTGCCGAGGACTGCGTCTTCGATCTCGAGTCCCCTGATATTTACAAGATTATCAAGGTCGACTCCCGGCAGTGAAAGATCAGATGCCTGTAAACGTGCAAGCACTCTGCCCGTTGAATCTATTATTATCTGTTCACCATAATATGATAACGAAGCCGCTGCCGTGCTTTCGGACACTTCAATAATTACTGTATCCGGAAGTTTTCGCGTGATTTGCACTTGACTTATAAACGGGAGCTCTCCGCGTAAGATCTGAGATAGATTATCGGTATTTATAAACAGCAGGTTGTCGCCGGGAAGAAGTCCCGAGGATTCGACGATTTCTTCCGGTGTATAAAGAATCATCCCCTCAACTCTGATTTCCTTTATTCTCATAAATGCACTGGTACCGATCACAGTCATCAAAGAAATAAGTAAAACTCCCAGAACGACATAAATAACCGATCTTTTATTCAGTTGTTTTTTACCGGTCATTACTGCCATATTTCTTCCCCCTATAATCGATAATCAGAACTCCGGCGCTAATTGATGGATCGGTCCATTACAACTCCGGCAATTTTCGCAGCCGCATCTTTTACCGATAGTGATATCAGCGCATTTGACATGCCGACTATTTTTTTTCTGTCTTCCAGTATCGCGGAAACAGTACTATACAGTGTTTCTCCGGTGCAATCCTTTTCCAGTATCATGATCACTCCACCGGCGTCCTGCAGCTGCCTTGCATTAAATTCCTGATGGTTCTCTGTAACATTTGGTGAAGGTATCAGAATCGCCGGTTTTCCCAAAGCTGTCAGCTCAGCTATTGTAGACGCGCCTGCCCGTGTTATCACAATATCCGCCTCCTTCATCAACAATGGCATATCATAAATATATTCCAGGATTTTTATCTGTTGATCTTTACCGTCAGCAGAACTGCCGATATCCGTTACCCCGATACTTTTGAGGTTTTTTATCATATCTTCGGCACTGCCGCCTACACCTGCTGCATGAATATGCCTGAACTTTCCTTCCTCCGTATTTCGTTTAATAAAATCGAGTATTTTATGATTCATTCCGTCTGCACCCAGTGAACCCCAGTATGATAAAACAAGCGGTGAACTGTTGTTTTCCGGTATATTTGCGGCCGCTTTTGCATCAACAATAAATTCGCTTCGAAGTGGTGTACCTGTGTATATCACACGCTCCGGTTTTTTAAATTTATCTTCCAAACCCCGGTATGTAACGAATATTTTATCAACTATCCCGCTGAGCATTCTGACCGCAAGACCGGGGTAAGCGTTTGGTTCCAGTATATACGTCGGGATACCTGCCTTTGCTGATTTTTTAAGTACCGGATATGATATATATCCGCCGGTTCCTATAACAACGTCCGGTTTAAATTCTTTAAGAAGCTTTTTAGTTTTAAAGCCTGCGGTAAAAAGATTTCGCGCTGTTTTAAAATTATGGTATAAATCCCGCAGTGATATTCCCCGTCTCAATCCGCTCATTTTGATGTTTACCAAACGAAAACCTGCAGCCGGAACAAGCCGGTTTTCCAAAGTTTTATCAGCACCTGCAAAGAGTATATTTGATTCCGGTGCCATACGGCGCACTTCTTCGGCAATTGCGATAGCAGGATTTATATGCCCTGCCGAACCGCCGCAAACGAAAAGTAAATTCATTACTTCCCTAGCTCTTTTCTTTTGTTAAAGGTATTTCACGGGATACCGCCAGGATTATCCCGATCTGGACCAGCTGGATCCATAATGCTGTGCCGCCGTAACTGAAAAACGGAAGCGATATACCGGTAGCGGGTAATAAGTTTGTTACAACAGCAACATTAAGAAAAACTTGTATAGCCAGCAGACTTGTTATTCCGATCGTTATAAGTGAACTGTATTTGTCATTTGCATTCATTGCCAGCCAATATCCGCGTATTATTAGAAGTGTAAACAGCAGCAGTATCAGCATTGCTCCAATAAATCCCAGTTCCTCGCAGACGATCGCAAATATATAATCATTATGCTCTTCAGGCAGATAGAGGTGTTTTTGCCTGCTCTGTCCGAGCCCGAGTCCAAGCAATCCGCCCGATCCGACAGCATTTAAGGACTGACGGATCTGAAAGCCGTCACGAAGCGGATCGGCATCCGGGTTAAGCCACGCGGTGATACGCCGTCCTTCATATCCGAGGGCACTGAGATCCAGATTTTCCCTGACAGTTTCGACCGAAACATCCCTCATTCCGACATCGGGTACTGTTGCTCTAAGCTGAAAGAATATAAAACCGCTCACCATGGCTGCCAATATCGCGATCGCCAGAATAAACCACCTGAGTTTGGTCCCTCCGGCAAACATCATTATAGCCGCAAGTGCGGTGATGATTATTATAGCCGACAGGTGCGGCTCCAGCCTGAGAAGGACGATCATGACCACGGTTATTACCGCAAACGGCAATACGCCGAATTTAAAGGTTTTCATTTTATCTTTTCCGAGTTTGCAGGTGATTTGTGCAAAAGCCAGTATCAACGCAAGCTTTGCGATTTCCGACGGTTGAAATGTCAGTGAGCTGTACTCGCCTCCTATGCCGATCCATCTTCTTGCTCCGTTTACTCTGTTGCCGATTATCAAAACGAGAACAAGCAATCCTATTGATATAAGCAGCAGATGTATCGACCAGCGGCTTATAGTCTTTACACTCAGACGCGAGGTTATAAGCATAAGTATGACCCCGCTTACGGCAAATATAAACTGCCTGGAAAACAACCTGAGAGGATCGCTGGCAGAGTAATACCCGCGCGCAAAGCTTGCGGATAAAACCATAATGACACCGATAAGAAGAATCACAAGTGTTATCACAAGCATCGGTTTATCTATACCCGGACTTTTTTTACCGAAATCAACAAGCTCTGTTGACAGATCACGCTCATCCCAGTCAATAAGGATACCCGGATCTTCACCCGTATGACTGCCGGTTTGCTCTTTGAAATTTTCAAATGTTTTTTTACTGTTCATATCTAAGGCTGACTCCTATATACGATAAAACCGCAAATATTGCGGAAACCGTCGTAAATACCGCAAAGAGTTTATATTCACTCCAACCGCACATTTCAAAATGATGATGGAGCGGCGACATTTTAAAGATCCGTTTACCTTTTGTCAGTTTAAAATATGTCACCTGGATAATTACCGACAGAGTTTCTATAAAATATACGAACCCCAGAGTTATCAATATCAACGGCATGTCCATGGAAAATGCCAGTGCGCATACAACGCCGCCGAGAAACAATGAACCTGTATCCCCCATGATAACTTTTGCCGGGTAAAAATTAAAAATCAAAAATCCGGCAAGCCCTCCTACAAGTGCAGCTGCAGCTATACCGTTTGCCGTATCATTCCACAACAGCGCTATCAGAGAGAGTGTGATACCGACAGGAATTGTCACACCGGTGGAAAGCCCGTCGGCACCGTCTGTGATGTTTACGGAATTTACGGTTCCGACTATAACAAACGCCGCAAAAATATAATATAAAGCAACAGGCATTTCAAAAGAAACGTTGACAAACGGGATATAAACGTTATTTGTTAGATTTTCGGAAAATTGCATGATCAGCACAAATACAACAGCTGCAAGAAGCTGCAAAGCAAATTTTCTGGAAGCAGTTAATCCGAGATTTTGCTTTTTCTTAAGTTTTTCATAATCATCAAGAAATCCGATCAATGCAAAAACAAATGCAAATCCCGAAACATACAGATGGGTGTAGTTTCCCTCCATCATTTCACTAAACCCCGCGGCGAAACAAGCGATGATGATACCGGTGATAAATATAACTCCACCCATAGTAGGTGTTCCCTGTTTATTTATATGCCACACGGGACCGTCCTCCTGGATCGACTGCCCGATTTTCATACGCCGCAGTATTGGAATTATGATCAGACCCGCTATAACGGAAACGGTCAATGCTATAAAGAAAGAGATCAATAATTTAATAACCATTCAGTCCAATCCTTCTACCGCTTGTTTTCTGCTCTCGACACGGGAATTTTTTACAAATTCCGCAACAATTTCTCTGTCATCGAAATGGATTTTATTATTTCCCATTATTTGGTAAGTTTCGTGCCCTTTTCCCGCAATGATCAAAACATCACCGGGTTTTAGATCATCAAGTGCAAACCAAATCGCTTCTCTTCTGTTTTCTATCATTGTGTAGAAAACATCCGGGTTTATAATACCTGCTTTTATATCATTAATGATCCTGCCCGGGTCTTCGGTACGCGGATTATCTGTTGTTATGACTGTAAAATCCGACATCTCCGTTGCGATCCGGCCCATCAGCGGTCGCTTTTTTTTATCACGGTCTCCACCGCAGCCAAAGACTGTTACGACCCTGCCTTGTGCATAACCGCGAACAGCGGATATTATATTTTTTAGTGCGTCCGGTGTGTGTGCATAATCGATCAGAACTGTATAACCCAAACCGGTCGCTACCGTCTCCGCCCTGCCTTTAACTCCTTCATACGATTTAAGCAGAGGGACTATGCGCTCAATGCCGAAACCGAGAATAATCGCAGAGGAAATCGACGCAAGTGCGTTATACACCGAAAAGAGTCCCGGAATCGGGAGCTCGGCCCTGGTTATGCTGCCGACCGATACTGCACAGAAATCCACTTTGTCCGCTTGTAGTTTAATATCCTTTCCGACCAGATCGGCGGAGCTGTTTTCAATCGCATATGTCACTACAGGACCCGCAGCAGCTTCAAGCATTAGTGGTGCATAATTGTCATCGATGTTGATCACTGCTTTTCTGCTGCTTTTAAATAAAAGCGACTTCGCGCTTGCATATTCATCCATACTACCGTGAAAATCAAGATGTTCCGGTGTTAAATTGGTAAAAACGCCGACATCGTATTTAATTCCAAAGACCCTTTTCTGACACAGCGCATGCGAAGAAACTTCCATTATTACATAAATACAGCCTTCAAGAACCATTTTGTCCAGTAATTTGTGCAACTCATACGACTCGGGGGTCGTATGTACAGCCGGCAGCTCCCTGTCGCCGATAAAATTTCCGTTTGTTCCGATCAAACCAACTTTTTTACCCGAACAATTTTCAATGATGTATTTTATTAGATTGGTAACACTGGTTTTTCCGTTTGTACCCGTCACACCTACAAGAATAAGTTTTTCCGCCGGGAAACCAAACCATGCGGCAGACATCATTGCGAGCGCTTTACGGGAATCTTTTACTACTATATGTGGAACCTGTATATCCAAAACTTCTTCGCAAACAATGCATATCGCACCTTGCCCGAGAGCATCATCGATATATTTATGCCCGTCTGTTTCATACCCTCTGACGGCAATAAACAATTCACCGTTTTTTACTATTCTCGAGTCATAACAGATCCCGGATATGTCAATGCCGGTATCAGCTTCGGAATGGATTATTTCAACATTTTCAAGCAGCCGGTCGAGTAACATCAGTTCATCCTCTGTTCAACGATTTGCGCATTCATCAGTGTAACTTCAACAATAGAGCCATATAAGACCTCACGCCCGGACATAATAGATTGAACCGTTACACGTGCGTTAATATCCGATTTCGGTGCTCCTCCGGTCCTGATAAACAAGCCGCGTTCTTCAAGTGCCTGCCGTGCCTGCGAATATGTTAAACCGGAAAGCGACGGTACGGTGACCTGGTGTTTTGGTATTTCTGCATCGGTATATAGTATCACCTTTGTTCCGGACGTAACAAACGCATTACGTGCCGGCAGCTGTGCCGTAACAGTATCACCGTCTCCTATTATTATGAACTCATAACCCTGTTCTTCCAGAATCGAAGCTGCTTCCCCCGTGGTCCGGCCCGTGATACGGGGAACGTGGACATTGATATCACGTATATCTTCGTCCTTATATTCGGGCATGATACCCAGACTCATCGGTAAAATGTCTTCAAGCATCCTGCCGACAACAGGCGCAGCTATGGAACCGCCGCTTATATATATCCCCGTTTCATGATTTGGTGTATCCAAAAGAAGCAATATGATTATTTCGGGATCGTCGGCGGGTGCAAATCCCATAAAAGATACAATATAATCCTTTTCGGAGTTGTCGTCTTCGCTTCTTCCGGCTAACTGCTCGGTATTTTCCGATGTTCCGGTCTTGCCGCCGATCCTGTATCCTCTTACCTGCGCATTGATCCCGGTGCCGATGTTAACCACATCTTCCAGGATCGACCGCATCGCTGCAGATGTATCGGCACTTATCACCTGCCTGACTACTGTAGGCTCAAAAATCTCAATGACATTTCCGTTACTGTCGGAAATCTGTTTTACCATATGCGGCTGCATCAGATATCCTCCATTAATAGTAGCCGCTGCCGCCGTGATCATTTGGATAGGTGTTACTTTAAATGTCTGTCCAAATGACGCCGATGCCAGCTGTGTCTGGTTTCTTCTGTCGAAGAAAACATTTTCGTCCCACCAAAGACTGCGCCCCTCCGCAGAGCTGTCAAGTCCCGTCTTGTCAAATAAGCCAAATGCATCGACATATTTGTAAAAGGTTTGCGGTCCTATCAGCAACCCCAATTCTACACAAGTGATATTGCATGAGTTGTGCATTGCCGAACTAAGCGACTGCTGACCATGCCCCCATCTCTTCCAGCATTTTCTTTCCGAAACGTCCTCATGAACACGTACATCGATCGTTCCTTCGCAATTAAACATACTTTCGAGCGATGCGGCATCTTCTTCAAGCGCCATAGCAAAAGTAAGGATCTTAAACACAGAACCGGGTTCATAGGAATCGGCCAATGATTGATTGCGCCATTGTTTAAACTGAGCACTGCGGAAAGCTTCCAGATATTCATCTTCGTCTTCGATTTGACTCAGTCTTAAAAGCTCCGTTTCACTGAGTTTCAGAAAATTATTCGGATCGTAATTCGGGTAGTTTGCAATTGCAAGGATCTCTCCTGTCTTGGGATTCATGGCAATACACATTGCCCCTCCCAATATGCCATAATCTTCGATTGCCTGTGCAAGATGTTTTTCGACATAGTATTGGACAGACATATTTAACGTTAATCTGATATCATTGCCGTTTCTTGCATCCAGAGTTTCTCCAAACCCCGAAAGCATCAAGTCCGTACCCTTGGCATTTGTCAGTCTTATCATCCTGCCGCTGACTCCGGTAAGCTGACTGTCAAACCGTTGCTCGATCCCGTCAAGGCCGATATTGTCTGTCCCGACAAAGCCGAGAACCTGGCTTGCCAGATTGTCGTTAGGGTAATATCGTTGTGATGACGGTTCAAAATGAATCCCGCGCAGCTTGTGATCCATTACGAACTCACGAACCCGGTATGCCTCGTCACTTTCAACATTATGCTTTATTATCTGATACTGTGATGTTGTCCTGCCCGCTTTTTCAATGATCCCCCCGTAATCCACACCCAATATATAGGACAAACCTTCGGCTATAAATCGAACGTCCTGTTCTTCCAATGACATTTCCAACGGGCTGATAAATACATTTTCAACCGGCCCGCTCATGGCCAGGATCTTTCCGTTTACATCGTATATGGTTCCGCGGGTTGCCACTATTGTAGTTTCTCTCAACTGACTGTTTAGAGTACGCGATTCGTAATATGCATTGTTGACTATCTGAACATCGTAGAGCCGTACGGCAAGGATCACAAACGCAGTAATGCCGCACACCGCAAGTAGAAACAGTGTACGGACAAGTAAAGCTCTGCTTAATCTTTTTTCACTTTTTCTTTTCTTCCCGACCGCAACTCCTGTTCCGGCAGAGATCCCAGGTTCGCCTGCAGTGGCGGTTCTGACCCCGTTTGACATATATGCTCCTCTTGGTCCCTTTAATATTATGTTTTTCTAAAATACTCTGTGAGGGATTTCAAAAAAAGACCAAACCCTTGAACTCCGCGCGTTTCACCGGCACTTACTACGAACGCACTATCCCTGGGTGTTGTGTTTATTACTATTATCTGCCCCGTGTCCGGTCTTGACATTCCAAGTTCGTCTCTGGCAAATCGTTCTACTTCTTTTATATTTATCGAGCTTTCAAATAAAAGCTCCAGTGCTCTGTGTCTTTCTGTCAATTCATTAAGGTGACTGCCGAGCCTGGCTGTCTCCCCGGCAGTTTCGTTGAAGTTTATTTGTGCCAAAACGACAAATACCATCAGCACGGCAACTATCAGTGTTCCGAGAACTGCAAAAACAGATATTCCCGGTGCGGTTTTTCTATCGGCAGCTGCCTTGATTTTATCCAGCTTGCGTGACTTCTCTTTTGCAACGGACACTTTTGCTTGCGGTTCATGCAATCGTCGTGTTTCAGCTTCAACCATTTCCCGGATCGTCGGAGCCCGTGCAACACTCCGTGATGCTGCCGGTGATCCATGACTATAGAAATCAAGTGCTTTGACCTGGCTTGGCATATTTATGTCCCTTTCAGATCCTTTCGGCGACCCTCAGCTTGGCACTCCTTGCTCTGGGGTTGAGCCGGACTTCATCTTTACCGGCAGTTACCGGTTTGCCGGTAATCAGTTTTAATACGGGCTTATTGCCGCACACGCAAACAGGCAATTCTTTTGAGCATATACATCCTTTTGCACCATGCGCAAAAGCTCTTTTCACAAGACGGTCTTCCAGTGAATGAAAACTTATAACACAAAGCCTTCCTTCAGGTTTGAGCAGCGAGGGCGCGATATCAAGCATGCTACTTATCGAACCAAGTTCACCATTCACAGCTATCCGGAGCGCCTGAAAGCAACGCTTTGACGGGTGCCCGGCTTCGCGCCTCGCTGCAGCGGGTATTGCAATTTTTATAACGTCGTTTAATTTATAGGTAGTATCTATCGGTGTTTTTGCACGTTTGTTGATAATCGCACGGGCTATCTTTTTTGAGTACCTTTCTTCGCCGTATTCGAAAAATATCTTCCTTAGTTCTTCCTCATGCCAGCTGTTTACCACTTCAAACGCAGTAAGAGGTTCACTTTTATCCATTCGCATATCCAGTTTAACATCATGGGTATACGAAAATCCGCGATCTGCATCATCGAGCTGCGGTGAGGACACTCCAAGGTCAAACAACATCCCGTCCGCCTTATCCACATTTTCTTTATGCAGGATATTTTCAATGTCTTTAAAGTTGCCGTGGATCAATGTGGTCTTGTTTTTATATTCCGAAAGGTTTTTTGCGGCTTCATTTATGGCTTCTTCATCGCGATCTATACCTATCAACCGGCCTTTTGTCAGTTTTTTAGCAATTTCGACCGCATGTCCGGCCCGTCCGAGAGTGCCGTCGATGTATATGCCGCCGGGTTTTATATCAAGTCCGTCAATACACTCTTGCAGCAATACCGGTATATGCTCCATCAGAACTCCAGTTCATTAAAGACGGCGGCAATATTTTCCGGTTCCATTTCTCTGGCCGCTATATCTGCATATGTTTCGGAATCCCACAACTCCACACGTTCGCCGACACCGACGATCGCAACATTCTTTTTCAAATCTGCAAAATCACGAAGCTGCTGCGGCAGATTGATACGCCCCTGACTGTCAAGTTCACGTTTCGCTGCCATCGCAAACAGAGGGCGCATCTTCTTTTGGTTTACCTGCGACATTTGTCTGTTCTTTTCTTTAAATCGTTCCCAGCTCTCGCTTGAATATGCCGAAAGGCACCTTTCCGTGGACAATGTCACATAAAAGGTTTGTCCCAGTTCCATACGTAAATCGACAGGGATAAAAAGACGGCCTTTGGCATCGATCGAATGATGATACGTGTTTTCCATCTTTATCCCTCCTTTTTTATGGTTTGCCGGGCTGCAACACTATTCCCCACTATCCACCACTTACATGCACTTGATTATACTCTACCACCACCACAATGTCAATAAAAAACAAGAACTTTTTCTAAAAATTTTTCAGAATTTTCAGCGTAAAGCCTTGCAACCACTTATTATACTATATCTTGTGCCTGTACATTATTTCGGACACAAGATAGCGGGTCCGGTTAATCCTCGTCTATTCCTTCATCGGGATCGTTTTCGTCTTCATCTGTACTTAAGAAAATTTCTTTCCATATAATGGCGGACAGCTCTGTGCAAATTCCTACCATTCCGTTTGTTTCACGATCGGTCGTTGCTCCGGTCGTTACAACTGCAACCCCCCTGCTTGAACCCTGTGCAGTGGAGTAAAGATATTGAGCATACACACCGTAGGCACTTCCCGTGTGCCAGTAAAATCCTTCTCCCGGCATAAAGCTGCCAACCGAAAAACGCGTACCGAGCCCTTGCTCATATGCCGCTCCCTCCACATCTGCTCTGTTGATTGCGCGAACAGATTCCGAAGAAAGAATCCTTACACCGTTTAGAATACCGTTGTTTCCGAGCATGGAAAGTATTCTGGCATAATCGATCATGCTGATCGTAAGATTTCCTTGAGCCAAATGCAAATCGTGTCCCAAAATTTCCGATTCTTCTATGTCCAGCTGCGCTTTTACATCACGTGTGACTGCATGCCGGTCGTTATACAGGACGGCAATGTTTTCCGTATCATTCATTTTACTCGGTACATAAGCCGCATCTATATCAAGCGGTTCAAACAATATCTCCCGTGCAAGAGTATCGAGTGATTTTCCCGATACATTTTCACATATTGCACCAATAACGGAAAAACCGAAGTTGGTATATTCAAAGTTTGTTCCGGGCTGATTCCTCCTGAATGATGAACCTCTTTCCAAAAGAAACCGTACAGACTCCGAAGAGTTTCTGTCCCGCGATAATTGGAACGCACCGGAATCAAAAATCGATGATGTATGCTGCATAAGCATCCGCATCGTTATTGCCGATCCGGGGAAATTTGTGTTTTTTACTTCATATCCGAGATAGATGGATATATCAGTATCCAAGTCTATCATATTTTTATCGACAAGTACCATGGCACATATCACAGTTGTCAGTTTTGACAGTGAAGCGGCACGGAATTTTGTATCCGTATCGACCGGCCGCCTTTCCTCTGCGTCGGCATAACCGTATTCATATGTAAAATATTTATCGGTCTCGCTGTCAAATAAAACAAGACTCACCGCTATGGCATCATACCCCGATACTGCATCGTTTAACTCTTTGTACAGATCCGGGTTTGCGGTTTTGACATTAAAAACTTTTTCTTCCGGTTCATCATCATCGTCATCCGGATCATGTATGACTTCCGGTGTTGGTGAAGGTGACGGTGATGGTGTCGGTTCATGCGGAACTTCAATCTCCGGCGGTCTGTTATCCGGTTCAATAACCGGTATCGTCGGTGCGGGAGGCGGCTCGTCGGAGAAAAACGAATCAAGATTTCTTGAAATTATAAAATACCACGGCACAGCCGCGAGAAATATGATCAAACCGAGAACGATTATCTTGGTACCCGCACTTCCTCTGTTCAAAAATCCAACCCTCCGCCAGTGTCTTTTTTATTGGAAAATTACCTGTTATTGCTTATCAAATCCCAGCCCCGACCACGCGATAGACGACAAATGCGTACATACATTTATCATACCGCTTGGCGCACGCCCGCTGCTCGCTCCGGTTGTAATTACAACTACACCCCGGCTTGAATACGGTCCGCCGACCCCCGTATCCGTACCCGATCCGGCTATATATATATACTGTGCATATACACCGTAAGCGCTTCCCGTATGCCAGTAAAACCCGTCGTTTGGTACTTGTAAATCATCATGGTTTATATACTGCCATATCACTATGTCCCTGTTGGACTCGCCCGAATCGTCACCGGCGCTCCCTCCGTGCGTAAATCGGGTCGACAATCCTTGTTTATATGCCGGTCCCGAAAAATCGGCCCGATGTATTTCAACTACCGCGTCCGGTGATAATATTCTTTCATTTTGAAACACACCACCATTGCCAAGCATTGCGAGTATCTTTGCATAATCGAGCGCACTGATAAAAAGGCTTCCCTGTGCAAGGTGCTGATCCTCACCCAAGTCACCGCTTCTGCTGTTGGCGAGTTGAGTATCAACAGACCGTGCCACCCTATGATCGGTGTCATATAGTGTTGCGATATTTCCGGTGTCCCTTAAATTTACAGCCAGAAATGATGCGTCGATATCAAGCGGGTCGAATAAAACTTCACGTGCATATGTATCCAGTTTTTTACCGGAAACCATTTCGATCACGGCACCAAGAATAGAATATCCGAAGTTGGAATATTCAAATGCTGTGCCGGGTTTTCTATCCCAGTAAGAAGAACTTCTTGTAAGCAAGTTTCGAGTCGGAACCCACGCACTCCCCGATATCGAGTCATGAAACGCAGATGTGTCGTATATCGTTGATGTATGCTGCATAAGCATACGTGATGTGATAGCTGTATCCGGAAAACCGGGATTTTTCACTTCATACCCGAGATAATCCGAAATATCGGCATCGAGGTCGAGTAAACCGTCATCAACAAGCTTCATGGCACATAATACTACTACAAACTTTGACAATGATGCAATACGGATCTTTGTATCCGCGTTGACAGGACGCTCTGCCGCTCTGTCGGCACTGCCATATTGATATGTATAATATAAATCGGTAAACCCGTCATACACCACAAGGCTTACCCCGGCACAGTTATGACTTGCCGATTCTTCATCAAGCGCTGCCCATAAGTCATTATTTATTTCCGCAATGTTGATTATTGCAATTTCTTCCTTTACAACTGTAACAGCAATGTCATCGTCAGGTTCGGGTATATGACCCGGTTCATCACCGGCTCCGGGATCGGGATCGTCCCCCGGTGCGGGTCCGGGTTCATTTCCCGGTACGGGTCCGGGATCTTGTATGACCGGATCCTCATGCCCGATCAAATCGGATAAAAAGTAAACGCTGGCACCCGCCATTATTGCTATAATAATGACCAGCAGCACCACTTTGATCGCAGTGTCTCCCCTGCTTTTATCTGCCGATCTGTTATACATCCGTTTCATTACTTACACCTTTAAGTGAAGCATTTATATCTTATGCTATGACTTTTTGCGGAATAAAATCAATAAAATCTGCTGAAGCGATTTCATAATCTATTCCTTCAACCATTCCGCGTACAGCGAGGCGGTGACCCTCTCCGTGTAAATGTCCGTATATACATCTGGTAACACCGTACTCGTTCATTACCGTTATTATATCATGGGAAACAAAATTTTTAAAGCGGGGCGGGTAATGAAAAAAACACACTTTTTTTTCAACGTCTCCCGCAGCTTGTAATGATGTTCGCAGCCTCATCACTTCCCTCGCCATGATTTTATTGTTTTGTACATTTGAAAGTTCATCATCGGCGATCCAGCCGCGGGTACCGCAAATTGCCGTATCATTATAGAAAAAGCAGTTATTATGTAAAATATCAATGCTTTTGATATGATTTGACTTAAAAAATTCCAGCATCTTGGATACCGTATTCCACCAGTAGTCATGATTTCCTTTAAGGACTATCTTTCTGCCCGGCAGATCATCAATAAAAATAAAATCCTCAAGGCTTTCTTCCAGCTGCATCCCCCACGAGATATCCCCGCATAAGATACACACGTCTTCGGGCTGCAGGATCTGAAATCCGGATTTGATTTTCGCCGCATGACCGATCCAGCCGCCACCGAAAATATCCATTGGTTTATCGGTGCCAAACGATAAATGCAGATCTCCGATCGCGTAAAGGGCTATCCCGGTCACCGCCCTTCAATAAAATCAACAACAGCCGCTTTCATTGCGTCTGTTGAAACCGTACAGTTAAAACGTTCTTTTGCATTTTTAAGAGCAAAAAGCGGAGCGGGGACTTCTTTCCCCGTCACCTCTGCCAGTTTGTCAATGAGATATACTCCACCGCCCGGCACCGTGCCGGCTGACGGTATATCTCTGTTTGATCCAACCGGCACCTCAAGGGCTTCAAGAACTGCTTCACAGAACTTAAACGGGCTTGCAGTCGATACAACTACCGAAACGCTTTTGTCTCCGGTTTCCGCTCTATAGTCATTTAAAACCTTGTATGCCACTGCTGTGTGTGTATCGATCAGGTAATTATTGATAATAAATACATCTTTGATCGCTTTTTTTGTGTCTTCCTCCAAGCAAAAACCTGAAGAGAAAACCCGGCTAAGTTCGTCACGTACCGGAGCGGAAATATCATATCTGCCTTTTTCGGAAAGTGCCGACATATACGAAACGACAGTCGTACCGTTTTTAACCGATAGTTCAAACAACAATCTTTCAAGGTTACTGGAAACCAGAATATCCATAGACGGTGAAACTGTTGTATAAAAAGGTCTGTTCCGGTCATATATGCCTGTTTTAATGAATTGTGTCAGTACATCGTTTCGGTTTGAAGCGCAAATGAGCTTGTTGACGGGCAGTCCCATCCGCTCTGCATAATATGCCGCAAGAATGTTTCCGAAGTTTCCTGTCGGAACACAGAAATTTATCTTTTCTCCCGGCTTTATCTTACCGGTTTTTAACAGATCGCAATAAGCGGAAAAATAATAAGCCACCTGAGGTACGAGTCTACCCCAGTTGATAGAGTTTGCGGAGGAGAGTATATATCCCCTGTCTGCCAGCCTGCTGCAAAGAGCTTTGTCGGAAAATATCTCTTTTACACCATTCTGAGCATCATCAAAATTACCCTTTATTGCCGCAACATTGACATTTTTACCGGACTGTGATGTCATTTGCAGCTTTTGCACATCCGATACTCCGTTTTGCGGGAAAAAGACCATTATTTTTGTACCGGGAACATCACAAAAGCCTTCAAGTGCTGCTTTTCCGGTGTCTCCGGAGGTTGCAACCAGTATACATACTTCCCGTGTTTCACCGATTTTTTTTAATGAAGATATCAACAGTTCCGGCATCACTTGCAATGCCATATCTTTAAAAGCGCATGTCGGACCATGCCATAATTCCAGAAAAAAAGTATTATTGCTTAACATGTGCAACGGGGCAGCATCTTTGCCGGTAAAGCCGCTTTTTTCTGCCGTTGTGTGACCGGTGTTTTGTGTATACGCGCGGCTTGTGATTTCTTTCAGCTCATCAAAACCGAAATCATCCATAAACAGGCTCATAATAAATGCAGCCCGTGTAATATAATCCTCTTGCGCGAGTTGCGCGATTTTTTCCAAAGATAAACAAGGAAACGATTCCGGTACAAATAAACCGCCGTCACTTGCCATGCCGTACGCTATTGCTTCCGCACTCTTTATTTTTTTGTCATTTCCCCTGGTACTTTGGTAAAGCATAATTGATATGTTTTCCCTTATCCTGCTCCAAAAGCATTTTCAATGTGGATGATCTCCGGTGACAACGCCGGATCACCATTATTGACATAAATCTCTATCACATCAAAACGCGGCTGCAGATCTGCCGGTCTTACCGCAAGCCAGTAATTTGCCGTTTTGATCATTTTTCTTTGCTTGGCTTTTCCGACGTACTCCCGGGCATGTGCAAACTGTGCATTTTTCCTTGTCTTGACTTCTGCAAAAACAAGGAAACCATTGTGTTTTGCGATAATATCTATTTCCCCGAAACGCGACCGGAATCCTGTTTTTAATATTATATAATTTTTTCCCTCAAGGTAATTTTGAGCAACTTTCTCGCCCCACTTCCCCCGTTGCCTTGGATCCATATCAATGCAACCTTTTCAAAAATGAAGACCTGTGGATACCGGATGGTCCAAGCTTCCGCAGCCTTTCATAATGTAGTTTTGTTCCGTAACCTTTATGCTTTTCAAATGCATATCCGGGAAACTGCTCCGATATACCGGTCATATATTTATCCCTGCTGACTTTTGCCAGAATCGATGCCGCAGCTATTGAAGCGGAAATTCTGTCACCGCCGGTAACACATTTGCTTGGGAATCGTATCCCCTTGTTGCGGTTCCCGTCTATCAATGATACGGACGGCTGCACCTGCAGAGCTGCTATAGCGCGATTCATAGCAAGATATGTTGCGTTAAGAATGTTAAGATCATCGATTTCCTTGTGATCGGCCGACGCCACTGCATATGATACGGCTTTGTCCGTAATTATTTTATATAACTCTTCGCGCTTGCCTGCCGAAAGCTTCTTGGAGTCATTTATACCCGGTATATCGGCTCCGGGCGGAAAAATTACGGCAGCAGCGTACACGGGACCTGCCAGAGAACCTCTTCCCGCCTCGTCAACACCGCTAATGTATGTGTGACCGTCACAAAGTAATCCGGTTTCAATCATCCACATTTTCCAGTGATATCCTCCCCAGTTTTCCCCCTCTGAATTCATCAAGCAATATTACTGCCATGCGTTTTGTATCATATTCTCCGCCCGAAAGCAAAAAGCCGCGCTTTGCAGCAGCACATACAAGCAGCTCAAAACCTCCGGCATTTGCGTCCGGTTCGATTTTGTAACGTTCTGCTAAACATTTTGGATAATATGCCATCAGTCTTGACATCAGGTTGGCTCCCAATGTTTCGATA
>Ga0123356_10003434_pt1 | contig 16585 bp, 16 predicted proteins | sample TergutEmb28metaG_2_FD_92546 | JGI IMG/M metagenome (GOLD analysis project Ga0123356, IMG submission 92546) | Embiratermes neotenicus P3 segment gut microbial communities from Petit-Saut dam, French Guiana - Emb289 P3 | ecosystem: Host-associated > Arthropoda: Insects > Digestive system > Gut ...
GGATCCGAAGCTCGCGGCAAGGCTGGTCGAACTTGGGGGTATTCCCAGGCCGATGACCCCGGCCGAATTCACCAAGTTCATTGCCGACGAAACCGAGAAATGGCGCAACGTGGTGACGTTCGCAGGCGCGTCGGTGGACTGAACCCGGCATTGCACCCGGGCCTGCGGCCTTGTAAAGCGGCAGCGGAGAGCCCTGCCCCTGGGGCCTGTAGCTCAATGGTTAGAGCCGGCCGCTCATAACGGTCTGGTTGCAGGTTCGAGTCCTGCCGGGCCCACCAGTAATTTCAAGTGCTTATCGACACCTCCATTGCGACCGAGAGTTGACACCGCGCCAGTTATCCCAACCAGGGCCACTACCCGCGCTCTCAGACTGGCAACACGATACTCGAGGGCCGGGGATATCAGAAAGACCTGTTTGCCGAGGATCGCAGAATCGGAAAGCGCAGCGAACAGAAATGTCGGATTGGCGAATATTGCGCAAACCAGATCAGGGCCGGCAGTCTGCATTCGCCTTTCCAGCCCGGGCGCGGCGCGCGACAGCTTCAAAGCTGACCGCGAAAGGTGATAGCACTCGTCCAGAATGACCTGCCCGTAGTCGGCGACGAGATCATCAACCACGCCCCTGTGAGCGAGGCTCTGGATCATTTGGCAAGCCGGTCGTGGCCGCGGCGATGATCGCGGCGAGGAAAGTCGGCACCCTCATCCTGGTGCATCGTCGTCAGCTCATGGAGCAATGGGGAGCGCGCCTACGAGCTTTTTGAGACTTGCATCGAGTTCCGCCTTCTCAGATACAAGCTGCGCCAACCGCTCGCAGATCGCGGTGATTTCGTGATCACGCTCCACGATCTCGAAAAGATCAGGCCGTTCCCTCGTCACTGGCGCGTCCAAGCTTGTTCAGCCGCTCAATGAACTTTCCCTTTTTCTCGTGGCGCGCCCGGATCGCGCCGACGCGACTGTTGAAATCATCCTGGCTTCCCTCTTCTGCTGCCAGCGCCTGAAGATCGGAAAGTAGCCTCGTCGCCTGGTCATAGCCCGCTGGGTTGCGGCGTTCGATCCCGTCCTCAATCTCGCGCCAGACGCCGGCACCGCGTTGCTTGAGAGCTTTCAGCCGCACGCGGCGCGCTTTTTCGGCCTCCGCCGCTTGGCGCCGCGTTTCCGCTTCACGGCGCTGCGCGTCCGCACGCTCGCGCTCTTGCCTGATCTCCTGCGCCCGCATTCGCAATGTACCGGCTGTCCGGCGTGTCGTAGGCGCCGGGCTTTTCCTACGAAGTCTGCCCCTGAGCTCGGCACCCGCATAGGTGTCGCCGTCAATGACGCGCAGTAGCAGCTCGACCTTCTCGCGTTCAGGAATGACCGCAAGCGCCCTTCGCAGATCGTCTTTGGACGCTATCGCATGACCTGCCAACTCGGCAGCCGCTTCTACGAGATCGTGTTCTATGCCAAAGAAGTCGGCGAAGGCTTCGAGCGCGGCGGTCAGCGGCGCTATGCCCGGCAGCGGCTCGATTTCATCATCAGGTATCAGTTCGTCCTGCACCGCCGTCAGCCCAGAGGAGATAGAACAGTCTAAGGTCTCCCGACAGCACATCCGTTCGCAACGGCGCGAGAGCGGCAAGCCGACCGGAGCCATCGTCCAAGTCGTCATCCGCCCCCTCTTCATTCCGCTGAATATCAACGATCAAGTTGTCGCCAGAGGTCCACACCTCGACCCAATCGATCTCGCGAAGAAAACGGTCTATGTCCTTGCGGTTCACAGAGCGCGCGGGCATCCGCAGCATCAGCCGCCGTGTGCCCCAATTCGCCAGATAAAGGTGGAGGTCGAACCAGCGCTCCATGAACTCGCACGGGTCGCCTTTGAGATCGCCCCATTCATAGTGGTTGGTGAAGCTCGTTACGGTAATCCGTGCCCGTGACGAAATCGATCGCAATGCGTCCTGCGCAGCTCGGTCAAGAGGTCGATCGAGCGCGAGAAACTCGTAATACTGATATTCGCTCATGTGGGCTGCTTACGAGTAAGGCGCGCCGCCTTTCAAATCAGTTCCAACCGGAGCGACCGCCCGACCATGCGGGCGGCGCGCTGAAGCGTGGTTAGCGTGACATTGCCGTCCTTTGGGTCGAGCAGGCGCCCAATCTGGCTGCGCGAGGTCTTCATACGCTGGGCCAGGTTGTTGCGTGATATGTTCTTCTCCTTCATTGCCTGTTCGATCTGCCATGCGAGGACTTCCTTGACAGCGATGGCCTCGAACTCGTCGCGCTTTCCTTCTGCACCGAGGAAATCATCGAGCGTGGTGAGTTTTGCTGTGGAACGGATTGCTCTCCTCTTCCCGGCCACATTCTTCTTCCCGGCCATACTGGTCTCCTTCATTTTTCAAATTCACGGTTTCTGCGGCGCGCAAGGGTAAGGTCGTCCGCCGGGGTCTTCTGGGTCTTCTTGATGAACCCGTGAAGGACCAGAATGCGGCCTTGCTGCACGCTGAACAGGACACGAGCGATCCGGTTGCTTGGCAGCGACGTGCGCACCTCCCACAAGCCATCGCCCAGCGCGCGACAAAGCGGCATCCCTACCGGCCAGCGGTATTGAACACGCATGAGGTCGAGGCCTACGGCTTGGCGGTCGGCGTCGTCCAGGCTCCGCAGCCAGTCCCGCACGACCTCGGCCCCGCCCGGCGTGCGGTAAAACACGACGGGTATCTTGTGGGGACCGCTACCTGACATCCCTGCCCTATATAATATTCATGTACCATATAATGTCCATACTCGCAATTAACAATCGAGCGGACAACCGCACCAGTTTCGCACCAGAAACGATCTCATCGAAACGCAACGAACGCGATCGAAAACAAATAAAACCACAGCAAAATCAACAAAGCCGATCGATATCGTGTCGCTCATAACGGTCTGGTTGCAGGTTCGAGTCCTGCCGGGCCCACCAAGGAATCAATCACTTAGCTGGTTGTCATTTCAGAGCCTGCTGGCCACCGCACCAGAAATGCCCCGCTTCGTAGCCCCAAGCCGTGCTTCAGCGGTCCGCAAGCTACTTCTCCGGTATCGATCTGGCTACGATTTCTCGAAGCAATCGCAGATTCGGCGGCATTTTCGCTAAGAAAGTCTAACCAGCAGCCGGCGCTCCTATGCGCGAAGCGGCCAATCGTCGGTAAAGAACGTGCGAGCGGAACGTGCAGGTCGGCGATGTCTACAGAAGACGATGCGCGTGATCTACGACTGCGGTTGATTGCGATTCGGGGTCGCCCCCCTCGGGACGAAGCCAAGCCCGCTTGCTGACGATAATCGCAGTTCGTAGCGAGCGACGAGAGACAATTCGGCACCTACTCGGAACCTTCAACCGGGACCACACGGGTCCCGTCCCTCAGCCATCATCTCGCCCGCAACTGTTCCTGGTGGGCCCGCACGAGGTCATGCATGCTGTTGAACCTGAAGTCGACGTGCGGCATCTGGCCCGGGTTCATGGTGGCGCCGAAACCCTGCTGCGCGTGCCGACGGTAGATCCAACACGACTTCAAGCCGTGCTCGTTCGCCGGTTCGTGGTCGTGGAACATGCTCTCGGCCGTATGTAGGATCTTCTCCTTCTCCACCCCCATCTCTCCCAGCTTTTCGATCATATAGTCGAAGTTTCGGGGCGATGGTTTGTACGATCCGATGTCCTCCGCGGTGTAGATCGCGTCGAACTCCACCTGAAGCCTGCGGTTGCTCGCCTGGAACGTTTCGTTGTCCACGTTCGAAAGAATGGCGAGCTTGAAGTACTTCTTCAGGTACTGAAGCGCTCCCGGGGAGTCCTCGAACGCCGGCCAATTTCCGACGGACCGGCCGTATTCAACGCAATCTTCGTGGGTCGCGTGCACGCCCCACTCCTCGGCAAGGCGCTTGTAGACAATCGGCAGCAGATCTCGATATCGCTTCGCCGGGGTATATTTCTGCTGGCTCGATTCATGACGGGCATGCGCTTCCAGAACCTGGTCGCGCGTGAGTGGACGCTTCGCGCGATCTGTGAGGCTTTTGAGAGCCTCGACCATCCCGCTCTCCCAATCGATCAGAGTGCCGTAGCAGTCGAAGGTCAGGGCGTCGAAATCGGTGAGCAACATGTCAAGTCTCCTCTTTGATTGTATCAGTATAGGCTTGACGGGCAGCAGGATCGCCGCGTCGACCCGATCCCGCCCGCAGAACCGGTTGGATTTCGGCTTCGCGGCGGTACAAGCTGCCGCCGCCGATCGCCCCAGATAGCGCCCGTGGATCCATCGCGATGTCGCCCTTGGCTCCGCGGCAGGCCCGATAGCGCATACTTCCAACTCATCCAGGTGGCGAGAGCGGCGACCTCCGAGGTCGACGTTGGGTGCGAAGCGCGTGCCGCCCTGCGTCGGCCCCAGGCTCCGGTGATGTTGCACCCGATATCCCTCGAACTGGCGACGCTCCGTCGTCCCGATGTATCGGACAGGTGATAGATAGTTGGGTGGGTCATCGATTGCCTCCTCCGGAGCCCAAGCGGGCTCGCGATGACGGCGATCAAACAAAGCTGTGGCGGTGCCAACTGCCGAACATCGCGACATTTCGGCATTTGCTTCTTCGAAATCGCTGCCGAACGGCAAGCGATGCCGCATGAATGCGCGAAGATGATCCGACACCAATCGGGAGTTCCAGCATGTCTCAGTCGGTACACGTTCACGCATTTCGCGACCTTCTGGACCGTGTGGGCGTCGTCGACGACCCGGAGCGAATCGCGACCTACACGACGGACCAACGCCAGCTCTTCACTGGCTCGACGTTCGCCGTGCTGAAGCCGGTGACGACGAAGCAGGTCGCCGATATCGTGCGGCTGGCGGCGCGCCTGGGCATTGGAATGGTTCCGCAGGGCGGCAACACCAGCTACTGCGGCGGCGCGACGCCGGACGTCTCCGGACGGCAGATCATCGTGAGCCTTGAGCGGATGGACAGAATCCGGGAAATCGACCCCGTCTCCATGAGCATCTCGGTCGACGCCGGCGCCATCCTGAAGAACGTACAGGATGCGGCGGCGGGCGCCGGACTTCTGTTGCCGCTCAGCCTCGGGGCAGAAGGTAGTTGCCGGATCGGCGGCAACATCGGCACGAACGCCGGAGGACTGTCCGTCGTCAGATACGGGATGACCCGCGATCTGCTCCTCGGGATCGAGGCGGTGCTGTCGGACGGCACCGTAATCTCCGATATGCGCAAGCTGCGGAAGAACAATACCGGCTATGACGTGAAACAGTGCTTCGTCGGAAGCGAGGGGACCCTCGGCATCGTCACGGGCGCCGTGCTGCGTCTCGCACCCTTGCCGACTCGCCGCGCGACGGCCTGGCTGAAGCTCGCGATGGACGCCCCGCTCGCCGAGCTTCTCGCTCTTGTGCGGCGAGAGTCCGCGGACCTGCTCACGACATTCGAATTCATGACAGCCAGGTCGATCGCGCTCGGGACCGACGCGATGACAAACCCGCCCTCCGTCGGAGCCGGACCAGGCGGCGCCGTGCTCGTCGAGCTTGCCTCTTCCTCCAATCATCTCGACCTTCACGGCCTCATGGAAGCTGTTCTCGGCGAAGCGATCGAATCCGGACGGATCGAGGACGCCTACCTCTCCCAGAGCGGGGCCCAGCGGGCCGCGATGTGGGAGGTACGCGAGACCATTCCGGAGGGCGAGAAGCGCCGCAACGGATCGGTGAAGCACGACATCTCCGTGCCGCTCTCCGCCATCCAGCGCTTTCTGGATGTGGCCGGCTCGCAGGTGCGCGCCTGTGGCGCCGATCTCGAGCTCTCCGTCTATGGCCACGTTGGCGATGGCAATCTGCACTACAACATCCTGGTCCCTCCGGACGCCGACCGGATCGAGTTCACCCGCCAGATCGAAGGCAGCCTGTCGTTGCAACTCTACGACACTGCCGCGACCCTCGGCGGCACGTTCAGCGCGGAGCATGGCGTCGGGCGGTTCAAGAAGCATCTTCTGGAGAAGTACGGCGACGCGGGCCGCATTGCCGCGATGCGCCGGATCAAGGCGGCCTTCGATCCGTCGGACATTCTGAACGCGGGCGCAGTCGTTCGCCCGTTCAAGCCAGATAGCATCGGCTGAGTGGTTCGGCGTTTCGCGTTCGAGCGTCATCGGGCGTCCTCCCGCGCGCCCGCTCAGGCGGCGCGCCTGGATGTGACCTTCAGGGCCGGCCTGACTTCCGCCGAGCAACCGGCCGACATTGAGTTCAGTTCGTCAAGGTCGACGTCGCGCGCGATGATGACGATTCCGCGTCCCGTCGAGGGAGCGGCTTCCACCGAACGGGGTTCGGCGAACGTCGTACCGACGCCGTCGATCAGGATCGGTCGGGCCACGCCGCCCACGGAAATGAGGCCCTTGACGCGTAGCAACCTGTCGCCGCAGAGCCCCACGAGCTCTTCAAGCCAATCGCCCAGATTTCTCCACGGAACTGAGGGCGGCCATTCCGCGAGGAAGACGCCGAGCCGCGAGTGATCGGTGGCTGCGATCGCATGGAATTGGCCTGGTACCGTCCGTGTTTCGGTCTCGGTCGGCGCGAAGGCGGCCCGGGCGCGAGCCTGCCTGTCGACCGTGGCAATCAGACGGGCCGCCGGGTTGAATTGTTTGGCGACGCTCTTTGCGGCCGCGAGTCCGCCCGCCGAGACCCGATCGAGCTTCGTGAGCACGATGGATCCGGCGGCGGTCAATTGCGCGGACCGGATCGGAAACGTCACGTCGTCCGTCTCCGGATTGACCGCATCCAACGTCGAGACGATGCGCAACCGGTACTCTGCCCGGTCGTAGCGCATCAGCGAGCGCAGAATGGGGCCTGGCATCGCCAGGCCGCTTGTCTCCAGGAAGATGCGACGGAATTCGTCGGCGCCGGATTGCCGACGCGCGGCGAGTAGCTTGTCGATCGCCGCATGCAGGTCGTCGCCGAACGAGCAGCAGACGCAGCCGTTACCGAGCAGCGTCACGGGAAGATCGCGGCGTCCCGAAGAGACGACGGCGCCGTCGACGTTGATCTCGCCGGCCTCGTTCACGATCACGCCGGTGTCTGCCGCATCCGGCAGCGAGAGATAGTCGCACAGCAGCCTCGTCTTGCCGCTGCCGAGGCTGCCGGTCAGCAGGACGAATTCCGGCGCGATGGGCCAGCCCTGCAGGCCGGTCCTCAAGCCGCCCTCCGCCGCGCTTCGACCATCTCCTCGACGTCAGCGAGAAGTTCGGCCGGATCGAAGACCGCGCCTTCCTTGATGACGCTCGAGATGCTGCGCTTCCACACCACCGAGGCGGTCGGGTCGTCCAGTCGCATGGCGCCGGTCCCGTAGAGAAGCTTGAAGTCGTTTAGCGGGTTCTCGTCGTGCACCAGGATGTCGGCGAGCTTTCCGACTTCCAGCGTTCCGACGTCTTCCTGGACGCCGAGTAGCTCCGCACCCCATGTGGTCGCGGCGCGCAAGACCTCCAAAGGCGTAAATCCAGCCTCCTGCAGCAGCTCGAGCTCGCGGACCAGGCCGAAACCGTAGGTCTGGAACATGAATCCGGAATCCGATCCGACGCACACGCGCCCGCCAAGATTCTTGTAGTCGTTGACGAACCTCATCCAGAGCCGGAACGTCTCGCGCCACTCGACCTCGTTGGTTGTGGACCAGCGGTACCAATAGGCGCCATGCCCGCCGCGCTGCGGCTGGAAGTAGGCCCACAGGGTCGGATCGGTAAAGCGGTCGTGCCAATCCGCGCGCCGGGTGCGCATCAGGTCACGGTTGCCATCATAGACGTTGAAGGTAGGGACGAAGGTGTGGCCGGCCTCGAGAAACGCCTGAAGCACCTCGCTCCACCTCTGCGAGCCCGGCTTCGCCGCCTGGAGGAATGTCTGCCCGGCTGTCGAGAACCGGAGATATTCGTCGTTGTAGTCATAGTCGGGGGGAAAGGACTGCAGCGTCTGACCGTCCAGCAGCGCCTCGGGGATTCCGTAGGAATGTTCCGTGCTCGTCAGTCCCCATTGCGCGGTCCGCAGCGAGTTCATCCGGCCGACCGCGAGTTGCGCGTGATGACAGCAGGTGCGCAGGCCGAGGCTTCGGCACTGCTCCAGCGCGGCCTTCATCACCGCCGGTGGAGCCCCGAAAAACTTGATGCCGTCGGCTCCCCGATCCTTGACGGCCTGGAGCCAGCTGCGGGCGTCCTCGGGAGTCTGGATGGTCTTCACGTAGTCGTTCGTGCCCGGGAACGGCGCGTAGGCCAGGATGCGGGGTGCATCGATCCGGTGATCGGCTGCCGCTTGCTTCTGCTCGAGCGTCCACCGAAGCCCGTTGAAGCACCCCGTTTCGCGAACGGTCGTGACGCCGTGTGCCAGCCACAGCTTGTAGACGTAGTCGGCGTTCGGCATCGGCCCGTTCTCGGCGTGGAACGGCGCGCCGATGTGGGCATGGGCATCCACCAGACCGGGCGTCAGGAACTTGCCGGTGCAATCGATCTCGAAGTCGCCCGCAGTGGGACGCCGCTCCGGAGTGATCGGCAGCTTCGGCGTGCCGACCTTCTTCAGCACGGTGATCCGGCTGTTCTCGACGACCACGTCGGCGGGTCCCCATGGCGGGGCACCGGTACCGTCGATGATCGAAGCCCCGCGCAGCACCAATCGCTTGAATGGCCCGCGCCCGCGGGTCCGGGCCGTCGCGGCTTCGACCTGAGGCAGACCGGCCGCTGCGAACATCGCGGCGAACTCTTCGCCAACGCGGTCAGTGTCAGGTCGCGTCATCGAGTATCGCCTTCTTTCCGTAGCAAGCGTCCGGAGCGGAGCGCGATGCGCTAAGGCCGGACCGTTCGTTGGTCATCCGGAACGCGCCTTCGGGCCGCAGTTGCATGACGACGATTAGCGTGACGGCGATCGCGAACTCGCGGAGCGATGCGATCTGCACGGCATCGAGCCCCGGAATCGCGGCGGCGATGAAGCGGGTCGCCTCCAGCAACCCAACCAGAGCTATCGAGCCGATCACGGCGCCGGCAAGACGTGTGTAGCCGCCGATGGTAACCGCAAGAAAGATGTATATCGTCAGTTGGACGATGAAGACATCGGGTGCGATGTAGCTAGTGAAGTGCGCATAGAGTGCGCCGCCGAGCCCGGAGAGTGCCGCGCCGATTCCGAACGCCTGGAGCTTGAGTCGGAGCACGGACTTTCCGGCCACGGCCGCGACGTGATCGTCGTCACGTACTGCGCGCAACGCCCGACCGAAGGGACTTCGGAGAAGCCGATTCAGCAGAAGCACGACGATGCCGACAAGGACCCATGTGAGGATGAGATAGAACAGAGGAAAGGCGTCGCCGAGGTGGTCCTTGAGCGGCGCAACGATCCCCGAGATGCCGTCGCTTCCCTTCGTCAACCATTTCTCGTTCGTTTCCGCCAAACGCAGTATCTCTGCGAATCCGAGGGTCACGATCGCGAGGTAGTCGCCGCGCAGGTTGCGGACGACGAAACACAGAGCCACGCCTACAGCGGCAGAAACCGCAGCGGCCGCGATCCAGTCGATCCAGATCGGAAACCCCGCTCCTGACAGCAAGGCGGATGTATAGGCACCCAGGCCTACGAACCCGACCAGGCCGAGATTCACCAGACCAGCCTGCCCCCATGCTGTGACCAGGCCAAGGGATAGCAGAGAGTAGAACCCGGCGATCGTGCCGGCAAATATGAGATAGGAGATCATTTCCGCACCCCCGAGGCGCCAGAGAAGATGCCGCCCGGCCGCGCCAGCAGGGTAATCAGGATCGCGACGAAGGCGGTCAGGGACTGGTAGACCGGAGGGAGGACCAGGAGGCCCAATTCGCCGATGACCCCCATCAAAAGAGCGCCAGCGACCGCTCCGGGCAGGCTCGTCAAGCCACCGACGACGCTGCCGGCGAAGATCAAGAGGATCAGCCTGGATCCCGTCGACGGATCGACGCTGGTGTCGATCGCGAGGAGAGCGCCGCCGACGCCTGCCAGTCCCATGCCGATGAAGGTCGCAAGATTGGCGAGACGGACCGGCTCGATGCCCTTGAGCCGCGCGAGGTCGACGTTATCGGCGACGGCGCGCATGGCTTTTCCGAGCTTGGTCAGCGAGAAGAACAGCGCGAGAAGGATCGCGAGCCCGATCGCGATCTCGAGGTTGTGCAATTGCTGGGGTCCGATACGGATGCCACCGACCTTCATGTCGCGGGCGATCGGCATGTCGAAGCTGTTCAGGCCGCTACCGAAGGCGAAGCGATACGCGTTCTCCAGCGCCATGTTCAGGGCGATCGACACGACGGCCACCATCAACGGCGTTTGAGCGCTCGGCTTGCGTCGTATCGGAGCGAGCGCGATACGGTCGGTCACGACGCCCAAAGCCCCGGCGATGACGAAAGCGATAATCAGGACCGGCACCAGCGGCAGATGAAGGGTCGTATTCGCCAGCCAGCCGGCGTATGCGCCGGCCGTGAGTTGCGCAGCGACGCTGAAGTTGACGAAACCCAGCACGCTGAAGATCAACGTCAGTCCGAGTGCCGGCAATGCGATGAGCGCGCCGACGATCAGTCCGTTCACCAAATACTGCAGCAGGTCGGTCAACATGGCGTCCGCTCTCGTTCGCTGCGTCAGCCGACCTTGCGGACGACGAGCTTGCCGTCCTGTACCTGCTCATAACGGAAGAACACGCCCTTCACGTCGCCGTTTTCGGTAAATTCGAGTGGGCCGCTCGGTCCGTCGTAGTTCACCTGTCCGCCGCCAACGACGGTCTTCAAGGCCTCGACAGCATCGTCGGTCCGCTTGCCCTCGCCCTCAGAAATCGCACGCAGATTGTCGCGAACCACGGTGCCGTTCGCCAAGCCGGGCGTCGCGTGCGCGAGCGCCAGCGATGTCAGCACGACGTGATCGTAGACCTGACAGGAATAGCTATCGAGGGAGGGCAATTTCATCTTGGCGATGAGCCGCTTGTAGCCTTCCGAATTTTCGGCAGCGGACGGAATCAGTGAATACGCTCCTTCGGAGACTTCCGCCGGAACGGCTTTCGTCAGCGCGTCGTTGATGCCGAAGGAGAAGCCGACCTTCTTGCCGGTATAACTGGCGCGGTAGAGATCCTTCAGCACGACCGAGGTGTCGGGGACGTAGCCGCCGAGCACGATGACATCGGGCGACTCCTTGAGCGCCTGGTCGACCTCAGACCTGTAGCTCGACTTCCTGTCTTCGTAGACCAGCCCGTTGCCCGATCCGCCGGCGGCCTTGAAGATACCGGAGATGATCTCGATGTACGACTGGGCGAAGGGCGTTTGCGGACCAAGGAAGAACATCTTCTTGGCACCGAGCTCGACCGCATATTTGCCGACGCTGGTGCCCTGAAGCGTGACGGTGGGCGACGTCCTGAAGATGTACCCTTCGTGCGGCAGCTTGGTGATGTTGTCGGCGCCCGACGAGGTAAGCAGGACGGTCTTTCCTTCCCAGCACAGTGGCGCAATGGCCGACGTTACCGCCGAGGCGTACGAACCCCCGATCGAAACCACCTTGTCGACGTCGATCAGCTTGTGCGCGGCGCGGACGGCGGCCTCCGGATTGCTCTGGTCGTCCTCGATGACGATCTGGATCGGACGTCCGCGGACACCACCAGCGGCGTTGATCTCGGTCTCGGCGATCTTTGCCGCCTGGCCCATCGTGGCGCCAAACTGGCTCGTCGCTCCCGTGAGCGGAATGATCAGCCCGATATTGATCGGATCGCGCTGTTGCGCCCAAGAGCGGGAAAGGCCCGATGAGAGCATGAGCCCGCCGACGCCTAGGCCGGCCTGCAGGAAAGTACGTCTATCCAAATTCGACATGTCCAACTCCTCACGTTCGTCAGTTGCAATGATTCAAGGCCGGTGCGCGACCGCCGGAGCCGCCCGCCCGAGGAACAGATGCCTGATCTCGTCGTCCTCGATCACGGAGGCCGCCGCGTCATCCCGGACCTTCCTGCCGGCGACGAGGACGACGCCGCGCGTGCCGTACTGCAGAGCCAGAAGCGCGTTCTGCTCGACCATGAGGATCGCCAGACCGCTCGCCGCAAGGTCGCGGATCAGCACGAAGATCTCCTTCGCCGCAGCGGGCGAGAGGCCCGCCGTGGGCTCGTCCAGTAGCAGGATGCTCGGGTTGGTCATCAGGGCGACGGCCACCGCCAGCACCTGACGCTGACCGCCAGAAAGGCTACCCGCCTTGTCGCGAAGCCGTCCGCGCAGCATCGGGAAGCGGTTCAACTGCTCTTCAATCCGGCTCTTCAATCCGGATCGCAGCAAATAGCCGCCCATCTCGAGGTTTTCCTGAACCGAAAGGCTCCCGAATACGTTCCGCTCCTGCGGCACGAAGCTGATGCCGCGCTCGCAGGCGGCGCGCGCATCGCCGGCGGGAAGAGCGCTACCGTCGATGAAAACATCGCCGGTCCGCTTCGGCAGTAGGCCGGCGAGCAGCTTTAGGAACGTCGACTTGCCGGCACCGTTGGGACCGATGATGACGGCGAGCTCCCCGGGAGCCACCCCGAGATCCACGCCCTTCACTATCAATTCCGCGGTCGCGTAGCCGCCACAAACCGCGCTTGCGCTCAGTGTCGTCATTGGAGCTGCACTCCCAGATAACATTCCTGCACGCGACGATCGGCCGTGACTTCGTCGAAGCTGCCCCTCGTCAGAAACTTGCCTTCCGCCATGACGATGACGTCGTCGCAGAGGAGCTCGATGAGCTCCATCTCGTGCTCGATGAGCAGGATAGTGAGACCCGATTCGCGAATCGCCGCGAGTTGGTCGGCGATCTCGCGGACGAGAGTGCGATTGACCCCGGCCATCGGCTCGTCGAGCAGGACCATCTTCGGATCTGCGAGGAGCACTCGGCCGATTTCCAGCAGCTTCTTTTGACCCCCGGAGAGGTCGGTGACGAGATTGTCGAGCACGTGGTCGAGCCGCAGGCGTTTGGCAACCGCATACGCGCGTTCGCGTAGCTCTTGCTCTTGCCGGCGAACGGTGCCGGGGTTCGCGAGAGCGTGGAATACGCCCTCACCCACCTGCCTCGGCCCGTACAGCATGAGATGCTCGAACACCGTCATGCGCGGACACCCGCGCGCGAGTTGGAAGGAACGCACCAGACCCGATCGGGAAACGACTTCAGGGCGCGCGCGAGCGATGTCGGCGCCGTCGAATCGCACGGCGCCCGAGAAGCCCTCGACGAGACCGGAGATGCAATTAAAGACGGTCGTTTTGCCGGCTCCGTTGGGGCCGATCAGTCCTGTGATGGTGCCTTTTTCGACGGAGAAGCTCGCACCGTCGAGAGCGCGGATGCCACCAAAACTCGCCCTGATATCGTTCACCTCAAGCAACGACGCTGACATCGTCATCGGTACACCTCGTGACGTTCCACCGGACGGATGAAGGGTTCGGCCCGTCGTCGCGCCGTACCCGCCGGATGTTCCGGCATTTCTATTTAAGTGTTTCTACCCCTCACCTATTCGGTTAGGTTACAAGCCTATACTCTTAATGCTATAGGTGTCGGACACTTAAGTGTCCGACCGGAACCGAAGGCCGGGGAAGAAACATGAAAAGCGCATCCCCCGACATCGACTACCGCCGTGCGTTTCAGGACGCGCCCGTCGGCCAGGCCATTGCCAGCAACCGGGTGATAACCGCGTGTAACAAAGCGTTCGCCGAAATCTTCGGCGGCAAGCCGAGCGAGTTCACCGGAACGACTTTCGAGCGGCTGTATCCGAGCCATACCCATTTCGAAAGCGCGGGTACGCGCGTCGGCCCACTACTCTCGAAGGAGAAGGTGTTTTCGGACGATCGCGTCATGCGCCGCCTCGACGGCGAACTGTTCTGGGTCCACGTGCGTGGCTTTACCTACACGCCCAAGGATCCGCATCGGAACACGCTGTGGGTCTTCACCGAGCTTTCGAGCCGGCAACCGAAGAACCTCACGATTCGCAGTTCGCTGACTCCGCGTGAGCGCGACATCGCGGCCCTGTTGATCGAGGGGAAGACCGGCAAGGAGGCCGCACTCGCCCTCGGGATAAGTCCGAGGACGGTCGATATCTACAAAACCCGGCTGCTTCGCAAGTACAGCGTGACGAATACGCCGGCCCTGGTGCAGAGGCTACTCACCGGCTGAACTGGTCGCGGTCCGCCTACTCATTGCGCGGTCAGACCGTCGATGTGGAAGGCCTTGATCTCCAGGTATTCGTCGATGCCGAACTTGGATCCTTCGCGGCCGATTCCGGACTGCTTGATGCCGCCGAAAGGCGCCATTCCGAACTACTCATCCTCGGCGCGAAGGCCGCCGGCGGCAAAGTGATCGTCCTGAGCCCGCGCAGCGAGGTCGCGGTCGGAGAACCGACCTTCTAGGGCGCGACAGCACGGCCTGCGGTTTGGCCGTCGAATAACGATACAGCATGCTGTTTGGCCGTCTTCATCGGCAGATTGATCGAGACGACACGCGTAGGATCCCGACAAGGCCGGCGCCGGTGGCGAGGCCGATACAACAGCAAGGGATCACGCCATGTCAGCTGCTCTCAGCACCGCCGCCGAACTCGCCGCGCTGCGCAACGCCAACGTTCCGCGCGGTGTCCTCACCGCTCATCCGATCACGGTCGCCCGCGCTCAAGGCCCGCATGTCTGGGACGTCGAAGGTAAGCAGTATCTGGATTTCGTCGCCGGCATCGGCGTGCTCAACGTCGGGCACAATCATCCGCGCGTCGTCGCAGCCGTCGAAAAGCAGATCAAGGAGGTTACGCATATGGCCTTTCAGGTCACCGCGTACCGCCCGTATCTCGATCTTGCCGAAAAGCTCAATCGCCTGGTCGGAAACGGCGAACGCTACAAGAGCATCTTCCTGACGTCCGGAGCCGAGGCTGTCGAGAACGCCATCAAGATCGCGCGCGCCTACACCAACCGCTCCGCCGTGATCGCGTTCAGGGGCGGATTTCACGGTCGCACGATGCTGGGCGTCAGCCTCACCGGCATGAGCCAGCCGTACAAGCAGAACTTCGGACCATTCGCTTCCGAGATCTTCCATACTCCGTTCCCGGACGCCTATCGCGAATTGACGACAGAGCGCGCGCTCAAGGCCCTGGACGAGGTGTTCGCGACCCAGATCGCTCCGGACCGCGTCGCCGCAATCATCATCGAGCCTGTGCAAGGCGACGGCGGCTTCCTGCCGGCGCCGGCGACGTTCCTCAAGGCGTTGCGCGAGATCACCAAACGGCATGGCATCGTCCTCATCGCCGACGAGATTCAGACCGGATTCGGACGGACCGGCAAACTCTTCGGCTTCGAGCATTTCGGCATCCAGCCCGATCTGGTGACGGTCGCTAAGAGCCTCGCCGGCGGATTTCCGCTCTCTGGCGTCGTTGGCCGCGCCGAGATGATGGATGCTCCTCTTCCCGGCGGTCTCGGCGGCACTTACGGAGGCAACGCTGTCAGTTGCGCCGCGGCGCTCGCCGTCCTCGAGGCCTTCGAGAAGGACGGCCTGCTCGATCGTGCCGAAAAGCTCGGTCGGCGGCTGCAGGCAGGACTGCGCGAGGTGGCGAAGAAGCACTCGGTTATCGGCAATGTGCGAGGCTTGGGTTTTATGCAGGCGATCGAGTTGGTCACCGATCAGAAGACCAAGACGCCGGATCCGGATCGCGCGCAGCGCGTGATCGACAGCGCACGTCAACGAGGCCTCTTGGTGATCAAGTGCGGCGTTCACCGCAATGTCATCCGCTTCCTAGCTCCGCTCGTCGTATCCGATGAGGATCTCGACAAGGCTCTCGGGATCATCGACGCATCGCTCTCGGCCGAAAGCGTGACGGCGGTGGCCTGATTGATTCGGGAGGCGGCCCGACTCTTAAGAGTCCGACCGTCTCCCGATTGGCGCCATTGCCGCTATCATCGCCCTGCTCTAGGGACTATCGTCAAACCGGCAACGACATTATGCGAATAGCCCAAAGAGAACCTCCGTTAATGATTTGAAGAGGCTACTTGAACGGCATCCCGAAACTAGACCGGATCGACTTGAACATCCTCGTTCAGTTGCAGAAGGATGGCAGGATGACCAACGCCAATTTGGCGGAGGCGGTCGGCCTTTCGGCGAGTCCGTGTCTACAACGTGTCAAGCGCTTGGAGACTGCTGGATACATCACGGGCTACGGCGCCCAGATCAACCTTGCCAAGCTGACCGAAAGCATATCGGTTTTCACGGAGGTCACTCTCGTCGACCACCGTAGGGAAGATTTCGTGAAGTTCGAAGCCAATATGCGTAACGTCGATGAGCTTATGGAATGTCATCTCATCAGCGGCGGCTATGACTACCTGCTCCGGTTCGTATGCCGCAACATCAGCCACTATCAAGAACGGATGGAAAACCTGCTCGAGCGGAACGTAGGGATCGAAAAATATTTCAGCTACATTGTGCTGAAATCGCCTATCGTGAAGAACGTCCTGCCGCTTAAGACTCTCCTCGACCCTCAGCAGTAAGGCAATCTGCTAGACTGTATGTCCCTTCCTTGAGGCGGCCCACCCTCGATGTAGGATCGAGGGTTACCCGGATAGGCCGGGCAGAGCCTCATACAAGGAGGGTGAGCCGTGAGGGATCATAGCGAAGCTTAC
>Ga0123356_10003435_pt1 | contig 16584 bp, 15 predicted proteins | sample TergutEmb28metaG_2_FD_92546 | JGI IMG/M metagenome (GOLD analysis project Ga0123356, IMG submission 92546) | Embiratermes neotenicus P3 segment gut microbial communities from Petit-Saut dam, French Guiana - Emb289 P3 | ecosystem: Host-associated > Arthropoda: Insects > Digestive system > Gut ...
AAAGCAAAAGCTTCTTCTTCTGTCATTTCTGGCATAATTTATTCTCCTTATATTAATTCAATATAAGCATTTCTGCAAGGCATAGCGTGAAACACGTTGATAGAATCATCATCTATCTTATTATACATTATTTCTAGCAAATTACCTTTTAGATCGAACCCAATCAAAAGATATTTATTATCAGCATCTTCTAAAGGGTCTTCGTATATAAAAGTCTCAAAACAACGCATTATGTCGGCTTCTGTATACCCCCGTTTGAGTGCTGACTGATTGAATTTTATTAAAGTATACATCGGCATATAAATGTATTATATCATAATTACAAATTATAAGTATGGTGTAATTCAACAGACTTTTATCCCTTGTACAATTTTACAGGAAATGGTATTATATACCCATGAGGCAAGAAACAGTGTTAAACAGTTTTAATGCAAATCCAATGCTGAATTCAAATTCTCTCTCTCTCTCTCTCTCTCTCTCTCTCTCTCTCTCTCTCATATTATAGAAACTTTACAATTTTCCCCAAAAACCATTTTTCAGGGGATAGATCTGTCCAAAATTTACATATACCCCCATTTCTTGGAAAAATGTTAGATTTCCATTTAATGGGAATACTAGCTTTTTTAATAAATTTCACATATTTAAAGGAGACTCAAAAATGAAGAAAGTAATTAAAACACTAGGAATTATCGCTATTTTAGTGGTAATTGGATTTGCAATGTTAGCTTGTGATGGCGATCCTAAATGCACTCACGGCAGTTGGGGTAATTGGACACAGGTAAGTTTTGGCAGGGAAACAAGGAAATGTAATGACTGTACAGCAGTTCAAGCAAGACTTACAAGAAATATAGGTGAAACCGGAGAAGCAGGCGGAAGAATTTTTTATCGCAATGCAAATGGTTTTACTTTACAAGATGATAATCCTGTAAATAATAAAACAGTCTATTATCTTGAAGCATGGACAACAAATGAAACAGATTCTGAATGGGGAGATTTTGGTACATTAGTTCCAAGTATGACAAATTTTACATCTTTATCAGCATCAGAAGCTACGGTAATAGGAAACGGCAGAAGAAACACCCAACGTATAGCAGCGCATATGACAGGAAAATCAATAGCAAATACGGCAGCGCAAAGATGTTTAAGCGCAACACATGGTACAAAAACAGATTGGTTTTTACCAAGTCTTGGAGAGCTTAACGAACTTTACAAAGCAAAGGGTCATACAAATGTGCCGACTTCGGGCTATTTCTGGTCTTCCTCGCAGTACAGTAGCTATGGCGCGTGGGGTCAGAATTTCGGCAATGGTCTTCAGTTCGTCGTCGACAAGAGTTACGTCAGCAATGTCCGTGCTGTTCGGGCTTTTTAACACTTTAGCCCTTTAATATTGCCTGATATTGTTCCAGTGTCAGGCTTTTTTTCTTCTCAGCGTTCATCTGCGAAAATCTGCGGACTTTTTGTTTCCTGTTGCTCCGTGGTTAAAGTTCCTTCAACAAAAAATCTGTTAAGTGAATCCCAGTAACACCGTTGCGGCTTTCGTTCCAAAGTTTATCAAGAGTAACAACATACTTTGGGAAGTGATCTTTAATTTCCGTTAATGGGGTGAACTCACGATCCATTGTTTCTTTTGAGCCGTATTCGTAACAAACTTGAACATAGATCTTTTCATCGCCGTTATTTTTTTCTGCGATAAAGTCAATTTCTCTGTCGTCCGAGCCTGACATTTTTCCTACATATACTTTATACCCTCTGCGAATTAACTCGTTGTATACAATGTTTTCCAGAATGCCTGATATATTTGTTTTTTTCATTTCTCTTATCGTATATTGCAATGAATGATCTGCGAGATAGTATTTGTCATTGCTTTCCAGTAATTTTTTCCCTTTAATATCATAGCGGGAAACTTTTTTGATAATACAGGCATTTTCTAAATATCCTATATAACTGCTGATAGTTTCAAAATCAGCGCCGCCGCCGTTTGACTTTAAATAGTTTGCAATTTTTGTAAGTGAGATAAGGCTTCCGACATTGTCGTATACAAAAGCAATAATCCGCTGAAGTAAAGGAACATTTTTTATTTTGTTCCGTTCAACAACATCTTTAAGAACAGCAGATGATTCGATGTCGATAATAATTTTTCTTGCTTCTTCCTGCGTAAAAGATTTTGTTGACAAAAGCGGAAAACCGCCAATTTTTATATATTCATATATCTCACCTTCATCATTAATAAAGGATTCGCTTTTTTCTAGTAAGCAGGTTTTTCTGAATTGCAAAAATTCGGAAAATGAAAGCGTGTGGATTTCAAACGAAACATATCTGCCTGCTATAAGGGTTGCAAGTTCTCCGGATAATAATTGCGCATTAGAGCCTGTTATATAAATGTCAGTATTTCGCAAACGCAAAGAAGAAACTACTTTTTCCCAATCTTCAACTTTTTGTATTTCATCAAGAAAAACATAATATTTCTCATTATTTTTGATTTTACTTATAATATAATCGTGAAGATTCTTTGGGTTTAATAAATCAACATGTTCATAATCTTCAAAATTTAGAAAAATTATATGTTCCTCGTCTGTTTTTTTAAGAATCTCCTGTTTAATAAGTTTTAAGACCTCTGATTTACCGCAACGGCGAATACCTGTAATGACCTTAATCTGCTCTGAGTCAACAAAGCCTTTAATTTGATCAATATATACCTTTCTTTCTATTAGTTCTGCCATAATACCCTCATAAAGACAGTATAAAGTATGCCAAAACCAAAGTCAACATTTTTACACGGGTGACCCGAGTAAAAATGTAAAAAATAGCAGTTTTGCACGGGTGACCCGAGTAAAACTGCTATTCCAATTAATTTGCGTCTTTCTGCGTAAATCTGCGGACTTTTTCTTTCTCTGTTTAGGTATCAAACACCGGATCCAAACAAAATAATTTTTCTATATCTTGCAGTTGCGGTTCTAGGTGACGCAGGATGCAAGTTGCGGTAAGAGGAAGATTACTACTTTGTGCCAAATCGTGCGCAAGAGGCAGTTTTCGGTGTACGTCATCGGCTGTTGTTATCGACCCTAAGTTTGGGTTATATATAATCCCGGTAAATGGTATACGTGAGACTATTTCGATACCTTGTAACAGCTCTTTTGTGTCCGATACAGTCTGTGTCAGCATACGATACGGGTTAAAAACCAGATAAAATTGCCTGTCGGCGACAGCAAGTATTTCTTTTGAGTATCTTCCCAAAACCGTCGAGCCGGCTTCATCCCCGCCGACATCTATAATGATTTGTCCGCTAGAAGTAAAGATTTCTTCGATAGCTTTTGGTAAAGACGGCGCTTCCAAGCCGGAACCTGCGTATTCTGACGAAATAAACGTGACACCTGCATCTAAAAGAGCTTTTTCGGCATCTTTACTGCGAAAATAGGGGTTTACAATGTCCAAATCGGCAAGTAAGACTCTGTCAAATTGAGTTTTTTCCTGTTGTTTACCCAGAAACAGGGCTGCATTTACTGCAATGGTAGTCTTTCCGCTGCCATTAAGCCCTGCAAAAACTGTCAATTTGGAGTCAAAAACCATAGAAAAGCATCATAACTAACAAATGCTCTAAAATCAACATACCACACCCTAAAGTGATCCTGCGAAGCAGGCTCTTGAGGTATGTTGTTCTGTAAGGAATGGATTGTATGCGGGATTTAATACCACCTAAAGGGTGGGGTATTAAACCCGCCTGCGAATCAACCGATAATGACAATAATCATCAGTTTTACAATTATGATTGACATTTTTTTTGATTATTGATAAAATATTTTAACTGTATATTGTATATTGGGAGTATAAATGGCTTCTGTACACGAATATAAACGTCTTGAAAATAAAATTGTCCAAAAAGTGAAGGATGGAGCAGGCATTGTAGGCGGTTTCATTCTTGATATTTTTAGGGCTATTGGAAGATTTTTAACTAGACGTTATACAGTTGTTTTTGTACCTCATTCAGAAAAAAGAGTTTATAACCTCCATGTTACTGTATTATCAATCACCTGCTTTTTCCTTGTAGTTTTTGGCGTAATAGGCGCGTTTATCTGGTATGGTTCATCCTTTAATAACGGTATTTATATTGCGTCAAATAGAGACGGACACTTAAGGAATACTCAGGCTTCTTTAGACCAGATGCGGGATGAAACAGCTTTACTAATGAGAAATGCCCGAAGTTTTCAAAATACTGTTTCCGGTGTTCTAAAAATCCTTGGGATACCTCAAAACAATAGTTTTACACAAAGTACATCCGGGGATTTAATTCATATTTTTGGTGATATACCGCCCGGATATACCCGTGATTCTTATGAGCTAAGACAGCTTAGTGAATACCTTTCCCAGGTTGAAAAACCTCTAAAAGAAATTGGTGAAGTTTTAGATTCGCAAAGCGCTCTTTTAACTGAAATTCCGAGTATTTGGCCTGTAAGGAATTCCGCAGGAAACGCAATTGGAAATATTACTATGTATTTTGGTCAAAATATTCACCCAATTCATGGTCAATGGCATATTCATAGAGGTATAGATATTGCCACATATCGTGCAGGCGATAATGTTGTTGCCACCGCTGACGGGGTAATTGTTACTGCCGAATATGTTTACGATTACGGCTATTATATAATTATCAGACATAAACACGGATATTATACCCGTTATGCGCATTTACAAACTTTAAGCAGAGTGCAGGTTGGTCAGCGTGTCCAGCAGGGTGAAGTTATAAGTTATATCGGTAATACAGGTATTTCCACAGGACCGCATCTGCATTATGAAGTTCACATTGGTTCTGATGTTGTAGATCCGCACAGATATATTACTATCCGATCCAGTCTTTCAAGACAAGGACGTTAGTTTTTATTATGGCACTGGATAAAAACAACGATTATTCAATTAATACAATAGTAGGTCCCAATACAAGTTTAATAGGTAACATTGATACCGGCGGTTTTACGCGTATTGACGGCAGTATTCGAGGTGATGTAAAAGCAAAGGGCAGGGTAGTAATTGGCGAGCGTGCTCGTATAAAAGGAAATGTGTCAGGCACTAATATTACTATTGGCGGAGTAATTTACGGAAATATTATTTCTGACGGTCATTTAATTATTTTATCCACTGCTATTATTATTGGTGATATTATTACAAGGCGAATTCAGGCAGATGACGGATGTTTTATTAACGGAAAAGTTGCTGTTTGCGTAAGTGATGAAAGCTGGATAAAAACTGTCAGCGAATACCGTGATGCGCAGGGAATAAAATCGGCTTTGCCTGTCTTCCAAAAAACTTATGGCTAAAGTAGACGGAACAGATACTTCTTTTTTTATGAATCCTGCTGCCTATTCACAGGTAAAGCCGGATAAATCAGATGATAAAAAAAACAAAGGCATAAATCGCAGCGAAAAAACAAGTTTTTCTAACCTTTTTGACAGTCTTAAAGGGAAAACTGCAGATGAACTTGGACCTTTACAAAACCTTCCTGTTTCTGATGATACAGTAGATGCATTAATGGACGATGTTCGTGATGCAGGAGATGTATTAAAAAACCGTCCTCTTCCAGAAGAAATTATGCGTTACAAACAGGCGGTGCGTAATTTTATTAATTATGTTATTAAAAATACTTATTCACTTGAACATGAAGAAGGAACCCCCAAATTTTTAACACCCGGGTTTAAAGGTCAGCGCGGTACTCCAGAAGCGATGTCTAAAAAGCGCCATACAGTTATTCAGGTTATTGATAAAAAACTGGAAGATTTGGCAGCAATGCTGCTTTCCAGCCAAAAGCATCAATTAGAGCTGGTTTCACGTCTTGAGGAAATACGCGGTCTTTTGATAGACTTATTACAATAGGTATTTTATTTTTAAATCCGGGGTATATTTGTGAGTAGTTATAATGAATATGAAGACATAGAAGAAGATGATATTTCAGCTCTTGAAGATAACCGTAACGAAGCGAAATTTAAAGAACATGATATTATTACAGGTTCTGATGCCGGTATTGAATCTATCGCTCCTGACACACCTATTTACAGATTGCGTCTTTTGTATTCTCAGGAAACCTTTCTTGCTGTTTACCGCGAAGATAATTTGACTCCCGATACTATGGTTATTGTTCCAACCCGTTACGGGCGCGACCTGGCTCAAGTAATAGGTTCAGTACGGGGCAAACTTCCGCCTGTTTCAGAAATTGCATGGATTGTAAGAGCGGCAACACCCGAAGATTTAGAAAAATCCCGCAACAATAATAAACTGGAAGCCGAAGCCTTTGAAATTTGCAGAAAAAAAATCGTCAATCACAATTTAGAAATGAAACTTGTTTTGGTTCATTATCTTTTGGAAGAGCCGAAAATTTTATTTTTCTTTACCGCCGAAAACAGAGTTGATTTCCGTGAGCTTGTTAAAGATTTAGTCAGCGTTTTTAAAATGCGAATTGAACTGCGTCAAATCGGTGTTCGTGATGAAGCCAGGGTTGTAGGCGGTCTTGGTGTTTGCGGAAGAGGATATTGCTGTCATTGTGTTTCTGATAAGTTAAAACCAGTTTCTATTAAAATGGCAAAGGATCAAAAACTTTCACTTAACTCCGTAAAAATATCAGGACCTTGCGGCAGATTGTTATGCTGTCTTTTTTATGAATACGGTTTTTACTCAGAGCAGCAGCGTAATTTACCGCAGGAAGGAATGCGCATAAATCACGAAAATGAAAGCTGGAAAGTTTTAGAAGTTAATCCTATCACCTGTCAGATTAAATTAGCTCATGATGACGGAAGGCAGACAACCTTTCCTGCCTGTAAATTTGAAAAAACAGATAATTACTGGAGAATTAAAAGTTAAGGTTTAACTTTTTATTTTTTCATATTAATGTAAGGAATATTATAGATATAATGCAAAAAGATCCTTTTCAGCCTAATTCCAGCGTCTATTTTATCGGGATTAAAGGGACAGGTGTGTGCGCCCTTGCAGAGTTGATGTTTAATGCAGGTATAAAATGCTCAGGAAGCGACATACCTGAAGAATTTTACACAGATGCGATTTTAAAAGAACTTAAAATCCCCTACGACGAAGATTTTAACGCCGAACATATTACAGATAAAATCGACATGGTTATTCATTCCGCAGCATACAGCGCAGATTCAAATCCGCAGCTTGCAAGAGCGCAGGAATTAAATATACCGGCGATAAAATATACGGACGCACTGGGTATTTGGTCGGCAAGATTTGATTCAACCGGTGTTTGCGGAGTACACGGAAAGACTACTACAACGGCAATTTGCGGAGTACTAATGAGAGCGGCAGGTCTTCCTGCGCAAATCCTTGTCGGCAGCGCTGTCGTTGATTTTAGAGGAAGATCAACCTTAAATATGGGTGATAAATATTTTATTGCCGAAACCTGCGAGTACCGCAAACATTTTATGTCGTTTTGTCCAAAGCGGATAGTTCTGACTTCCGTTGAAAGCGATCATCAGGATTATTTTCCAACTTACCAATCTATTAAAGATGCGTTTGTAGAATACTGCCGTCTGCTTCCTGATAATGGACAGCTTATATACTGTGCCGATGATCCCGGAGCAAGTGAAGTTGCCGCAATTATTAAAAATGATAACCGCGGTATAGAACTAATTCCTTATGGTTTTACGGCAGAAGGAGACTATAAAGTTACTTCGTACAATGTACAAAATGAAAGATCGGTTTTTTCTGTTGCAGCATTTGCCGCTGAATTTAAAATGCGTATCCCTGGCCGTCATCAAGCATTGAATGCTGCAGCAGGTTTGGTTCTTGCGGCATCATTGATAAAAAATGAAACCGCAAATGTTTTAAATGAAAAACAAATAAAGTCTATTCAGCAAGCATTGGAAAATTTTAAAAGTACAAAAAGACGCAGTGAAATAATCGGAGAGGTAAAAGGAATTATTTTTATGGATGATTACGGACATCATCCTACTGCAATCAAAACAACACTGGAGGGTATTAAGAGTTTTTACCCAAACCGCCGTCTTATTGTCAGTTTTATGTCGCATACCTATACCCGAACATCCGCTTTATTGGATGAGTTTTCTTCCTGTTTTAACGCAGCCGATATAATGATTTTTCATAAGATATACGCATCGGCAAGAGAGGATTACAAAGGCGGAGTGAACGGACGAACGCTTTTTGAAAAGACAGATGCAGTGCGAAAATTAATTAAAAATGCCTCAATAAAAAAAGAAACATTGTATTTTGATGAAATTGATGAAGCATTTAAACCGTTATGCGAAACAATAAAAGAAGGTGACATTTTTATTACGCTTGGAGCTGGAAATAACTGGCCGCTTGGCGTAAAACTATTCAATCATTTTAATTCTAATAAAACCGGAGTGTCAAATGGTTAGCATGACAGGATATGCCTACTGCGAAAAAGCCGGACAGGATTTTTCTGCATCACTGGAATTAAAAGGTTATAATAACCGTTATTTGGAAATAAATGTAAATCTTCCGCCGTGGCTTTCAGTGTATGAAAGCAAGATACGTGAAAAAATTTCTTCATATTGCGGCAGGGGTAAAGTAGATGTATATATTCGTGTTCGTGAGCATAATGTACCTGTAAATATAACAGTCAATAAAAACGCGGTTAGATCTTATTTTAACGCGATGAATGAAATCGCAAAAGAACTGGGTATAAAAGAAAAACCGGGTTTAAAAGAATTATTGCAAATGGAAAGTGTTCTGGAAATTGAAAAAAATCGTGATAGTGAACATTATTGGCAGGATGTGCAGCCTCTGTTAGATGAAGCGGTGCAGGTTTTTTGCCGTGAACGTGAAAGGGAAGGAAAACATACTGAAAATGATATTTTGTCCAATCTTGAAAAAATTGAAAAATCATTGGAAATGATTAACACTTTTGTTCCGGTGGTTGAACAAGATTTAAAAGATAATATTAGAACACGTTTTGCTGATTTACTTGGAAGCCAGATTGATGAAAACAGAATTCTGACAGAAACTGCTTCGTTATTGTTAAAATATACAATATCAGAAGAAATATCCCGTTTATCATCGCATTTATCCGAATTTAGAAAAGAAACAGAAGAAAACCCGCGTCCCGGTAAAAAGCTGGATTTTTTGTGTCAGGAAATAAACAGGGAAATAAACACAATTGGTTCAAAGAGTGCTATAATAGAAGTTAACAGCGAAGTTGTTAAAATGAAAGAAACATTGGAAAACATAAGAGAGCAGTTAAGGAATATCGAGTAATTAATCTGCATATAGGAGAAGGCGGATGAAAAAAAATATCAAAATTGCCATTTCCGGAAGAAGCGGATGCGGCAATACAACTGTCAGTAAAATGGTTTCGGATGAACTTGGATTAAGTTTTATAAATTTTACATTTCGCTCCCTTGCGCAAGAGCGTAATCTTGATCTGAAAAAAATGCTTGAACTTGCCGCAAAAGATGATTCTATAGACAAAGAGTTGGATAATCGGCAGGTTCAGCTTGCTATGGAAACCGGCGGCTGCGTACTTGGTTCACGTTTGGCGATATGGATGTTAAAAGAAGCGGATTTAAAAGTTTATTTGGATGCAACACCTAAGACAAGAGCCGCACGCATTGTAAACAGGGAAGGCGGAAATCTTGATGAAATAGCTGCTTTTACAGCTGATCGGGACAGGCAGGATCACGGACGTTATCTGCGTATATATAATATCGATACGGATGATTATAGTTTTGCAGATTTAGTTATAGAGACTGATAATATTAATCCCCAGCAGATAACGGAAATAATCATTAATAGAGCGAAGATGATTCACACGGAGGCACAGAGACACGGAGGACACGGAATTAATTAACAATGATTATTGGAAAAAACTTGCCAACGATAAAAGATAATGTATCTGCGAAAAATGCTCATGTTTCCAAAGCGCAATCTTCTGTACAGGTTTCAAAACCGTCGATAAATGCTGCTCAAAGTATACCAAGAACCGCAGCTTCGTTAATTTCCTCAGCGGGGCTTCCAGCCGATAAACTTTCATCATCCATTGTTTCATTTATGCGTTTTTTTTCTCTGCCTCTAAAACCTCAGCTGATGACAGAAATTCGTCAGCAGGTTTTTTCACAACAAGCCAATTCTACTGCCAATCAGGCTGATTTATCTGCTTCATTAACACAGGCAAAATTTCTTGATACTGCTAAAGGGCGAGAAGCACTTGCGCTGACGGCTGCTGCCTGTGAAAGCAAGGGAGTAGAATTAACGCCGAAGGGTTTGGAAACATACGTTGATGCCGTTGATCCCGATTCACGCCAAAATGAACAAGGACGCAGGCAAAATAAGGAAAAAAATGATAAAAGAGAAATAGAATCGATAACCGCAGATAATATTAAAGAAAAAATATTTGAATATTTAAAAGAGAATCCGATAATTGATATTTTAAATAAACTGCCCGGAAAAGACGGCCAGCAATGGATTGTGCTTCCGTTTGACTTCACAGATGACGGCAGGGTTTTTAAAGTTTCGATGAGAATATTAATCGATAAAGATAAAGAACAGGCTTTGTGTATGGCTCTTGATATAACAAGTTGTGACGAACAAGCAATAGACAATACCGGTAATCGGTGGGTATTTGTTATGGAAGTTGCAAATGAAAAACCTGTAAGAGTATCAATTTATCTTCATTCGAAAATACAGCAAGAGCTGTATCCTCAATTTAAAGAAGAAATATCAAGGCTCTTGGAAATTCCAATAGAACGTGTTTTTTTAAAACAATGCGACGAATCTTTTCCTTATGAATCTTGTTTATATGATGAACCATTGCCTTCTATAGACGAGGAAGTGTAGTATGAAAAAGAAAAAAATAGCATCGGCTATCGGATATAAAAGAGGTGAACCTGCGCCTGTTTTACTGGCTTCGGGCAGAGGCAGGCAAGCTGATCAAATAATTAATATAGCTCATGAAGCCGGAATTGAAGTTATCGAAGATGCAGCGCTTGCTGTTTTACTGGATACAATCGCCAAACCGGGTGATTACATTCCTTCCCAGTGCTGGGAAGCTGCTGCAAAAATTCTGGCTTTTGTTATGAAAACCGAGAAAAATGCAGGCAGTTATAAATAGAAAAACATTAAACAGTTTTTATATTATTTTTTTTATTGTATGCGGCAATCATATATGGAACAGCGCTGGAAATATTTATATCGTAATTTTTTACAGAAACGGTTTTTTCATCTTTTTCAAGGTCTTTATATGGTTTTATATCTTCATGTATAAAATGAGCTTTGTAATACTCACGTTTATTTTCATTTGTGATATTTGTGATTTCATCAGGAGCAGGGGAGCGGTAGCCGAATAAAAGTTTTTCAGCTACCCAGCGATTATGTTCCATTTGAGCGGCAAGCTCAATTTGCTGTGCGGTCATGTCTTTACCTTCCTCAATTCCCAGTGAACGCTGCTTTACAGAGATAAAATTTGCAGCGTAACGGTTTGATGCTTTAAGTGCAGACAAATTATCGCTTTTTTTCCAATTTTCGATCCAGTTCTTTCGGATGGTATCCTCAGGAAATTCTTTTATAACGCAGGATTCTGTTGTATTATCATATACATATTTTATCATCATAGGCAGAAGATCGTCAGTATGTTTTATATTAAAAGAGTTTTCATGCATTCCGAAAGGACGCAAATTTTTGTATTTACAGTATAAAGTTCCTTCCTCTTCATGAGAAAGTACGGTTACAATAGCGCATGATTGCTTCTGCCTTACAAGAACATGCGCTCCGCTGTTATATACAATTGACGGCAGATAAAGAGCAGCTGCTAAAGCTGTAGAAGATTCAGATAGTGCAACAGCTACAGTTAGAAAACTGTTTTTTTGTAATGATGCTTCTTTAAGATAACGCTGAATTGAATCATCTTCAAAATGCGCTTTGATAAATTCAAATTCTATATCGGTAAATTTATTTTTCTGTGAAAAATTATTATAATTTATATCTTCATCAAAACATCTGAATGAATAATCATACTCATCAAAAAAATTATATAATCGTCTTTTAAGTAAATTAAAGTTATAATCGGCAGTCTCGTCAATAAATGTAATACGTGTTTTTATACCTTTTGTTATGAAATTAGGAAAATGGCAAATTTGCGCAGCTTGCATTCCAAGAGCTATACCCATATTGGACATTCCAAGTATTACAAGATGTACATTCATATCGGAATCTGCTGTTATAGGCTGATGGTCAAGAGATTTATAAATTATTTCTCCATTATTATATGAATTTTCTACAAAAATTTTCCGTGCCCATATATCATAAAAACTAAATGGTACAAAATCAATGTTATTGCGTATACCGGGAATGTCGTGCTGTAAAAAAGCTGCATAAGTAAGATGATGATTAAAAAGCGTGTTACAGCGGATATTTTTTTTAGCATCTGATGCAATTTTATTGATTAAACATAAACATTCTATGTTCTGAGAATCATGGTTCTCATCATTGATTTCTCCAAGTAAAAAAACCTGGGCGCATTTTTCTATATGTAATTTCCCTATATCTTCGCAGGACATTCTGTTTCCTGCTACGATCGTAATCTTTTTTCTTAATTTTTCATCAAGACCGGAAAAAAGTTTATGCCGAACGATTTGAACATCCATCGAAGTTTGCAGTACGATTTCATTTTGCCCGGCAAGTTGTGTTATAAGTCCCTTGCAGATATGATCAAAGCCTATAACAACAATATGTTTACTAAAAGAATAATATACTTCACCATTTTTAACTCGGTTTATTCGGTTCATGATAGCATTTACAAGTATTGTTACCAGTACTCCGATAAATAATACCTTGCTTAAAAGACCGTTTATAATAATAAAAAATATTTCCGGGAATATAAAATCATCAATAGTCCAAAAGCTGCTGATTTCGAAAAAACTAAAAAATGTATTTTTAAATTTATTAATAAAGTCATTTTCGTCATATATCGGGGGTGAAAGCAATGCAAGAGCCGCAATCAATATTGTAAAAACAATTATAACAGTAAGTGTAAAAAATAAAAGCTGCTTTCCAATAGTTCCTGATATGGTTAGATCTGTTAAACGGATTAATTTGTCAATAATTTTTTTCATTTTACTGCCTTTAAATTAAATCTATATATACCTATTGATAATATACTCCAGTATTATATAATAAACAACATGGAAACAAACTACGATTATTATGCGTTTATAAGCTATAAACGTGAAGATGAAAAATGGGCAAAGTGGCTTCAAAATAAACTGGAAAGTTATAGACTGCCTTCAGCTATACGAAAAGAAATCCCCCGTCTGCCCAAAAGTATACGTCCGGTATTTAGAGATAAAACAGACCTTGGAGCAGGGCTTCTAACCGAAAATCTTGTAGGCGAGCTTGAAAGATCAAGGTATTTAATCGTGATTTGTTCACCTCAATCCGCAAAGTCAGAATGGGTAGGTAAAGAAATAGCTGCATTTGCAGAAATGGGAAGAGCTGAAAATATAATACCGTTTATTGTTGAAGGACAGCCCAACAGCAATGACGAAAAAGAATGTTTCCATCCTGTAATAAAATCAAGTATTCCCGAAACTCTTGGCATCAATATAAATGAAATAGGAAAAGAGCAAGGCTTTGTAAAGGCAGCCACAAAACTTTTGGATTTGCGTTTTGATGCTTTGTGGAACCGCTATCAAAGAGAACAGAAAAAGCAGCGAATAATTGCGGCAGCTATTGGTTTACTGTTCCTTACAGCTTCAGTTTTTACATTGGACTATTTTCGTGTAAAGAAAGAATACTATGCAGATTACGTTGACCGCTGGGGTATACCAGAAGGAGTGATAAAACTTAACAGATCGCAGGTAAATAAACGTAACGCACATTATAGGTTTGAATATTCGCAGAGAAAACTGCGAAGGGTAGTGTATGCAAACTCTGCGGGAACGCCTATCGAGCATAACCATTCAGAATACAGGGATCGTCCGTCAATACAGGAATTTGAATATACCAATGATCGTCTTGTAAATACTGTAATAAAGAGCAGAACAGGAGTAATAAATGTTGCCTATTTTTGGGGTGGGGTTAGATATGACAGGATTGATATAAAAGACGATAAAGAAGGCGGAGCTGGCGCAGTGTTGGCAGGTTCTTTTACATCTATATCATCCAGTTTATTTTCCGGAGGCGGTTCAAGAGCAGCAATAAAACGTTTTAAATTAACTAGAAACGATGAAGGGTATATTGTACGCAGGGAATTTAAACGGCACAACGGTGATGATTCTGTTGCAGCGAGTGACAGCCAGGGTATCTGGGGGTTTGAATATGATTTGGATAATCTTGGACGTCCTGTAGAAATCAGATATTTAGGATCGGATGGAAATTATCTGCCTGATAAAGCCGGTGTAATGGGCAGAATGTACGAATATGACAGTTATGGAAATATCAGTAAAATTATTTATTTTGGAAAAGATAAAAAACCTATTTTAAATGAACTTTTATGGTCTATTTATGACATGGAAACCGATAATAATGGAAATAATATTTCCCAAAATTATTATAATCAGGATGGTAATCCTTGTTTAGTTAATGCTGGTTATGCAAAAGTAACACATAAATACGATAAACGCGGAAACAGGATAGAACAAGCATATTTTGATACAAATGGTAATCCTTGTTTGCATAATGATGGTTATGCAAAAGTAACAGCAAAATACGATGAACGTGGAAATATGATAGAACAAGCATATTTTGATACAAATGGTAATTCTTGTTTTATTAATAATGGTTATGCCAAAATGACATGGAAATATGATGAACGCGGAAACTGGATAGAGCAAGCTTATTTTGACACAGATGGTAATCCTTGTTTCAATATATATGGTTTTGCTAGAGTAGCAGCAAAATATGATGAACGCGGGAACATAATAGAGGTTGCCTATTTTGATATAAACGGTAATCCTTGTTTGTATGATGATAGTATTGCAAAATGGACAGCAAAATATGATGAACGCGGAAATATTATTGAACAATCTTATTTTGGCATAGATGGTAATCCTTGTTTAATTAATAATGGTTATGCAAAAATAATAACAAAATATGATGAACGCGGAAATATTATTGAACAATCTTATTTTGGCATAGATGGTAATCCTTGTTTAATTAATGATGGTTATGCAAAAATAATAACAAAATATGATGAACGCGGAAATATTATTGAACAATCTTATTTTGGCATAGACGGTAATCCTTGTTTAATTAATGATGGTAAAGCTAGAGTAACACAGAAATATGATGAACGCGGGAATGCGATAGAGGGTGCATATTTTGATATAAACGGTAATCCTTCTTTACATAATGATGGTAATTCAAAATGGACAGCAAAATACGATGAACGCGGGAACATGATAGAACAATCTTATTTTGGTATAGACGGTAATCCTTGTTTAATTAATGATGGTTATGCAAAAGAAATATGGAAATATGATGAACGCGGGAACATGATAGAGGTTGCTTTTTTTGGAACGGATGGTAATCCTTGTTTAACTAATGATGGTTATGCAAAATGGACAGCAAAATACGATGAACGCGGGAACGTGATAGAAGAATCTTATTTTGGTATAGACGGAAGTCCTTGTTTAACTAATGATGGTTATGCAAAAGAAATATGGAAATATGATGAACGCGGGAACATGATAGAGGTTGCTTTTTTTGGAACGGATGGTAATCCTTGTTATATTAATAATGGTTATGCCAAAATGACATGGAAATATGATGAACGCGGGAACATGATAGAGGTTGCCTACTTTGATACAAACGGTAATCCTTGTTTCAGTATATATGGTTTTGCTAAGATGACAACCAAATTTAATTTACGCGGTAAAATAATTGAGCAGTCATATTTTGGAATAGATGGTAATCCTTGTTTGAATGTTAAAGATTATGCCAAAGTAATGTACTGGTACGATGAACTAGGTTTAGGCATCAAGATAGAAGAAGGATATTATGGAATAGACGGTTACCTATGTTTAAATGATGATGGTTATGCTATTTGGGCAATAATATTTGATGATAATGGATATATGATAGGAGAAGTAATCTATGATGCAGCAGGTGAAGTTATTGATTGGATGTATTATGATTGATACTACATGTATAAAAAAGTACACAGCCTGGAAGTTAAGCCGGTAAATATAGGTAATTTGGGGTTGTAAACATTAAAAAATGCTCATTTTTTATCAAAATCCTGATTTTTTCCCTTTACTTTACTTGACAAAAATCCTTCTTTTTGGGATTATAAGGCTGTACTTAGTACAAATATGCGGCTGTCGTATAATGGCTATTACCCTAGCCTTCCAAGCTGGTGACGTCGGTTCGATTCCGATCAGCCGCTAAAGCGTCTGCTTTCAGGCAGCCGCTAAAGCGTCTGCTTTCAGGCAGCCGCTCAACTTCTTATTGGCAAGTTTATGCTTAATTTGGAAGTTAATTCCTTTATAGCCGGTATTTCAGGAATCGAAACTTTTTTGCGGCTCCTGAAAGCCAAGCAGGTGCGTAGGCTTGAAGGAGTAAGCGTACATGGATGTACGCTTAGCAAAAAAGGCGGTCTGGAGAGAGCAA
>Ga0123356_10003436_pt1 | contig 16584 bp, 15 predicted proteins | sample TergutEmb28metaG_2_FD_92546 | JGI IMG/M metagenome (GOLD analysis project Ga0123356, IMG submission 92546) | Embiratermes neotenicus P3 segment gut microbial communities from Petit-Saut dam, French Guiana - Emb289 P3 | ecosystem: Host-associated > Arthropoda: Insects > Digestive system > Gut ...
CTGTAAAAGCGTTGTTTTTCCGCAGCGCCTGACCCCAGTCACCACTTTGATAAGCTCGGATTTCCCTCTGTGCCTTTCCAGTTCAACAAGATACTCATATCTGGTTACCATACAATACCCTCTTAAATATGAGGATAATATGGTTTAAATACTTTGTCAAGCTATATTTATGAATTTCCTAAACTTCGCAATATTTTATGCGATCTTTAGGATTTTTATAATAGACACAAATCGGCATTATAAGGCCCAAAATAGTCCCAACACCATTCCAGCACATTCCCATTCAAAAAGAAAAAAGGCGCCGAGTACAAAGACTTTTGCGAATGGCTTGGTATTGAAGATTTTGACATTACAGCGTTTGATATGGATGATATGAATTTCCGCCTGAAAAAAATACCTCGTATTTATAAAGAGTGCTACGAGGACAGATTAATACTCACACAAAAATCAATAGATCTGATTGAACGTAAATATCTGAATAAGAAAGCGTATTAAATTTTCACAATTTCTCATTTCTCATTCCTCCCCCCTACCCCCCCAACTGCCCGCAGGCGCCCATGATGCCGCGGCCGCGGCGGTAACGGCGGGTAACGTTCATGCCTAATGTTTCCAGGCGGCGGGCAAATGCTTCGGTTTCAGGTGCCGATGGCTGGCGGAGGGCGTTGCCTTCGAATGCAAGGCCCTGCACCGGATTCCAGGGGATAAGGTTTACAACCGTATCCAGGCCCCTGGCAAATTGCGCAATGCTTTCTGCGTCTTCGCTGCGGGTGTTGATCCCGCCCAGCAATACTGCTTCCAGCGTTAAACGTTCGCCGCTGCGATCCTGAAAATACCGCAGCGCTTCTTTCACCTCACGCAGGGGCTGGCTTGCCGTTATCGGCATGAGCCGCTGCCTGAGGGCTTCATCCGCTGTAGTCAGTGAAAGGGCAAGCCGCACAGCAGGCCCGCCTTCTTTGGAAGGCGAGCCTTCAGCGAGATCGTAAATGCCCCGGACAATACCGCAGGTAGAAACCGTAATGCGGCGACGTGAAAAGCCAATGCCGTCTTTATGACCAATAACAGCAAGCGCCCGGCGCAATTCGGCCAGATTCAACAACGGCTCACCCATGCCCATAACCACGATATTGGCAATGTCCACCATTGCTCTGAGCTGCAGGAACTGTTCCAGTATTTCGGCGGAATCCAGGTTACGCAGGAACCGGGCGCCGGTTTTGCAAAACACGCAAGCCGCAGGGCAGCCGGCCTGAGTGGAAAGGCAGGCCGTATACCGTGCCGCCTGCGGTGCCGCCTGCGGCGAACCATCAGCAAGCAATACTGCTTCAATTAACGCCCCATCAGCAAACGATAACGCCAGTTTTACCGTCCCGTCATCGCCGTTATATTGCTGTACGGTCACCGATGGACGCAGCGCATAACGTTCCGCCAATTCCTTGCGCAATTGCAGCGGCAGATTGTGCATCGCATCAAACGAATCAACCCCTGACGCTATCCATTTGAAAATTTGCACCGCCCGGAAACGCGGCAAGGGAGAAAGCAGGTTGGTGAGTTCATCAAGGGGCAAACCACTAAGTGTGGGGACTGGGGACTGGGGACTGGGGACTGGGGGTGCGGCAACGCCGCACTGGAGATCATTGTTTGAAAATTTATCTAATTCTTCGCAATCTTTTTTGTTGTCTGCTATTTGCATGTTGGAAACCCGCTCTATCTTCAAACTGCAATCCCTAGTCCCCAGTCCCTAGTCCCTGATCCCCATTACAAACTTTCGAGCATTTCGCTGATTTGGGTGCTGCGGATTCCCAGGCGCTGGAATTCTTCAAGTGTTTCAACGGCCTGGCGTTTGTCGCCTTTGTTCACATAACAATCTGCAATCTCAAGATAAATACGGTAGTTTTTTTGATCCTGTTGCATGAGCTGTCTGAGCGAATTGATCGCCTCATCGTACTGCCCCTGCGCTTTTGAGATAAGGGCAAGGCCCATTACCGCATAGGTATCAAACTCTATGTTTAAGGCGCGTTCATAGTACTCCTGCGCCTTTTCAAAATTTTCCATGTTTCGATATGCGTCACCGGCGCGGGTCAGGATTACCTTGTTTCTGGGGTCCTGTTCCAAAATACGGTTCCAGTATTCAAGAGAATTTTCCTGTTGATGAAGCCCCCGGTAACAGTCGGCAAGGCCAAAAATGGCGTAGAAATTACTGGGTTCTTTTTCCAGAGCCCGCTTAAAATACGGTATCCCTTCGACAAATGTCTTTAACTTACGGTGACAATTCCCAATTGAAGTAAGCACCCGAATATCAACATTGTCAGGATCGATCAGCAGCATCTTTTCCCAATAATACAGGGCATCCTGATATTCCTTGAAATCATAGTGCAAATGCCCCAGTCCAATAATCGCATAAGGATTGGCTGCTTCCATTTCCAGCACCCGAAGGTATATCGCCTTTGAATGTTTGAAATCATGGATTTTACGGTAGGCATCCGCTATTCTGGTAAGGACGGTTATATTTTTGTCATCGTGCTGCAGATAGTGCTCCCATATTTCAATAGCTTTGTGGTATTGATTGAGGGCCTTGTAACAATCGGCCAATCCAAAAAGGGCGTAGTTGTTACCCGGATAGCGTTCCAGGCAGCGCTGGTAAAACACCGCCGCTTCACGGCATGCGCCGCGCTTGCGAATGGCATCGCCCATGCCGACCAGGGCATAGTTATTGTACTCATCAAGCTGCAAAATATGGTTAAAACAGTCAATGGCTTCAAATACCTTGTTTTCTCTCAGCAGTTGGTAACCGTTTTTTGAAAGTTCAGAAATTTCGACAGATGGTGTTTTTGCCGATGGCGTTTTGGGCTCATCCATTGGGTGCCTCTTCCTGATTAATTAAATCTTTTACGACAGCGGCTACCTGCGCAAAAAGCGGCTCGGCTTTACTGCGATCCGGCGCGATCCAATACATACGCAAGGCTTCCAGAAGCCTGTTTTGTGATTTATAGTAATCCCCTATCCGGGAAAGGCCATCGGAATAGCCGGTCGTCATGAATATTCTGCGCGCTTCTTCGATTTTTCCGGCATTAAACAGCATATTCCCCTTGCGATTAAGCGCCGCTTTTTGGGAGCCGTCCATCGGAGAGGAAGTAGTTTTTATAAAAACATTTTCGTCCTGATGCTGATTGAATATTTTTTTATAATCCATTTTATAATCCTATGGTACATTTTACCACTACTTATAGTATACTACATTATTTTTATAAATGCAAGAACTTTTTTTCAAAGAAATCAACGATCGAACGTCCGTATTCGCGCGAGTCCTGCCGTATCAAGCCGGCAATTTCTTCTTTTTGGTAATCCTGACGAGGCCGGTGCAATAAAACAAGACTTCCATCGGAAACCAGCGCAGAATCAGCGATACGGGCCATCAGTTCCCATTTGTATTGATAGGGAAACGGAGGATCCAGAAAAATGTAATCAAAAAATCTCCTGGCCCGCTGTACATACAACTCTGCGCTCATAAAACGGCATTGAATTCTTACGGGAGCGATTGAAACATTCTGCAAGAGTGTTTTTCGTTTGAGCGGATCATTTTCGACTGCTTCAATAGTAGATGCGCCCCGTGAGGCTGCTTCAAGGGCAATAATGCCCGATCCGGTAAATATATCCAGAAAAGACTTGCCCGAAAGATCTCCCAGACAGGCAAATACCGATTCGCGCATTTGATCCATGCTGGGCCTGATAACACCATCCGGCACCTGCACCCGCCTGCCGCAGAGACTCCCTCCGGTAATTCGCAAGCTGGCCTGTGCCGTTTTAGCTTCCTCCCAAAAGGCCGCTCAACTCGGCGGAACTGACTACCGGTTCTGTCTGGGTAGTTTCCGTAACCACACTATTTTCTTCAAGCGCCTTTCTGCGGGCATTGCTGTGGCTGCGTAACACCATAATGCGCTTGTGCGCTTCAGGAAAGCTATTCATTGAAAAAGGACTTGATTCAAGGGAAAATTCAGTGAGAATTTGGCTGAATTGCCATTCGGTATCCGATATATATTCCCATTCGCCGTTTCTGTTGTACTGGCTGCTGTCATTTTTTACCAGTGTTCCGGCAAGCGTTTCCAAAACGCTGTCCAAAAACGCCAGATCATCCACACTTTTTTCCAGGAATAATTCCGGCGAAGGGTTCAAACGCAGAGTATCCTTAATCATTCTAATACGCATATTCAGTATGAAGATAGTATCTTCAAAATTGACAGAGTGCATACACCGATTATCGGCAGATTATAAGCGAACCATAACCCTGGCAATCAGCTCCTCAAAACGCTGATCTTCCTCATGGGACAGGCGTACAAAAGGACTTTCGGTGGATTTGCCCAGTACCTGTTCCATTTCAGCCTGATTACGAAAAGTTGCTTTTCTAAAGGAATCATTAAAATCCTTTGTCCTGGTTGCGTCAATTTGGCTGCTTATCCAACGGCGAATTTCGATAGCAGCGGCCAGCTCCTGTTTGAACATCGCCGCGTCAGGAACACCGCTTTGCAACAGGGCAAGTACCGCCCAGGCATGACGGGCTCTGTCCAGGGGATAGGCTTCGCGCCACAGGTCATAGACCCGGTGAATCTCGTCCCAGTTATGGTATTTTCCATTGCCTATATCCTGCCGCAGCGCGTCGACCCGAAAAGCCGGCACAATTTGCCCGCCAACATTGATCCACTCGCATATTCGCGGTGAATCTGCACCAAGCGCCGCGCACAACCCGTTATAATCCAGTTCGGGCATCGAGTCCATAAAAACGGCAATGGTTTTTACCGCATACCAGCGCAGCATCTGGCGGTAAGCAGCAATGGCCTCAAGCGGTTTTAGGATCATCTGCTTCCGTTTACTCTGTTCAAAACAACGGCAGGAAATCTTGGGCATATCGTAGGTTTCGTTTGCGCCTATCATATCTCTGGATGAAAAACCTGCTTCACCGATCCAGCCTTCCAGCAGGGAAAGGGCGGTAATTATTTCCTCCGCCGTATCCGGCGCCAGATAATCTGTTTCTATATGCTGCACTTTTATCTTTCGGCGATCGCGGCTGGGGATCTTCCATGAATTGCGTTCAAGGGCATAGAGGTTGTGAATCCAAAAATAGGCGGGCATCACTTCAAGCCGGTCTTTATGAACATTGTTGTTTACCAAAGAAAAAGGCAAGGGGATATTCAGCTCAGACGGATATTCCCCTTTCGCAATGATGATAAACGAGGCAAAGCAGCTTGAGTGCTTCAGTGTTACGGCAAGGCCCGGCCAGAAACCCCGTTTTGCCCGTATTTCGCCGTCATTGGCCCGGCTGTTGTGGTTGCTGCCGATGGTGGCCGCTGCCGCCATATTGGACATACCCTGCACAAGACTGGCAATAAGAAACGAGTTATTGTGGTGCTGTTCATGTACGGGGAAAATCAAATTATTCAATGTTTCGCAGCAGGATACGGTAGAATTATCACCCAGCACCGAATGGATAAGCCGCGCCCCGTATTTTAAGTTGCTGTTCCGGCCCATCACAAAACGCACCGCCTTGGAGCCGTAAAACACATGGCAGCCATAACCTACAATGCCGTTTACCAGTTCCACTCCCTCGCCAATTTGGGTTGGCTCCTCAGCGGAAGAAAGTATCGTCAAATTTTTTAATTTGTTTGCCCCTTTGATATAGGCACAGGAACCCACTGTCACATCTTTGATAATGGCGCAGCTTTTAATCACAGAGCCGGAGCCAATTATTCCGTAGCTGCCCCGGTAGCTGCTGCCCCGGTTACCCCGGTAGCTGCTACCGAGGTAGCTGCCATATTGCTCCTGGGTAATCTGCGCAAGCCTGTCCATCATGGCCGTGTCGTCACGGTACGCGGCCCAGAGAAAGGCATCGGCAGCTATCATATCTTCAAAGGGAAGTATCGAACGCCCGCCCGCCTCGTTCATCACATCTATCCACACGCGCACACTTTCATCTTCGCCGTCTTTAATGACGCCATTGCCAAATTTGGCGTGGTTGGTTGTCTGGATTTCATCAACACGAGAGAATACGCAATCAGCGCCAATAATGTAATGGGAGATATATGCGCAGTCCTGTATGGCAGCATCATCACCAATGTCGCAGGAAATGATTGTACTGTTTCGTATGCCGGAAGGTATGCAGAAATCATGATATTTCAAAAATACATTGCGCAAAGTCCCCAGCCGAACCAGTCCGTAAAAATTCGAATTGCGAATCAGCGTTGGATCAAAGGGGTCGCTGACCAGAAAATGGTTCCAGTCGGAACAGTAATTCCTGTTTTGAAGCAATATTTCAATTTCTGCGGGTGTGGGATTACGCCAATTTTTTTTAACCATTCCCAGAGACTCTAACTGGGCATTACGCAGCCAATATTCATCTTTACCGGGGGGCAAGAACGCTCCCGCAACAAAATCATAGCCGTACCGTTCCGCCGCTATACTGTTTTTTTCTACCATATGTATATCACTCCCCTTTATACTATAGAAAAAGTCATTCACTGGGTCAATTCCCGTTTAATGCTATTATTTTGGATGTGGTTAGATAAGCGCCGGAACAGTTGAAATATTCAGAGAAATGTGGTATAGTAGGTATTAAGGAGAACTGTATGAAAAACACCAAAAAACTGCTCGGCATTATCGCGCTGGCAATTATTGCATTAACCATGACAACCTGCGAAGACGTCATTGAAACACTTGCACGACTGAAAAATGGAACCTATACCCTTTCCCCCCGCCCCCAGGGAAGAGCAGGCAACGGTTCCTGGGCATCAATATATGTTTCCAAAGTAGAAGTGGATAACGGGTACATAACGATCTTTTTTGAAAACCACGCAACCGAAAACAATGGTTATGGCGGAAGCTCGACTATCTATTGGACCGAAGGTACTGCAACTTTGTTCGACTATAATGACGAAAGCATATCCAAAAAAAACACATACCATCACGCACATAACAACAGTAACATTGTATATATCATATTTAATCGGATCGATAGCAAACGGCTTAAGCTGACGAGCAATCATACCAATACCAACGAAAGAATAACTTTCTCCAGTATACTCCTTGGCTCTCCGGATTCCTAAGTTATACTGGAAAACCATGGAAACCGCAGCCCTTTTGAATAGTTCCGGCATAGCCCTTACCGAGGCAAATCGACCCAATGACGCAATCCCCCTGTTCCGCAAAGCGCTGGGAATAGAGCCTGAAAACCCCCTGTTGTGGTTAAATTTGGGCATAGCCCAGCAGCGCACCGGAAACTACGAAGAAGCGGTTGACAGCTTTCACCGGGCATTACATATCGATGACAGTCTTTCCGAAGCCTGGCTTTCGATGGGGCTCATATACTATGAACTGGAAGAATTCGACCTTTGCGAAAACTGCTATCATTCAGCGCTTTCTCATAATGAAGATGACCCCAAAGCCTGGAACAACCTGGGCGTTTTATGGTTTACCAGAGGAAACTACGGAGAAGCCCGTTCCTGTTTTGAAGAATCGGTCAGCCTTATGCCGCATTACTATGACGCCCTGTTTAACCTGAGAGACACCTGCCGGGAGCTTGGCGATTACCGCGCCGCAGCGGAATTTGAACGCGCCCTGTCAGGCCTTTCCGGTCAACGCGGGCCAATGGTATGAAAGTTCTGTATATTGCCGAACTTGTCGGTAAGGCCGGCGTACATGCTTTCAAAAAAGCCCTGCCGGAATTAAAAAGCCGCTATCCCTGGGATTTTTGCATTGCCTGCGCGGATGGCGCTACCGGCGGCAGCGGTCTGGGGCGAAACCATGCCGCCTATCTGCACAAACTGGGAGCCAATGTACTAACCACCGGGGAGTGCTGTTTCTACAAAAAAGACCTGACCGAAAATATTGAAAAAATTCCCTATGTTCTACGGCCCGATAACCTTAACCCCGATGCCCCCGGTTTTGGATCGCGGATATATAAAGCCGGCAATCAAAAAATAGCCGTGGCGGTACTGCTGGGGCAAAACGGCTTTGGCAGGCTTCACAGCAATAGCCCTTTTGCGTTCCTGCCCGCGCTGCTGGAACGGCTCCGCCAGGAAACGCCGTACGTCATCGTTGACTTTCATGCCCAGGCAAGCGCCGAAAAAAAAACATTGTTTTTTGCCGCCGACGGCCGCTGTTCCGCCGTCATTGGTTCCCACACCAGGGTCCAAACCACCGATGCCTGCATACTCCCCGGCGGAACCGCCGTCATCAGCGACGCGGGCCGCACCGGCTCCGGTGAATCCATCGGCGGCTGCGAAATTGCCTCCCGCATACAGGAATACCTCACCGGCATTCCCGACTGGACCAAAGAAGCCTGGGAGCAGCCCATCCTGCAAGGCGTATACATAGAAATCGCCCCCAACGGCAAAGCACAATCAATAGAGCGAATCCACATCGTAGTCCCGCCGCCATCTGCTGCAGAAACCAAGTCCGAAGAATAAATTTTACTTGCAATTTTCACACAAAGAAATTACGCAGTTTCAATCTCCAATCTTCCTCCGTGCCTTTGTGTCCTCCGTGTTCTTGGTGTGAGAATTTTTAGAGTAAACTTGCAATTCTTTCCGCTGTCTGCCTTACCCTTTGCATAAGCGCAGCAACATCAACCGTAGTCAACACGCCGTCTTTGACCAGGTGTTTGCCGTTTATAAATACGTCCGTTACATCGGCGCCTGTTGCGCTGAACACAATGGCCGAGACAACATTTTCATGCGCGCCCAAAAGTAACGGCTGCAGGTGCGGTTTGTTACCATCGATCAGGATCATGTCAGCTTGCATTCCTTCCTTAATCATGCCGAATTCGGTCGCTTTGCCAAAAACCGCCGCGCCGCCGGTGGTGGCCATATCCAAAATGGCTTTTTTGGAAAGGGAACGAATCCCGCCATGCACCGTATGCAATAAAGCCATCCCCTTCATCTCCCTGAAAATATCATTGCTGTTATTCCATAAAGCGCCGTCCGTACCAAGCCCCACAGCAAGCCCCTGCCTGATCATTGCGGGAATGGGCGCAATACCATCAGCGATTTTCATTTCGCATAACGGCGTATTGGCAATTTTCACCTGATAATCTTTGAGCAGTGTAACTTCATGTTCGGCAGCGCAAACGACATGGGAACCAATAAACCGATCATGGAGAAAACCGTTATGGGCAAGGTACTCTATCGGCCTCATGCCGTATTTCTTTTCAATAATATCAACCCGCCATTGATTCTCCGCAAGGTGCATGGTTTGCAGGGCGTCAATGGTTTTGAGCTTGGCAAACATGGCTCGCAGACGTTCTGTCTCAAAATCTTCCTCAGCCGGCAGCCCGATAACGGGTACCAGACCGCCCGCGCGGCAGGCTGCGGAAAATGCCTTGAGCACCGAATCAGAAACCAGCGAATCGGAATCGGCAAAATCCAGACGTATATCTTCAACTAACGCGCCTTTGATACCGGTCTCCTGCATCGCCTGAATCGATCGCTCGCCGAGCCCCCAGTACATATTTTCGCAGATAAAAGTCGTGCCGGCCAAAAGCGCTTCGCAGTAGACTAACTGCCGCGCATAGTACCGATCATCATCGGTAATGTATTGGTAGAACCAATTGTGGGAATCGAATGCCTTGATTTGTTCCGCCAGGGTCATGTCGTCACCCAGACCGCGCGCCAGAGTCATATCTCCATGGCAATGGCCGTTCACCAGGCCGGGCATAAGTATCCTGCCGCCGCCATCTATCCATTCGGCACATTCGTCCCTGGACACTGCAGCGCCATTGTGGCGGCGAACTTCGGCAATACGCCCATCCTGCACACACACTGCCCCTCTGAACGGCACATAATCAAAATTGCCGGAAACAATAATCACATTATCAATGCCCAAAGAATACATATTAATGGGAGTATATCCCAAAATACCCTTAATCGCAATAAATCGGGAGAAAAAGCACTTGCAAAAGAAATTACGGTATGATACACTGGGTTTATTCTATTAAAAGTGGAGGAAATAGTATGAAAAAGAGTATTGGAGCGTTGGCGGCTTTTTGTATCGCCGCTTCGTTGATTTTTACCGGATGTCAGGATTCCGGCAAAACAACCCTGAAAATGGGTGACAACCATCCTGATCGGAATTCCGGAGTTGGCGCGGTTTTGGAGCGGGTTAACGCAGAATTCCTGGAAATCCATGAAGATGTGAAAATCGTCACCGAAAGCTATCAGGATCAGCCCTGGCAGGAAAAAGTTAAAATCTACGCTACTGCCAACAAATTGCCGGATATCATGAAATATTGGACATTCCCCGGCAGAATGGTGCCTCTGGTTGAGGCCGGTTTACTGGAAAAACTCAATAAAGACGATTTTGCCGAGTTTGGCTATATGCCCGGCGCCCTGGAATCCAGCGAATATAACGGAGAACTCTATGGAATTCCCGTATCTGCCGATCTTTGGGTCATTTATGTGAATAAAAGCCTGTTTGCAAGGGCCGGCGTGCCGCTGCCAAACACCTGGGAAGACGTTATCGCGTCTGTACCCGCTTTCAGGGCCATTAATGTGACACCGATGGTCACCAACGGCATGGAAGGCTGGCCGCTTTGCATATTCTTTGACGGTATTGCCCAGCGTATTAATGGAGATTTTACCAGACTGCATGCCGCCATCGACCGGAAAGATGGGGTTACATACACCGATCCCGACTTTGTTCAGGCCGCCCAGTATATTCAAAACATGGTCAATGCCGGCGTTTTTAGCGCCAACCTGACCATTTCAGATTACGGTGATGCCCGCAACCAGTTCGGTCAGGAACGGGCCGCCATGTACATGATGGGCGCATGGGAAATGGGTCTGGCAACCGATGCCAATTTTTCAGAGAGTTTCCACAACAGCCTTGACGTAATAAAATTCCCCCTGATAGCAGGCGGCAAAGGTGTAGCCACCGATACGCAGGCCTGGTTTGGAGGCAACTATATCATTTCCGCCCGATCCAAAAACAAGGAACTGGCCCATGCGTACCTTAGACTGCTGGGAGAAAAATTCGGCGAATACGGCTGGGAAACCCAGGCTTTCTTCCCCGCCCAAAAAGTAGAGCCCCGGCCGGATGACACACTGGTCGCCAAAAAACTGCTGCAAATAGCCGCAGAAGCCACCAGCACCTCCGGTACCCCCGGCCTGGATCGCTCCAGCTCGGTCTTCAATGGCGAGCACCAGGAACTGATGCGCCAGCTCTGCTCGAACATCATTACTCCGGAAGAATTCTGCCGCAGGCTTGACGCAGTGGCTGAACAGGCCTCAAAAGAACTATAAAGGACACATCAGGCGCCATTTATGCAGGGTATATTCAGCGATAGAAAAACAATTGCCGTTTTGGTTGCGCCGGGGCTGGCAATCATGCTCTTTGCCATTGTCATCCCCCTGATCATCAGCCTCTACCTGAGCTTTATGCAATGGAGAGGTATTGGCGCGATGAAATTCATTGGGTTTGCCAATTACGCCCGTCTGTTTCAGGACAGGCTTTTTTGGCAATCCCTGTACAATGTGTTACTTTTAATTTTGGTAACCGTTGTATTTCAAAACGTATTTGCGTTTTTCATCGCTTCACTGCTGACAAAACTTTCAACAAGAGCATCACAACTGCTCAGAACAATCTATTTTATCCCGGCAACATTAAGCCTGGTAGTAGTAACCAAGTTATGGGCAAATGTCTTTCATCCCCGTTACGGTATGCTGAATAAAATTTTCCAGCTTTTTGGCCTTGAACAATTCGCTGAGTTTGCCTGGCTAGGAAATACCCAAACGGCAATATGGTCCGTTATCTGGATTATGATCTGGCAGGGTTTTGGCTGGGCAGTACTGTTCTTTTACTCAGGCCTGCTAACCGTTCCCAAAGATCTGGAAGAAGCCGCTTTGGTCGATGGGGCAAACAAATTGCAGGTTCTGTTCCATGTAGTATTACCCAATATGCTGCCGGTGATTCAATCCATTGTTATTATTGTTATCATTTCTTCTTTTAAGCAAATGGAAATGGTTTGGTTTTCCACAAGAGGAGGACCCGGAGGAACTACCCAATTTCTCGCCGTATACTTATACCAAAGGGCGTTTGAATTCGGCGAATATGGGTACGGTAATGCCATATCGGTATTGCTGGTGCTAATAGCGGTGATCGTAACCGCTTTGGTACAGCAAATTTTCAAAAAATCTCTGGAGCATTATTGATGATAACAAATACAATGGAAGACCGCTATGCCCTTATCAAAAAAATAACCAAAGGATTTATTTTTGCAATCCTTTTTGCGTTGGTGTTGGCCCAAATTTTCCCGTTGATCTGGTTATTTACCTATTCAATAAAAAAATCGGGAGACCTGTTTGGTCCCGATCTGCTCTCTTTTCCCAAAGACCCTCAATGGATCAATTATGCCACAGCCTTTGTGAACGGCAGAATAGCAGTCTATCTTGCCAATACCTTAAAAATAGTTATACCATCGGTTACTTTGGGAACAGTCCTGCCGTTTTGTATTGCGTATGCCTGTACGCGTATGCAATGGCAGGATAAAAAAATTGTATGGTCACTCATTATCCTTGGCATGACCATCCCCATCCACACCACCCTGCTGCCCAACTTTTTGTGGTACAATTTTTTCGGTCTGATCGATACCCATGCAGCTTTGATCATTTCCTATATAGCTTTTACCATGTCGTTTAACTCCATTGTATTTTCCGGATTTTTAATGGGCATCCCCCGATCAATGGAAGAGTCCGCCTTTATTGACGGGGCCGGATACTTTACCATAATCGGAAAGATAATGGCCCCTATTTCCATTAATGGATTTATCACTGTTGGCATTATGACCTTCCTGAACCACTGGAACGACTTCCTTATGGCCAATACCTATATTTCCACAGAAGCAAAACGTACGCTGCCGTTCTCAATAGTCAGATTTGAAGGCCAATACGCATCCGATTATGCGGTTCAGTTTGCCGTAATGATGCTGGTCGCCCTGCCGCCGCTCATTTTCTACTTTGTCTTCAATAAATGGATGCTTGCGGGAGCAACCGCCGGCGCGGTGAAAGGCTAACCCCCTCTTCTGTAAGAAACCACCAAAAAATTATTGACACTCTTTGCCTATTAATATATAATAGGCAAAGAATGAATTTTTAAGGAGATATTGTATGACAAGGAAACCATTTTTTGTACTGACGATGGCGGCAGCTCTGTTACTGATTGCAGGCATAGGATTGTATGCAGCGGGACCCGAAGTGGCGCCTCAATTTGTAAAATCGTCCGAAAGACAGGCCTCGGCGGGCCAGTTCTGGAGCGACCCGGATATGTTTATAAATCCCAAACTCTATACCGAAGTAGATTTTGACAAATGGTTTGGCTTTATTGCATTTTCTCCCTTTAATAACCTTAGTCATAGCGCACAGTTCGGCGTTGCCACCCAATTTGGCGATCTGTACACCGCCTTGTACTATGGCGGCAATATGTGGCGGCTGGGAGCTCATTCATACATAGAAGAAGAAGCGGATTTTTATAACATGGGTAAAAAAACGGTAAAACGGTATGCTTCCGAAGCTCAAATTAATCGCCTTAATTCAAGTACTCAAAAATCTGACATTTATAACGAAGTTGCGCTTCTTTTCGGCATTGCGGACATGGGCTTCAGGCTTGCCTTTGCTTCGGACTTTCAGGCGCGCAGCGTGAATGAAGATTTTATGGTTGGTGGATCAGCCACAGACCCCTCCGCAAGATTTTACAAAAACTTTTCAGATGCCAAGGGCTGGCTTACCCCTCAACTCGCATGGGGAATGACCAAGGGTTTGACCGACAGAGGTATTCAGCCCCATGTATATGTTGACTTTGGTTTTAACCGTGATTACCGGAAATATGAACAGTATAAGTATGCGCAGATAAACATTGCAGACGAAAACGATCCGCCCGACCTGGTTGATAAATACTATAGTGCCGAAGTTATCGAACGATCAAACAATAGTTTCAATGTAGGTTTGACTGCGGCTGCAGGCGGTTTGTCTTTGGTAGAACAGAATGGTTTTACATTTGGATTGGATCTATGGTATGTGCTTGGTCTGACAACATACAACAATGAATACAATTTTGGTAACCCCGATGAGCCGGGAAGCGGAAAAAATTATAAGGGCAAATATACTACCGGCGGCAGTCTGGCAGAAGAAGGCGGCCACGGACATAATGTTATTCCGTACCTGTACGCTTTCTGGGAAGGCGGAAAAGTCAAGCTTTCGGCAGAACTGGGTCTGAATGCAGGATTCGGCGGCAGCAGGCATCTGGGACTGAAAGCCGATAACTCCGGCAAACTGATACAGGATGGCCCTGCAGATAAAACAGGCTATTTTTCTTTTAATCCTACTCTCGACCTGGGTATGCAATGGGCAATCGTTGCTGAAAAATTCTTCTTGAATGCCGGCTGTGGTATTGATTTTGGCGGACCGACACTGTCCACCACCAAAACAGAGATATATACAGACGGTAAAAAAGAAAATATCCCTGTTGCAACAAAGAAAGAACGGGAATTTGACGGCGCTGCAACCACATTAACGCTGGGCGTTACCTTTAACCCGGTCAAAAACATAGGCTTGCAGGCAATGTGCGGGGTTAGCACCTCCAATAACGGCATTAATGTATTCAGCGACAGCGCCGACGGTTTGTTTGTGTTTTCCCAAATTTTGGCGATAATAAAATTCTAGCCAATAGGCCAGCATCCTTTGATTTAAGGAGAATACTATTATGGTAAAAAAATTTATCATCCTGTTGCTGGTCATGGGATGGACCATACATGCAAGTCCTGTACTGATAACTTCGCCTCAAAGTCAGGCGACGGCAGGACAATTCGGCAGCGATGCGGACAATTTGTTGTCCACGCGCTATTATAATTACATTGATTTTAACCAGTTTTTCAGCGTTGTTTCCTATACTGCCGGTGTTACCGGAGAAACATTCCCTGCCGGTCGTTATTCACCGGCCGAAGCAGCTAAATTGGGTGTTGCCGCCAGATTTGGCGATCTGTATACAGCCTTGTACTACGGCGGCAATGCGTGGGAATACCTTGGCTTCATGTCACCGGGCAGATCCATGTTTGATTACACCGTACAAGACATCAATGGCAAGACCATGAAGATTTACCAAGGTCTTCCCTTTCTTAATGAAAATAATGTTCCCAGAAACTACAACGAGACAGCGCTCCTCATTGGTATCGCGGACATGGGCTTTCGGCTTTCCTATGTGCATACCCTTCAGTCGGTAAAACTCAATGAGGATTTTGCAACTGGAATCGGCAGTCATTACGAATTTTATGAATACTATAAAAATTCCCGATTTGAGCTAGGTCATATTAACCCAGGCATCGCATGGGGGATGGCAAGGGACCTTATTCCCGGCAAAGGTATCCGTCCCGAATTAAAAGTTGACCTGGATTTCTTCCGGAACGTTATGGAGTCGGAAATGTATAAAAAGGATTACAATACCTTTCCTGCTGAAGTACTCAGAGAGACCAAGGGCCGGGAAATTTTTCGATCACAAAATACGTTTTCTCTGGGCATCAATGCGGCTGCAGGCGGTTTTACCCTGCGCCAGAAAGATGGTTTTCGTCTGGGTACCGACTTAGAATACGGATTCAACTTTTCCACGCCCCTTGGTAACGAGTATAGCTATCCTGTCGCAGAAGACGAGTTTGGAGAAGGCACATATCGGACAAAAAAATTAGATCCGGGATACGACTTTCGTACCAGCGGGAATGTATTCAATAAAATAAACAAAACCACCCACACCGTTACTCCTTCCATGGGTGTCTCATGGGAAGGGGATAATATTAAACTTTCCTCAAGATTCGGTTTGGGAATAACCATCGCTGAAGAGAAAAAAGAAGAATTAACCTTCAGGGCCGGAAATATCATGGAAACAAGCGGTGATGGTAAGTACGTAAAGAACAACAAATCTACAGACTTAAGCTCTTTTTCATTTGAGCCAACACTTGATTTGGGTATGCAGTGGACGATTATTCCCGATACCTTGTTCCTGAATGCCGGCAGCAAGATCAGTTTTGGTAACCCATATTGGGTAACCGAAGAAACAAAAGACTATGCCTTGGGTACTCTGAAAAAATCATCGGAAAAAAACATCCGAAATACCGAAGCAACCACCGTAAGCCAAACTGACGGCGCTAAAACCGTCCTATCCCTTGGTTTAACCTTTAGGCTTTATGAACATGTGGAATTTCAGGCAGTATGCGGGGTTATCTCCGGTCAAAATAATGTTAATATGTTTAAATTTGACGCTGGAGACGGCTTTTTCAATTTTGCCAATATCCTGCTATCGGTTCGATTTTAATGGAAACCAATGCCGGAAATTATCAGGCGAATATACATGACGTCGCTTACGAGGCGAATTACCGGACGCCAAAACTTACGGCCTGCGGCTTGATTAATACCGCAGGCCGTAAAGGGGAGTCCCTGAACGGCCGGTGGAATTTTGGCGTTGACTGGTACGATACCTGCCGCCGCGCAGGATGGCATAAAGAAATTACCACTAACGCACAGGGCAGCCCCGAACCGGTGGACTGGGACTGGGAAGCATGGGAAC
>Ga0123356_10003437_pt1 | contig 16582 bp, 14 predicted proteins | sample TergutEmb28metaG_2_FD_92546 | JGI IMG/M metagenome (GOLD analysis project Ga0123356, IMG submission 92546) | Embiratermes neotenicus P3 segment gut microbial communities from Petit-Saut dam, French Guiana - Emb289 P3 | ecosystem: Host-associated > Arthropoda: Insects > Digestive system > Gut ...
ATTGCTTGGAGGTTGGTAACGTCGATGTCTGATGAAGCAAGATGGTATGTAGTCCATACTTACTCCGGCTACGAAAACGCTGTTGCCGCGACTATTGAAAAAGCCGCAGAAAACCGCAAGATGTTGGATCAAATCCTTGAAGTAAAGATACCGACAGAAACAGTAACGGAGATACACGAATCCCAAACAAAAACTGTCGAGCGAAAGACATTCCCGGGTTATGTCCTGATAAAAATGATAATGAATGATGTAAGCTGGCATCTTGTGCGCAATGTTCGAGGAGTTACCGGTTTCGTCGGCTCTGCAAACAAAGCTATACCACTGACCGAAGATGAAATATTCAACCTTGGAATCGAGCGGCATGAGATTGTCGTAGGATTCGAGGTAGGCAGCACGGTTAAGGTAGTGGATGGCCCGCTCGAGGGATTCCTCGGATCGGTCGAGGAAATTGAATTTGACAAGAGCAGAGTCCGTGTTATTGTATCAATGTTCGGGCGCGAAACACCTGTCGATTTAGATTTCGACCAGATAGAACCTGTAGAATGATTCCGCTGCGAACACTGTTCGCTTAAGCGGTTCGCGTGGGAGGAGCATCAAATGAGCATGCTCCGACACAATCACCACATTAATAATAGGAGGTGCTCGTAAGTGGCACAAAAAGTAATTGGAATAATAAAACTCCAAATCCCTGCCGGTAAAGCAACACCGGCACCACCCGTCGGACCGGCTCTCGGTCAGCACGGAGTCAACATAGGACAATTCACAAAGGATTTTAACGAACGCACAAAAAACGATGACGGACTAATAATACCTGTGGTCATCACCGTCTACGCAGACAGAAGCTTTTCATTTGTAACAAAAACACCACCGGCTGCGGTCTTAATAAAAAAAGCGTGTAATCTTGAAAAAGCATCAGGCGAGCCTCATATCAACAAGGTTGCCGTAATATCAAAGGACGAAGTCCGTAAGATCGCTGAGTTAAAAATGCCCGACCTAAATGCAGGAAATATCGAAACTGCAGTGAGCATGGTCGAAGGAACGGCGCGCAGTATGGGCATTACTGTATCGGAGGGCTGAGTTATGTTTAGAGGAAAAAACTATAAAGAGAGCGCAAAGCTTGTTGACAGAACGGTATCATACGATCCGGCAGAAGCGTTTGACCTTGTGATAAAAGCATCAAAAGCAAAATTTGACGAAACCGTCGAACTGCATATCAAACTCGGCGTAGACTCACGCCATGCTGACCAGCAGGTCCGGGGGGCAATCGTATTGCCGCATGGAACCGGTAAATCACGCAGAGTATTGGTATTTTGTAAAGAAGAGCGCGTTCAGGAAGCACTTGACGCTGGCGCAGATTTCGCAGGCGGGCAGGATTTGGTCGACCGAATCCAGAAAGAAAACTTTTTCGATTACGATGTAGTGGTGGCAACACCGGATATGATGAGTATTGTTGGTCGGCTCGGTAAAGTACTTGGTCCGAAAGGATTGATGCCAACACCAAAAGCGGGAACAGTAACACCAAATATCGCACAAGCTATATCTGAGATCAAAGCAGGTAAAATAGAATATCGTCTGGACAAGACGAATATAATTCACTGCCCGATAGGAAAGGTATCATTCGGAGCAGAAAAACTGGTAGATAATTTCCAAACGCTGCTCGATGCAGTGAATAAAGCAAAACCTGCCGCTGCAAAGGGACAGTATATTAAAAGCTGTGTGACAGCATCCACAATGGGACCGGGAGTTAAAATCAACGCACTTAAGCAAGCTTAGCTTTAATAAGTTGATAGTTAAAAGTTGAGAGTTGATAGTTATCAACTTTCAACTTTTAGATTAATTGCTGTTCGTTAACAATAAGCTTGAACTCTAAACCCAATCGTTCCGCAGCTTTCCGACACATTATCATACGACCGAGAAAAATCTCGAAGTAATCCATAACCGAACCGTACTTTGTATCAACCGTTAATTTCAGCTTGATAAGAGTATGCTCCTCGTTTATCTTCAGTACCGATTTCTTAACAGAGTAATTGACCCTGTCGTGGATATCAAAGCTGGAAATCTCTGTATTTCTAACGCGGGAGCGACGAACATCCGATTTATCCGCCAGTATTAGTGCAGCACTGACATGATTGACAGGTACGCCGGTACCTTCATCATGATTGCCAATCGCGGTAGTTACGGTCGCTATCTCTTGAGCATCAAAATCAAGATGATCGAGAATACGAAAAGCCATAACAGCGCCGGAAAGCGAATGGTTCTCTCTATTTACAAGATTACCTATATCATGCAAATAGCCGGATATCTGTGCAAGTTCTACATCCCGCTCAGGATACTCAAGCGTCCTTAAGATATATCCGGCATCCTCCGCTGTTCTCATCACGTGTGCAAAACTATGCTCGGTGTACCCGAGTGTACACAAGGATTCATCCGCTTTCGTTATATATGTGTTTATTTCCTCATTGCTCTTGATGTCATCAAAAGTCACCATATATTATATTTACCTCCCGGCACAATAGTATTATGTTGTTAAGTATACCATGAAAAGATGCGATAATGAAAGCAAAATACACTAAAGGTATTGCAAAGCCAAGCGGTGTATGTTACAATCCTAGACCGTAGATTGCATGGTGGGTATAGCTCAGTTGGTTAGAGCACCGGATTGTGGTTCCGGGGGTCGTGGGTTCGAGTCCCATTATCCACCCCAGCATCTCTCCCATTATGGGCTGTCGCCAAGCGGTAAGGCACCAGACTTTGACTCTGGCATTCGTAGGTTCAAATCCTGCCAGCCCAGCCAAATGGCGATAGGACTAAATTCCTGTCGCTAACCATGACCTGCTAGCTCAGTCGGTAGAGCATCTGCCTTTTAAGCAGGTGGTCCGGCGTTCGAATCGCCGGCAGGTCACCAAACAACAGCCCCACAGCCATAATGGTTTGGGGCTGTTGCATATTGTGTGAGTGAGAATACAAAAATATTGTTTTTTTAGCATTATTGCGATACAATAACGACATTATCTCATTGTTGTGTGAGTGGGTCATAGACCGGATGTTGCTTTTTAAAGATAGGTGGAACTATGAAGAGATTTTTACTTCTGTCACTTTGTTTGATTATTATTACTCCGCTTTTTACAGCATGTCAATATGAATCAAACAGAGAAGATGCTGATGCCAGTCAAACAAAAGAGCTGAGAATACTACTGCCGGAGCATCCGTATGCAGATATGCTCATCTCGTTACTTGATGAGTTTGAAAACGAAACAGGTATAACCGTTATCGCGGAGCAGATGAACGAAAGTGAAATAACCGAGATGCAGACTGATGCAATAGACACAGATTCATTTATTGCAGATGTGTTTATGACACGACCCATGACAGAAACTTTGAATTTTCTTAATAATGACTGGATGATGCCTTTAGACGGGTACGATTTATCCGATTATCCTCCCAATACTCTGGAAATTGGCTTCAGGGACGGGACGCCATACTTTATTCCTCTGGTAGTAGAATGGCAGGTACTCTATTACAGAAAAGATTTACTTCAAGCTGCAGGTCTGGATGTCCCTGCAACCTTTGAGGAAATGGAAGAAGCCGCGTCAGTACTAAACAAAGATGGAATAGCGGGCTTTGCATCCCGGGGCGCAGGTTCTCCGGCGGTTTCTCAGATATCAGGTTTTATCTACAATTTTGGGGGTAGATTTATTGAAAACGGTATAGCAGCTTTTGACAGTCCGCAAGCTGTAGATGCCATAGGTTTTTACGGCAGAATTTTGGGGATGACAGGACCTAATGGTGTCGGCACAATGTCCTGGAGTGAGATAATGGCACTTTTCCAAGAAGGTAAGATTGCAATGTGGACAGATGCATCAGTTTTTTACGGTCAGCTTATTGATCCGGAGGTTTCAAAGATTCCTGAAGAGAATGTTGGAGTCGCGAAATTACCCAGCGGTCCCGCAGCGGATGAGCCATATATTATGACCAGTTGGGGAATGAGCATTTCATCAAAAACAGAAGACCTTGATTCCGCGATGAAGTTTCTTAATTGGGCAACCAGCAGAGAAATGGCGCAAAAAGCCATGCTCGAAAACATTCCTATGGCGCGCGCTTCCGTATGGAGTGATACTTCAATAACAACCAATATAAATCCGGAGATAGTCGAGACGATGATTCACGCTTCTCAGTACGGTTATCCGTATGCTCTGCCATTCATGACCTCGATTGTCCGGGCAAGAGAACTTATCGGTGAAGTTATTTCCGAATCGATCAATACCAGCGGAACTTCTCCAAGACTCCAAAGTCTGGCAACTCAAATGGCTACAGAGGTGAATGAGTTGCTCAGAGCTGATGGTGAATACGGCTCTGCAAGATAGAGTCCTGAAAACACACGGAACATACCCTAAATGCCGTGTGTTTTCTTTACGTACTACAGTACTTATTAATTATTTTTATGAAAGGCTAGCTGCTTGTTGTGAATATAAAAAAGTTTAGGTTTGCTTCCGGTATCAAAGCTAAAACAACTATTTATGTAATAGTTCCGGTAATAATCACTTTTGTTATTACCTGTACTATCTTATTTATATCTTTGTTTAACTCACAGCAAAGACTGGCAATATCCGAATTCCAAAGCATTGTAGGCAGACATGCTGCAAGTTTTGAAAGGACTATAACCAATGCGCTGGATTATTTATCATCAGTTTCCAGTGTTCTGGAGTATCGTATCAATGAAGGACGGGATGACAGGGAGTCACTTCAGCGGACAATCTACTATATGTTCGACGGGCACACGATAGATGGCTCCAGTATATACTTTGAACCGAATATATATGACGGCAGAGATGCCGAATACATAGGCACAGTCTATGGAACCTCGCTGTCCGGCAGGATCAGTTTCTATTTCTACCGTTTTAACGGACGAACGGGATACAGACCGGAGGCAATGGAAAATGAAGTAGAATTTACCTTGCCGCTTTACTTAGATACCAAAGCGTTAAACGCCCCCACGTATACTGAACCCGGTATATATAATATTGCCGGGGTGGACACCTTGATGTTTGCGATAGCATATCCGATACGCGGTCTCAACAATGAATTTATCGGAGTAATCACGGCTGATATTCTTCTTGACGATATTTATGAAGCTATGCAGGCAGAAGAGATATTTGAAACAGGTTATCTTATTATTGCAAACGACAAGAATCAACTGGTGTATAGCCCGCGATTTGAGGATATTGAAAAACACGCTCAGAACTGGGGTTTTCATATCCTCTTCCGCCGGATGAGGTATCATCTGAAGTTTTTTACGCAAGATCGATACTAAACGATAAAAGAACACTTGTGGCAGGGCAAACATTATATTTCCCACAATTTGACGGAAGGTTTTATATCTCCGCCGCCGCCCCCGTTTCGGAAATCAACGCGGACGGAACGCGGCTAATGATCATTATAATAACACTTAGTGTAACGCTCATTTTCCTAATCGCCTTGTTCTTGTACCACCTGATAGGCAGAATAACAAAGCCGGTTATAGAGTTTACTAAAAGTACTCGTGAAATCGCAAAGGGAGACTATAGTGTCAGGATAACGGGTGACTATCAGGACGAGTTTGCAATCTTGAAGGACTCCATGAATCAAATGACTGAGCGTATCGAGGATTCATTTAACATCCTTATGGATCTCAAAACAGTTACGGATGAAAAAATCAAGGCGGAAGAAACATCTAATACAAAGTCCGCTTTTCTTGCTAATATGAGTCACGAGATTCGTACTCCTATGAATAGTATCATAGGATTTTCAGAGTTAGCTCTTGATGACGATATATCGCAAAAAACAAAGAAGTATTTAACTAACATTCTTGAAAACTCAGAATGGCTTTTACATATCATAAATGATATTTTGGATATTTCAAAAATCGAGTCCGGTAAACTTGAGTTGGAAAACATACCGTTTAATTTGCATGAATTATTTACTGCCTGTCAGACTATGATCACCCCAAAAGCTGACGAAAAAGGGATCACGCTTCATTTCTATGCGGAACCATCTCTTGGCAAAATCCCATTGGGCGACCCGGTAAGACTTCGTCAAGTGCTTATAAACCTTCTTTCCAATGCCGTGAAGTTTACGAGTTCAGGTATCGTAAAAATTCAATCTGTCATTAAGGATGTAGGAGAGAAAAATGTCACAATGTTTTTTGAAGTAAGAGATAGTGGCATAGGAATGACCCCCGAGCAGATAGAGAATGCATTTGACCCGTTTACACAAGCGGAATCCGGAACGACACGTAAGTACGGCGGGACAGGACTTGGACTTGCCATTACAAAATATCTTGTAGAGATGATGGGTGGGCAGCTTCAAGTTGACAGTACTCCCGGAGTGGGCAGTAAGTTCAGCTTTGAAATCACCTTCGATACGATCGATGTTAGCAAAAATGACCCACACGAAACGAGGATCGTACTAAACGAACTTGAAAAACCAACCTTCAAAGGTGAGATTCTGCTATGTGAAGACAATAGTATGAACCAGCAGGTTATTAGTGAGCATCTTTCGAGAGTCGGGCTCGATGTTGTTATCGCCGAAAACGGCAAAATAGGTGTGGAAATGGTACAAGACCGCATTGAGAAAGGCGATAAGCAATTTGACCTTATATTTATGGATATGCATATGCCTGTTATGGACGGTCTTGAAGCTACCGGAATAATACTTGCTCTTAATACAGGCGTCCCCATAGTAGCAATGACTGCCAATATCATGAGTCATGACCGTGAGCTTTACAGGAACAGCGGTATGGCGGATTATGTAGGCAAGCCATTTACTTCGCAAGAGTTATGGCGTTGCTTAATGAAGTTTTTCGTACCTATTAGTTGGAAGAAAGAGAATGAATCACTACGCGAGTATGAAGATAGTGAACTACGGCTAAAATTGATAAACAGCTTTGTTTCAAAAAACCGGGATAAGTATAATGAAATAAAGAGTGCTATTGTTGCCGGAGATATAAAATTAGCACACAGATTGGCGCATACCATTAAAAGTAATGCGGGACAATTGGGAAAAACCGGTTTGCAAGAAGTTGCCGATGAAATAGAAAACGGACTCAAGAATGGCAAGAATCTTGTCACCGGTCAGCAGTTGGATGTATTTAACAAGGAACTGAGCATGGCGATAGCAGAGTTTGAGCCGATGGTTAAAGAGTTGATGCCTGCTGCGGTTTCGTCAGAACAGTTATCAAATTCGGAAGCACATAAACTAATAGACGAACTGGAGTCACTTCTGGAAGAAAGTGACCCCGAGTGTTTAACATTTATTAATATGCTGCGGTCTATACCGGGAAGCGAAGAGCTGATTCAACAGATGGAAGACTTTGAGTTTAAGGACGCTATGGAGAAGCTTGCCGAGCTGAAAAAGGATATCGGATAAAATGAATGAGAGAGTATCGCAATCATGCTGCTGCGTCTAAGAATGAATCCGCTAACATAGTAATCCTGTCTGCTGTTTGAGCACTTATCGGGGAGTTCTTACGTATGTATTCCGCAAGGGCTTCATCTGCGGAACCAAGCTCGTGAAGAACGGGCAGATCGCTGAGCATTGTATAGTAATCACCACCGCTCAAGACATAGTTTGAACCTGCAAGAGTGAGGGTTGTTGTCGTATCATCCGGTGACAGGTCTGTCCCGTCATCAAGAGTAATGGATATGATACGTGTACCGACCGGAGCTGTCGGATCATAAATAAAGCTAAATCCCGATACTTGCGGGAAGCGTCCTTGCGACGATTGTTCATAATCTATATTGAGTTCGAGATCCGTTACAATACCGCTGACACCGTTTTCGAGAACCTCATATAAAAGTGCAGGAGTGACAGTTTTTACCATAAGTGTATTTCCAAATGGCAATACGCTGATAACATCCCCCTTTGTGATAACACCGGTATTGATATCGGCACGTATGTCGCCGCCGTTTGCTATGGCTATATCCGTATCTGCGGCGGTGCGGTAGGCATCGGCAACAAGGCTTCCCAAAGGCATTCCCTGCGTACGAACGCCCGGACTCCGCTGGCTTGACATATCGGATCTTGATTCACCTATAGGCTGACTAAGTATTGATTCAATGTTTATCGTAATCTCAGAAAGCTTTTCCGCCACAATCTCATCGGGAGCCGTATCAAGCGCTTCGTCATAGGTTATAAGAGTCGCGGTTTTTGAGATGATCACTCCTTTTTCTACAGAGATGGTAACCTTGCCAATGTTTCCTTCATACTGCCCGGTCTGAGCTATAAGTACACCATTTTCTACAATTCCTTCCGGCAACTCGGAATGGCTGTGACCGTCAATTATCACATCAATGTCCGGTACTTCTGATGCCAGTTGTGTTGAGAGTGTACCTTTGACCGGCTCGATACCTAAATGACAGAGCGCCACAACGACGTGAACACCCTGACCACGCAAATACTCTGTTTTTTCGCGGGCAGTCTGCACAGCGTCACTAAACACAATACCTTTTGTAAAATCAGGCATTGCGGAGCCTGCGGTAGATTCAGTAATGAGACCAAACAATCCAATTTTTACGCCACTTACCTCCGTAATCATAGTATCATCCAGCAATGGTGAACCATCCTTCGTTACATTAGACGCGAGAAAAGGAAAGCCGGCAATATCCCGGAGCTCAACAAGGCGTTCCCAGCCGTAATTGAACTCATGGTTGCCAATAGTCATCGCTGTATATCCTGTTTCTCTCATCAGTCCGGCGATATCCGCACCCTTGCCGAGAGTTGCTATGGGTAAACCGTGCAATGCGTCTCCTGCATCTACCAGTATGGAATTAGGCGTGTTTTTATACACCGCCGCAATGCGGTCGATCCCGATTATAGTGTCATCGTTTCCGACTACACGCCCGTGGGTATCGTTTGTGTGAAGTATGACAATTTCAGCTGTCGGAGCCGCGATAAACAAATTACAGCTTACTAATGCTGTAGACAAAAGAATAATAAAAATAATAATGAAGAGTTTTCTCAGCATAGCGAAAAATATCCTTCTTCTTACCTAATAGTCAGGTTCTGATTATTTTAGAATGTTATTGATGCAACAACTTCCACCTTGTCGCTTTTTACTCCAATAGTCACATCTTCGGCAAAATGTGCAATTATGGATTTCTCGAGACCGTCCCACTGAGAGTCTTTTTCATTTTCCGGGATTTGATTTTGATAGTACATCAACGAGAAGCATATATCAGTGTTTTCCTTTCCGTGATACAATGAATATAACTCGGCAGACGGAGAGTAAGCATTATTACACATCAATGTGTCTTCAAATATCCCGCTGATCTTACCAAGAACACCCTTAGCAGCAATATTCTCACCACGACTGGAAAGTGATAGCATTTTATCTTTTTGCCTAAGGTCGACGATCGTATCGACGGTGAGGTTTATAGTGTAACTCCGACCTTCATTAACAATAAAAAGCTCATACTTTATATCATCAAATAAACGGACGGTCAGCCCTAATACCTCTTCTGCGAGCAGCCGAAGTTTCATTGCTTCGGTAGGCGACAGCCTGCAAAAAATCCCCAGTCTTTCTGTTTCATCAAGGATATGGTCGATACCATCATTTTGGTTATAAATATCAGATTTCATAGCTGAGTTAACTCCATTTCACATAATTTAGCAGGAACCCCCGCAATCTCTATTCGATAGTAAGCATTCCATCAAAACCGGTTACTTTTAATACCTCTCTGACATCGGATGAAACGTTTTTTAGCCTCATGGCTTTCCCTGTTGCTTGTGTATTTTTTTGACCGAACAGCAGCACCCGCAGTCCCGCAGATGATACATAATCAACTCCGGTAAAATCCAACTCAATCACCTGTGCACCGGGCATTATTTCTACAAGTGTCTTTTGCAAATTTGGTGAGGTAACAGTGTCCAAGCGTCCTGTCAGAGTTAGAACTGCAATATCTCCGTTTTGGGTTTTCTCAATATCCATGATGGTTCCTCCTAATAAATTGTACATAACAAGAAAACTATATCATCCTTACTGTAACAGATTCTATTTTACTAGAAAAGTAACAGAAGTGGTATAGTTTTTTTAGAAAAGCAGAAAAAAGTAACCGTGGTGGTATAGTTAATGATATTATTAGTTGAAATCAAAATAATTAAAGAGTACAATGATGTTTAATTCTGAGTAAAATGTGAAAGTAAAAACATCGGAAGGGGGCTATTATATGGGACAAGCAAACCTGAACGCACAGGTGCCTAGGCCTGCTCTGATGGATTTATTGGATAATCTTTCGGAGAAAAGGTTTATATACATACATGCACCTGCCGGCTATGGCAAAACAGTATCCGCACAGTTGTGGATGGAACACAGAGGTGCAGGGCTTAAGCGGGCAATGATCAGCCTTGATGAATATGATAATAAGACCTCTGAGTTCTGTAAAAGATTTATTACTGCTTTGGTGAGTATTCAACCGAAAAACACCGCGCTACGGGAATTGGCAACGCACCCGGGACTAAACGCAGCTCCGATTGAGTTTGTATTACACGCTCTCGGTGAATTTGTAGAGACAACAAACGAGTATGTTCTTGTTATTGATGACCTGCATGTAATCAGCTCAGGAGAAATACTCAAAGCGCTACCTATTCTCTGCAGACGTTTACCACAGAACTGCATTATTTTATTTCTGAGCCGTACTATGCCGCCGGACAGTTTTTCTGAAATGGCAACAAAGGAAGAATTGGCTGTTGTGGACGCTACGCATCTTCAATTTACCGGCAAGGAGATAAAAACCTTTTTTGAACGATATGAACGTCGGATAACAAACAAAGAAGCAGAAGAAATACTATTGCTAACGGGCGGATGGGCGATTGGTATACAAGCACTTCTATTATCAGGAGAAAAGTCTTTTTCTCAAGAGTTGTCTGACCGGTATCTTGAAAACTATCTCAAAGTGCATATATGGGAAAAATGGGATGACCGGCTAAGATATTTCATGACTCTGATATCAGTTGTGGAAGAGTTGACACCGGAACTGTGTGAGCGGCTTACAGCGGGTGAGAAATCGCAGGAAGATATGGCGGCAAAAGAAACGCTCGCAAGTCTTGCAAGAGAAAATGCATTTTTGAGAGAAACCGGAAAAGAGACATATAGGTTTCACGATTTATTTCGTGAATTTTTGATTGTAAGACTGACTGAGCTGGGCAAGCAGGTGATAAACAAGCAGTGGAGCAGAGCGGGTGATCATTTCTACGATAAAAAAGACTACTTCCGTGCTGCCGAGTGCTACTCAAAAGGCAATAACGACGATGGTGCAGCGGATTCTCTGTATAACATGTACGACTACTTTTCGTCATATACGTCTATTGAGGATACGCTTTATATAATTCGTTTGTCTGTCAATCCTTTAATTGTCGAAAAGCACCCATTCCTACTTGAGGTTCAAGCTTGGGCTGCTTATGTTGAAGGTCGATCCGACGATTTTGAAAAATATTTAGATTTGTATTATAAGCTGCTGCCAAAAATCGTAGTAAAGAGACCAAGAGCTGCGTTACTTGTAATTCTGCTTCGCGCTATAGATTACAGAGAAAGTTTTGTTTACTTAGCTAAATCATTACGAATCATTCCGTTCAAAGGAAGTATAAAGGCGCCCACGCCGAGCGTTACACAAAACATGCCCTTCTTTCACAGATCATTTCGTGATCTTTCTGAGTTAGCCGCAGAAGACGAGAATATCACTAAACTCATCAATAAATTCTTAGGTGTTTTATTCAAGGTCGAATATTCCGTTATGAAAGAGTGTATCAGCGCAGGGATCAGTTATGAAAAAGGCAAGTTGCCGGATGCGTGTGAGCATGCTCTAGCGGCGTGTGCAAATATTCAGGAAGGCTGTTCTGCCGAAATAAAATTTAACGCAATGATGATTTTGACATCTGCACTCTTTACCAGCGGTAAAAAAACAGAAGCAGACCGCGTACTGGACAATGTCACAGACATGATAGAAAGCGATAAGGCATTTTACCTGATTTCAAATCTACAAGCTTACCGCTGTAGGCTCAGACTTACCGACGGCGACAAAAATGCCGCCGGAAAATGGCTAAGGGACAACGGGGGCAGCATTTATGACAACTTAACATTTTTCGGGATATACAAGAATATTACGACAGCAAGAGCGCATATAGTATTAGGCAATTATTCCGATGCAACGCTATTTCTTCAAAAGGTGCTCCGACTGAGCAAAAGATATGAACGACCATTGGATATCATTGAGGCGCATATTCTGCTTGCTATCGCGCATTGGAAAAAAGGGCAGGAGGGACGCGGGCAGTCGGTTGCACTTGACACTTTGACACGAGCTGTAGAAATCGCACATAACTATGAGTATATACAGCTTTTTGCCAATGATGGTGCTGAACTGACCACAATGCTGCACAGATTACAAAAACGCGCTGTTCAAAGCAGTTACTCGGGGACGATTCCTGCTGAATTTCTTAAAACTCTGTATGTGGCAGCAGTCGCAGGATCGAAAATCTCAAAAGGCCTTACCGGCGGAAAGATGCCTGCGGGTGTGACCTTTACCGAAAAGCAAAAAGCTGTTATGCGATTAATGTGCGCAGGTCACAGCAGAAATGAGATTGCAAAAAGAATGGGACTAAAACCAAACGGTGTAATATCACATACCACGCTTATATACAAAAAACTCGATGTATCGAACAACATCGACGCGGTATTAAAAATCAAGGAACTGGGGCTTTCGGACTAATTGCAAGAGGCGCAAAAGTGTAAAGGGATGCAATATGAGAAGAATCGCGATATGTATGTTTTGTACAATCATAATAACACTCTGTCTTAGTGCTTGCTCAGGAGTTGAAAGCGAGAACGTTATAGAGAATATTATTGTTCTTGGTTTTTCACAACTGGGAGATGAAAGTGAATGGAGGACGGCGTCAACAAACGACATTAAGAGAGCGGCAACGTCAGCACGTGTTCAGCTCTTGTTCGACAATGCACAACAGCAGCGGCTTAATCAAATTAAAGCAATAAGATCGTTTATCTTAAAAGGAGTGGATATTATCGCATTTTGCCCCATCGTAGAAGAGGGCTGGGATAATGTACTGGAGGAAGCAAGAACGGCAAGCATACCGGTTATTGTTGTGGATCGGGAAATCAGAACTGAAAAAAACGGGCTTTATACAGCATTTATCGGATCAGACTTCCACAGGGAAGGGGTTAAAGCCGGAGAATGGATGGTTGAAAGGTTTGCTGATGTTGACGGTCCTATAAGAATCGCCGAAATAAGCGGAACACCGGACTCCTCACCGGCTATCGGCAGATATGAAGGATTGCGGGAGGTACTTAATGGCAATCCAAAATTTGAGATAGTAATATCGGTCACAGGAGATTTTATGCGCTCAAAAGGCAGAGAGTGTATGGAGGAAATACTTCGGGAAACACCGGACATAGACATACTCTTTGCGCATAATGATGATATGGCGCTTGGTGCAATAGAAATAATGGAAGAACGCGCAATAGCACCCGGTAGTGATATAGTAATCGTATCTGTGGACGCACAAACATCAGGTATCGAGGCTCTGATTCAAGGAAAGATAAACTGTCTGATTGAATGCAGTCCTTATGTAGGAGACGATTTGATGGAGCTGGTATACAAGATAGTAAACGGCGATCCTTTCCCGGAGTATACATTTACGGAAACAAGAGTGTTTACGGATCAGGATGACATCAGTACGCTACCGATCAGACCCGACTACAGACCATAAAAGGGCCTTTACCGGATTAGTGAGGTGATTTCTACGAGCGTGTTTACCAGCAAAGTGCTCAATATGCGCAATAGTATTATCGGCAAAATCATCATCCTGTTTGTTTTGATGTTTGTGCTTCTTCTTATACCTGCAATAGTTCAAAATGTTACCTCATACCAACAAACACAGCTATACGGAGAGATGCTCGATAATATCATATATGCAAATCGGCTAAATCTGGATGTTGTTGAAAACATAGAGCCTATGGTTTGGAACATAGTAGCCGGTAAAGAGAGCTTCGAAAGCAGTGGAGTATGGTATATGATGTCCAACATAAGGTCGAGGATGTTGGAGATAAGAAACAGTACGGACTCAATAGAAAACCGCGGCATAATGGAGATGTCCATAAGAGCACACCAAATCCTTACAGACTATTTGATCAGGATGAATACTCAAATACGTGAAAGATACCCGGTTGCAGAAAATGAGATGCTGCTTGAGGATATACGGGTTTGTATTGCGGGTATAGATGATTTGCTGCGGGAGTTCTCATCAAAGCAAGTCGAAGAAGCTGCGATACAAAATCAGGCAATGACAAGGCAGAGAAATCTTAGCTTCATTCTTAATATATCTCTGACCCTGATAGTTATAATCGTGGGCGGTTTTGCTTTTTTGTATATTTACAAAAGCCTTATGAACCCGATCGAAAAGCTACTCAAGATGTCTAACAAAATATCGGAAGGTGATTTCAGTTACAGAACTGAGCTTTCGGCATCAGATGAGTTTAATGATCTGGCTACAGGTATGAATATCATGTCTGAGAAGATCGAGATCCTGCTGGAGCAGAGTCTCGAGGAGCAAAAGCAACTGCAAATGATGGAGCATAAAATCCTTCAGGAACAAATCAAACCTCATTTCCTGTATAATACTTTGGATGCTATTATATGGGCTGCCGAAGCAGATAACATGATCGATGTCGTTACTCTTGTTGGTTCCCTCTCGACGTTCTTTCGGATATCACTCAGTCACGGTATCGATTACATACCGATACGCGAAGAGATAGAGCATGTGCGTAATTATTTAATTATCCAACAGATACGCTACAGTGATGTATTAACTTATGAAATCGATGTTGATGAAGGATTTGAAGACAAGAAAATACTAAAACTTTTGCTGCAGCCTATTGTGGAGAACTCACTTTATCACGGAATAAAGAACACACGGGAAAGAGGGAAAATCACGGTCGGCATCAAGAATGATGACGGGAAGCTCAGATTTACAGTTTCAGACAATGGAATAGGAATGACTAAAAAAACTCTTGATGAATTAATTTATGACATAAATCACGGCAGTGGTGAAAAGGGTTACGGACTGTATAATGTAAATAGAAGACTTAAGCTGTACTATGGTCTTGCTGAAGGAATCGAAATCAAATCGGAGTATAAAAAAGGTACAGAAGTCAGTTTTGCGATAGAGTTACAGTAGGTGATAGGATATGTATAAGGTCTTTTTTGCGGATGATGAGGCATCGATGCGTGCCGGTATCAGAGAAAGCATCGATTGGGACGATTCGGGCTTTACGCTGGCAGGGGAAGCACCGGACGGCGAGATGGCGCTTTCACTTATGCAGGAAATCATGCCGGATATACTCATAACTGATGTCAGAATGCCATTTATGGATGGAATCGAGTTGTCAAGACAGGCAAAAAAAGCAATGCCGTGGTTAAAGATAATCATTTTGAGCGGTCACGATGAGTTTGAATATGCAAAGCAAGCGATCGCGATAGGTGTTGAGGACTATCTGCTCAAACCTGTAACATCGGCAATACTTTTGGAGACACTCACAGAGATAGCGGAAAGGATAGATAAAGAAAGAAGGAGCAATGTTGAGAACCTAATCAAAAGCATGCAAGATATCAGCTTGGGAGGAAAAATGCCTCTGATCAACATCGACAAGCTGCCGATGATCGATAAACTCCGCTACGCGACCAAGGCAGATGCGCCAAGATTTGTTGAAGACTATCTGGACAGCTTCGACAGCACAGCCAGAACATCTATAATATTTCTCTACTATATTTTTATGGATATACTGCTCAGCTCGGCAAAGATTATAGAAGAGTTTGGCGGAGATGCCAAAAATGTGCTGTCTGAATATTTCGATGCCGGCAATATGATGCAGGATGATACAGGCATAGATCGAATAAAAACGCTGCTGGTCTCACTACTTGAAAGTGTTATTGAATTTCGCGATACAGCGACGGGTTCAAAATACAGTGATATTATCGTAAAGGCTCAGGAGTATATAAAGAAAAAATACTCTGATAAAGACATATCACTTCATACTGTTGCCAGAGAAGTAAATATATCACCCAATCATTTCAGCACGATATTCAGTCGGGAAACCGGTGAAACATTCATAAGCTATATAACAGGTGTGAGGATAGAGCAAGCAAAAATATTACTAAAAACTACCGCATTAAGAACATCTGATGTAGGCTATGAGGTGGGCTATAATGATACTCAGTACTTCAGCTATGTGTTTAAGAAGCAAACAGGCATGACACCGAAAGAATTCAGAGGCAAATGAACATTCGTAAAAAATCAGTCATTATTAAGAAGATATTCTATTTCAATTCCTCAAGCCGGTGACTATAATATAGCGTGAAGTAATAACACATAAAATAGGAGGAAGAAAATGAAAAAAGCATTAGCAGTTCTAATTGCTCTGGCAATGGTCTTCACAGCAGTCGCAGCTTGCGGCGGCGGTGGCGGCGGCGGTGGCGGCAGCAGCGACGGCCCGCTCAAGATAGGATTTGCACAAATCGGCTCAGAATCCGACTGGCGCGTA
>Ga0123356_10003438_pt1 | contig 16579 bp, 17 predicted proteins | sample TergutEmb28metaG_2_FD_92546 | JGI IMG/M metagenome (GOLD analysis project Ga0123356, IMG submission 92546) | Embiratermes neotenicus P3 segment gut microbial communities from Petit-Saut dam, French Guiana - Emb289 P3 | ecosystem: Host-associated > Arthropoda: Insects > Digestive system > Gut ...
ACCACAAATCAGCACAACAGCGCATCACACGCAACGAAAAAAAACGCGTTTCAAACAAAATGCGCCTTTCCAAGATCCGCTCGACGGTCAAAAAGGCTTTCGCGGTCGTTCTTGGAAAATCCGAGGGCGATGTCAAGGCGAACTTGGCGGCTGCGAACTCCCAGCTTGCAAAGGGCGCGCGCCGCGGCGTCGTGTCGAAAAAGAAGTTGGCCCGCACGATGTCGAAGCTTGCGAAGTCCGCTTCGCCCGCGAAGCCTGCGGCTTAAAGCTTGGGCAGTTGTTGCGAAAATCACTCCCCGGCGCATGTCGGGGAGTTTTTCGATATCTTCATGAATCGCGGCTATTCAACCGCTCGCTTACTTTTTTCCAACGCCGACGTTTTTGGATTTCCTCTTCGGATTCTTGCGCTATTTTTTTAAGTTCTTTCTTGGCTTGCCCAAGCCTGTTCATCATAAGGCCGTTGCGCAAAACTTCTCCTCTTTTGGCATTAATCTCGTCGTCAAGGCGTTTGGATTTCTTATCAAGTTCTTTACTTTCCGCCTTTAGAGCTTTTCGCTCCTCGAGTATTTTCGCCATTTCTTTTTTGAACTCCGCCCGCTCGGCGCGCCGCTTGAAAATACGATCATACAATGTGTTCAGTTCGAGCCGCCGGGCTACCTTTCGCATTTCGTCGGTAAAGGTTATTTTGCTTTGGCTCAAGTATCAAGAATGTATCTTTTTAGACCGCTTTTTATAATCCTCCGAAATCACCATAATTCTCTAATCTTTTATTGATTCTTTGAAATTTTTTATATATTCAATATCTCTCTGACGTTCGTCTTCAATAAATTTTTCGACTTCTTCATCTGATGGTTCTACCCATTTGTTTCCTGCAAAATCACCACTCACCATCTTCCCTCTGCCACAATATACCGCCATTCCACCTTGAACTTCACCAGTTTCAGTGTTTTTGCATACCCTTGGGGGTAAATCACACCCAGAAAGTATAAAGACAGAGAATAATAACAAAACTTTTTTCATAGTTGTATTATAGAATATATTTATCAAAAAGTAAAGCCAGCGATTAGTTCTATTTATAAGAACATAAAAAGGATTTATTATGATATTAAAATTTTTTGCTTGGCTTTTAAGACCAGTAATAATCAAAGTTTTAGAAAACTACAAAGTGCCAAAAGCCAAGTTTGCTAAACGCTCACATTGGGCTTAACTACATTTCTCTTCTAATGCTTCAATACGCTCTAATAATCCATTGAGTATCTCTCTCATATTATCTGCAACAGGTGGAGTATCTTTTTGAATGGTATTTATTAACGCTTTTAGTTCTGCAATAGTTTTCATTTTTTCTCCTTTGTTTGTTTCGCAAAAGAGAGTTTAACAAATCACAAACTATCAAGCAAGAATAATCTCATTGAACAAATAACCACAATCGTTCTTTTGCTTGATAAACTTAAACCAAGCCAAATATCTATCCAAATACTTCGTGCTGATTCCATTAAACATTGCAATCCACTTTTTGAATCCTGAGTGATAGTTATTTACATTGTTGATGTGTATTCCACCACCCAAAGACTTACCACCTTTTAATTGTCTTATTTCAAGATTGTTATCAAATGCAAAATGTCTATATGCAGCACATCCGTCAGTTATCAAAAGTGAATTTTCTTTGATTCTGTTGCTCAAAACATTCTTGACTTGTTTTCTGTTTATTTTTCCACACCCATAAACTTTTGACACAAGGTTTTTATTTCTATCAATCGCAACTAAAATTCCAGTCTGCTCGTGCGATAATCCACGCCATTTAGAAACTCCACCACGCTTACGACCAATCATTCCTTCTATGAATTTCCCTTTGCGAGAATTGAGAATAAAAGTTTCGTCTGCTTCAACTATTCCACGAAGTTTATCGTTCATAAATCGCTTGTCTAAAACATCTAATATTTTATGCCTCCAACGAAAAGATGTCATTCTTGAAATGCCAATTTCTTCTGCAATCACTTTAAGAGATTTGTGCTTACTTTCAAACATTAACTTAATAAACATTTTCCAAGTATAGATTTCTTTTTTCGTATAGTTCAAAATCGTCTTTGCATAGATAGTGAAATACTTTCTGCAATCATTACAAAAGTATCTTTGGTTATTTCTTATCACTCCACGCCTTATACAATGATTTTCTCCACAATGAACACATACAACACCATTTTCAAATCGTGAATGTTCGTTCATATTCTCAACAGAAAGTAATTTTATCAGTTCAGATTTTTCTGATTTTGAGAGTGTTTTCAATAAGTTTTCTAAGTTCATAATTATATCCTTTTCCTGATATAATTATACAAAGAAAATTAGAGAAAGTAAAGTAAAAAATGAAGAAAAATGACCTAAAAAAGATAGTAAAAACAAGGGCTTATGAGTGATTTTCTGCCACATTTTGAAATGGTGCTAAAAAGATACATTTATGATACTTGAGCCTTTGCTTTTATCTTTGGCCATGATTTTTCCCTTCCTATGCCGCGCTTCTTTTCTTAAACTTCGCCAAGAGGCATTTATCTATTTCGGACTTTTGTTGCTGCGGGCTAAGTGTCGAGAAAAGTTTATTGGCGCTGCGGGCTTCTTGCCGGCATTCGTGCTGCATCTCGCTTGAGCTTTGCGCCATTAGGCAAAGAGGGCTTAGCGCAAAAAGTAAAATTACCCCCCCCCGAACAAAAATTGAACTATTCATCTCAACCTCCTAGCGTCGCTTTTCTTTCCTGTTTAAGTTTCGATTTCAGCATGCCGTCAAGCACCACGTTCGCGGTGTATTGCCGCACGACCGTCCCATTTTCATACATCTCGACCACGTCGATGGATTCGACGATAAGGAAGCGGCGACGCACTTCAATCGGCACCTTCTGCAACTCGACTATGTCATAGCGCGAGCGGAAAAGCGCAAGCCTGCTGCCGCGATCATATACTATGAACGGCGAGCTTGGCGCCTCGTCGCGCGGCAGTATAACAAGCGTAGGGCGGCCCTTGGCAGAGATGATGAAATCGAACGATTCCTCGGTCAAGACCACCCTGCCCCCTATAGCGTGTTTCGGATTTTATCGAAGATGTCGGCAAGTTCGTTTACCGTCGCCACATCGCACGTCGGCGCTATGCGGCGGAAGTTGGCGACAAGGCGATCGAGCGTGCAGATGTAATCGCCGTGGCATGCCTCGCTGAAGGTGCTTGCGTAAAAGCCAATACATTCCGTGCGGTCGATTTTGGGCGCGGGCTCCTCTTGTGTCGTAGCACAGGCGGCGAGCATGGCCGTCAGCAACAATAACTTTCTCATGTGAACCTCTTTACGCGCTTATTGTATCATAAAATTAAAGCGAGTGCAACGAGCAAAGCGCGCACCACGCCGCCCTTTGCCGGGGTGCGCGCCCAAGGCGCTTTCGCCCTGCCGGCGTAGTGGGCTTTGCTCTTGACTAAAGAGAAGCAGCGAACACGCCGGCGGAATCGCCGTTCTTGGCAACGCACACCAGGGGCTGTCGCCACTTGTCGAAATAGCGCGCGATCGCATTCTCGATTTGACGCGCGATGTCCGGCTCTTTGCTTACGCCGCCGCCAAGGATCACCATGCGCGGGGCATTGATGCCGATAAGCGGCAATATCGCATACGCAAAAATATCCGCATAGACCTTCACGAACTCGAGCCGGCGCTTCATCGGCACCTCGTGAATATGCTCGATGTTTTCATTATAATAGGCGTTGTATAATCTCTTATATCCGCCGCCGGAAAGGAGCGTGTTGATTATCAAGTCCTTGGGCTTGAACTTGGCGAAAAGCCCGCGGTAGTTTTCGGAATGGTTCATCGGAGTGAAGCCGAATTCGCCCGCGCCGCCGTTATAGCCGCGCACAAGCTTGCCATTCGCAATCGCCGCGGATCCCACGCCCGTGCCCATCGTTATGAACAGCGCCTCGTCGATGCCCTTGGCCGCGCCGAACGCATGCTCGGAAAGCGCGAAGAGGTTCGCGTCGTTGTCGATTTTGACCTTGCATTTGAGTTTTTTTTGAAGGCCGGAAACGAATGCGTTCGTGATCCATTTGTGAGTGCTTGCGACCACCCTCCCCTTCTTCGTATCTATCACTCCGGGAAGGCCGACGGTCAGTAATTTCGGTTTTGCGTGAAAACGGGACACAAGCGCCGCAATGCCGGCGATATTATAGGACGCCTTGGGCGCGGTTTTGATGCGCTCGCGGAAAAGAATCTTTTGCTTGTCGTCGAAAACGGCGTATTCGATTTTCGTGCCGCCTACATCAAGTCCGAATTTCATGATTGCCCCCTGCCCCGTGGATTATAGCATAACTCGAAAGCCATTGCAAACTGGATTCCGCCTTCCAGCCTTCGCGCGAGGCTTCGGCGGACATGCGGTGGCCGGAATGACGACGGAGGGACTTGACAAAATATATACATAGTCATATTATTCCCACACACAATAAAAGGTCAAGAAATAAAAAAAATGGAAAACATAATAAAAACTCTTAACAACTATGGCTTGGAACAGGCGCTTGTATCTGTCGATATGAACGCGAACAGGGAATTGAGAAAAGATTATGTACGCGAAAGAGTGGCTTTGCGCCTTTGCTACCTCGACGCCGTGCGGCACCTTATAGGCGACCCGCGACTTTTGGCTGCGATTGCGGTGGCCGAACGTCAAACCATCGACGGTAAGGCGTCGTATACTTCAAGCGTATGGTGGAAGGAAGCTTCGGCCGCGTGCGAAGAGCTCGTTAAGACCGCCGACAATGGTGCGGTTGGGGAGCAGGCGAAAATCATGGCCGCGCAAGCCGTGCTATACACGCCGGAAAATTCAAACTCGTTGCTTTACGGCACGTCCCATGTTGCGAATTCCGTCGCGAACGCCGTGCACCTTGAAGCGATATACATGAACGGTGCGGACGCTGCGAACGCCCAGTATGGCTACTATGCCGAGGATTATGATTGGGTCGTGGAATCCAACAAATCCATTAAGGCCGGTGCCGAGGCCGAAAGATTTCACATCCACGCGGCGCAGGAGGCGGAGCTTCGCAAGATGATTGAGAATATCGCAAGCGGCAAGGGGTATATACGCGCGAAGTAATCGTCATTCTGCGAGCGTGTTTAATGCGAGCACCGCCGCACGAAGGCAACTGGCGTTGCGTTCGCAGGCAGATTAAACACAGTGTTATTTTTGGTGTTATATAAAATCAACCCAACAGATTCATCTGGGTATTATAAAGATCGATATAGTCGGAGGCGGCGGAGTTCCAGCTGAAGTCCTGGACCATCGCCTGGCGGCAAAGTTTATTCCATAAAACCTTGTCCGTTTTATACACGTTGATTATGCGCGTTATGCCATAAAGAAAATCCTGGAGCATATAATTCTCGAACAAAAATCCCGTGGCGGTCGAGTTGACTATCGTATTCTGATAGTTCGCGTCGATTATCGTGTCGGCCAGCCCCCCCGTCTTCCTTGCATACGGCAGAGTGCCATAGCGCATGGCGAACATTTGCGTAAGGCCGCACGGCTCGAACCGTGCCGGATTTACCAATACATCGGAACCTGCGACTAGCATGTGGCTTTTGTCATCGTCATACGACGAGAACGAGAACTGCGACGGATACTGCTTAGCTATGTGGCGAAAGCGGTTGTTTTCGTTATCAGCGCCGTCGCCCATAACGATAAGCTGGATATTGTTCATCATAAGAATCGGTATAGCGTCCAAAATCAAATCAACGCCCTTTTGGTGCGTAAGGCGGCTTAGATAACACATCAAAAGAACGTTCGGGTTGACGGCAAGGCCATAATCCTTTTGCAGTTGCGCCTTGTTCACTCGCTTGCCCTCGAATTTCGTGCGCGAATAATTCTTGGCTATCAACTTGTCCGTTTCCGGATTCCAAAGCGAGTAATCTATGCCGTTTAGGATTCCGGTCAGGGCGCCGGCGCGCTTGATAATATCGTTCTGCATGCCACAGCCGAACTCGGCCGTCTGGATCTCGCGCGAATAGGTCGGGCTTACGGCCGTGATCTTGTCCGCGAACATCACGCCGCCCTTGAGGTAATTTATCTGCCGATGAAACTCGAGACCGTTTTCGTTGAACATATAATTCGGAAGACAAAGGTCGTCGTATACCGAATACGGATAGACGCCCTGGAACGCAAGGTTGTGAATCGTAAAAACGCTTGAGGTTTTGATCGAGGGATTGCGACGCTTGAACGCCTCGAGATAAACGGGCGTCAATCCCGTCATCCAATCGTTGGCATGTATAACGTCGGGCGTGAAATCGTCAAGTCCCGCGTCCGCAAAACTTGCCGCTACCCACGATAGCGCGGCGTAGCGGATATGGTTGTCGCCCCATGCGTTGCCCGCAGCGTCGGAATAGGGATTGCCGGCCCTAAGGAAAAGCTCGGGCGCGTCGACGAAATAGAACTTCAACGAGCTTAGCGGGTTGTTTTTTATAGTGCCCTTAAGGAGCGATATGTTCTTGCACCTGAACGCGGCGCCAAGATCGCAGACCTTCTCTATGTTCGTGAAGTGGCTTAGGATAGCGGGGAATGCGGGAACAAGCATGCGGATATCAACGCCCGCCTTCTTGATCGCGATAGGAAGGCACGCGGCCACGTCGCCCAAACCGCCCGTCTTGTTGAACGGAAAAATCTCGGAGCTTACGAATAGAACCTTCATGACTTGACCGCTCCGAATACAAAGTTATAGACATCGCCGAATTTTAACGGCAGGGTCGATTTCGCGAATTTCATGCGCGAGCCGCTTGAGAGCTTGCGCGAGATTTCCGCGCGCGCGTCCTTGGTAAGGTCCATCGCCCAGAGGAGCGCGCTTACCATCGTCGCCGGATCCTGCGGATCGTAAAGCGCCACGCCAGACTTGTCCACAACATATTCCGGTGCGGAACCGACGTTGGCAAGGACGCTTGGCCGGCCAAGAGATTCCGCCTTTAGCAAATGAGGCGCAGAGGCCTTGGGCGCGGGATTGATCGAAACGTAAACGTCGCTTAGCATCAAAAGAGCCGGCAGGTCCGCGACCTCGCCAACAAGGTGGAAAATATTGTCGATACCAAGGCGCGAGGCGTAGCGCAAGAACTCGGTCTTGAACAATTTAGTATGCTCGCCCACGACGAGGACTTGGAGCTTCAATTTTTTATTATCCGGCAACATGGCGATCGCGTTCAAGAATCCCTGCCACCCCTTGGTGCGATTAAGGCTTGAAACGGTCGTGATGATAAATTTGTCCTCGGGTATGCGAAGCGAGCTTGCCACAGAAATCATGCGCTCGGGCGATACGGCGTTCGAGTTATAAATATCCGTGTCGACCCAGCCGGGAATGATCACAATCTTGTCGGCCGGCACATGGAACGCGGCCTGGAGATAGCTTGCCATAAACTCGCTTGGCACGATGGTGAACGAGCCGCCCGTCATCGGATTCTTGCGTTTGAAAATTTTGCTTAGCAGGTCTTGTTTGTAAAACTTCATATAAGACGTGATATACCTTATATTATAAATCTTACTCACTCGAGCGGCCACCGCCGCCGTTTGTGGCGTGAAGGCGTGGATAAGGCCGATGTTCCTGGCCTTGACTATATCGGCGATTTTTTTCGAGTTCGCGCGGCGGACAAACCAATCGCTTGAATTGATCGGTAAAAGAATATGCTCGACGGATTGCTTCTTTAGTTCCTTGACCAATTTACCGCCGGCGGAAACGACCGTGATGCCGAAACCCTGGGCCTGCGCCGCGGCGGACACGTCTATTACGGACTGATCTATGACGCCGGAATTTATAGACGACGAAAGGATTAGAATATTCTTGGCCACGATTAAATTTTCCCTCTTTTCTCGCCGTGAATCATACATGGGCAAGCGGGGCTTGTCAATGGCAAAAGAATGTCCTATAATCCGCCGCAGGAGAACAAGCATGGAAAAGAATAAATCCCTTACTTTCGGTCAAAAGTGTATCATCGCGTCGAACTTTTTGAACATAGCGTTTCAGGTTTTCATCGAGGCGTTCATGGTCGTGATGATAATGAACACGCTTGCGAATCCGGTCGCGTGGATCGCGATTTATAGTTTTCTTTTGTATTGTTTTATACAAATCAGCCTTGCGGTGGCGAGCCGGTTCATAAAACTAGGCGGAAGGGCGCGATTGAACACCTACCGTATCGGCCTTGGCCTTAGCGTAGCATTCATGGCGATCGTGGCGACGCAGGGGCTTGCCGGCAATTTCTATATTTTGGGCGCGATCGGAGGAGCGGCGCTTGCACTTATCTATTGCCCGATCGAGGCCACTATCGCCGAGAATATTCCGGCGGCGCAGATGACGCGGTTTTCGAACTACGACTCGGCAGGTTTGAATACCATGCGAGTGATTGCGCCCGCCGCGCTTGGCTTCATCATTTCCGCGCATTCGTTCGAGTATGCCGCCGTCGCGCTTATCCCCCTGTTTTTGATTTCCTTCGTCCTTTCGTTCTTTATTGAAAAGGGCAAGGTGCAGCCGGGTGCGAAATTGCACCTCGGCGAATTTTTCGCCATCGCGCGCAAGAACGAGCATGTGATGAACGTGTTCAAGCTTGACGTAATCTCGGGCATAACAATCTGGGGCGCGGCGCTTGTGATTGTCCCGATGTATGCGGCGCGCCTGTTCGAAACCACCGCCAGCATAGGGCTTATTTTATCCGGCATAATGCTTTTCATAATAATCACGAATTTCTTGATCGCGCGGTTCGGAAAGGCCGAGCACATGGCGACGCTTGTGAGGTGGTCCAGCGGCGCGTTCTTCATCGCGGCGGCGGCGTTCTTGATGATCAAGAATCAGACTAGCTTCATTATATATAGCTGCGCGTATGTCGTCATGTCGCGGCTTGTCGGCACGAACTATAAGACCTTCTTCTATAGCGCATTGAAGGTCGGCGGGATAGATACGAAATACACGCCCGAGTATCACCTTATCCGACACGGCGCGCTTACCGTCGGGCGATTGCTTAGCTGCGGTTTATTGCTGGCCGCGGCGATGTTGGGAACGGCCGAGGGAATGAAGGCGGCGTTGATCGCGATCATCGCTTTGTTGGCGCTGCTTTCGATACGAATCGGAAAAATGAACCGCGAGCAGGGGCACAGAGTTTGAGCAAGCCCAAATCCAAATCTATGCCGCTTTCGCTTAGCCACAAGTGCCTTATCGCGGCGAACTGCCTTAATTCGTTTTACGAAATCTTCATAGGCTTCATGATACTTGTCATAGTCAGCTCGTTTGCGAATCCGATCGCGGCTGTGGCGATATATCACTTCATGCTTTTCGGAATGGTCGTGCTTGGCTTCGTGTTTATCGTTAAAAACGTAAAGCGCGGAGGGGTTGCGCGAATGTGGGCGTATCGCACCGGGGTTTTGATCGGCATCGCCTCGTTGGTGTTGATCGCAACGCAAGGCATGGAGGGCAACGCATACATAGTCGGCGCGATGTTCGGCGCATACGCGGGACTTCAGGCATTCGCAAAAGAAGCCGTGATTTCGGATACGGTGTCCGCCAAGCAAATGACAAAATTCACAAGCTATAACTCGGCGGCCGGAAGTTCGTTCAAACTTTTCGCACCGGCATTGATCGGAATCATAGCAGGCGCATACTCATACTCGGTGGCGGCGATCGCCATCATACCGCTCCTTCTTGCCTCGTTCGTCGTATCGTTTTTCATCGACGGGGGCGGAGGGGGCAAGGACCATTCGCTTCAATTCTCGAAGTTCATACGCCTTGCGCGCCGGAGCCTGCACATGAAGCGCGTGTTCATCGCCGACTTCTTGATGGGAATAACGCTTTGGGGAAGCATGGGCACGATCACGGCCATATACGCCGCGCAGATTTTCGAAACGCCGGCCAGCGTCGGCATGCTGGGCTCGATAGTAATGGCTTTCCTTATCGCGGTCAAATTCGCGATCGCGCGGTTCGGCGGGGCGAAACACCTTGCCGCTATTTTGAAAGTCGCGATTGCGGTTTTCTTTATCGTCGCGGCGGTGTTTTTAACGCTTGAGGGAAAGGCGTGGTTCGTAGCATACAACCTTGCCTACGTCGCACTTGCCAGCCTTATGGAAATGCAGATGTTCATATATATGTGGAGCGCGCTTCGCGTTGCGGGAATAAGTCCGAGGCTGACGTCCGAGTATCAATTCGTGCGGCAAATCACGCTTAATATCGGGCGATACATAGGATACGGCGCGCTGTTTGGGATCGGAATTTTCGGCGCGGCGGGGGCGATGAAGTGGATTTTGATCGCGATGATGGGGATAGTGGTTATCGTGGTGCGGCTTTATTATAAAATGAATCGCGACGAGGGGCATAAGCTATGAGAGCGTTTCTGTGCGTTTTGCTTTTTGCGGGCGGCGTAGGTGCTATCGAGGCCGAGTCTGCTCGATATTTGGGTGTGAAGTATGTGTTGGATCCGCTTGGCGAGGGATTCGGATACGACGCCGATCCCGTGCGGCGCGAAGACGCGTTCGACTGTTTGACATTCGTGGAAACCGCCATGGCGGACGCGGGGATGAAAGACCTGCAGTGCATACGGTATAGGGATTGCAAGATCGATTTCGTGGGGCGCAACCACTTCTTGGAAATCGACTGGATCGCGAACAATTCCGATATAGTCGAGGACATCACGGCCTCGCTTGGATTGCCTGTGCGAACGGTTTCGACGGTTGTCGATAGAAGCGCGTGGCTTCTTGATAAGCATAAAATCGAATCGGCGTGCGGAGCTTTTCCGGCCGAGTTCGACATAATCGCGGTCGCGGACATCGCGCGTTTGCGAATCGACGAGCCTGTGCTTGCGCTTTTCGCCATGGGAAAAATCGACGGCGCGATCTTCTCGCACATAGGATTTTTGATTCCGGGCGCGGATCAGCGGATCGTTTTGCGCCATGCGTCGTCCAAGGCGGGCCGCGTGCTTGACGAGGACCTGATCGCCTATGTCCGACGCCGCGGGAAGGAAATTTCCGGCATAACGGTGTTGAGAATAAATAATTGAAATCATTACCATTTTAGGATATAATTCCCGCATGAGGGAAAATTCTTTGGCAAAAACCCTTAGCGGTTTTTATTTCGGTCTTACGAAAAAATTCTGGCCGGTTATCACCGGTTTTATTTTCTTTGCGACGCTCGAGGGCGTGCTTTGCAACCTGCTGCCGGCGCTTACGATAAAATGGCTTGTCGACGGGATTGCCAACGCCGCGCCAGGCGAGCCCCTTCTCACCCAGCTTATGCCCGTGCTGTTCCTTATAATCGGACTGCGCCTTTTGATGCTTTTCGCCGACATATTCAGTTCGTGGATAAAGGGGAACAACTTTCCGGCGATGAAGGTCGAGATCAGCAGGATCATCTTTTGCCACATCTCGAAACAATCGCTTGCGTTCTTCAAGCGCAACTCGACAGGATTTTTGGTCGAGCAGGCGAACTATGTCATCAATAAATTCTATCGCATAGTGCTTGAGCATGCAAACACCGTCCTTGGCCTTATCATAACGATCGCGATCAACATAACCCTTCTGTTCCAGGTGCATTGGACCGTAGCGTGCTCGTTTATAATCTGCGCGGCGGTGCGCCTTACCCACTGTTCGCTAAACCTTAGGAAGATATGGGAGTCGGCGTCTATGGCGGCGCGCCTTAGCTCGGTGGTCACGGCCAAGCACGTCGACAGTCTTTCCAACTTCATGAACGTAAAACTTTTCTCGAAAAAAGATTACGAGGTGAAGTATCTTGATAAAACCAGAATAGAGCATAAAAAAATGCGGCAGCGCGCGAATTATTACGAGCGCAAATTCTGGATACTGCCGTATTCGTTCGAGCAGGTATGCCTTGCCGCAATGATGTTCCTTGTAATACACCTGTATCAAATCGGACAGATAAACCTTGGCGACATAGCATTCACCTTCATGTCGTTCGCGACAATGATGACACTTATCCGCCGCATGACTTGGGACATGTCGGAAATAACCGAGGACATAACCACCGCGGTGCAAGCCTATAAGGACATCGCGAAACCAATCGCAATATGCGACGCGCCGGGGGCAAGGCCTATCAAGCTTAGGGACTGCGGAATCGACTTCTGCAACATGTCGTTCAAATACGAGGACGAGAGGCAGATATTCAAGAACCTGAACCTTAGCATAAAGCCGGGCGAAAAAGTCGGGCTTGTCGGTTTATCGGGCAGCGGCAAAAGCTCGCTTTTATATTTGCTCATGCGAATATACGACATTCACGGAGGCGCGATAAAAATCGACGGACAGGACATACGCGAAATCACACAGGAATCGCTACACGACTCTATATCCTTCGTGCCGCAGGACAACACGCTTTTCAACCGCACCATCGCCGAGAATATCTCGTATGGCAAGCCGTATGCGGGATCCTTAAAAATAATGCAGGCGGCGAAAAAATCCAGCGCGCACGAATTCATCAAAAGAACCGAGAAGGGATACAAAACCACCGTCGGCGACCGCGGCCTTATTTTATCCGGAGGACAGCGGCAGCGCATATCGATCGCGCGCGCGATATGCAAGGACGCGCCGATCATAATCATGGACGAGGCGACAAGCGCGCTTGACTCGAAGACCGAGGTTGCCGTTCAAAAATCGTTAACGAAAATGTTCAAGGGACGCACGGCGATCGTCATCGCGCACAGGCTCTCCACCCTGCGCCAGATGGATCGGATCATAGTGTTGAGCAAAGGTAAAATCGTCGAGCAGGGGCCGCACCGCGCGCTTATCAAAAACAAGGACGGAATCTACGCCAAGCTTTGGAAAATGCAGGTCGGCGGGTTTATCAAGGAGAGTTAGTTTTCAAACAGAGCGGACAAGAACGCCACGGGCGTAAATGAGCCTGCGAATGACAGCGCCCGGGTGGGGCGTGCGCTGTCCGCCTGCGGCGCGCTGGCACTAAATACGTAAACTAATTCATCTTCAAAATCGGAATGAAATCGAAGAGGAGCACGACGCGTCCCTGCCCCGTCCTGGTCTTGATTTTCAAAAACGGAATGCCGAACAACTTGACCTTCCTTATCGGCAAGCCCTTGGGCAACGCCTGGAACCCCGCGGCGAAATCGGTATGGCTTGCGTAATACCACCAGTTATCGAAATGCGCGAGGCGGAAATACTTGCCGCGCTCGAGGCTCGTGTTCCACGGCTTGCTAAGATTAAAATGGCGGATCACGACATTCTTTTGCAACTTGATGTATTTATTATAATCCGCACGTTCAATATACCTTGTGTCCGAGCTTGTCGCGACATAGATATTATCGATCATAGCATAGTTGTCGGCGAATAAAATATTAAGCGCGTCCTGGTCCGGGCAGGCAAGCGCACGACCCCATTCGCGGCCGATCTTGACTATTTTCTCGAGCAGTTTTCCCTCGCGCCATTTCTTGCAATCGAACATCAGCGTGCCCGAGCCGAAGTATTGATGATTCTCGGAATAGCCGAATTTTTTGCGGCGGCGGTTGCGGGTCGACTCCTTCGAATTCACGCCAACCTCGGGCGCGGCGGCGAGGGCTTTGCCCTCCATGTCGAGCTCGAAAAGTTTCGCCACGTCGTTTAGCGCCACGATGTCGCCGTCGATGTAAAGCGCCTTGTCAACATTCGGCGCAAGTCGCGGGAAAAGGAACCTTGCCCAGCAGTCGAGATAGCCGTGCCAGCGGCTGCACCCCTTGAACTCTTTGTTCACATCGGCGTCGAGCATAGTGAGAGATTTGAAGTTAGAAAATTTTTCTTTCACGCGCTTCATCGCAACAACGTCGTCGGCGGCAAGACCGCAATCGATAATATAAAAATCTATTTCGGATTTCGTGTTCATAAGGATACTTGTCATGGCGACCACATTCTGGGCGGTGAAACCGTCGCTTCCGACAAGGAAGATGTTAAGGGGTTGGCGGGTCATGTTCGGCTCCTTCTTTTGATAAGCTTGGCGGCGCCAAAGCGTATCGGGCATTATAGGACTTTATCAGGCTTTGTCAACACGCCGGATCCCTTGATTTTCGACGGCTTTGTATTCTATCTGCTAAGTCGGTCCGTCGTGTCAAGGACAAGCGCGCGGCTTGCCTCCCACCCAAGGCAAGAGTCAGTTATGGATTGTCCATATTTTTCTCCTTTGCCGCCTTCAAGATAGCTTTCCACCATTATGCCTACTATTATATCGCCTACGATTTCGCGACTTCTTAAAACATCTTGGACTATACCAGGCTGCTTTTCCGCCTGCTTGCCGGAATTATCATGGCTTGCATCGACCACGATTTTCGGAAGATTCGGTTTGAGCCCGAGATTTTTTCCATAAAGATCTATGAGTCGTTTTATGGTATCCAAATCATAATTCGGCCCGCATTTGCCGCCGCGAAGTATGGAATGCGCCATAGGATTTCCCATGCTTTTGACTTCGTTGCCGCTATATGAAAAAACATGCGGCCTCTGAGCCGCATAAATGGCGTTTATCATTATCTGCAAGTCGCCGCTTGTCGGATTTTTCATTCCAACGGGGACGTCCACACCGCTTGAGACAAGGCGGTGCTGTTGATTTTCAACGCTTCGAGCGCCGACTGCGATATAGGACAGGATATCGTCCAAATAACACAAATTATCGGGATAGAGCATTTCATCGACACCTGAAAGACCTGTTTCCCTAAGCACGTTTATATGTAGCTTCCTCATGGCCTCTATGCCTTTGGCCAAATTCGGCACATCGTTCGGATCGGGCTGGTGCATAATGCCTTGATATCCGACTCCGTTAGTGCGAGGTTTGTTGGTATATATGCGCGGCATAAGGACCAGCTTGTCCCTGACCTCTTCTTGTAATTTAGCCAATAGCGACGAATACTCAAGCACCGCTTTCTCATCATGCGCCGAACAGGGGCCTATGATCATCAGCATACGATCGTCCTTGCCGGACATTATGTTTTTTATTTGATTGTCGCGATTCTTTTTTATATCGGCAAGTTCAGGGGAAAGGGGGAGCTTCTCCTTTATCTCGTCCGCCGTGGGAAGTTTTTTTATAATTTGCATGACCATATCGTTTTTCCGTTTTTTGTTTTTAGAAATTAAAAATTGTATGGTGCTCTTGGCCAGACTTGAACTGGCACGACTTATACAGTCAACGAATTTTAAGTCCGCAGCGTCTACCATTCCGCCACAAGAGCATGGGGGTATTATATAGACGACTGGATTGCTGGTCAAGCCCGGAATGACAACAGGGGCGCCCGGAATGACGAATGGTGGCTTGCTCCAAAGTTATTACCGCGGCTTATCGGCGACGTTGCCGGCGGCCTTGGCATTTTTCTCGTCGATAAGTTTTTGTTTCGCAAGAGCGTCGATGACAAGCTTTAGTATATTGGGCGAGGAGAGGTGAATCTTCCGGCGGCCGTCGACTATGTTAATATCCAGCTCGCGGAATTTGAACCAGATCTGGCTTCCGTATTCGTCCTTCATCGGAACGCTGTCGTGCTTGATACGGGACGGGTGGAAGGCCGGGTTGCAGGTGGTGGCGCGAAGGGCCATGATGGTCATTTTGCCGATGTGGAACTCGTTAACCGCGTCGTGGCCATAGCCGATGAACCTTTGCCCCGCGGCCGAGAACTTGGTTTTTTCGCTGGCGATTTCCGGCTTCGTGGGATCCCAGGAGAGATGTTTTATGCGACAAACTTACCCCCCCCCGCGGGATTTTGTCAAGGTAAATATGGAGCGGACAACGCCGCTTCGGAGCGGGCATGAGCCTGCGAATGCCAACGCCCGTGGGCAAGCGGACGTTGGCCGCCTGCGGCGGGCTTTGAAACGCTGATTACGTTATTTGCATTGTCCGTTATTAGTTCCCTTCGGTTCCCGCTTGCGCGAGCTCGCCCACACAAACGCCAACTGCTCTTGGCGTTTTGGGGCAGAATCTTATATATAGTTTTAAGGGGGGGGGAGCGCTTTGCGCTTAGTTATAAACCCTATCATCAGACACTGCGCTGTCCTGCGTCCAGCTCTCTGATGATAGGGTTTGGGTTTATCCTTCACTGGATACCGGGTTGTTGCCCGGAATGACGGGAGCGCCTGTATGACTATGCCAGCGCGGCCTTAACAAGCGCGTCGAAAAGTGCTGCTGGGCGATAGGGGCGCGACTTGAACTCGGGGTGGAATTGGCCGGCGATAAAGAATTTGTGCGCGGGGATTTCCACTATTTCAGGCAGCGTGCCGTCGGGAGATTTGCCGCTTATCACCACGCCCTTTTCGGCCAAGGCAGCTTCGTATGAAATGTCCATCTCATAGCGGTGGCGGTGGCGTTCGTCGATCGTGGTCGCGCCGTAAATCTTGTGGGCGAGCGAGCCCTCGACTATGATGGTTTTGAAGCTGCCAAGACGAAGCGTGCCCCCGATATCGCCGGTTTCCACGCGCTTCTCGATTACGCCGTCCTCGCGCTTCCATTCTTTGACGAATGCGATGATGGGCGTGCATTCCTTGGTAAACTCGACAGAATTCGCGTCCTTGATCCCAAGCAAATTGCGGGCCATTTCTATGACCGCAATCTGCATGCCAAGGCAGATTCCAAGATAGGGAACATTGTTTTCGCG
>Ga0123356_10003439_pt1 | contig 16578 bp, 16 predicted proteins | sample TergutEmb28metaG_2_FD_92546 | JGI IMG/M metagenome (GOLD analysis project Ga0123356, IMG submission 92546) | Embiratermes neotenicus P3 segment gut microbial communities from Petit-Saut dam, French Guiana - Emb289 P3 | ecosystem: Host-associated > Arthropoda: Insects > Digestive system > Gut ...
TGTAGGGTAGGAGGTCGTCATCGAACTTCACTGCAACCTGCGCGGTGCGTCCGTAGCCGCGCATGTCGGGCGCGACCGCGTGAAAGCCGGCTCGCGCGAGCGGCAGTAGCAGGTGTCGCCAGCTGTAGGCGAGCTCCGGAAAGCCGTGCAGCAGTACCACGCAGGGTCGTCCCGGTTGCTCGAATCCAGCCTCGAGAATGTGCATCGTGATGCCGTTGCTGTTATCAACGAGGCGGGAGCGGATACCCAGCGGCAAGGTGGTCCGGCCATATTCGACATGCGGATTCAGCGTTGCCGCTGCGGCATGAGCGGCCGCAGACTCAGCGGCGCTCGCCGCCATCGAGGTCAGGACAGGGTACGCCAGCAGCGTGGCAGCGCTGTACAGGGCGCGGCGGCGGGTCATGGTGTCCTGCTCGCAATTCTGCGATGAGCTCCGACTCTCTTGCATGCCACATGCCTCATCAGCCAGCCAGAAGCGGACGCGATCATGTTATCACTCACGCTGCCCCCCCTTGACCATGACTCATGCGCTCGCTGACGCCCGGGCTGTGAAAGGAGATCAGGCAGGCACTTTCCTGGGAAAGGTGATGCCTCGGTAGAAATCGCCAACTGGCATCTCGATGCCGACTTCGGGGATCTGCAGGACTTCGCCCTCAGTGAGGGTGACAGTCGTTCATTGCGCGCAGGCCTCCTCCCTCGCCATCAGGTCCATACTGGCAGTCTCGATCACGAGAATGTGCTTCCCTCAACAATGTGCTCGAGAAAGGTAAAAAGCCCCACGAACAGTGCGTAGATGATCGACTTGAGGACCACGGTCACGATCAACGCCTGCGACTCTGTTTTCTTGCCGAGGCGAAACTTCTCCCCGAGCAAGACCGTATGGCCAATGATGGCCGCCTCGACGACAGCCATTCCGTAGTGCAGATAACTGATCCCGACCTCTTGCAGGATTAGCCTCCGTAGGTGTTGAAAGCCGAGAACAGAACTGCGAGATACAGGAAGATCATCCAGAAATTCCTCAGCTCCGCAACAGCCTGCTCTTTCAGAGTCCGCTTATGCACACTCGGCATGGCGGTTGTCCCTCTTCTCATGTTGATGGCTACACAGGACCAGTTCTGGGCCGAAGCGAAAAAAAGCGCCGGAGACTTCATGCTATGGTTGGAATTGTGCATAGACTTCGCTCTCGCTGCCGCCAGCCACAGTACCGCAGACCGTATCGTGCGATCGCGGCTTTTCGCCATCGGACCAAGGACCGATGCGCCTGGGCAAGGTCAAGGTTGCCGCCAAACACTTCGGGCTGCAGGTGACGGGTCGGATCCGCCACCGCTCGGCGGCTGCTTTCGAGTAGACCAATGACCGTGCGGGCTCGCCCTCGGCTTCGCTTGAACAGCCTCAGTTCGCTGCAGTAGTCTAACTGGCGTCCTCGCGAACCTGACACTCTATGCGCGCAAGGAGAGTCTATGAAACCGAAATACCTCCTGATGGCTTCCCTCCTCGCTGGCGTATATGCGCAAGCTCAAACACAGACACACACACCCGGGCAATCTCGGCAGGCGGCAAAGTCAGTTGTGGCAGCGTGCAAGAGCGACATCCAGCAGCTTTGCCCGGGCAAGACCGGCCAGGCGGCCCAGCAGTGTCTACAGAGCAATCAGCAAAAGCTGAGCTCTGAGTGCAAGTCGGCAATGCCGAGCCCCGCCTCACCAAGGGGCTGACGTCATTGGCAGCAGTTGATAATTCGTTAGGGTAGCTCGCGCAAGGATGTGCGCTTGTGGCTCGGGGCGAGCGGTGTGGACCACTCCGCCACCTCCGAGCCGGCTATGCGCAGGGAATACTCGAGTGAATTGCCTCGCAGCCGTAGGCAGGTCAGGTAGGTCAATCGTGACGAACGGCGCGAAGCAGTAGACCGCAGCCGGTGACAAGAGCGCTCGACCCGTCGTGCACGGTGACGTTCGTATGACCTTGCGTAGCTCGCGGGCGCAGGCCATGGGAGATCACGGGTTCCCGTTGTGAGCTGTGGTCAGGAACCGCGTGATTCTGCGGATTGCGCCGCGCTTCTCTGATTCTTGTTAGCCTGTTCCGGGCCACTCTCAGCGGTCTTCTTCCATGCGACGGTGAAAGGCGTAGCGGCAGCGTCAAGCGTGCACGCAGGCGAGACAGTTATGGAGATAAAGCTGGCCCCGCGCTATGTTAACCGGACTTCGCGGATTCGAGCTTTTTTTTCATGACTCGCGTGCCCCTGCCATTTGGATTCAAACACTTGCGCGCAGCGGATGCGCTAAAGCGGCTGTAGTGAAGACTTTTTCGCGAAGCGACTACGGCATGGTCCGCAACACCGCGCTCCCGAAGCGTTGCACCGAGCGGCCAAATGTAGTGAAGACCTTTGGGGTGCGGGCCCTGTCAAATCAACAGCTTAACCGGTCGCTACCCCTCGAATCCGCGAAGTTGGGTTTAGGATCGAACGAAGGCCCGGGCGCTTTGATTGGCCCTTACGCGCAGGCCTGTGGCGAGCTCCTGCCGCCCTTCGCGCGCCTTCCTACGTGGCGCTGGAGCGGATAAGGCCGCCGCGCGTCTCACAACCGGGATATTTGCGTGATCTCGCGCGAACTCGAAGCCGAGATCCTGCGCCTCTATCACACTGAGAAGTGGCCGGTTGGAACGCTGGCCCGACAGCTGAAGGTCCATCGCGACATGCGCCCAGAGATGGTCGAGCCGTTTATCCCCTTCATCCAGGAGAGGGTTCGCGCGCTTGCCGACAGTGCGCGCCGTCGGATGTACTCGATGGCGCGCGAGCGTGGGTATCCGTGAGGTCCTGACCTCTTCCGCTGGATCGTCGCTCGCTTGCGGCCGAGACCGCCGATAGCTGAATCCGCTACCAACAATCTACTCCCCACCTATTCCTGAGCCATGGCGGCGGCCGCTGACCTTACCGATCTCGTTTGGTCTAAGGTCTACCAGAAGCTGCCGAGTGCGTGATGCATCTTTCGTGGCTCGCTGTTCGGCACCCTTATCCCGCTTTTCTGAGGACTTTGTGAACTCAGCGTTGGCGCACGAGTCGCTACCGCGTTCGCCATTCCATGATAAAGGCTACAAAGGCCGTCAGGCACGATGGATTCTGCCGTCGGCTCGGATAGTAAAGAAGAAGGTCCTGGAAAGATGGGACACCAGTCATCGAGCACGACCTCGAGCGTGCGTGCAGATCGCGCAGGTCCATCGTTCGATATGCCGAACGAGCCGTTCTGCATTGTCCCGGTTTTCAAGTGAATGCCTTGAGCATATTCTGCCGAGTATCAATTGGCCACTCCCGACTGAGGCACGTATGCAGATTCCGCGACGCCAACTCGGCACCCACGGCCCGCAGGTCTCCCAGCTCGCTCTGGGCTGCATGGGCATGTCGGATCTTTATGGCCCGACCGACCGCGGCGAGAGCATCGCCACGATTCATGCCGCGCTCGATCAGGGCATCAATCTGCTCGATACCGCCGATTTTTATGGTATGGGGAACAACGAGCTCTTGATCCATGAAGCGGTTCCCAAGAGCGGTTGCACAGCGCCCCCGTCATGAGTACCTCATCAGCGTGAAATTCGGCGCACTGCGCGATCCCAAGTTCAACTGGAACGGCTACGACAACCGGCCGGTGGCCGTGAAGAACTTCCTCACCTACTCGCGCAGGCGGCTGGGCGTCGACTACATTGATATCTACCGGCCAGCGCGCCTGGATTCCAATGTGCCGATCGAAGACACAGTGGGCGCGATCGGCGATTTGATCAAAGCCGGCTATGTGCGCTACGTCGGACTTTCCGAGGTAGGTGCCGAGAGCCTACGACGGGCCCAGGCGGTACACCCGATCTGCGATCTGCAGATCGAGTATTCGCCTATCTCTCGTAGCCTTGAAGCATCCATCCTGCCGACCTGCCGGGAACTCGGCATAGGCATCACCGCGTACGGCGTACTCTCACGTGGATTGATCAGCGGTCATTGGAGCGTCAGCCGGGAGACCAGCGACACCGACTTTCGCAATCGCAGTCCGCGCTTCCAGGCCGAGAATCTGAAGACCAATCTCGAGCTGGTGGAAGAGCTGCGCGTAGTGGCCAAGGATATCGGCGCCTCGGTTGCGCAGGTGGCGATCGCCTGGGTGGCGGCACAGGGGCCCGATATCGTACCGCTAGTGGGCGCGCGTCGGCGTGATCGGCTGGCCGAAGCCCTGGGTTCTATCTCGGTGCCCTTGAGTTCGGAACACCTCGCTGCGCTCACGCAAGCAGTGCCCGCAGACGCCGCTGCCGGAGCCCGCTATCCGGAGGCACAACTCGCGCACATGGACAGCGAGCGGTGAAGCGGGGCTGCGTCCCTCAAACTTGAGGTTGATGACGCTGTGAAAATGGCCGAACTGACCGAAGTGTAATAGGAACGCTGGTTCGCGGCTTGGCGGTCGCCGACCGGCCAACTGCGTTTACACCCGTGCGCTCGTGACCGTTTGCGAAGCGGACGGTCGCCAGTGAGCACAGGCCGGGCCCAGACTGGTCGCCAAGCTAGGTGCGACCTGAGCCGCGATCAGATCGACGAGATGGTGCGCGCCGGAGCCATCTACCAGGGTGCATGAGGTCACTGCCAGTGCGCGGCTCGTGGACACAGCAATACGACCTTGCGGCCTGAGGCTGCCGAACTTGATCCCGTGCAGCCGCATATCGAGCCACCATCTAGGGCTTTCCCCGGTCGGCTGGGGCTGTTCAAAACCTGCCAGGCCCCAATCCCCGCCCTCGATGTTGCCCCACTGCAGCGTGGCGTAGGCACTGTCGTTGTGCGTGATCTGCCATCCCTGACGTTGCAGCCCGGTGAAGTCCTGCGGATGCGCCAGGAATGGCATCGGTGACAGAGCCAGCGTGATAAGGGCACCCAGCACACGCCGCCTGGGTGAGCTATCGGACAGCTCATCGAGCGGCTCCGCCAGTAGTGGATAGTCGCTGGTCCCCTTGGCGCTCTCACGGCTGACCCAGGCTGCGTCGACTCAACAAGGATCACCCAGACGCGGTCTAGGTCTTCACCCCCAGTCTTCCCAGGGTTGACGCCGCTGCGCTCATCCGAGCTCAAGTCTGAAACACATCTTCTTGCGCTCCACGCCAGCAGCCAGTGGGTACCCGGGCGGAACGTCAATGACTCCAACACACTCCGCGCCGAGCCGCTCGAGAGTCCGGCGACTCGCCATGTTGTCTGGTTGGCAAGTGATCCAGAGGTTGGTCATCCCGTGCCGCTTCGCGAGCGGGCCAATCAGGCGGCAAGCTCTCTCGGCATAGTGACGTCCGCGGTAAGCGGGTTCCACCGCGTAACCTACGTGTCCTGCGTAACGGATCACATCCTCATTCCAACCCACCCGCAGCCGTATCCGCCCCATGTATTCGCCGCTGACCGCCTGCATTCTAAACGTGTAGGCCGGGACACCCCAGGGGCCGTTCTCGGCCAGCACGCGTTCGGCGAGAATGAGCTGCAGATCGCCGTCCGGCGGCAGCGCGACGTCGAGGAATTCGAACGGCTCCGGAGGCGGCATCGGCCAGGACACTCGAGGGCAAACTGCGTGCTGGCTATGGTACACCGCCACCACCTGGTGCGCGCTGCAACAGCGCCCGGTCGTGCCTGGAATCTGGTGCCGCCGATGGGTCTGCTACTGTCGAGTGAAGCCCGCGAACCCTGGCAGCAGGTAGGTGATGCTTTTCTCTGCTGCGGCGGACACGGTCGGTCCTTGTCTGCTCCGTGACCCGCAGCCGTCTGAATCACCCCGGCGACTGTCTATTTGCCGGTGATGCTTGGCGGTACGGGCACGCTTCGCTACACGGATCTACGATCATGAGCCGGCGAGACCGCTCCGGTCCTGGCCATCAGTGCGCGGAATTTGTGCGTAACTCGCGAAACACGAGCCCACAGGTGGGACAGCAAGCGTACACGCTCAGCACCATTGGCGGCCGCCGGGACCGCTTGAATCGCAACGGCGCGCGAAAGCTGTTCCGCGAGCGCCGGCAGATTGGGCGATCGCAGCATCGTCAAATGATCGCCGGGCACATCGTCCACCTGAATGAGCCGCGCCAGCTTGTTCCAGATCAGCCGCGGGTCACACGCCCGTGAGATACGCAGATCTGAGCGGATCAGCGTGACTCGGACCTTGCTCGGTTGCGGGCGATACGCTGCCATCGCCGCCAGAGCGGCGCTACGCACTCGACGCACTGCCGGTGGCAACTCGGCGGCACCAGGGTCATCCTGAGGCCGTGCCTGCAGCGCACGCGTCGATCGCTGCTCCCACGATCCCCACAGCTGCCGACCGAAGCTCTGCCACTCGCGCAGTGGCAGCTTCCGCAAGCTGCGGGCATGACAGCGCAGACGGCGCCATAGCAGCTCCACCCAGGCGGCCGCAGGCCAGTAGCGCTCGTGTACGGTCGTATCCAGAAGCACTAGCTGTTCAGTCTGCTCTCCGGCTTGCGCGAGCATACGAGCCATTTCATATGCGACCAGCCCGCCGAAGGAGTATCCCGCCAGCAGGTAGGGACCGTGCGGCTGCAGCTCGCGCACCCGCAGCAGATACTCTCGAGCCATGTCTTCCACGGTCTCGTGAGGTGCATCGCCGTGCTCGAAGCCCCGGGCCTGGATGGCGTAGACGGAACGATCAACGCGCAACGGCCGAACAACTCCTATCAGCTCCATCGCGCTGCCGCCCACCCCGTGCACGATGTAAAGTGGGGGTGTGCCTTCCGCTCGCCGCAATAGCCACAATGGCTGATAGGGCAAGGATAGCGGACCCGCAAGCGCGGCTGCCATGGTGGCGATGGTCGGGGCCTCGAAAAACAGGGTCACGGCGATCTCGCGTCCGATTCGCTTGTGCAGATCCGCGCAGATCTGCAGCGCGGTGATCGATTCACCGCCCAGATCAAAGAAGTTGTCGTGCGGATCGATGGGCGCGACCCCGAGTGCACGCTCCCACGAACGGGCTACAATCTCTGCGGTGGAGTCTCTCGATACATCCGCCTCATTGGACGAATCCTGTTCCGGTGGATTGCCTGCCGCACGTGACGCATGAGTACGCAACTGCTCCAGGCACCACGGGTTGCGCAGTGCTTCGGTGTTGACCAGTGGTCTGCCATTGAGCGCATCGCGCGCACTGCGCTCTGAGCGCTTGCCGCTATGAGTGGTCGGCAGCTCATCGACTGCCAGTATGAGCGATGGTACATGTGCCGCCGAGCCACGATGGCCGAGCTCACGCTTGATGCGAATGATCAGTTGATCATCCAGTCGCTCACCCTCCCGCAGCACCACGAGCAGCACGAGCCGGCTGCCCGATACCTCATCCGGCGTGGATTGCTCGACCGCCATGCTCTCGGCAACTTCCGGCAAGCCTTCCAGAATCCGGTAGATCTCGGCTGGTCCGATCCGGATGCCCCGGACGTTCAGGACGCCGTCGGAGCGTCCATGCATGCGCGCCGTCCCCTCGGCAGTGAATTCGATCAGATCCCCATGCGTCCACATGCCGGGATGCTGCTCGAAATAGGCGGCGTGAAAGCGCGCGCCGTCCGGGTCGTCGAGAAAGCCAAGCGGACGGGATGGGAATGGATTCGCACACACCAGCTCGCCGATGTGCTCAGGCGACTGCGCATCCGCAGGGGGCTGCGCACGCACGTCCATCGCAAGGCTGCGGCACTGGCACTCGCCTGCATAGACCGGCAATAGCGGGCTTCCGAGCACGAAGCAACCGACAATATCCGTACCACCGGAGATCGATTGGATCGGAATCTGCTTGATGCTGTTCCAGAGCCATTCCTGATGACGCGGCGACAGGATGGACCCGGTGGAGAGAATCGCCCGTAGCGATTCGAACGGCATATCCCGATCGGGCTGCCAGGCACTGCGCTCGCACACTTGAAGATAGGCTGGGCTGGTCCCGAGGACGCTCACCTGTTCTTGCGCGACGATACGCCACAACCGATCCGCGCCCGTCACCGGACCATCGTACAGCACGAGCTCGACACCGCTCGCGAGCGCTGACAGCTGCCAGTTCCACATCATCCAGCCGGTGGAAGTCTGGAAGAAGAGCTTGTCGGTGCCGCGCAGGTCGCAATGCAAGCGATGCTCTTTGATGTGCTCGATGAGCGTGCCGCCCGCACCGTGAACCAGGCACTTAGGCGCGCCGGTCGTACCGGAGGTGAACAGGATGAATAGTGGGTGATTGAATGGCAGCCTGGGCCATGCAACCGACGCACCTCGGTGTCGGTCCAGGATCTGTGATGCCCGATACGTCGGTATCGCAGTCCCTGCCGGCGGCGGCCCGTCGTCCAGCAGCAGGATGCCGCGCAAGCTTGGCAGCGCGCGCACAAGCTCTGCCAGATTCTCGCGCTGCTGGCGCCCGACGCCGGTGGATGCCTCGGGCAAGTCGATCATCAGCAACAGCGGCTCAGTCCGGCCCAACCGGCAGCTCAAGGCGAACATTCCCATCTCCGGCGCGCCAGTGGAGATCGTGCAGCCGAGCGCCGCGCCGGCAAGGCAGCCGACAGCCGCGGCGGCCGTGTTAGCCGCCACGATGGCCACGCGACTGCCCGCACCGAGGCCGAGCTCGGCCAGCCCCGCGGCAAGTGCGTTTACGCGGTTGCGAAGCTCACCGCGCGACCAACGCTCGACAGGGCGATCGGCATGAAACGCTGTCAAAGCGGGCCGCGATGCGGCGAACCGGTCCGAGTCGATGCGCAGGAGATTTTCGACGTAGTTCAGTCTGCAGGCGGGGAAGAACTGCGCCGTCTCGCACTTATCGCTCGTAACGGCAGGCTCGAGCGCCCCATCGCAGAGTATCCGCGACCACTGCATCAACAGCGTCCAGAACTCGCCATGGCATCCGATAGCGAAGCGCTCGAAGCTCGCATAGTCAGCGAAGCTGCTGCGAGTGTGCTGCTGGCAGTAGTCGATAAATCCGCTGACCTGCGACCGGCGAATCTCGTCACTCGCGGGCTCGAAGAGCGGAAGGCGCCGCTCGGCGTAAGCCACCTGCGCGGTCATGAGTCACCACAGCGCTTCGTGTACATTCCTTGCCTCGATCACAGGCGTGCGGCATCACGCAGCGCAACAAGTCAGCAAACTTCACGCCGGTGGGAATCGCATCAAGCGCCTCGAGCCGGTGAGTGGGAGGACCGGCAAGCAGTCGCCAGAGCCGGCACCATCGCCCGACTCGTACAAGCCGCTCTAGTCGGACTATTACCGCCGGGGCACATTCACACGCCGCGGCTCACGAGGGCGTACGCACGGACAGCACACTCGATCCACGCCGAGCGATGGCCAGGTCCGGCAAGGCCATCGAGGATCTTCACGATATTGTCCGAGAGCGTGATCGAGGCTTCGTCCTCCTCGCCCGGGGTCAAGATCGACTCTGTGTGCGCCGCTACCTGCTGCGGGCTCAGGGCACGACCGCTCTATCCGACATCCCGTATGACTGTGGACGCCTGATGTGGGGCACTCTCCGGTCAGTCACGGGCGGGCGAAGCCCGGCGAAGCGAACCTCGACTGACCGGAGACGCCTCCGCGGCCCGGGAGGGCCTAGTCCCGCCGGCGGCGACGCCGTCATGCCGGCAACGAGCGGCTACAGACCTGACATCAATGCGGCTGGCTCAAAGGGGCAAAAGGGCGCGACGTGAACGGGACAGAGCAAGCGGACGTTTCGCAGTTGCGGTAATCTCATAGCATCGCGGGCCCGCCTACCAAGTGGGGTTCCCTAGTGTTTTGTCCCAGATGCGCCGCAGCCCTGGTCAATCAGAATGGAACGCTTACTTGCGTTCCGGGCGACATGCCACTCTCACCGCGGCTGCAGCGTCTGCTGACTCAACGATACGGCTCAAGTCTTCCCTCGCCCCGCAGGGACCTGATGCCCCTCGAGAATGGCCGATGGTTCTGCCCGGGGTGTGGCATAACACTAGACCATGATTGGTTGTGTCCCGAATGTCAGCAAAGCTTCGCTGATCTGCTCCACGAGCTTGTCGAGCTACATCCCCACACGGCGTGAAATCCGATGACTCGTAAACGCGGAAACGGGATTACGATCCGGGCCTTGACTACTCTGTCACCCGTGCTCCAAATCAGAGTCGTGGCGGCCGACTCCATGCTTGTTAGACGTTGCCTCTGTCCGATCGCGCTTCTACTTCTGTCAGTTCTCGGAGGATGTCAAGGAACAGACGATGAAACGAAGAATGACGGCCCCCGCGCGTCACCGTCGATGTGGTCGACGCAAGGGGTGAGTGTGTAGTTGCAGCTCGGCCGATGAAATGCGAAGACGTACCAACTTACTTGCGCAACACCTTGAAAGTACCTGACGACACCTACATCTCGGTCAGAAGCACCTCCCACGACACAGTCGATGCCTTGGCTCCGGTGATGAAGGCTTTGAACGCTTCTGGGTACCGAAAGGTGATCGGCACGATTGTCGTCCATGTAACTGAAGAGCGGCGGATGTAGTAACCCCTAAAGCGGGCGCCGACCTGGCCGCCTCAACGGCGCTGCTGTCAATCGTTGGTACCCGCGCGCAGCCTCGAAGCCGGCATGCCCAGAGACGGCGGCTTGACGCCTTGCTAAGCGCTGCTCAACTTTCGACATTGATGGCCGCGGTCAGGTCAGCGTCACTCTCGTTGAGCGACTGGGATCGAGCAAAGCGAGCGTCACTGAAGGGTCGAAATCACGCGCCCCGGGTGGCGGTGATCCGCGCCGCGCTGCCGCAACTCTGTCAACACCTCTGGCTACGCGAGCCGCGCGGAATGTACGCGTGTATGCAACCGACGCGGCTCGCTCCTCCAAGCAAGGCCGAGCCGATTCTGTCGATCGCTGCACACCCCCTGGTCGCACGCGCTCGTGGCCCGCGACCATGACATCGTATCCAAATGCTTGCACTGCTCGACCGTGCACAGCTGCGGGCGGCAGTCTGGCTCCCTGCGAAAGACTCTCAAGATCAAGCCGGCATTAGCCGGATCGTGCGACGCTGATAAGCAGGCATCAGCGGGATCTTGACCTGTCTGACAGCGGCTCTTCCCTCGGGTGGTCGCTGGATTGACACAAAATCTGAATAAGTCAAGTTTCTGAGCGGCGAGCCTGATCCGGCGGTGCCCGCTCTTCGAGTGACGCGCCGGCGCGGGTGGTCTGGTCGCATCAGTAACACAACCCTGACAGTTTGCACAGTCGCAACCGGGACTTCCGGCTTATCAGTGCGGTCCGTACAGCGTTCCGCGTCGCCCGCTTGCCTGAATATCGCTTCGTGCAGGCCGCGAATGCGCGAGCGACTGACGACACTTGAGACCTTGTCGCTATAACCCCGCAATGCTCCATGCCGCTCATTGCCCATGCGCGCAAGGAAACGTGACGTCATGCAAACTAACATCACCCGGCGTGGCAGCAGCGCGGGCTGACGGTTACACTGGGACCCAAGTGAGCTACCTCATGCGGAGGACGGTGTGACCATCGATGAGTTCGTCGCCCAGGTGGAAAGGAAGCGCGCCCCGGCCCCGCTTGAGGAACTGCAGCGATTCGAGGCACTGATCGGGTACGTGCTGCCGGACGACTATCGCCACTTCCTCATCCAGTGCAACGGCGGATACATCGGCGGCCGGTACGGGTTCCAGGGCAAGAACCCCGATGCGCAGTGGGTCGAAGCGGGCGTTCAGGAAGTGGGCGGATTGCGGGATGACGGGAGCTACTCGCTGTTCGACAGGCTGAAGACCTATCAGGGCCGCATCCCGCGAGCGCTGATCTGGGTCCACGACGACCCATTCGGCAATGCCATTTGCCTGGGGCTCGAGGGTCTGCACCGGGGCAAGGTTTACTTCTGGGATCGCGAGAATCAGCCAGGCTCCACATGGGATGGCTCGGTCGAATCAGCAGACAATGTCACGCTGATCGCAAACTCGTTCACCGAGTACGTGGCGGGGCTCGCGCGGTTGCACAGCGATTGAGGGCGGCGTTGATGTCTCAAGGCGCACACAACCCTCGGGTGCAACTGCTACAGGTGCCGCACCTCGCCCGGCGTGGCATACCAGTTGTTGTTTCGGCCATCGAAGTACCGTACCGGAGCGCTCGCGAGCTCGCGGACATCCGCACCGTCGAGGCATGCGAGCTTCACGGAGTAGTAGGCGCCGCCCAGCTGCTCGAGGTGGCCGCGCCCGAACACGTGCACGCCGCAGTTGCGGCAGAACTGATGGTGTCCGACCTTCGAGCCGAACTGGTAGTCGCCAAGGTCCTCCTGGCCGGCGAGCAGCCGGAATGCATCCGGCTTAACCAACATGCTCCAGTTCCGGGTCTTCGCGCAGATTGAGCAATTGCACTTGCCGCTGCCTGTGGTCAGATCGAGATCGGCCTCGAAGCGAACCTTGCCGCAATGGCAGCTGCCCGCATACGTCTTCACGCTCATGGGTACTCCTCGCAATACAAACGGTCCGTCACGCTGTCGTAAGGCTTCTGGTGCCCGGCCCCGGACATCCAGTGGCTGGCGCTGCTCGCTGCCGCCTGTCGCGATCACCCGCCAGTGAGCTTCAGCGACGCTACCGCAACGGCAGTGCCAGCACGCGCACCGTGGAGCCGTTGGCCCTTGCGGGCGCGATGGTACGCCGTGGCCTTAGGATGCTGACAGCCGGGACTCAAGTACTATGTGCACGCACAGGTTCGAGTGCCTGCACGGGACCGGGCCGCAATTCGTGCCCCGACCGTGGGGCGAGCGCCGCCTCGCGTGGCTGTGGGCCGCGATCGATATGGCTCCGACGCGAACCCACCGCCGAATCGCCGCCCGCTTCCCGTTGCTTCACTCCGCCGCCGGCACGATGAGGCAAAAATGACCCACCAGGGTGTGAGGCGAGCGCCTGCCCTTCCTGTCGTGGCAGCGACGCCTGGCCGAAGCGCTTCTCGAGCTCGGTTCTCACCAAAGCACGGTCAACCTTCGCCATGCCGGCGCATTGCTGCGATATGCAAGCGCACACAGCATCCAGCCATGGCTACCTCCGGTCATAGAGTGCTCAGGGCAGCACGCGGCTGCGCGGGATGGCTCCTATTGACACTAGCGCTTGCGGCGCCCTCCGTCTCGTGCGCCGATGCTCTGGCGGACGTGCAACAGTTACGCGTGAGCGGCTGCGGTGGCCTCGTGCCCGCGCAGGGTGCGCTGCGCCATCTTGAAAGACTGGACCGGGTCGCCGCACAGTGGGCCGCAGGTCACACGCTCGCGCACGCCGCCGTGCAGGCGGGCTACGCGGCGAGGCTCGCCGGCGTGCACGTTATGGGCGGCCACGATGCAATTCTACAAAGCCTGCGCAAGAGGAGCTGCCGCCCGTTCATGGGCCGGCAGCTCAGCGACACCGGGATCTATCGGCGCGGCACGGACGCATGGCTCGTGTTCGCCAGCACCGACGTCACGCCACCGACCACGCGCTCGTCCGCCCTTGCCGCACGGGTGCTTGAGCTTGTGAACGAGGTCCGCAGGCACGGCACCCGGTGCGGCGGACGCACATTTGCGCCGGCTGGGCTGATGCGCTCCTCGAGCGCGCTCGAGCAGGTCGCCTACGGGCATGCGCTCGAGATGGCGCAGCACGGTTACTTCGAGCACCGCGACCTGGCCGGCCACACGCCTGCCGAGCGCGTGCGCGCAGCTGGCTACCGTGAGAGGCTGGTCGGCGAGAACATCGCCTACGGTCGCATGTCCGCCGAGGAGGTGGTGCGTGGGTGGCTCGCGAGCCCGGGCCACTGCGAGAACATCATGGACCCGCGTTTTGCCGAGATGGGCATCGGCTACGCAGCGGGCCGGGCCCCGGGCCGTGCTTCCGGCCCGGGGCTGTACTGGGTGCAGTTGCTCGCCGACCCGAAGACCTGAGGCAGCCCCGGAGGCTTCCGGCACCGGCGTGTCGACCAGAGCACCCGGCGCGTTCAGGCGCGCCCGGAAGGTCCGCGGGGTGCAGCGATCTGCCGCACCATGCGCATCGCTTCGAGCGAGCTCAGTCGAGGTGCAGCTGGTACCTGGCGCATCGCTCCTTCGCCGCGTAGGTGTCCGGGAAGGGCGGCTCGCTGCACTTGCGGCGCGTAGCATCATCGAGTGTCGGAAACTCATTCTGCAGCACCAGTCGCGTCCAGGCCTCGGCCTCTTGGCGCCGGCACTCGGCAGCTCGGCTCGAGGAGCCGGACGCGGCGCAGTAGGAAGCGATGTGATCAGCAGCCTTGGGGTCCGTCGCCCTCACCGTGGCCAGATCATCCGGTGCGGCTGACCCGGGTGAGGCAGCGACATCCGTGGAAATCGTCTGACCGCCTTGAGCAACGGTGGTTGCCGCCGGGCTGGCAGTGCTCGGCCGGGGCGGAGGGCCGCCGGCGAGGGCTGGCGCGATGACCGTGGGCATCGGTGGCGGTGCTGCAGCGACTGCTGGAGCGGCGGTACCCGGCGCACCCGTCGCGATCTCGCGCGCAGGCACTTCACCCGCAGCGGCGGCGGCTCGTGCCACCGCCACCGGCGCGGGCGCAACGGACGGTGTGCTGGCATCCGGAACGGGCGCGTCTGCCACAGGCACTGCAGCAGACTCCTCCACCGGCTCCGCAGCCGCTGCAGTGCTCGCCTCCGGCACCGGGGCCATGAACGCCGTGATGCCCTGGCCGTTCCCGCGATGCGGTGCCACCGCTGTCTTGCGGGTCGTCGTATGGGCTGGCGCAGGCGCCGCGCAGTCATAGCGCCAGAGGTGAACGGCTGGCATGTCAGGCAAGGTCGCCACGGGAGAGACCGGGCGGCAGCTTCCTGAGGGAATGCTGGCAGGTGTGCTGGAAGTGCAATTCTTGAAGGCAACATGATCGCCCCGCAGGGCGGTGCTCACGCGGGCAACCATCCCCTCGCTTTGCGCCAGGCACTCGGACTCGGACATTGGGCCCACGACGTACACGCGGGCGGCGCCCGTATCGTTCGAAAGGAATATGGCGAGATAAACGCCCGGCGGGGTCGTGGTCGTGCCCGCATCGATCACGAGCAGGGCGCAGTCGCTCCCCTGCGGCAAGGCATTGACCCGCTGCATCTTGTCGCACTGAATGTCAACCGTCTGGCCCTTCACCAGCTGCGCTGCGGCGGCGAGCTGGTCTTCCGACAGCAGCATGCTGGCGCTGCCCGCGCTCGCCGTCTTGAGCTTCACGACCGCCCGGCCCGAGGTGTCCTGGTTGATCTCGGTGACGCTGCCTCTCACGCGCACGCGGTTCATGCCGATCTTGCTCTGAGTCGCCACTTCGTTGTTGTTGTAGTCCTGATAGAGCTGCTCGGCCGTCGTCTGGTAGACCGGGCGCGACGGCGAGGGCGGCTGCCCCGCGGATGCGGGCTGATGGGTCGGCTTGGGCGCGACACTCGCCTGCTGCAGGGTTCGCGACACGCTGGGCCCCTGATAAAGCGCGTTGCGCAGACTCCCGGGTGCCCAGATGCTCGCGATCATCCAGCCGACCGCCAGCGCTGCCAGGGCGAGCCAGGCACCCAGCAGGATGGGTCTGCCCCGCGGCGCCGCTGCGGGGGGCATCGCGGTGGGCGGAGCGAGTGCGGGTGCGGGTACGGACGCGGCTACCGGTGCCCCGCAGCTGGGGCAGCTCTGAGCCCTGTCTGAGACCTGATGGCCGCACTCCTTGCATGCGGTAATCGCCATGATGAACTTCTCCCCTGTGGTCCCGTGTCCGTCGTAGCCAGTATCGCGCCTACCCAGGCTCGATTCCGGTCACCTTGCCCCATACGGCAGGACGCGCAGGTTGGGTTGCGTCGATTGAGGATGCGGTGCGAGCTCACAGAGCGCAAGGTCCATGCCGGTACCGCCGCCGCGTCATGAATCGCCCGAGTCAGGGACGACTTGCAATCAATTATATTCGCTCATTGCGGGCAATATCCCCGCACCCGCTCCAAGTCAGTGTTCCCGCGGACGCGAAGCACGCCGACCGCGCCCGCCGTTGCTCGCAGGGCACACGAGCTCGCCTGCGAAACATCAGGTCGGCGCGATCTCGCCCCACGTGCCGCGACACTCGGGTTCATGAAAGCAACGCATCCGCGCTGTGCCTGCCTTGCCAGTGCACCGAGTGAGGCTAGCCCGTCGGCTGAGACTTGACCTTGAGCGAGTAGCCAACATGGGCGCCCGGCGTCACCGGCCACGCAAGGTGCTGGAGTGTTCGCAGGCGTTGCTATCCGGCAACGCGCGAGCGACCAATCGGGTCTATGCGCTCGCAGGCAGTGACGCCCGACTCATCCTTCGAAGAAGCTGTGCTCATGGGGCGGGCAGACTCCGCCCCGACTCGCACCATCCTGGATCGGACCGCGCTGGCATGGATCTTAAGCTGACCGGGTCAGCCAGGTAGCACAATCAGTTGTTCGCCAGCGGGAACTGGATCGTCTGCAGCAGGGATTCTTTCTGCGGGTTGGCTGCAGTGGAATCATAGTTGCTGTTGAGCAACCCATAGGTGTCCTCGCCGTTCAGCGCCCAGTAGGTCCAGCTGATCGAAGGATTGCCCTGCAGGTAGCTCACGAGGCTCGCGAACCACTGGCCATGGCTGCCGGCGGCGGCACTCTGGATGTCGGCGCTGGCGTTATCAGTGCCGAA
>Ga0123356_10003440_pt1 | contig 16576 bp, 16 predicted proteins | sample TergutEmb28metaG_2_FD_92546 | JGI IMG/M metagenome (GOLD analysis project Ga0123356, IMG submission 92546) | Embiratermes neotenicus P3 segment gut microbial communities from Petit-Saut dam, French Guiana - Emb289 P3 | ecosystem: Host-associated > Arthropoda: Insects > Digestive system > Gut ...
CCATGCGGCACGCCGCGCGAAAGAGATCAGGACCGATCTCGCCTTGCTCGTAAGGGGCCATGAAGATGCCGTCGACGGGCTGTGAGAGCAGCCGGTCGAGGTCAGCCTTGCGCAGCGATAGCATCAGCCCGGCGGTGATCTCGCCGTCGCCAGCGAGCATGTCGAAGGCATAGAGTTGCGCCTGCTCCCCCGGGCTTATGCAGCGCCGCGAAGTCGGAGATTCCGCCCTCACCGAGCCCGACCGCCTCGCCGTCGATGATAAATGATCCTGGCGCAGCTTAAGCGCTTCCTCGGCGATCAACGGGAAGCGCGGCGCCCAATCATTGCTGATCGGCCGGACGCGGTCCTGCTCGCGGATGAGCATCATGCGCCAGCCGTCGTACTTTACCTCGTGGAGCCAGTCGGGGCCTGCCGGCACCTTGACCGCATTGGTAGGGGGTGAAAACTCATAGCGCATTTGTCCCGGTGGACTTAGAGAGTGTGACGCTCATTTCACTGCGGCTTAGAGTGCCACCCTTCTGAGAGGGTCCAGTCAGAAGATGCCTCGCCGCGTTCGCCGAAAGGCGCAGCTCAGATGCCAAGGAAGCTCAAGACCTATCAAACATCGCTCGGGTTCTTCGATCTCGCCGTCGCTGCACCCTCAATGAAAGCCGCTTTGGAAGCCTGGGGCACAAAGGCCGATCTTTTCCATCAGGGCTTTGCGAAAGAAGCGGACGATCCGACGATCATCGCCGCCACGATGGCAAAGCCCGGCGTCGTTCTGAGGCGCGCTGTTGGCTCGAACGCTAGTTTTAGCGAGCACGCGGTGCTCCCCAAGGAACTCCTCGGCGCTGAGGTAAAAGCGGCGCAGAGAAAGCCTGTCGCGACGTCTCCGGCGGCACCGACGCGTCCCGAGGTCGACGATAAAGCCGCACGCGCGGCATCGGTCGCCAACGCGACGGACCGAAAGCGGCGCGATCGCGAGCGCCGCAGGCAGGAGGCAGAACGGGAGCGTCGCAGTCAGGCGATCGCAAAAGCGGCGGCCGCACTTGGCGAGGCCGAACGTATCCACGACAGCAAGACCAAAGAGATCGCAGAAGCGCGTTCCGCGCTCGACCGGCAGTGGCAAGCCGAACAGACCCGATGGGAGCAGCAACGGGCGAAACTGCAAGCGGCCCTTGACCGCGCGCGAATATAGCTTCTCTTCCCGCCGATATGGATCGTGCCGGACTCTAACCGGCTTTGGGCCTATCTATGCGTTTGGTCGGTTCGTCAGAGGGACGCTCTTCGTGTCGCCACAACTGGCTGAGCTTCCGGTATCCCCCGGCCAATATCGTGACCGCAAGAGGCCCGAAGAAGACCGCGACCGTCACGAATGCCGCTCCCCCAATCACCCCTACCAATATGACGATCACCGTTATCCATCTTACAACGTAGGGCACAGTATCCCGCAGCCAGCCCAGGACGTGCACAGCCAAATTCAGGACGAGCGGTGACAGCATCAGGCCGATGCCAAGGCAAATGCCGACGAGTATCCAGTGGATCAACAACGCCTCGCGAGCGTGAGGGTGGCGCAAATTCTCCCAAGTGGGGGACCGCGCTCACGTCCGCAACGGCGAGCTGGCGAATTTCATCGAGATTTAATGTCCGCGTCAGTGGCGCATCCCGCCCGTATGAACCGGCGCGACCGCGATCGAAAGTTCGGCGTTTCGCTCGATCAGTCCGGCCATCGCCGATGCAGCCAGAACCATTGCTCGGGACGCTGACGTATCCACTCTTCGAGGCGCGCATTTATCTGCGTCATCAAGTCTAGGGCATCCGCATCGTCATCTCCGGTGCGCCGAACTTCCATGGGCGGATCGCAGGTCAGGCGAAATCTGGCGCCTGAAATGCGCTCAACACGTGCGGGGACGACTACGCAATCGTACCGCAGCGCCAGGCGTGCAAACACCTTTTCGGTCATTGCGTCACGGCCGAAAAACGGAACCGGGATGCCGGAGTTCATTTTCTGGTCGATCATCAGACAGAGATGCGCGCCCTTGTGGAGGGCGGCGATCGCGCGCCGTCCCGTCGCACCTTTGGCTATCAATTCAACGCCGAAGACGCTGCGTGCGCGAAGAATGAGCCGGTCGACGAAGGGATTGTTTGGTGCGCGATAGATCGCGGCGACTTTCAAACTCGCCTGCGTCAGCCCCAACGTCAGGATCTCCCAATTGCCAAAGTGCGCAGACCAGAACAGATAGGTTTGACCCGGCTTGGGCGGATAGTCCTTAGGGGTATATCCGAGCACTTCGACCCGGCCATTGGGATCATAAATCTGAAATTCGCCAAGATGAGGATATTCGGCGAAGACACGGCCGAGATTATCCCACATACCCCGCACAATTTTTTCGATTTGTGATTCGTCGAGTTCAGGCATCGCGCGACGCAGATTGATGCGGGCGCGCTTGGTCGCGCCAATCCGCGGGCCGAGATTGCGAACTACGAACCCGCCCAGCGCCGACGCCCAAGGCAAGGGCATGGCACCAAGCACTCTGTACGCCGTTATCGCGGCGGCGCCTTCAACTAGATGTCGCAAGCGCTTCGTCAGTGTTGCATCTGGCACGGTGAAAGAAGGTCTCGCTGGCGGGTCGTGCCTCGCGATGGCCGAACGCTCGCGGGCTTGAGGGTGGCGCAAACTGTCCCAAATGGGGGTCGCGCTTATTTCCGCAAAGGCGCGCCGGAGAAATTTCATCGAGAATTAATTTCCGCGTCAGTGGCGCATGCCGCCGGTTGTGGATGGGCGCGACCCTGACCGAGAATCTGCGGCCACTTGGCACCCCACTTGCTGCAGCCGGCCGGCATCCGCGCATAAGCCGCAGAACAAATGGAATCGGCGAATGTCCACGCTCTTGCTCTTGGCGTCGCCCTCGGCATGGCTACTATATCCCCAAACCGGCCCCAACCCTTGTGTTGCGAAATTCCTTGGTGACTATCGGCACGGCGATGGCAGAAGAGGCGAGCTGAGAGCCATCTGGCTTACGGGAGAGCTACGATGACGTTCTTCGAGATGAAGCTACGGGGCAGTGCCGACCAATGATGCTGATGGACCACGCCGACCTACATCGGCTTGCCTCCCGCATTTTTGCGGCGTCAGGGAGCAACCTCGAGGAAGCGCGCGTGATCGCCGACCACCTCATCGACGCCAATCTGAGCGGCCACGACAGCCATGGGGTAGGATTGATCCCAGACTATCTGCAGCATCTCGCGAATGGCACGATCGTCGGCAACCACAAGGGGCGCGTCGTCAGCGATGACGAGTCGCTGATCGTCTATGATGGCGAACGCGCCTGGGGTCAGGTTGCGGCGCGCGAGGCGGTAACGCTGGGCATCGCCAGGGCGCGCCAGACCGGGGTCGCCGTCGTGGCGTTGCGCAATTCGTTCCACATCGGCCGCGTCGGGACCTATGGCGAGATCTGCGCCGAGGCGGGCCTCGTCTCGTTTCATTTCGTAAACGTCACGGATATGTGGCCTAGCGTCGCGCCTTGGGGCGGTACGGATGCGCGCTTCGGCACCAACACGCTATGCATCGCCATCCCGGGCGCCAGCCCCGACCGGCCTATCATCCTCGACATGGCCACGAGCGTCATCGCGATGGGCAAGGTGCGCGTCGCCCGCAACAGGGGTGAGCAACTAAAACCCGGTACCTTGCTCGACGGCACGGGCAAGCCGACGACCGATCCCAACGCGATGTATCGCCAGCCCCGCGGCGCCCTCCTGACCTTTGGCGAGCACAAGGGCTATGCGCTCGCTTTTGTCTGCGAGATGCTGGCCGGCGCCCTCTGCGGCGGCGGAACGATGCGCCCCGAGCGGCAGGGCCGCGGCACGATGACCAACGGCATGCTGACGATCGTGATCGATCCGTCACGCCTGATCGACCGCGAATGGCTGCGCGAAGAGATCGCGGCGATGACGGCATACATCACCGCCTCGCCGCCAGCGCGCCAGGACGAGCCGGTGCTGATCCCGGGCGACCCCGAGCGCCGGACGCGCGGCGAGCGCATCGCCAAAGGCGTGCCGATCGACGACGAGACCTGGCGCGAAATCTCCGCTGCCGCCCGCAGCATCGACGTGTCGATCGAAACGCCCGACTCGACACCGCAGTGAGTTCGCGGACGAAGCGTCACGCCATCGACTTCGCCGCCGGGCTCGGCCCGCCTGCCGCGCCGCAGGCTCGGGCGCTATCGGGTGCCGATGGAGCACATAGCATGCTATTTATTTATCCTCGCTACGCAATGGCGCGTAGTGCAAAAAGACCCAGATCGGCTTGCCGGTCCGCGCGACGAAGTCGGCGGATGCGGTAGTCGGCGCCCAGTTGATCCCGCAGGGCGAAGAGATCGACATCGGCGTTGTTGCGGCACCCGACCGCGTCGCAGGAAATCCACATCTTCAAGCCGGCGGCGATCGTGCTGCCGATGGTGCCGACCTGGGGCGGGTGCTCGCGTCTAACGGCCATAGCCGGCGTCATCGCGATTTGCCCGCTCCAAGATTTGCTCCAATTTGGTCTTGCGCGCCCTGGCTTCCTTCGGGGTCGGATATTCATCTACACATCGCCACGCGGCGTGGTCATCGCTGAAGGCTTCGACAAGAAACCGCCGGGGCCCGCGTTTGACGATGCGGTACCTGACATTGCGCATGTTAGTGGTGCCGTCTTTTCCGACGAGCCAGCAGCAAAGGGTCGTGAATAGGTTGGCGAACGGCGTGTCGGGGGCCAGCAATGAGTGCTCGCCAGATTTCTTCGCCTCCTGGGTCGATCAATCGGATCGCATTCGGCATCGTAGAATCTTGCGCTTTGAGGTTGGTCACTGCCATGGCGAGAATTGATTTCGCGGCGGCCAAGTTAGCAGCCTCAAACTGGCTGGTACTCAAGACGACGAAATCACCCGGCGACAGGCCTGTCGCAAGAACCTCGTATTTCCAAACCTTGGCGGATTGACTAGCCAACAATCTCATCTCGCGATGGCTGCGGATTTTGCTGGCGACGTTTTGCGCCCGCTCTTTTGCAGGGCCGCCGATTGGAACTCTACGTGCCTCAGTTCCAAGCTGACGATTTGCGAACTATATCGGAGGCCGGTATCGTAAATCTGTGCGCGTATAACCTACGGATATTAAACAATGATAGTCAAGTTTTAAATTAAAAAACTGATGTGCAAAACATGATTTCGGCTGGACAACTCAGGGCCGCTCGAGCGCTCCTCGGTATCGATCAACGGAGGCTCGCGGAGATCTCAGGCCTCTCGGTGCCGACGATTCAGCGGATGGAGGCGAGCGACGGGGTGGTCCGCGGCAACGTGGATTCACTGATGAAGCTCGTTGGCGCTCTTAACACCGCAGGGGTCGAGGTGATAGGCGAGGGTGCTACAAGTCGGAGCGGCGGTCGTGGCGTGCGCCTTAAGGGGGTCGGCTTTTGAGGTCGCCGACGGTGCCGACCTGGGGCGGGCGTTTGCGTCTCGCGATCATTGATTAACGAACGATAACGTCCCGTCCATCAAACAAGAACCATCGATCACCACGTAGCTGGGGCCTCTCTACCAATTGCAAGATCACCGGATGCAACCATGCGGAACGTCGCCATCCTGCTCGCGATCGTCGTCCTCTTCCTGGGGCCGCTCGCGATGCAAGACCTCCTCGTGAGCATCTATCTTCTCTTCGCCAACCTGCCGGCCAGGTCCGTCGCCGTCATCGTCGGGGTCCCCGGCGCGATCATCATCGGCTACCACGTGGTCCGGCCCTGGTTGGCCAAACACCGATTCACTCGCGAGGCCCACCCCTATCTCCCCAACCCGCGCGACCGGAAATCCTGATCACCCGGGCCGCCAACTCAAGCTCCAGTGCTACCGACCGCTTCGCACCAAGCGCACGGCGAATGGGGTTGTCTTCAGAAAGTCCCAGGTTGGCATGCCGGTCCGAAAGAACACGACCCACGCATAGGATGGTCCGCTCGCCGTGCTCGTCCAGTACTGGATCGACGGCGTCCCGGGAAACACCGTCACATCGGTCGCCGGTTTCTTGCAGTTGGTTGCCACGATGCTCTGCAGTTCGTCTCGCTCCGGGAGTCGCCAGCGTGCGTCGCCTTGCCGGTGCAGTCCCATTGCGGTGTTCCAGTCCAGCAGCTTGACGGAGCCAGAGCAGCCGTCACTTCCTGTCCACTGCTGCCCATAGCTGCATCGTGTCCAGGTGAGACGGGTAGTCTTGTCATAGACTGTGTCGCCGTGGACCTCGAAGCGCGATCTGAAGGGCTCAATCGGTTTGGCGGGATCACACTCGGCCCGAGCCATGCCGGATGCAACGATGTGACCAATAGTCAGCACTGTAGCAACACCAGCAAGAACCCGGCGGCGTCTCATCTACCACCTCTACATTCTGATCGCATCCAGATAGTACCACGGAGGTGCATCGCTGGAAGGATGCGCTCGTTGCCTTCGGCCTGGTCGGCTAGAGGAATGTCGCCCCGGCGTGGTCTTTGAACATGTCGGCGCGGCGCACGTAGCCGCGCAGCACGTCGAGACTCTTGTGCCGCGACTGGTCGGCGCTCCTGAGGAGCGCGGCGCCGCTCTCGGCAGCCGACGTGATGAACCCGGCCCGGAGGCTGTGCCCCGCGAACTGCGCGGGATCGAGGCCCGCCAGCCCGGGCGCCAGTACCGTTGCCGCCACATTTCATCGCGCGAGCGCGCCGCATAGCCGCTGCGCGAGCTGGTGAAGTAGACAGTGCGGTAGAGGGTCCAGCTCCGCGCCGGCTTTTTGCGGTCGAGGCGCGCCGGCTGGCTGTGATACCGGACACGGACGTAAGTGTTATCAATCCGAATGATGTCGGCGTTCGCCCATCCCGCGCCTTCGGGGCGGATGGCGACGGCTCATGCCCGAACGGGATAATCCGCAGGATGGAACCAGAGGCGACGGTCTTTTGTCTCAGTCGTGCGCCAGCCAGGGTGCGTAAGGGATGGGACAGCACGCCGCGAAAGCGATCCTCTTCCTGCTTCAGCAGCGAAAGAGCCTGTAAGTAGGCGCCCCAAGCCGGGGCGGCTTTCATCGCCGTGGAACGTTTCGTCAACGGCAATGATGCGCGAACCGAGGACGAAGCAGACCGCTTCGCGGCCTCGCCCGCCCGGCTGCCTCCCGAGGCGAGCGACCGTCTCGGCGATTGCCTGGTGCATCGCCGCGTCGACGTCTACGGTCGCTGTTGCGGCGCGGCGTAGCAGCCGGGCTGCCGACATTGAGCCGGAACTGATGCCTTTCAGGCGACGTGGACGCTGGCGTTGCTGCGATTTTGCGGGCGGATGTCCGCGCGGGTGAACGTGCGGATTTCATCGAAACGGCCGTCGCGCACCTTGGTGACCCAGTCCGGGTCCCCGATATTGGCGCGGCCGACCGAGATCAGATCGAATTCGTCGTTGTTGAACCGTGTGATCAATTCGCGCAAGCCCGCCTCGCCGGTCTGCTGCGCCTCGCGCAGGCGGAAATTGTCCATCACGTCGGTATCGAGCCCGACGCTGCCGCACGCGATGACCGGCAGCCGGGTCAGCGACTTGGTCCAGCCGGCGAGCCCTCGGTTCGAGCCCGGCCATTCAGGCATAGAGAAGCGCCGCGTCGAGACGTGGAGATAGTCGGCGCCGGCCTCGGCCATGGTGTCGGCCAGGAGCTCCAGTTCGGCCGGCGTCTCCACGATCCTGGCATCGTACTCGGCTTCCTTCCACTGGGAGAAACGGAAGCCGACGATGAAATCCGCTCCGACCGCGGCCCGGATTTCGGCAACGATCTCGCGCGGCAGGCGCATGCGCGCCGCGAGGTCTGGGCCGCCGTAGCCGTCGTCCCGCAAATTGGTTCCGTGCCACAAGAATTGGTCGAGCAGGTAGCCGTGACAGGCGTGAACCTCGACGCCGGTGGCGCCCGCCGCTTGCGCGACCGTGGCGCTGCGCACGAATCCGGCCTTGATGTCGTGCAACTCGGCGGTAGTCGCGGCGCGGCCGTTCGGACGCCCCGGACTGATGAGGCCCGAGGGGCTGAGGGTCGGGTGATGCGCCAACGGGCCATCGCCCCCTACCGCGCGAACCGAGCCCTCGTGCCAAAGCTGGATGAAAAAATGGCCGCCCGCATCCCGGACCGTGTCGGCGCAGCGCCGCCATGCGTCGAGCGTGCGCGCCGAAATCCAGGCATAGGCTGGATTTTGCGTCGCTGAGATATGGTCGACCGCGCAAGCTTCGGTGATGACGACCGAGACGCCGCCGATCACGCGCCTTCGGTAGTAGTCGATCAGTTCCTGCGACGGCTCGCCGTGCCGACACATGCGCCGCTGCATCGCCGGCATGACGAAGCGATTGCGCAGCGTCACGTTTTTGAGCTTGAACGGTGTGTAAAGAGGCGAAAGATCCAATCGCGGCATCAATGGGGCCCCCGAACCGAGGATTTGTTTGCGCCACGGCCGCTTCCTCCGACCCTGGCGTCCCGGAAAGATGCGTAAGGCGTATCGCGGGTCGGCAATGGCCGCGCTGGCGTCTCAGCCCAACGGTCAACGATCCGAACAATGCCGTGGTCGCTAAGCCGAATCCAGACCGAAACTGCCGGCGGGCGGTTTGTGCGCGGGGCAAGGGCACCATGGCGTGAGCCCGTTGCGGCGATGCGAAGGATCTGTGGAGAGCTTCGGCATCGCCGCGCTCCTCGAGAGACGATTCGCGCCCCAATCGTGATGACGATGCGATGCGTTGTAATCGAGGCGTTGTAACGGCGTCGTGCTCTCTCATACACGGCGATGGCATGCGCGACCCTATTGTTTGCGCAACTTCTGAGCGAGGTCGCGGCACGCGTCCTCAATCCGTTTGCGCCGGGACCGCGACAAGTGCGTTAATTCCAATTGCGACGCGGCACCATCCCTTATACTGACGTTGGGAGGTGTGCGATGAACCTCGATGACCCGGAAGCAAGAATGAGAAGCGGGCTGCTGAGGGCCGTTTGTGTGCCTCTGGTGATCTTATATTCCGCCGATCCGAGAAGTTCGCAGGGTGCGCAGACCTCCGAGCAGGAATACCGCGCCGCTCAACAGGGTGATGCGCAGGCGGTGAGCCGGTATCGCCTGGCCGCTGACGCCGGCAAAGCGGGCGCAATGAGAAATCTGGGCTTGATGTACGCGCAAGGGCGCGGCGTGCCGCGGAACGATGCGCAGGCCGTGAGCTGGTATCGCAAAGCCGCCGCCGCCGGTGATACGGGCGGAATGATCAATCTGGGCTTGATGTACGCGCAAGGGCGGGGCGTGCCGCGGGACGACGCACGGGCGGTGAGCTGGTTTCGCAAAGCCGCTGACGCGGGTGCTCCGGGTGGAATGACCAATCTGGGCTTGATGTATGCGCAGGGGCTGGGTGTGCCGCGGGACGATGCGCAGGCGGTGAGCTGGTATCGCAAAGCCGCTCACGCCGGTGCTGCGGGCGGAATGGCCAATCTGGGCTTGATGTATGCGCAAGGTCGGGGCGTGCCGCGGGACGATGCGCAGGCTGTTAGCTGGTATCGCAAGGCCGCCGACGCCCGCGACGCGGGCGCAATGACCAATGTGGGTTTTATGTACGCGCAGGGGCGGGGCGTGCCGCGCGACGATGCACTGGCGGTGGACTGGTTTCGCAAAGCCGCTCACGCCGGTGATGCGGGCGCAATGAGAGATCTGGGGTTGATGTACAAGAACGGGCAGGGCGTGCCGCGGGACGACGGGCAGGCAGTGAGCTGGTTTCGCAAAGCCGCCGCCGCCGGTGATGTCGGCGGCATGACCAATCTGGGCTTGATGTACGAGCGCGGGCGCGGCGTGCCGCGGGACGACGCGCAAGCGGTGAGCTGGTATCGCAAAGCCGCTGGCGCCGGTGGTGCAGGCGGAATGACCAATCTGGGCGTGATGTACGCGCAAGGGCGGGGCGCGCCGCGGGACGATGCGCAGGCGGTGAGCTGGTATCGCAAAGCCGCCGGCGCCGGCGCGTCGCTCGCCATGAGGAATCTGGGGTTGATGTACGAGGAGGGGCGGGGCGTGCCGCGGGACGATGGGCAGGCGGCGAACTGGTATCGCAAGGCCGCCGACGCCGGCGATGCGGGCGGTATGACCAATCTGGGCTTGATGTACGCGCAGGGGCGGGGCGCGCCGCGGGACGACGGGCAAGCGGTGAGCTGGTATCGCAAAGCCGCCGGCGCCGGTGAGGCGGTCGGAATGAGAGATCTGGGCTTGATGTACGCGCAGGGGCGGGGCGTGCCGCGGGACGATGCGCGGGCGGTAGACTGGTTTCGCAAAGCCGCCGCCGCCGGCGATGCGGGCGCAATGAGAGATCTGGGCGCGATGTACGAGAACGGGCGGGGCGTGCCGCAGGACGATGCCCAGGCGGTGAGCTGGTATCGCAGAGCCGCCGTTGCCGGTGATGTGGGCGGAATGACCAACCTGGGCTTCATGTACGCGAACGGGAAGGGCGTACGGAAGGACGATGGGCAGGCGGTGAGCTGGTACCGCAAAGCCGCTGACGCCGGCGCCAGGCTTGCCATGAGAAATCTCGGCGCGATGTACGCGCTGGGGCGGGGCGTGCCGCGGGACGAAGCGCAGGCCGCAGGCTGGCTTCGCAAAGCCGCTGACGCCGGCGATCCGGTCGCTCCCGAATTATTGAGCCGGCTCGCCCGATAAAACGGGCCCAAGTCTTCGGCGCAACGTCACTGGTGATGCGGACGGAATGAACGCTCCGGGCTTCAGGGACCACGGGCCGGGCGTGCACGGGACGATGCGCAGGCGGAGAGCCGGCTTCGCAAAGCCGCTGACGCCGGCGCTCCCGAATTATTGAGGCGACTCGGTAAATAAAAGGGGCCTAGAGTTCCGGGGCCGAGGGGAGGCGCAACGATGATAAGAACGAAGCCACTGGCAGCCGCGCTGGGTGCGGCCGCGCTCAGCCTCATCGCATCCTTCGGTGCGGCGCGGGCCGACGATGTCACGATCGGCATGATTGCCTCGATGACCGGCGTCGCCGCGGCCTATGACCGCGCCGTCGTCGAAGGCGCCGAGGCCTGCATCAAGCTCTGGAACGCTGAGGGGGGCTTCAAGGGCCGCCGTGTCGCGCTCGAGGTGCTCGACGACGAGTCGGTGCCGACAACCGCGGTCAATGTCTACCGCAAGCTGGTTGACGACAAGCGTATCAAGGTCATTTTCGCGGCAGCGCCAGGCCAGACGATGCTGTCGATCAAGGCCGTCGCCGACGATTACGGCGTGCCGGCGATCGGCTCATCGACCACGGTCCAGCTTGCGAAGCCGGTGGCGAAGTATTTCTTCCGCTCGCTGCCCGGAACCGACGCTTACATGGACGCCCTCGTCGCCTGGGCGAAACGCCGGGGCTATGGCAGGATCGCGACGCTCAATCCGATCGATTCCGGCGGCCAGGGCGAAGCGTACGAGTTGAAGCGCGCCGCTGCCGCACAGCATCTCGTGGTGGTTGCCGCCGAGACCTACAGCAACACCGACACCAACTTCATCGCGCAGCTTGTCAATATCCGCAAAGCCAGACCCGATTTCCTTTATCTCGGCACCATCGGCGGTCCAACGGTAACGATCTTCAAGCAAGCGAAGCAGCTCCATCTGGCCATGCCGATCGCCATCCATTCGTCGGCGTTCAACAACAATTTCTTCGCCGGTATCGGCGGCCGCGACAAGGCCGAGGGCGTGTACACGCCGGTAGAGCGTGGCGGTCTCGGCAGCAATGCGCCGGGAATCGCCGGCAAGCTCTATGCCGATGCGAGCCGGCTCCTTGGACACCCGGCGACCAATCTCAACACCGCCGGCTGGGATACGGCGATGTTGATCAGGCATGCCTATGAGACGTCGGACGGGACGCGCACGGGAACGCGCGACGCAATCGAGAACACCAGGGACCTGCCGGTGATCGGCGGTTTCATCTCCTACACGCCAACCGATCATGGCGGCAAGGATGCGCGCGATGTGGTGGTCGCGCAGTGGCACGACGGCCATTTCGTCAGCGCCAACTAGGACGGGCGGGATTCGCGCGCCAATGGATTTTGCGAATTTTTTCCAGTTTGCGCTTTCGGGGCTGATCACCGGTTGCGTTTACGCTCTCGTCGCCATCGGCTTCGTGCTGTGCGCCAATGTTTCGGGCATCGTCAATTTCGCGCAAGGCGAGTTCGTCATGATCGGCGGCGTGATTGCCGCCGGCTTCGTCGCCATGCAGATCCCGCTTGCCGTCGCCGTCGCCAGCGCGGTGATAGCCGGCGCGACCCTTGGCCTCTTGCAGGAACGGCTGACCGTGGCACCGATGCGGCACGCACCGATGTTCCTGCAGGCGACCGTGGCCCTCGCCGTTTCCGTCCTGATCCGCAGCGTCGCCCTGGTGACGATGGGCAAGGACCCCTACGGCATGGCGGGTTTCAGCGGCGACGACGTCTTTGAGCTGCTCGGCGCCTATCTGCCGATGCAGGCCTTGTGGGTCTGGGGTGCGACGGCGGCGTTGCTGGCCGTTACCTTCTGGCTGCTCCGGTTCACTGATCTCGGCCGCGCCATCCGCGCGGTTTCGATCAACCCGCGGGCGGCTGAACTGATGGGCATCCGCACCGGCCGCATGACCATGCTGGTATTTGCCGCCTCGGGGGGTGCCGGCGCGCTGGTCGGCGTCGTGGTTGCGCCGATCACTTCGGCCTCGTGGGATTCGGGCCTGGAATTCGGCGTCAAGGGTTTCACGGCGGCGATCATCGGCGGGTTTCGTTCGCCCGCCTGGGCAACGCTTGCGGCGCTCGGCCTTGGCGCGCTCGAATCCCTGTCCGCCGGTTACGTTTCGTCATCGACCAAGGACATCGTCACCTACGGCGTCTTGCTGCTCTATCTGATGATTCGCGGCGGCGTCTTTGCGATCGGCGGCCGCAGCGAGAGCCGGGCGGCAAGCTTGTGAAGGCGGGACCGGCCGAGGCGGTGCGCGATCCGCAGCGACTGTTGCTGCTCGCGTTCGCGCTTCTCATCCTGCTCTACCCGTTTCTGCTGCCTTCGGACTACGCGCTCGGGGTCGGCATCACTGTCGGCGCCATGGCCATCGCCACCGTCGGCTTCGTGTTGCTGATCGGCTACGCGCATCAACTCGCCATCGGACAGGCGGCCTTTTGCACGATCGGCGGCTACGGCAATGCGATATTGGTGACGCGCCACGGCTGGGATCCACTGGGTGCGCTTGTCGCGTCGGCGATCCTGTCGATGGCGGTCGCCTATATCGTCGGACGCCCGATTTTGCGGCTGCGTGGCTTCGTGCTGGCGATGGCGTCGGTCGCGCTGCAGCTCATTTTGGGTTTTGTTGCGGTGCAGTGGACGGATTTCACGGGCGGCTCCATCGGCATTGCCGGCGTGCCGCGTTTCGGCATTCTCGGTCGGGTCATGGGTGACCGCGAGCTGTTCTATGTCATCTGGCTCTGCGTGTTTCTGGCGGTGCTCCTGGGATTGAGCATCGATCGCTCCCGCATCGGACGGGAGCTCAGGGCGATTGCGGCCAGCGAGCGTGGCGCCGAATCCGTCGGTATCGATCTTGCCGCCGTCAAGGTCCGGATGTTCGTGCTGAGCGCAGGGCTGGCAAGCATCGCCGGAAGTCTGACGGTGCACTACCTTCGGCTCATGGAACCGAGCGTCTTCGGGTTCAGCTTTTCGTTGACCATCATCAACGCCGTGGTGATAGGCGGTCTGTCCTCGATCTGGGGCGGCGTGCTCGGTGCCGCCACGATCATCGGCCTGCGCGAAGCGCTGAGGCTGGCGGCGCAGCCGCTGTTCGAGGGCGTTGTGATGAGCGTCCTCACCATCGTGGTGCTGCTGCTGTTTCCGCAAGGCATCGCGGGCGGGATCGCCGCGCTGCGTCGCCGTCTGGGCCGGACCGCCACGGCGGAGAGGGCAATGGCGCCCGTTGCGGCGCTTCCCGTGCCAGCCGCCGGTCCGGTGGACACGACATCGGATCCGATCCTGATCGTTGACGGCGCGGTGCGCCGCTTCGGCAACCTCATTGCGGTGGACGATGTCGGCTTCGCCGTGGAGCGCGGGTCGATCACGGCTCTGATCGGCCCCAACGGAGCCGGCAAGACGACCTTGTTCAACATGATCTCCGGGGACCAACCGCTCGATGCCGGACGGGTCGTTTTCAATGGCGAGGCGATCGACCGTTTACCCGGCCATATCGTGGCGCGGCGTGGCATCGCCAGAACGTTCCAGAACCTGGAATTGTTCGAGAACCTGACGGTGTTGGAGAACGTCATGTGCGCCAGTGCCCTTCGTGGCGCCGCGGGCGTCATCGAGGTGATTGCCCGCTTGCCCCGCGGCCGGCGGGCCGAACGCGCTGCACGCGCCGATGCCGAGCGGCAACTGGAGCTGGTCGGACTCGGCGCCGGCCGCGACCATCACCCCGGCGCCTTGCCGTTCGGCCACCAACGCCTCCTCGAGATTGCGCGCGCGCTTGCGCTGAAGCCGAAGCTGCTCCTCCTCGACGAGCCGGCATCCGGATTGAACGACAGCGAGACCGAGGCATTGGGCGATCTGGTCCTGCGCATCCGCCATGCCGGCGTGACCGTGCTGCTCGTCGAGCACGATATTCGCCTTGTGATGGGCCTTGCCGATCACGTCGTCGTGGTGAATTACGGCAAGAAGATCGCCGACGGCGCGCCGGGTATGGTGCGCAACGATCCGCAAGTGCTCGCGGCCTATCTCGGCACTTAACCAGATGGCGCTCCTCGCTATCAATGGACTGACTTCCGGCTACGGCAGGATCACGGTGCTGCACGGCATCTCGTTGCGCGTGAATGAGGGCGAGATTGTTGCCATTCTCGGCGCCAACGGCGCCGGCAAGAGCACCTTGCTCAACACGATCATGGGACAAGTACCGGCACGGGACGGAACGGTGACGTTCGATGGCAGCCGCCTCGACCGGCTTGAGACGCAAGGCATTGTACGCCGCGGCCTCGCGCTGGTACCCGAGCGACGCCAATTGTTCGGTGCGATGAGCGTCGAAGAAAACCTGCTCCTTGGTGCCTATTCGCGTGCCGACCGCGCTGAGGTGCGCGCCGACATTGCCGCGCAATTCGCGTTGTTTCCCCGATTGAAGGAGCGCCGCCGGCAGCTGGCGCGCTCGCTGTCCGGGGGCGAGCAGCAAATGGCGGCGATATCGCGGGCCCTGATGGCGCGGCCGCGGATGCTGCTGCTCGACGAGCCGTCGCTCGGGCTGGCGCCGCAGATGATCGCGACCATCGTCAATACGCTGCTCGAGCTGCGTCGCGGCGGCGGCACGCTTCTCCTCGTTGAACAAAATGCCCGCGCCGCGCTCGGTCTCGCCGATCGTGCCTACATCATGGAGAACGGCCGGATCGTTCTCGCAGGCACGGCCGCCGAGCTGCTCGACAATCCGGCGGTACAGGATGCCTATCTCGGCGGTCAGGGCCCGCGGCGGGAGCGGGCAATGGAAGAGCGGCTGCGTGCCCGCGCCGTTGTGCTGCGCGCAAGCAAAGGCGATGCCCAAGGGTGAGCGGCGCGGCCGAGCCTATCGGCCCCGGGTCATGCGCCCCGTTTGCGCTCTAATGGCCCAGATGCCGGTCAAAGAAATTGGCGACGTCCGTCATCGACTCCCTGGTTTCCGGCGCGTCAACATTGGCGTAATACTCTGCGTGAGAAACGCCTTCGTAGACATTGAGGTCCGCTTCGACGCCGGCGCGCCGGAGCTTGCGATGCGTGCGAACCGTGTTGCTGAGAAACAGGTCACGCGTGCCGGTGGTCAGGATCGTCGGCGGGAAACCGTGAAAATCCCCGTAGATCGGCGACAGGTAAGGCTCCTTCAAATCGTGGCTGCCGGCGTAGAGCCGGGCGGCATCGCCGAGCCAGCCGTTCCAGGTGACGAGCACGTTGTCGACCCATTCATTGGTCTTGTAGCTGTCGCCGGTGTCCGTCAGATCGGCCCACGGGGTGCCGGGGGCAATCGCCGCCGGGAGCGGCAGGTGTTCGTCCTTGGCGCGGAGCACCATGGCCAAGGTCATGCCGCCACCGGTCGAGGTGCCAAAAATCGCCATGTTCCTCGGGCTGGCCATTCTCACGGCCGCTTTCCAGACGGCCATCGCATCGTCGAGGGCGGCGGGAAAGGGAAAGTCCGGCGGCATGCGGTAATCGACCGAGATCACCTTGAAGCGGCCGAACCCGGCCAACAAGATCGCCTCGCGGGTGGCGGACAGGCCCGGGCCCAACACGTATCCGCCCCCGTGCACGTGCACCAGGAGGCGGTTGCGGTTCCGCTCCGGCAGATTGTTCGGCGCAACGACGTAGCATTTGACGCCTCCCAGACTTGTCGGGGTCACCGTGACGTCGAACCTTTTTGCCAATGCGGGGATTTGCCTGGCCGCCGAATCCGCGAGCCGCGTCACCATGGCTTTCCATTCCGCGGCATTCTTGGGATGGACGTTGAAGATGGGCGAATACGGCGCGCCGATGATTGCCTGCTCCTGCGGGCTGACCTCGTCCGCCGGCACGGGCACGTCCCGCGCCGGCAGATGCCGGACGCCCGGCTTGGCGTTCGCGCCGGCCTCTGCGGCGGCGGTTTCG